>OGKX01000001.1_pt1 | contig 329880 bp, 265 predicted proteins | sample 1572541 | NCBI WGS metagenome assembly OGKX01 (sample SAMEA2581982, study PRJEB24529) | metagenome | biome: Human gut stool | place: China | collected 2011
AGTCCGTTTCATTTCAAAAGACCGTGTAATTGACTATATTTCAATAATTTCAAAGAACTATTTATCCACTTTTACGGGACAGTAGTGTCATTAAGTATAGAAACTGATAACTTATGAAAAAAATACTGACTGCCTTGTGTCTGTCTGCGTTAATGCCATTGACAGCACTGGCACAACATGAAGAGGATACGGAAAATGGTATCGTGTCGTTGGCTGGGAGAGAAGGATTTACCATCGCTTCTAAGAAAGGAGATTTTGTGTTCAAGCCTTATCTGTTAGTGCAGACAAGTGCCAACTTCAACTGGTATGATGATGAAGGACTGGACAAGGCCTATAATCAGGACAATGTGGCTAACTCAGGCTTTGCTATTCCTTATGCCGTGTTGGGCTTTACAGGGAAAGCCTTTGGCAAAGTGTCGTTCAATCTGTCACTGAATGCAGCGGCTACGGGCGCAGCCTTGTTGCAGCAGGCTTGGTTCGATGTGGAGCTGAAAAAACAGTTTTCTATCCGCGTGGGTAAGTTTAAAACACCTTTTTCGCATGCCTACCTGACTACGCTAGGAGAAACCTTGATGCCCTCCTTACCGCTGTCGCTGACCGCTCCGGTGATTCTGCCTTATTCGTTGAATGCCGTGACTCCCAATATCGGAACGGGATTCGACTTGGGAGTGGAAGTACACGGTCTGCTGGCGGATAAGTTTGGTTATGAAGTGGGACTATTCAACGGTACAGGTATTTCGGTGAATACGGCAGGAAAGACCTTCAGTGATGACTGGCACATTCCTTCCTTGCTTTATGCCGGACGCTTTACCTACATGCCCAAAGGAGTGATGCCCTCTACACAGGGAAATCCTAACCGGCTGAATGAAGATAAGCTGATGCTGGGAGTATCCACCTCATTGAATGTGGAGAGTGAGAACGAAAGTACGAACGATTACCGTGCCGGACTGGAGTTTGCCATGCTGAAAAGAAAACTCTATCTGGGAGCGGAAATGTATTACATGCACGTGGGCTTTACCAAACGGCAGAAGATTGACCAGGGGTATCACTATCTGGGAGGATACGTACAGGGAGGCTATTTCGTGACTCCCCGTCTACAAGCTACGGCACGTTATGATTTCTTCAACCGTAACGGAATGGATACAAACGGATTCATGAATATGCCGGCTGTGGGAGTAAACTATTTCTTTAAAGGCTGTAACCTAAAACTACAGGCTATGTATCAGTTTGTAGGACGCTGGGGGCACGATACACAACTTGACCGCGACAATGACGACTTGGGGATAGCGTCCCATAATGCCACGGTAATGCTTCAGTACACATTCTAAAGAGGAGGGTGTGATGAAAAGAAATGTGTATGGATGGATACTCTTGGGATTGGGAATCCTATGGCTGGTTTCCTGCGACGAAGGACGTATCTATGAAGCGGTGCCTGATACGGCAGAAGGCGGACGTACGGTGAAGTTCACCGGAAAGGTAACGGGTATAGATACCTGGCCTTCCGGATATACAGTAGCTGTGGCCGGTTTTGATGCGAAAAGTGAATATGCACTGACTTCTGCCAATGTGATGCCTTCGCAAGCAGGAGAAGATGGTACGGTCCAGGTGGTGATGTCGGGAGTGACAGATGAAGTTACTCAAATCGAATTGTGCGTGATTAACCGCATTCGGGAACGGGTAGTGACCTTTGCCAGGGTAGATTGCTCGGAAACGGCAGAAGACACGATTCGTATGGACGTGGGTGAACAGCAAGTCGGCATGTTCCGGGCTGTACAGCAGCAAGTATTTGACTCCCGCTGTGCCAGTTGTCATGGAGGGAGTACTTCAGCGGCAGGACACTTGTTTCTGACAGCAGGGAAAAGCTATGGACAGCTGGTAAATGTCCCGTCTGCAGTGAATCCGGAAGTCATGAGGGTAAAACCGGCAGATGCGGAAAACAGCTTTTTGTATCAGGTACTGCATGAAAACGGTCATGTGGAACATGACCATCAGGACATTCTTTCGGCTGAGCCGGTATTATTGAACTTGATAGATGATTGGATAAATGGAGGTGCCAAACCTTGAATATTAAAATAGTATGAATATGAGCCACAAACAACTACGAAACCACAAGTCACAAGAAAATACATTAGTAGAGATTTCACGTTTTGAACCGACTGAAGGAGTCGCTGAATACCATGTGATGATTCATGTTACTCGGCCTTCTTTGACGTATCAGGAGCAATTGGATGCCTTGCTCGATACGTATTATCAACTGTTGGAGAATGAGTTGAAGGGAGCTGTTGCCGTGTTCAAACGTTATTTTTTAAGCGATGCTGCCAATCAGGCCGACTGGCTGGCGGTACAGGTGCCGGAAAGCTCGGTCTGTGCCTGTTCGATTGTGGAACAGCCCCCGCTGAACGGAACAAAAATAGCTTTATGGGTATATCTGCAATCCGGTGTGCAGTGTCGTGCGCTGGAAAGCGGATTGTTCGAAGTGTCACACGGGGCTTACCGCCATCTGTGGGGTGGTTCGGCTTGTAACCGGGCGGCCAATTCGGAATACCAGACCCGTTTGCTGCTGAATGATTATATCCTGCAACTGATTGCACAGGGAGGGCATCTGGCCGAGAACTGCATTCGTACCTGGTTTTTTGTACAGAATGTAGATGTGAATTATGCCGGAGTGGTAAAAGCCCGTAACGAAGTGTTTGTGACGCAGGGGTTGACACCACAGACACATTATATAGCTAGTACCGGTATCGGCGGGCGTCATGCCGATACGCAGGTGCTGGTACAGATGGATACGTATGCTGTGTTGGGTATCCGCCAGGAACAGATTCATTATTTATATGCACCGACTCATCTGAATCCTACGTATGAGTATGGAGTAAGTTTTGAGCGTGGTACGTATGTGGATTATGGTGACCGACGTCAGGTTTTCATATCCGGTACGGCCAGTATCAATCACAGGGGGGAAGTGGTGCATCCGGGCGACATCCGGAAACAGACCGAACGCATGTGGGAAAACGTGGAGACCTTGTTGAAGGAAGCAGAAATGTCGTTCGATGACATCGGACAGATGTTGGTTTACCTGCGCGATGCGGCAGATTATGCCGTAGTGCGGAAGATGTTTGACCAGCGTTTCCCGGAAATACCAAAAGTGATTCTATTGGCTCCTGTCTGTCGTCCGGGTTGGCTGATAGAGATGGAGTGCATGGGCACAAAAATGATGAAGCATACACAGTATCCTGATTTTTAGTTTGTATGAAAGAACGTCTGTGGAAAAACGTCTGGGTAGTTCTTTATGTGGTGCTGATGGGAGTATTGGCCATAGCTACTTTTTTAGAGCATGCATACGGAACAACTTTTGTCCAGACACATATATATCATGCTTGTTGGTTTTGTGGCTTGTGGGGTGCGCTGGCTTTCGGGCTTGTGCGGGCATGTGGCAAATGCCGGCTGTGGAAGCGCCTCCCGGTCTTGTGGTGGCATGGCTCTCTTTTAGTGATACTGGGAGGGGCCATGCTTACCTACCTGACAGGCGAAAAAGGGTATGTGCATCTGGTGCAGGGGCAAGAAGTGAAGAGTTTTACCCGGACTTCCGATCAGCAAACGAGGGTATTGCCCTTCAGTCTTTCTCTGGACAGCTTCAGGGTGGTTTATTATCCGGGAACGGAAGCACCTTCTGATTATAAGAGTTACGTGAGTTATAAAGTGAATGGAAAATGGAAAGAAGAGGTAATTTCAATGAATCACATTCTTTCTGTAGAAGGTTATCGTTTTTATCAGTCATCATACGACCCGGATTTATCCGGAAGCTGGTTGAGTGTAAACTATGACCCTTGGGGAATTGCTGTGACCTATGCCGGTTATCTGTGTCTGGCTTTCTCTTCTTTGTGGCTGTTAGGTAGCCGGAGGGAGACATTTTTCCGCTTGTTACGTCATCCGCTATGGAGAAAAACGGGACTGGTATGGCTGGGATTATGCGCTTTCCAGTTGACGGCTCAAGCTCGTCCGGTCAGTGTCCTGGCCCGTCAGGATGCGGAAAAACTGAAAATGCGGCAAGTGATATATCACGACCGTGTGGCGCCCTTCCATACACTGGCCCGTGACTTTGTAATCAAGTTGAGCGGAAAACCTTCTTATCATGGTTTGACACCGGAACAAGTGGTGGTCAGTTGGTTACTTTATCCCGAAGAATGGCAGCACGAACCGATGTTTCGGGTGAAAAGTGAACGGTTGAGGCAGGAATTGGGATTGAAATCGGAGTATGCCGCACTGGTAGACTTGTTTGATGGAAAGACCTATCGGTTGGAGGGAGTGTTGCAGAGACTACAGGACGAAGTGCGAAATACGCATGAGAAAGGCTGGTTGGAGAACCGTCAGGCAAAAAAGTTGGAAAAAGAAGTGTTGGAACTGGATGAGAAGGTCGGTATGGTACTGATGCTTCAGAAAGGTACTTTTATCCGTCCTTTGCCGGAGGATGGAAGTGTCACTCCGTTATCGCCGTTAAGAATACGGGCAGAGATTTTCTATCATGCGGTACCGTTTACTAAAATTTTGTTTATGGCTAATCTTTCTTTAGGTTTGCTGGTTTTGGGCTGGTGGGTCTATTCCTGTGTGATACAAGAAGGCGATAAGGTAAGAAACTGGAGGAGTAGGTGGCGACAGATATGGGTGGGGGCTGTATGGATGGCCTGTCTGTTTCATTGGACTTCTTATTTGCTTCGTTGGTATATTGGAGGACGGATTCCTTTGGGAAACGGACATGAAACGATGCTTTTTTTAGCGGGATTTCTGTTATTGTGTACTTGTATATGGCAGCGGCGCTTCTCATTTTTGCTTCCAGCCGGTTTATTACTTTCCGGTTTTACCTTGCTGGTAGCTTATTTGAGCGAAATGAATCCGCAGATAACCCCGTTGATGCCGGTATTGCTGTCACCCTGGCTGAGTCTGCATGTGTCATTGATTATGGTATCGTATGCCTTATTTGCTTTGATGTGTCTGTGTAGTATTCTGGCATTGAGTATTCGACGGCATACATGGCAGCGGCAACGGCTGACTTTATTTTGTCGGGTCTTGCTTTATCCGGCAGTGTTGTGCTTGGGAATAGGAATTTTTATTGGTGCGGTATGGGCCAACGTGTCTTGGGGAAGCTATTGGGCCTGGGACCCGAAAGAAGTTTGGGCTCTGATTACTTTCATGCTTTATGGAATGGCTTTTCATGTACAAAGTCTCCCTCGTTTCAGAAATCCGTACTTTTTTCATTGGTTTTTAATTGTCTCGTTCTCTGCCATACTGATGACCTATTTCGGCGTAAACTATGTACTCGGAGGAATGCACAGTTATGCCGGATAAGTGATAGCTTTTTATCCTTTTGAGCGAATGATTTGTTTATTGATAGTTTTTCATTACCATTGGATAGTGAATTTAAAAATAGACGAAGTATGAAATCTTTGACCCCAAATCGGTCATTAGTTTTTCTCGTTGCCGTAAGACACCGAGAAAAACTAATGACCAATTTGGGTTTAATAAAAGCTTAATGGTTCACTTCTATTACTCACCACTTTCTATATATATGTATTTCCTTTCTGCTTATTATCTTCTCATTCTTTGTTTTTTTCTTCTCACATATAAGGGCTTTGGGGATTTGAAAGGGAGAGATGAAATGGATAATTCACTTTACTTAACTTAGAGGAGTTAATTGAATATAAAAGATAGGGGGAGTAAAAGAATATCTAAAAAGAAAGGCCACTGAAAATCAGCGGCCTTCGAACATCTTTGTGGAGCTGGAGGGAGTCGAACCCTCGTCCAAACAAGGAAGCCATATGCTTTCTACATGCTTATCTCTGCCTTCGGTTTTCGTGCATAAGCAAGACCAGAGCCACCCACTTATGCCTTAGTTCCTAAAATTTCATTCCGGCCGCGGAACAAGACCGAAACTATTCCCGATTTTACTGCACCGCTATACCAAACGCTTCGGAACAAGAGCTTTTGAGCGATGTCTCGTTTCCATCACTGTGACGGAAATAAAGCTAATCTACTGTACTTCGATTAAGCAGCGAGAGCATAATTTTCGTTGCCAGATAATTGTTCAGTAACTGAGATTATAGTGCAAATCACTGACGCACTGCATGCTTACATACCACATCTCTCGCTGTCAAAACCAAACAACCCCAGTTGTGATAATCATTGCAAAAGTAATGATTTCCCCGAACTTCGAAAAACTTTTCCTAGCTTTTCTTTCCGTTTTAATCTTCTTTTACAGAAAAATCAGGTTCCACACTCTTTCCTTTCTGACATTTCATCCGTATTATTCCCCTCCGGCCCTGCCGTTCCGAAACAACAGAAACGCCCGATTGCCATATCCTCTTTGCAAAAGCGACATCCGGTCTATTAAAATAGTGAAATTTTTCAGTAATTAAAGCCAAAGACCGTTTATTCCGCCGCATTTAGCTTCCAAAAGATTAGTATATACCACAGAACTTTCCTATCTTTGTAGCGCAAGATAAAAACAGGATATACTCTTTTATAACATAACTTAAATAATAAGAATTATGGAATTTGTAACAAACGAAAAACTTACCATTGTTGGTGCTGCCGGTATGATCGGTTCTAACATGGCTCAGACTGCTATCATGATGGGCTTAACTCCTAACATCTGTTTGTACGACCCGTACGCTCCAGGTCTGGAAGGTGTTGCTGAAGAATTGTTCCACTGCGGTTTCGAAGGTGTTAACATCACTTTCACTTCAGATATCAAAGAAGCGCTGACTGGTGCTAAATATATCGTAAACTCAGGTGGTGCAGCTCGTAAAGCTGGTATGACTCGTGAAGACTTGCTGAAAGGTAACGCTGCTATCGCAGAAGAATTCGGTAAGAACGTTAAACAGTACTGCCCGGATGTAAAACACATCGTTGTTATCTTCAACCCGGCTGACATCACTGGTTTGATCACTCTGTTGTACTCTGGTTTGAAACCGGGTCAGGTTACTACTCTGGCTGCTCTTGACTCTACTCGTCTGCGCAGCGAACTGGCTAAACACTTCGGCGTATCTATGGACGCTGTTGAAAACTGCCGTACTTACGGTGGCCACGGCGAACAGATGGCTGTATTTGCATCAACTGCAAAAGTTAACGGCAAACCGTTGACTGACATCATCGGTACTGACGCTCTGACTAAAGAACAGTGGGCTGAAATCCAGCAGAAAGTTACTAAAGGTGGTGCAAACATCATCAACCTGCGCGGTCGTTCTTCATTCCAGAGCCCGTCATACGTTTCTATCGAAATGATCGGTGCTGCTATGGGTGGTAAAGCATTCCGTTGGCCGGCTGGTACTTACGTTTCTAACGACAAGTACGATCACATCATGATGGCTTGGGAAACTTCTATCACAGCTGATGGCTGCCACTGCGCTGAACTGAACGGTACAGCAGAAGAACAGGCTGCTTTGGACAAGAGCTACGAACACTTGTGTGCTCTGCGTGACGAAGTAATCGCTATGGGCGTTCTTCCTCCGGTAGCTGAATGGAACAAGCTGAATCCGAACATTAAGTAATCGAAACTTAATCACCTCTATAAGAAGGGCTGAAGGGAACATTTCCTTTCAACCCTTTTTTCATATCCTGCCCACAATTTGTATTTCTTCATAAAAAACGTATTCTTAACCAAATACGATGAACCTTTTGACAGGCTTTCCGTTATATAGAATTTAAAATTACACGACGGAAACCATGACACTCTCTAAAACCTTTATCCTGATCAGTCTGTCATTCTCTTCCCAGTTGCTGCATGCACATTCCAATTCCGACAGTCTGTACATACACTACAAAGATTCACAACTCCTTAACCGGACAGCCCGCCCTACCCTGCAAGTAAACGCACGCGAAAGTTTTCGGAAAGAATTCTCTTATATGGGAATCCCGTTCATAGCTTCCGGTCTGATCGTCAAAAAAAGAAACAGTGATTTCCGTACATTACGCAACCGGTTTCAACCAGCTTTTCATCTGCGTTATGATGACTACACACAATATGTTCCGCTGGCTGCCACCTGGGGACTGAAACTGGCTGGACTGGAAGGACGAAGTTCATGGAAGGAACTGACAGTCAGCAATGTCTTTTCCGCCGCTCTCATGGCTGGTTTTGTCAACGCACTGAAATATACCACAAAAGAAACCCGACCGGACAATTCTTCAAACAACTCGTTTCCATCCGGACACACAGCCACTGCCTTTATGTGTGCCACCATCCTTCATAAGGAATACGGGATGATCAGTCCCTGGTTTAGTATCGGAGGATATACGTTTGCCGGACTGACAGGCATTACCCGTCAGCTGAACAACCGGCATTGGATCGGTGACGTACTGGTGGGAGCAGGTATCGGAATGATTTCGACCGATTTGGGTTATTTCCTGTCAGATCTGATATTCAAGCGGAAATATACGGATACATGGAAAGGAAAAACAGATTATGACCGCTATGATGCACCTTCTTTTCTGAGTTTCAGTATGGGAGCAGCCTCAGGCCCATCCCTTCTGCGTACGGCTGAACTGTATGATACGGAAAACGGCTCTCCACTAGGGATGAAGCTTAAAGCAGGAACCGCTACGACAGTCAGCGTAGAAGGCGCTTATTTTTTCAATACATACTTCGGAATAGGTGGACGACTGAAAGTAGCTACGCTTCCAATAATCGCGGACATTCCGGAAGAAAACAAGAAATTTTTCGATATGGATGGTGACCGATATCAGGGAGCTCCGGTCAACATGTTCCTGCTTGACGGTCTGGAATCAGATCACCTCGGTATGTTTGATATGGATTTGGGAGTATATGGTTCTTATCCGGTCAGCCGCCATTTCCTCATTGGAAGCAAATTGCTGATAGGACGAAGAATGAATGCCAATTTCAGTCTGAATTCCGTCTGCCGGATTAATCCTCAGATTTTTGATCGCAGAATTGTCAGTGAGGAAGCCTACAAACAATTTTATCAGGAAGATGTAACGTACTATATGCAACAGGAAGATCTGACACGCGAAGACTTGTTACAGAATCAGTATGTGGACGATGACTTCCTGAGTATCCGGAAAAGTTCTATCTGGAAAATAGGAACCGGAATCTCATTGACCTACCGCTATAAAGAAGACGCTGCTTTCCGGCTGTTCTGTGATTATGACTTTGCTTCTCCCCGGCTGACTTACGATCTGAAAAATACATGGACAGATGAAGAGGGGAAGCGGCCTTCCCGTTCCTACAGTCGCCGCACTCCCATGCATAATGTCACATTCGGAGGGGCCATCGTCTTCGTTTTCTGAACTGAAAGTCGTTGCACATTCTACTTATTTTTATTATTTTCGCCTCCCGATATGATAGACCAAGCCACCATAGACCGTATTCTTGATGCCGCCCAGATTGTGGATGTGGTATCTGAGTTCGTGACTCTTCGCCGCAGAGGAGTCAACTATATCGGACTGTGCCCGTTTCATAACGAAAAGACTCCTTCATTCAGCGTATCACCCAGTAAAGGTCTTTGCAAGTGTTTCAGTTGCGGAAAAGGAGGAAACGTGGTTCATTTTATCATGGAACACGAGCAGCTTACCTATTATGAAGCACTGAAATGGCTGGCTAGAAAGTATAACATTGAAATCAAAGAACGCGAACTGACTGATGAAGAAAAACAGGCACATAGCCTGCGCGAAAGTCTGTTCGTGGTAAACCAATATGCAGCCGAGTATTTTCAGGACATTCTTTACAACAACATTGACGGGCAGCGTATCGGTATGACCTATTTGCGGGGACGAGGATTCCGCGATGATATCATCAAGAAGTTCCAGCTCGGTTACAGCACAGACAGCCATGATGCCCTGGCCAAAGCAGCCATTCAGAAAGGATATAAAGCCGACTATCTGGTAAAGACCGGACTCTGCTATCGCAAAGATGATGGCTCGCTGAGAGACCGGTTCTGGGGACGCGTCATTTTCCCTGTACATACGCTTTCGGGCAAGGTAGTGGCTTTCGGAGGCCGTGTGCTCAATGCGGCTACCAAAAACGTGCAGATGAAGTACGTAAACTCCCCTGAATCGGAAATATACCACAAGAGCCGCGAACTCTACGGTATCTACTTTGCCAAGCAGGCCATTGTCCGTCAGGACCGCTGCTTTCTGGTAGAAGGATATACCGATGTCATTTCCATGCATCAAAGTGGTATTGAAAATGTCGTTGCCTCATCGGGTACGGCACTGACAGCCGAACAGATACGGATGATCCATCGCTTCACCAATAACATCACTGTACTCTATGATGGTGACGGCGCCGGAATCAAAGCCAGTATCCGGGGTATTGACATGCTGCTGGAAGAAGGGATGAACGTAAAAGTCTGCTTGCTTCCTGACGGAGACGATCCGGACAGCTTTGCCCGGAAACATAATGCAACGGATTATCAGGCATATATCAACGGACATGAAGTAGATTTCATCCGTTTCAAAACCGACCTGCTGATGGAAGAAGCCGGAAAGGATCCGATCAAACGGGCCTCTCTGATTTCAAGCATTGTCAAGAGTATCTCTGTCATACCGGATGCCATCGTGCGTTCTGTATATATCCGTGAATGCAGCCAGATGTTGCAGATGGAAGAGAAGATCCTGGTGGAAGCGACAGCAAAACTTATTGAACAGGCTCGCGAAAACCGGTTCAAGGAAGAACAACGCCGCCAGCAGCGGGAATCCCGTCAGCAGACAACAGCCTATCATACAGAAAGTACAACCGGAAATAACACATATATTCCCGTTCCCTCTCCTGCTGAACCTCCGGCAGAGAATCAGGTTCCTGTGCCTCCCGCATCGGAATTCTTGCCGGAAGAATATGGAAGTCAGCCGGTTTTGCCAGAAAACATACCTCCGTTTACTCCAGAAGACGCAGCAGCATCCTTGCCTGCGGCAGACATCACTCCAGCAGAAGCTCCGGAATCATCCCCAGCTTACACTTCTTATATACCTCTGGAAGGGAATGAGAAAAAAGTCTTTTATGCCAAAGAGGAAGAACTGGTTCGGATGCTGATCAGATACGGAGAAAAGATCATGTGTTATCTGGAAGACGAAAACGGAGAAGAGCGGCCGCTCACGGTAACCGAATACATTGCATCCGAACTGAAAGAAGACGAACTTCAGTTCCATGATCCTCTGCACCGCCTCATCCTGAAAGAAGCGGAAGCCCATCTGCATGACAACGGATTTACCACAGAACGCTACTTCATTGCACATCCGGATCCGGCCATCAGCAAACTGGCTGCCGATCTGGCCAGTGAACGGTATCAGCTCAGCAAATACCATTCCAAGAACCAGAAAATAATAACAGACGAAGAACGTCTCTACGAACTGGTTCCCCGCCTGCTTCTGGATTTCAAGCTAGCCATTGTGGAAGAAGAAATGAAACACACCCTACAGGCATTGAGCAATCCGGCAATAGCCAATGATCCGGAACAATGTCTTGCCATCATGCAGCGCTACAAGGAATTACAGCAAACACAAAGCCTGATGGCTCAAAATGCCGGCGACCGTGTAGTCCTGAAAGCGTAGGCTGTGCCCTGCTTATTGTCTGTTACGGATCAGATTCATAAACTCTTCACGAGTCTTTGCCTGATTGAATGCTCCGGTAAAATCAGACGTTGTGGTCACAGAGTTTTGTTTCTCTACTCCCCGCATCTGCATACACATATGCTTAGCCTCCACAACAACCATTACACCTAATGGATTTAAAGTTTCCTGGATGCATTCCTTGATTTGCAAGGTCATACGTTCCTGCACCTGCAGACGATGGGAAAAGATATCTACAACACGGGCAATCTTGCTTAAACCGGTAATATAGCCATTTGGAATATAAGCCACGTGTGCTTTGCCATAGAAAGGCAGCATGTGATGTTCACACATCGAAAAGAAATCTATGTCCTTAACGATGACCATCTGGCTATAAGGTTCCTTAAACTTCGCAGCATTCAGCACAGCTTTCGGATCAACCTCATAACCGCGGGTTAAAGTCAGCATGGCTTTTGCCACACGTTCCGGAGTCTTCAGCAGTCCTTCACGTTCCGGATCTTCTCCCAGCAAGGACAGGATTTCCTTGTAATGGGACATCAGTTTAGCCACTCTCTCTTCAGGCCAGTTCACCAAGTTTGTATCAATCATCGTTGTTCGGTTTATTCAATAGGGATATTAATCTGTTCACGCACAATGGCAACTTCTTTAAAGTTACCGGTACTTTTCAGCTTACGCATAGCTACATGTGCTTCTTCTATACTCTTAAAGTCGCCTACACGACATAACCAGCGGGGAGGTTGAAAGTAGGTATAAACCGGCATCTCAGGGAATTCTTCTTTCACCTTCTCTGCCACACGGTTAGCCTCATTACGGGCTTGCCGGGAGTTGTTGCCTGCATACACCTGCACACGGAAACCTCTGCTTTTCAGTGTACGCTGTGCCTCAGTTGCAGTAGCCTTCACATAACGCGAACCAATCAGTGCCGTTATGCCGGCATCCTGATGTACTGTTACCTTACCTTGTCCGGGACGGTCGGTCTGCAAGCTTTCCACAATATTCCGCTGTGCACTCGCCGCAGTAACAGATAAAAGAAAAATAAGAGACAATAGATATTTAATCATAGCCGGATTGTTATTTGTATTGACAAAGAGAATATTCTTTTCTCATATTGATTCGGGAACTCCTTCCGAAGTCCGTCTTTGTGTAAAACAGAAGTCGGAGAGGGTTTATCAAATCCCTCCCCAACTTTGTTTGTCTTATCAGTTCAGATTATTTGAAAGCATCGATGATACCCTTGAAGTCAGCAACCTTCAAAGCAGCACCACCAATCAGACCACCGTCTACATCCGGGTTAGCGAACAATTCTTTTGCATTGCTCGGCTTGCAGCTACCACCGTACAGGATAGAAGTGTTTTCAGCAACTTCCTGACCATATTTAGCAGCAACCAATGAACGGATATGTGCGTGGATTTCCTGAGCCTGAGCCGGAGTAGCAGTCTTACCAGTACCGATAGCCCAAACCGGTTCGTAAGCCAAAATAACCTTGCTGAAATCTTCAGCAGACAGAGAGAATACAGAAGCCAGCTGAGCTTCTACAACTTCATTCTGCTTGTTAGCTTCACGTTCTTCCAGAACTTCACCGATACAGAAAATAGGTTTCAGGTTGTTAGCCAAAGCCAATTTAACTTTTTCTTCCAGAATTTCTACAGTTTCGTGATAGTAAGCACGACGTTCTGAGTGACCCAGGATTACATACTGAGCACCAGTTGAAGCAACCATTTCAGCAGAAACTTCACCTGTGTAAGCTCCAGAAACTTTATCTGCGCAGTTTTCAGCACCTACGCCAATGATGTTCTTGTCAACAATCGGAGTAACAGAAGCCAGGTGAATGAACGGAGTACAGATGATAACATCACAGTTAGGCTTGTCTGCGATCAGTGCTTCATTCAGTTCCTTAGCCAAAGCGATACCTTCCTGCAGGTTCTTGTTCATTTTCCAGTTACCTGCTACAATGTTCTTTCTCATTATTACAAAAAATTTAAAGGGTTAATATTTCTTTTTATAATCTCTATTCCAACTTATCCTGTTCCGTTTTCGATACGGAACGTCTTCTCCGCGCCTTGATTTGCAGCCAGATCAGGTCTGCAGCCGTAAACAGCAACAGCGGACCAACGAACCATCCGACAACTTCCAGAATCCGGTGAACCAGTGTCTTGCGGCTCAGATGAGCCAGCGGAAGTTTCTCCAGCGGAGCATTCAACTGATATTCATCCGGAATAGACGCAGAACTCCATTTATTGATCACCACTCCCTTCTTGAGCAACATCAGTCCGGGATTAGAACGGATCATGGTCTTGAGCGTTATTTCATCTGCCAGTGCAAAAGGGTATTCCGCTCCTGTATTTTCCTGCCAGGCAGCTATCGCTTCATCACCTGATGCAGTCAGACACAGAAAACGGTATCCATGTTCTACACTATAATCATAGACTTCATTTATCAGATCCATGCTGCTGTCGTCTGCTCTCTCCAGCCAGGGAGCTACCAGCAGGAATGTATAATTGTCATCTCCAAGTATGGTGTCTGTCAGTTCCAGACCATCTTCCTGCGAGACAATATGAAAATCCTGAATCGGCGGTTCATATCCTTTCTCCTTGACGATTGTCTTTGAATCAACAAAAGCCCAGGTGGTATCACCAGGAAGATTGTCAATGGTAAAGACCTGTTCCTTCCCCTCTTTGGCATAGATGAAAACTGTTTCCAGCACACTGGGTTTCTCACCTTCCGGAATTTCCATCTTCTCCCGAATATCGGATCCGATATGATAAGGCCGGAAATCAAAGACAGGAAGATGCCTGAATGTAAAAGTGGAAAAAAAGATAATAAAGACAAAACTGTAAAGAGCTACCAGCCAGTCTACCTTATCCGTAACCAGTTTAAACAAATGCCTGCTGCCCCGGAAAACAGATACAGCCGCTATCAGCAGCACGACATTCTTGGCGAAAGTTTCCCAATTAGTCAATACAACAGCGTCACCGAAGCATCCGCAATCAGATATCGGATTCGAAATGGCGAGCCATAAAGTAAGAGGAGTCATGAAACACATCACCAGCAAAGTAAGAAAGGGAGCCAGCCGGCGACGGATACCAAACAACAGATAAATACCCAGTGCAAACTCAAATACACCGACAGCCAGAGCCAGGACATACGGCAGGGCGCCCGATTTCAGAGAAAGCAGTCCCCACGCTTCCAGATAATCCTGAACCTTATAAACAGTCCCTAACGGATCGTTGGCTTTGATAAATCCGGAAAACGTAAAGACCACTGCCAGCAGAAACCGGCAAGCATTGGTCCATATCACAACGGCTCTATGTATCTGTTTATTCTCCAAATTCCAATTTTATCAGTCCAAATACCGAATAGTTAATCATATCCATATAATTGGCATCAATGCCTTCTGAAACCAGAGTCTCACCATTCAAGGCTTCAATCTGCTTGGTCCGATAAAGTTTCATCAGAATCAGATCGGTGTACGAAGTGATCCGCATACTGCGCCATGCCTCATCGTAATCATGGTTCTTGGCCAGCATCAGTTCCAATGCTTCCTTCGCATATTTATCATAGAAAGCCAGCGCGGTCTCTTCCGTCATATCATCCGTTTCTGCATAACCTAATTCCAGCTGAATCAGTCCGATGATTCCATAATTGACAATAGCCATGAATTCCGGCCGGATTCCTTCACCCACCAAAGAAACTCCTTTTATTTCCAGACTGCGAATGCGGTTCGCCTTGATAAAAATCTGGTCGGTTACCGATGAAGGTCTCATAATGCGCCATGCAGCTCCGTAATCATGCAGCTTCTTGGCAAACAGGTCACGGCACAAGGCAATTACATGTTCAAATTGTTGCTTAGTATCTTTCATTATCAAGTCTTATCCGAAATCAGTGCGACAAAGTTACTGAATTTTCGGATAAATACATTATTTTTCAGGCACGGATTACATGATCGCATGCGGAAATAGCATCAACCGCAAAAAAATCAGTAATCCGTGCCTGAAACGGAGTCCTCTTCAGAACTCTCAATATATCAGCTCGTCATCAAGAGCATTTCAATACTTGTCCCGGACGCAAAATAGTCGTACGCTTGATTCCGTTCAACTGACACAAACGGTCAATAGATACATGATAGATTCTCGAAATCCGGCCCAGCGTATCTCCTTTCTTGATCTTATGGTAGCGAACGGAAGAGTTTCCTTCCGAAGCCTGTTGCTTGGCAACAACCTGATCCATTTTGCCGCTCTTCACAGCAGCCAAGGCACGTGTACGCTGATAAGCATAGCGGTTGGCACCCTTGATAAACAGATAACTGTCGGCTACGATATCCTGATTGGGGAAATCAAACATAAATTCCGGATTGATAACTTCACCCAGGAAGCGGGTTTCAAAGTGAAGATGAGAACCGGTTGAACGTCCTGTATTACCACCCAGTCCGATCGGATCTCCGGCCTTTACATATTCATTCTCAGCAACGATCTGTTTGGACAGGTGTCCGTAAATAGTTTCCAGACCATTGTCGTGACGGATCACTACATACTTTCCGTATCCGCGACGTTCATACTTAACCATACGTACACGTCCGTCAAAAGCAGCACGGATCGTATCACCGATATACACTTTGATGTCCAGTCCATTGTGCATACGTCTCCAGCGGGGACCGCATTTGGAAGTAATCTTGGTGTGAGTGGTAGGCATGCAGAATCCGGAAAGATCAATCCGGAAAGTATCGGGAACGGAAACAGTGTTTCCATATGCGTGAACACGCTGATTTTCCCAGGTAGGATACAAACTGTAAGCGGGATAAACCGCCTGTTCCGCCTTAATCTGGCGCACTAAAGCCAAAGAATCTACGGCTTTCAGTTTTCTGTCGATGGGAGCCTGACGAGCCAGCAAGTCCTGCCCTGCCACATTGATGCTCACCATCGCAAAGGCTACTGTCGCAACCGTTTTAATACATTTTAAAATCATTCTTACAACGTTTTCCAATGTATCTTGCGTTTGATCATCTTACACAATCAAACGCAGGATAAAATCGATATTTAAATTAAAAATAATTCAATAGCAAGAGAATAAATGACCCTTATTACAACTAAGGTTCTGAAAAAATCGTCTCAAAGATAATTTTTTTTCGTTAGAACGGGGCACTTAATTAACTATTTTTTCATCTATTTTTATTCAATAATCTGAAAACGCCTATTATTTATGTTTTAAAACACAATATACAGAAAAACAATTTATTGATGTGACAAAACAAATACAACCGGAACCTCGCAGCACGCAGAGGTTATTTCTTCGGCTGAAACTTTCCGTCTCTCCATTCATATTCCAATTGCTTCATATTCAAGCAGGAAGTCAGACGGTCTGAATTTTCCTTATCCATATACTCCGGAGTGGTGTAGACAAACGACAATGTCTTTCCTTTCTCCGACAAGGAAGCCTTCAGCAGATACATGTCGGCATACTTCCGTACGTCTGCCAGCGAATCAGTCTGAGCCGTTGTTTCCGGTGTCTTATAAAACACACTTTCTTCAGGAAGCTGTATAAACTGAGAAACAGGAAGCTCTTTCCATGCCGTATCGTAAAAAGAAATGCGGCTGTCAGCAACCGGTGCCTGATAAGTCTGCACCATGCAAATGATATTTACAGAATCGTTTACTGGCAAAAGTTTCATTTCCATCGTACTGACGGAAGTAGACTGCATCAGCAGATAATCGTCTGTCAGCTTCAGCATTTCAGAGAAATTGCCAAAACGGTTACGTACCCGGGCCTTCATGTTACTGGCCAGAAAGTCTCCAAAATCAGCACGATTCACTTCTGTCCACAATGGAGACAGGGAGTCGGGCATTGCCACAAACAAAGACTTCAGATCTTGTGCCTGAACCATCAGACTACAAAACATCAGACATATCAATAATAACCGTTTCATAAACACATTCTCTTTTCGTTTTCTTTTTTAGCGGGCCAAATATACAGATTTTTATCGGTTCGGATTCTCTTTTCTTATTTTTTAAGAAGACGAAAGGCCGATTCTATTTTTTCCGCTTCAAAACCGCCGTCGGATTCTCCCCGAAATATTCCTTATAACACTTCGTGAAATAAGAAGGAGAACTGAACCCTACCTCATAAGTGATTTCGGAAATCGTCTTTTCCGTGGAAGCCAGCAGAGAAGCAGCTTTCTTCAGACGAGCAATGCGCAACAGCTCATTAGGCGAATAACCGCAAAGGGCCTTCGTCTTGCGGTAAAGTTGTACCCGGCTCAGCCCGATCTGTTCACCCAGTTCTTCCACACTGAGATCCGGATCCGACAAGCGTTCCTCGATCAGCCGGTGAAGTTTTTCCAGGAATCCCTTATCAACTTCTGCAACCGGAGTCTTCTGCAAAGAGACATTACTGATGTCTGCAAAAAGACTCTGCAGACGACGGCGGTTCTCGATCAGATTACGCAGACGTACGGTCAGCAGACGGGCACTGAACGGCTTCGAGATATAAGAATCTGCTCCACACTCATATCCCTTGATTTTTTGCTCGTCAACAGCATAAGCCGTAAGCATCATAACCGGAATATGGGAGGTCTGTACCTCTGATTTCAGGCGACGGCAACATTCCATACCGTCCATGACCGGCATCATGACATCGCAGATAATGGCATCGGGCACATATTTCATGGCCTGCTGAAGCCCTTCCTGACCATTGGCAGCTTCGATCACATTGTATTCATCCTGCAAAACCGAGCGTACATAGTCCCGGATATCCAGATTGTCATCAATCACAAGAATCGTTTCCTTGTCATCCGGAGTTGACTCAGGAGCAACAGCCTGCAAGGTTTCCTGATCGGCAGCCAGCACGGCTCCTTCCTTCAGATTCGTCAGGACGGCACTGCGGGTCGTATCCGGATCAAGCGTTCCCGACTGACAGGCCGGAATCTCAATGGTAAAGCAAGTGCCCTGCCCTTCGGTTGTATCCACCGAAATTGTTCCATGATGCATCTCTACAAAGGCTTTGACCAAGGCAAGTCCGATACCCGAACCGGCATGATGAACATCTATCTGATAGAAACTGTCAAAAATATGCCGTACGTGTTCGGCCGGCATACCAACTCCGGTGTCCGTCACCTGCAGGCGGACTGCCGGTTCTCCATTTTTCGTGCAAGAAGACAGATGCATGCTGATCTGTCCGTTCTCGGGAGTGAACTTAAAGGAATTCGACAGCAGGTTATACACAATCCGCTCCAGTTTCTCGGCATCCGCTGTCACCGTAAAATCCGTATCGGCATCTGCATCAATCTGGAAATGGATGTGTTTCCGGAAAGACAAGGTCCGGAAAGCATCAGCCCACTCCAGCAAAGAGGCATACAGATCAAACTGACTCAGACGCAACTGCAGCTTTCCATCTTCAAATTTCCGGAAATCCAGAATCTGATTGACCAGACGAAGCAATACGGCCACATTCTTGTGAACGATATTGAGCAGGAACCGTTCGTGTTCATTCAGATGATGGCTCTGAAGAAGCTGATCAACCGGATCTGCAATCAAAGTAAGCGGCGTACGGAAGTCATGTGAGACGTTTGTAAAAAAAGACAGCTTGGCATGAGTAGCGTCCTCCAGCTGGCGGGACAAGGTAATCAGCTGGTCACGTTGTTCCTCCAGCTGCTGCTTCTGTCTGGACAATTCCGTATTAAGCCGGTTCTTGGTCCAAAAGGCACGAACGACAAAGAAAAGCAAAGCTCCGACCAGTGCAATGATCACGATACAGGCATACAGGAACATCCGCTGGGCAGAATAACGCGAGAGAAAGGCATCCAACTGACCGTTCAGCTTTTCGATCTTTGCATCCAGGGTACTGATATGCAAAGTCTGCATCTGCATGATACGGGCATTCTGCCGGTTTACCAGAGCCGTCGAAAGCAAAGTCTCACGCGGAAAACTGCGCTTTTCCAGAATATCCATGGCCACCTGAACCACCCGGTCACCTCCCGTCGGGTAGATAAATGTGGCGTCAAGTGTTCCGTCTGCCACCGATTCGACTCCCAGCCCTTCACCCGAAAGAGCGTCCACGCCGACAAAAAGCATGTCTTTGTCACGTCCCCGTCCTCTGGCAGCCTCACAGGCTCCCGAAGCCATCGGGTCATTGTGGGCAAAAACCAGATTGATCTGAGGCTGCTTCACCAGAATGGAATCAAATGCCGTCTCAGCAGACTGCTTGAGCCAGCCGGCATCAGCCGTAGCAACAATATGAATATCCGGAAAATCAGACAGTGCATCAATCAGTCCATGATGGCGGTCACGTGCCGGAGTGGAGCCTTTCAGCCCCGTCAGTTCTACAATATTTCCTTCTCCCCGCAAGCGGCTGGCAATATAAGTTCCGATCTGACGGCCCATCTCATAGTTATCGGCTCCGATATAAGCCGTATAACGTTCCGAATCAATCTTCCGGTCTACCAGTACCACCGGAATGCCCTTGTCGTAAGCCTTTTCTACCACCGGTGTAATGGCATCCGCTTCATTGGGAGCCACGACAATCAGGTCAACCCCCTGCCGAATAAAAGATTCTATATCAGCAATCTGCTGCCGGTTGTCATCTCTGGCCGAACGGATTCTGATTTCAACTCCCGGATAGAAAAGAGCTTCCCGGCGAATCTCCTTGTTCATCTGGGTACGCCATTCATCATCACTGCACTGTGACACGCCGATCACATAGCGAGGCTCTTCACGGTCACAAGCCGTCAACAAGCAATTCAACATGCACAATACAAACAGAAAATATACAGAGAAGTATTTCATGGCCGCTAATTATTGGTTAGATTTACAAAGGTAACAAAATAATCCAATTCACCGGTAAAAGGGAATATTTTTCCAAAGACCGGCCTGCGTCAGGACGATGCTCCGGCACCATGCTGACAATGATCTGATATCATGCAGACAATCCCCCTGGTTTATGCAGACAATTCCGGAGTTTCATGCAGACGAAACTTTTGTATCGTGCTGGTGAAACTTTTGTTTCGTGCTAGTGGAACTTTTATATCGTGCTGGTGGAACAAAAATTTTCTCCTGAGAAACCACCTGTTTCATGCAGAAAAAACGGGTGAAATGTCCAGACATATTTTTCACAACGTGCTTTCTGCCCCGAACAATCCTCAAACAAAAAAAGGCGGATCTCCTGTTCAGAGTATCCGCCCTTCCCTAAAAAATATTATCATTTATGACAACCGACCAATCAAAGTTTCCGGAAATACAGGCATAGCCCCCTGTTGTGTGCAGACAAATGCCGAGGTATCTACAGCCAGACGATGTGCTTCCTCTACCGAACGGCCCTTCAAGATCGCAGCAGTGAAAGCAGCAGTAAACGAGTCACCGGCTCCAACCGTGTCAGCAACCTCCACTTTCGGAGTCTCTACAAAAGAGATATGTCCCGGTGTAAACACATAACTTCCGTTCACACCACAAGTCAGAATCAGCATCTTCAGATTATATTTAGCCAGCAGAATCCAGCATTTATCCTTCAGGTCGATACCGGGATAGCCAAACATCCGGCTTACGGTAACCAGTTCTTCATCGTTAATCTTCAAAATATTGCAACGGCTGAACGAATCACACAAAATTTCCTTTGTGTAAAAGCTCTGACGAAGATTGATATCAAAGATCTTCAAGGTATCAGGACCTTCAGGCATAGCATCCAGGAACTGATGAATCGTTTCACGCGACACAATGCTGCGCTGTGCCAGCGAACCGAAACATACCGCACGCGTCTGACGGGCCAGCCCTTCAAGTGCTTTGGTATAAGGAATATTATCCCATGCCACACCTTCCTTGATGTCATAACAGGGTACGCCTTCTGCATCCAGTTCAACCTGCACCGTACCAGTAGGATAAGGCACGGATTCAATCATACAATTCAAGTTCTTTTCACGGAAGTTTTCCAGAATCTCTGCTCCCAGTTTATCCTGTCCTACGGCACTGACCACACGGCTGTTCAAGCCGAACTGCGAAACATGATAAGCGAAGTTGGCCGGTGCACCACCTAATTTCTTGCCTTCGGGAAGCACGTCCCACAGTGCCTCACCCATTCCTACGATAATGTCATTCATGGTTTTCGGTTATTTTTTAAGTCTCAATGTATAAATTATCAAATAAATCACTCCTACACTCATTACGGCAACAGCTCCATTCTGACCGACGGCATCGCTGGCCACTCCCATCAGCAAAGGGAAGACCGTTCCACCGAAAAGTCCCATAATCATCAGACCGGAAACTTCATTCTTCTTGTCAGGAACCATTGTCAATGCCTGTGCAAAGATAATCGGGAATACATTGGAGTTACCAAAACCGATCAATGCAATGCAAACGTAGATCACATAGTGTGCTTCGGAAACCAGCAGTCCGACCATTGCAACCAGCATACATACGACACTGACAGCCAGGAAACGGCGGGCTGAAAGGTGTTGCAGGATAAATGTACCCAGCAAACAGCCTGCAGTACGGAAAATAAAGTAAAGGCTGGTGGCAAATCCTGCTTCCTCAAGAGTCAGGCCGACACGTTCCATCAACAGCTTGGGAGCTGTTGTATTGGTACCCACATCAATACCTACATGGCACATGATACCGATAAAGCAAAGCAGGATAAACGGAGTTCCCAGCAGTTTCAGGCAGTTCACCAGACCAGATGCCTTATCCGGTTTTTCTTCATCAATCGGAGTTGATGAAAGCCAGACAATGGCAATGATGGCTACCACCATATAGACCGGGAAAAGTACACGCCAGCCCAGTCCGAAGGTCGGCATTGTCTGTGTAGCTCCCCACATGGCGATATAGGGTGCCAGGAAGGAGGCTATGGCTTTGACAAACTGGCCGAAAGTTAAGGAACTGGCCAGTTTGTCACCCGAGATAATATTGCTCAGCAACGGGTTCAGCGAAGTCTGCATCAGTGCATTACCGATTCCCAGCAAGGAAAAGGAGCAAAGCATCAGTCCGTATCCGTCGCCGAAAAGAGGCAGCATCAGTGAAACGGCTGTCACTGCCAGACTCAGCAATACGGTACGTTTCCGTCCGATACGGTTCATCAGCATTCCCGTAGGAACAGAGAATATCAGGAACCAGAAGAATACAAGTGACGGAAAAATATTAGCCTGAGCATCCGTCAGTGCCAGATCGGCTTTTACATAATTGGAGGCAATTCCGACCAGATCCACAAAACCCATGGCAAAGAAGCAGAGCATAACGGGAATCAGCCTTCCGTATTTCATTTGTTGTTTAGCTGTCATAATGGTTACGAATTAGGTATGGATAAATTACAAGCCCAGTTGATGTACTTTCAGATTCTTCACTTCAGCCTCACCACCTTGTGTATAGAAACGCAGTGCATTGTAAGGAACTGTCGGGAAGACCAGGTTGGTCATGGCGATACGGCCACCATCCACAAAGATCTCAACGGAACATTTGTCCACAAATACATTCAAATGATAAGTCTTGCCTTCACACAATGAAAGAGGTGCCCATGTACCCAGTGCGAAGTCATTCACATAGTTCACAGATTCAGTCTTGCGGTGATCATCTGTCTCCTTTGCATGAGGTTCTGACTTCTCGCCAAAGGCTACAAGTCCGCTCTGTGTACGGTCCATAACCAGACGTCCGGCTTTCAGATCCAGATAGATGTCAGTCTTTTCACCTTTGTCATTCATCAGCTGGAAGCCTACTGTCTGAGCCTTGTTCGGCGTAATGTCCATTTCGAGCTCGCAAGCTCCTTCCTGACCGGTTGCCAGCGGACTAACCAGATGTTCATCGGTCATGACGAAATCGTTTACATCCGTAGTTCCCTTACGCAGGCCTTCTGTTTCTTTCACAGCATTGGCTGCCATATAGATTTCTCCATCCTTCGTATAGAGAGACAGTTCACGAGGCAAGGCATTGGTTCCACGATACTGGTGGATCGGAGTTACGTTGGCATACTGCCAGTTGCTCATCCAGGGCACAGCTACTACACGTTCACCCAGATTAGAGAAGCAGACCGTAGCGTAATGATCCTTACCAAAGTCAAGCCATTTGGTCACACTCTTGTCAGTATCACAGTGGAATTCCTTTCCGTCGAAATCACCTACAAAGTATTCTGTTGCACTGCCACCGAACGGACATCCCGGATTGATATTGACAATCATCACCCATTTCATCTTGTTCTTGTCACCGTCAACAGGCAACTGGATGAGATCCGGACATTCAAACTGATTGGGCTGTACACCGTATCCTTCACCAAACTGGCTCAGATATTCCCAGTTCTTCAGATCCGTAGACGAATAGAAACGCATGTTCTTGTCGGCAGAAACAATCATATACCATTTCTGGGCCGGTTCATACCAGAAAACTTTCGGATCACGGAAGTCCTTCAGTCCGTCAAACGGAGTCAGAATCGGATTCTTTTCATATTTCGTATAAGTACGTCCGTTGTCAGTACTGTAAGCCATACACTGGATCTGTCCGTGTTCGTCACTGGCAGAAGTATAGAACGCAATCATGGCATCCTTTCCATAACCGGCACTGTTGTTTTTGTCAATTACCGTACTTCCGGAGAAAATATGTCCCAGAGTGTCGCGCGCAATAGCCGGATCCAAATGATCCCAATGAATCAGGTCTTTGCTGACTGAGTGTCCCCAGTGCATGTTTCCCCACTTCGAACCGTAAGGATTATACTGGAAATACAGGTGATATTCTCCGTCCTTGTACACCAATCCGTTGGCATCGTTCATCCAGCCGTAAAGCGGAGTATGGTGATAAACCGGACGATAATAGTCCGTATTGGCAGTATTAAACGTATCAGCCAGCTGAATGCTGTCCCAGCAGATAGCATCTGCTGCTACACGGCCGATCGTCAGCGTTGCTTCCTTGGCACCCTGAGGCAAAGCAAAAGGCACATAATATTCCACACTGTCAACAGCCAGCCGGACATCCATGGCCATATCGGCAGGGCTTCCGGTCACAAGCTTCACCTTTCCTTCATTACAAGATTCCTGAATGGGGAGAATTAAATATTTAGTCGGGTTTGTGATGTGAACAATAGTAAGTGTATCACCCTGATGTTCAAAACTGATGGCACTCTTTTGCGGTTGACAGGCAGCCAGCGCAGCAGCTGTTGTCAAGGCCATTGTCAGATGATAAAAATTCTTTTTCATGGTTGCAGTTTATTTATGCGTTAAAGATACTATGTTTAAAAACTTTTCTGTCAATAAAATCATTATTTTCAGTTATCAGAACTTCAGACTGGCACTGAATTCCACTGTAAACGGACGGATATAGCTACCTGCCATTACGTGTCCGGCATACTGACCGGCATCTTCTTTTTCAATCAGTTCAGCACCGGCAATACTTCCTTTCGCACCGGTCTGGTTCAGGAAGTTTACTACTGTACAGCCCAGAGCCAGCTTCTTGTTCACCTGCCAGTTCAATCCTCCAAAGGTTTCCCAGCGGCCATTGAAATAGTAAGCATCGTTGATGTTCGCATAAGTCTTGCTGAAGTAACGGAAGCTGGTCCAGATTTTCAAATCCTTGGTAATCATATAGCTCGGATCGATTTCCACAATCACTTCCGGAATTTCAGCTACGATATTGCCCGTAGCATTGATGCTGCCTACATATCCGTCAGAGAAAGTAACGGAAGTTTCATATTTCTTGTAGGTCGGTTTCTGATAAGTGAAGAGGAAGTGAAGATCAAATCCCTTGAACGGACGTGCAACAACATCAGTGGTCCATCCCAAAGTCTTGATATCATAATTCAGCGGAGCCGCCATGATTTCAGTCTGTCCGGCAGCTGTCTTATGCTGCAGATTCAGTGTAGAGTTGTTGTTTGTCTTCGAAATATAAGAGAACAGTGAAGTCAGGCTTAACCATTCGTTGTTGTAATAGATTCCGGCACGTCCCAGAGGTACGGAGATTTTATCCGTGTTCGGTAAAGTAGCAGGAGCAAAATTTTCAATCTTCGGATGCTGGGTGATGTAAGTAAAGTCACCGGTAAATCCGAATTCCTTTGTCAGTTTATAAGTAACGGCAGCAGTCAATGCATAGTTCAGCCAGTCATAACTCATTGAAGTCGGAGCTATTTTAGTTCCATCAGGCGCTGTGGCTCCCAGATAATAGTTTGCAAAACGACCGACATATTCGCCATTTGCATTGGTTACGGCTGCGTTCTCACCGCGCAAAGCCTGATATTCCAGACGGGCACCATAATACAGGTTCAACTTATCTGTGATATCCCAATCATGCGTAAAGTAAAGAGCCAGTTTGTTTTCATGGCCTTTATAATATTCAGAAGCATTCTTGTTGAAATCATAGTAACAACCGCTTCCGGCATAAGTACGACCGGAGTATGTTGCGTAATCAGCATTATACAAACGCACCGGATAACTTCCATCCATCGGAACTGACTGGTCATACATGGTTGTAGATGAGGTATAGTCAACATCATAGTACCATTCATTCAGGCCCAATCGCCAGGTACTGTTGTTTACCTTTCTTGACAACTCTGTGGTAAACATGAAGGAATCGATAAAGCCACGGTTCAGACAAGACATACGGCTCTGTACATATTCACCGGTGTATGGCTGCATGCTGCCGTCAACGGCTTCATACAAATAATTGATTCCGGCTTCATTCTGATCAAGCGACATCGGAGTCTGATAAACCAAAGAACCGAGTGAATGATCATATTTCATTACTGTTTTCCAGTTCAGTCCGTTGTCCCAGGTGTAATTATTCATCAAAGTAAATTCACTACCCCTGTTCTGGCTGGCATCATACAGATTGGTCTTCTTAAGTTCGCCGGTACGCATGTCGCGATAAACCATCTCATTGTCAACCGGCAAATAAGAAGTGGTACCCAATGCAAAATCACCAAACTCACGGACACTACCGTCACCTACATAAACGAAAGGAGCTGACTGTGTAGCGTAATTATATACCGGATGGCTGTTACTGTAATGATAGATGGCTGTCAGTTCACCCCGGTTGTCATTATACTTCTTCGTAAGAGCAAACTTATAGATCTGCGTACGATCCTGGAAAGGAGTAGATTTAATCTTAAAGGTTCCCGGATCAAAATCCTGGTAAATACTTCCACTATAGAACCAGTCCTTGGCAAGACTTCCGTTCAGGTTCAGTGAAACCTCCTGCATTCCAAAATGATTGGTCTTATAGTTCAAGGTACCATGAAAGCCTTTTTCTCCAAGTTGAGTAAAAGAATTGACTGCATAACCGATGTTTCCGGTAGTAATGGCAGTTTCTGAAATCTTCAGCAAGCCCACATGACTCAAGCTGGCATCTGCGCGCCAAAGAGAATTGACCGAATGCGGATTCGTGGCATAAGTAACCGGAATTCCATTCTCCAGGACATTGACATCTGCAGAAGGAAGGCCGATCTGAATTTCACGGGGACCATTGGCACTGGCTGCATTCAGCATTACATTACGATTGCCTTCTTCTTTAGAAGTAGAACCATCTTCACCTTTGGAAGAATTGTTTTCTTGTGCATATCCATTCACACAAGCTAAAGCGAGCAGCAATACAACTGCTTTCATACGATCTGAGAACTGTTCTTTTTTGATCTTCATAGCATTTAATTTAAAATTTTGCATGAAAGATTATTTATTTGTTTGCTGCAAAAGTAGGTAATCAACAGGTTATAGGGTATAAGGGATGTTACATCCCGTAATAATATTGTTTCATGTAACAATATTACAACAGAATGTAACATTTCTACAAATAGCAGGATCTGCTCCTCCCAGCTTTCATCCCAGCTGATGGAAGAGCGTCAGCGCAACTTATATACATTGAAGGAGGAAACAGTATATCCGCTGCCTTCCGTTCCGAAGGACATTTGATTGTAAGGACTTGAGGGGAACACCAGGTTAGTCATCACAAACTTTCCATCCTCACCAAAAGCTTCTATACTTGACCGATCCACAAACAGACGCAATCTGAGAGTTTTCCCTGCATGCACAGGAGCAGCGGTTACAGCCGGGAAGTCATTGCTGAAGTCCACCTTCCCGCTCTTGCTCCGATCCATCACAAACTGTTTACGCAACAGGTCATAATACATAGAAACTTGCTCACCCTTCTCATTCTGTAAGTTCAAAGATATCTTCGAAGCATCTGCAACCTGAATCTCCATTTCGATTTCGTAAGCTCCGTTATTGTCTTTAAGCAAACTTTCAATCTTATATGAATCGGTCACTTTGAATGAAGGGACAGAAACTTTTTCACCACGGGCTTGTTTCATCTCCCGTGAAGGAGTGCTCTTCAGATAAAATTCTCCACCGGCCTTATAAAGAGTCAAATCACGTGCAATGGTATTGGCACTACGATACTGCCGGGTCGGAACATTATTGGCATATTGCCAGTTACTCATCCATCCCAAAGCAATGCAGCGTCCGTCGGGAGCATTGTTCCAGGTCACAGTAGCATAATTATCTTTTCCCCAGTCCATCCATTTAGTCTGAACCGGCGATTCATTGACAAACGTCTTTCCATCAAAAGAACCCACAAAATATTGTGCAGCGCTTCCTCCGAATGGTCCTCCCGGATTGATATTACAGATCAGAACCCATTTTCTCTCCCGAGATCCTTCAACAGGAAGTTCAATCAAATCCGGACACTCCCAAACACCTCCATGAGCTCCTTGCATCTTTCCAAACTCACTTTCTTTCTTCCAGTCCTTCAGATTGACGGATGAATAGAGCTCCATATGCTGACCCACAGCTAAAATCATAACCCAATGCTTGCCTGGTGCATACCAGAAAACCTTCGGGTCACGAAAATCTTTTTCCAAAGAAGTTATTATTGGATTTCCTGCATACTTCACAAAAGTTTTGCCATTATCCAGACTGTACGCCATACTTTCAGACTGAACATCTCCCCAGGGAGTTGACTTAGCAGAAGTATAGAAAGCAATAACCGCATCTTTTCCGAATCCGGCAGTGTTGTTGTGATCAACTACGCATGAGCCACTGAAAATAGCTCCCCATGCATCCGGAACTATGGAAACTCCCTCAAAATTCCAGTGGATCAGATCTGAACTGGTGGAATGTCCCCAATGCATGTTTCCCCACACTGAGCCATAAGGATTATACTGAAAGAACAAATGATATACACCGTCCTTATAAAACATTCCGTTAGGATCGTTCATCCATCCATAGGCAGGAGTATGATGGTAAACCGGACGGAAGGTTTCTTTATTAGACATATCAAACGAATCAGCCAGTTTCAACTCTTTCCAGCAAACAGCATCTGCCGGCAATCCTTGTATATCTACAGAGATTTGCTGTCCTTTATAGTCAGACAAGATGAACGGAACATAAGAGTCAACTCTTTCACGAGCTAAGCGGACATTCATCAATGTTCCCCGCTGTTCATTATCTTTCACAATGCAAACTTTACTTTCCGGAGCATCATCCTGAACTGGAAGAATCAAAAACTTTGCTGTTACATTCAAAGAAACAATATTCTGCTCATTCACCAGATGACGGACTGTCAAAGAAGAATCGGCTTGTGAGGTTGAAGTCATTCCCAGTAATATACTCAGGAAGACCGCTTTCAGCGTATAAGTATACTTTTTCATAAATAAACGATTTATTTGTTTTCTCAGCCTCAGCCTATTACAGGCAAAGGCTGAGATAATAATTATTATTCATATCCTTTATTCTGAGTGTACAGTCCCGGAATATAATACAACTGGTTGTATGGTATCGGGAAAAACTCATTCTTACCGGCAGTAAAGTGAGCATCTTTATAATACTGTCCATAAGCCTGTCCTTCATACACATCATTCTGTTCACTCTGGAAATAGGCATTCAGCGTTTTGGAAGCAATACCCCAACGGCGCAAATCAAAGAAACGTCCGTTTTCCATCGCCATCTCCAGTCTACGTTCCCAGCGCAGACATTTACGTGCTATTTCTTTCGTTGTAAAATAACCCTCCGGATACAATGCTATCTCACACTGATCTTTTGCATAGCTGATATGTTTATCTATAGACAAAGAAGCACGATGACGAATATCATTAATAATATTCAAAGCTTCAGGCAATCTGTCCAGCTCTATCAGTGCTTCTGCACGCATCAGCATGACATCTGAATAACGGAACACATAATCATTCATTGCAAAAGCCTGCCAGGAACCATTATAAGTTTCCCCTTTTGAGCGCTGAGGTACCTCTTTCAAAGAGGTATAGTAGCCATACGTATTAGGTGTACGTGAATTAGCTGTAGTCATTGTATATTCAGCTTCGTATTTATACGGGAAGGTAGGCATGCCTACGGTATGGAACAGACGCGGGTCCCATTTCTGACTATCCGGCTGTCCATTAATCGGATAATCAATCTGATCATTATAATCATCAAACATCGGAAGACCATTTTTAGTCTTAAATGCATTCACCAGATTCTGTGAAGGTTTATGAAAGTCCCACCCACAGGACCACATCTGCCAGCATCCATTCAATGTATTTGACCAGTTGGCACGTCCATAAGTCGTATTGTCATTCTGATAATCAGAACACTGAACTGCGAAGACAGACTCTTTGCTATTCTTATACTCCGGTAAGAAAATATCACCGAAATCTTCCAAATATCCATAATCCGAATCTATAACTTCATCCGTGTAGTCAACAACCTTCTGCATATACTCCGTATTAACATGGTTTTCACCCGTAGTAGCTTCGTAGCCGTCACCCCAGGCTAAGGTCAAATAACATTTAGCCAGATAAGCAGCAGCAGCAATCTTGTTGGCACGACCGTCTTCTCCCGGTTCCTTGACAGGCAATACATCATAGGCAGCCTGGAAGTCTTCTATGACCTTCTGAAACAGCTGTTCATAACTTAAAGCGGTGTTACTAACTTGCTCATAAGAGTTATCCTCTACAACCTGTTCATCAATCCATGGAATCTGACGGAACACTGTCAGGAGCTTAAAATAGAAATGTCCGCGCAAAAAACGAACTTCAGCAATACGTTGTTGCTTTACATCTTGTCCTAGACTATCTCCATTGCGTTCCAAAGCAATCAGTGCACGATTGCAACGAGACACAGCGGCATACAGACGATACCAGAGTTCATCCATCTCTCCTGGAGTCGTTGAAGTCAGCGTTGTCCAGATATCAAAAGCATGATATCCAGTATCAGTGGTACCTGATCCTCCCTTCAAGCAATCATCGGAACTGACATCACCATAAGGAAACAGATTAAAAGGATAAGTATACCAGCAATCTCCTAACATTGCGTATGCCGCATTTACCATTTTCTCCGGTTCAGAGAAAGCTTTATCTTCATCAACAACAGCAGTCGGTGTATAATCCAGGAAATCATTACAGCCAGTCAATGACAATCCCAATGAACAAGCTGCCAGCAATATATATTTTTTCATCATATCTATTATTATTTTTATTAGAAACCAATTTGTAAACCAAATGAAACAGAAGTAGCAAGCGGATAATTCCAGTTCGGATTTTCCGGATCAGGACAAGTCAGACTCTTGCTCTTAACCGTTAAAAGATTCTGACCTGATACATAAACACGGGCGTTGGACATCTTAAACTTTGACAAGAAAGAAGAAGGAATCGTATATCCCAGCTGAAGCGTACGCAATTTCAAATATGAACCATTTTCTACATAATAGCTTGAAGCTCTGCCTTCATCTGCTGTATTATTAGTTGTCAAAGCAGGGATTGTAGAACTTGTATTATTGGTATTCCAGGCATTCAACAAACGATTTCCTTTATTGGAACCTGCATCAGTAATACTCCAGAAGTCAGTTTGTGCCTTTTGGTTATTATAGACATCCTGATCACATACTCCTTGCCAGAACATACTCAAATCGAAATTCTTATAATTCAAAGCAACATTCAAACCATAAGAAAATGCCGGTACCGGATTGTAAATCCAATCCTGATCATCAGAAGTGATAATACCATTTCCGTCCAAATCAGCATACTTCAATCCACCTACACGTGCATTAGCCTGTCCGGAAGCATCAACCTCTGCCTGATTCTGGAAAAGCCCTTCTACTACATATCCGACAGAAGATCCATAAGGCATGCCAGACTCTACCAGATTTTCTTTAGAGGTATGTGCATAAGAACCTGTTGTCGTTGATGGCAGATAAGTTACTTTATTCCGGAAGAAATCAACATTAGCATTTACATCCAGGCCAAGGCCACAAGCCAAATTCTTACGATAACCCAAACTAAATTCCATACCCCAGTTTCGCAAAGAAGGACCATTCAGCCAAGAGGCTCCACCCTCTCCGATCACTCCCAAATAAGCAGGACTGATCAACATATCATCTACATCTTTAATATAAGCATCGATTGTACCATACAAACTACTGTTGAGTAGAGTAAAATCTGTACCGATATTGTATTGAGTCGCTGATTCCCATTTCAGGTTAGGATTTGCAAGCTGAGTTGCACGATATCCAGAAGGGAATGTTCCTGATCCTTGAAGGAACAAATCATATGCCGTAGAAGTCACACGATCCAATCCGTAATCAACTACATACAAACCAAACTGGGCATTGTTATCAATGGCCTGGTTTCCTGTCTGCCCCCATGAAAGTCTAACCTTCCAATCATTCAACCAATCTTTCTGCAGCCACTTAGAAACTCGTACTCCCAAAGTTGCAGCCGGGAAAGTACCCCAGCGGTGTCCTTTTCCAAACCGGGAAGAACCATCTTGACGAATCGTAAATGAAGCCAGGATCAGATCATCAAAATTATAATCAATCTTTCCAAAGAAAGAAGCTAACCTATATCCTACCTTGGCACCCGTGTTTTTCATCACGCCAGTTGCCGCATTAGGCCACATATAATCAACATCCTCCAATGCATACCCTTCGGAATAAGCAGAAAAATCTATTGAACTTTGCTTTGATAATTCAGCACCGGCCAAAATCCCGATATCATGTCTTTCTGCTAATTTAAAGTTATAATTAATGGTATTTGACCAGGTCCAGTTCACTTCATTTTTGTTTGATAATGTCGTTTTTGCAATATCATTGTTTACAATATCAGAATGAAACGTATGAGTCATTGCATTGATGAATGAGTTATAAAAGTCCAAGCCAAAATTAGATCGGAAAACAAATCCATCAAAAGGCTTGATATCAACATATCCGTTTCCAAACAAACGCCAATAGTTCAAATGATTATCTTTATTATGATAAAGTTCACGCAACGGATTCTGACGGTCACTCATACCTCCAACCGGTCCGGAAAATGTTGTTCCGTCTTCTTCATATACAGGAACTATTGGAGCCATCTTTAAAGCATTTTCCATAGGCGCACAATCTGCCTGACTAGAATAAGTTACCGTAAAGTTTTCTCCGACTGTTACGTATTTGTTCACATTGTATGATGAATTCATACGAGCTGAAATATTTTCAAAATCAGTATATTTCAGGATACCATTATTCTTTTTATACCCTAATGAAAACATCGTAGAATGTTTATCATTGGCATGTGAAAGAGAAAGGTCATAATTCTGGGAGAAACCAGTTCGTGATATTTCATCCAACCAGTCAGTATCCGAATAACGCATCGTTTTCTTACTATTAATATATCCATCATATAGACCATTCACTGTATAATTGACATATTGTCCAAGACTTGGATTCCAGACTGTAATAGGTGTTCCAGATTCTGCATTAAGATTCAAGCCATAATTACTGGCATATAAAACAGGATCAAGTCCATCATTTAAAGCTGCCTGAGCCATGGCTGTCGCATATTCAGAGGAGTTACATACATTCATCAATGATTGTGAAGTATAAAACTGAGCTGTCAGATTTGCAGAGAAGTCTACTTTTACCTTATCTGCCTTTTTCCCTTTTTTAGTCGTAATAATAATGACTCCATTCGATGCACGAGATCCATAAATAGAAGCAGAAGCCGCATCCTTCAAGACCTGCATACTTTCAATATCATTCGTATTCAATGAGTTAAGAGACATTGTGGTAGGGACTCCATCAATTACATAAAGCGGGTCCTGAGAAGAATTGAATGAGCCTATACCACGAATACGTACAGTAGCCGTCCCACTAGGAGATCCATTTCCCGTAATGGTCATACCCGCAACCTTACCTTGCAAAGCACGCATCGGATCTGAATCGGCTGTCGTTTTCAGTGCATCCATAGATACCACAGCAACAGAACCTGTCAAATCCGCCTTACGTTGAGTCGTATATCCTGTTACTACAACTTCCTGAAGAATTTCAGCATCTTCTTCCAAAACAACCTGTAATACCCCTTGAGCTTTTAATGTTTGAGATTTAAAGCCAACATAAGAAATTGTAATTTCCGCATTTTGTTTTACTGTCAATAAAAACTTTCCATCCAAATCAGTAATTGTACCATTGGTAGTACCTGATTCCAGTACTGTTGCTCCAATAATCGGTTCTCCATCCGACTTAGAAATAACAGTTCCTTCAACTTGCAAACTTTGTGCTTGCACTACTACACACACCATTAATAGGAGGAGTGTGAAAAAGAATGCTCTTTTTTTGCTTTTCATTTACACATCAATTTAAGTTCAACATTTAAAATTTTATCTCAGTACGTTCTGAGTTGATGTCGCAAATGTATGGTCCAAGCATTTATTTGCATATAAAAAATGTTTCATCCTTTAACAGAAATGTTGCATGTAACATTTCTGTTAAAGGATGAAACATTTATATAATCTTAAACTACAGCTTCTTATCAAAAAGCTTCTTTACGTTTCTTACAGGTGGCTATCAGCCAAATACCCAAAAGGATCAACGGAACACTCAGCCACTGTCCGATATTCAAAGTCATTCCAATTTCTTCTGCAACCTGAGGATTCTTCATGAATTCCAGTCCAAAACGTGCTCCAAAGAAGATCAGCAAAGAGACACCGGTTATCAGACCAACGTGCTTCTGCAAATGATATTTGCGATACATCACCGTAGAAGTAATCAACGCAACCAGACAATAAAGCATCTCATAAATCTGAGTAGGATGACATGGCAAAGCTTCTCCATTCTGATTATACAACTCTTGCCACTCACGCGAGCGAATAAATTCAAATCCCCACGGAAGCGTTGTAGGGAAACCAAAGATTTCAGAATTCATCAGATTCCCGAAACGGATACACATACATACCACTGCTACCGCCGGAATCATACGGTCGAACAACCACCAGACACTCTTTTGGGTAACTTTCTTAGAATACCAGATCAAGGCCAATATCAAAGCAAAGACACCACCATGACTGGCAAGTCCGCCCTTCCATATTTTCAGAATCTCCAAAGGATGGGCACCATAATAGTCCCACTCATAAAAAAGACAATGTCCCAGTCTGGCTCCCAAAACACTGCTGACAATACAATAAATAAATAATTTATCAGCCCATGCATCCGGATAGCCTTCTTTCTTGAACAAACGGGAAACCATTTCATAAGCCAATATGAAACCTAAGCCCCACATTAATCCGTACCAACGGATTTCCAAAGGTCCTAAATGAACCAGCACAGGGTCCACATCCCAGACAATATTCGCAAACATCATTTTTTCCTTTTTATTATTTACCTGTTTGCAAAGGAAAGAAAAAAATAGCGATCTGCATAAACTTTCAACCGTTAAGTTTTTATTTTATATCTTCTTATCCCCTATCAGTCACTAATTGTCCTTCACAGCAATAAAAAGAAATTGCCCGGCACACAAAAGCATGTCGGGCAATTACACCTTTATATATAAAGGGATCCACTTGACAGATTATACCAGATGAGCTATCAGCTCTTCACGATCTCCTTCCAACAAGTCAATAACCGGAACTTCAATCATGGTATAGCATCCTGGTTTCTGACGCATAGAGGCACGGGCTACACAAACCAACACCTGAGCTGTAAGAGCCGGATTGTTGATCTTCATATCGAATTCAAACAACTGATTGTGAGTTTTGCCAGAAACTCCCTTACGTACCAGATTCACACCATGTCCTACATCGTTCAGATCGTCAACGCAGGGAACCTGAATAACATGAGTTTCATCGTTCACAAAATAAGCATCAGACTTAATAGCAGCCTCAACAGTCTTGAAGTCTGCACCCTCTTCCAGTTCTACATAAACCATACGGCGATGAATGCCTGTACCTACAGGAATAGTCATGGACAAAGCATCTTTAACACCGGCAATCGCACGGACAGCTACAGAGTGTCCCATACTGCGACCCGGACCAAAGTTTGTATAAGTAATACCTTTCGGAGCAATAGCCTGCAATAAAGCACGAACTACTGAGTCGCTTCCCGGATCCCATCCTGCAGAGATAATAGACACGGCATTGTGTGCTTTGGCAGTTTCATCCAAAGAACGGCGCAGAGAAGTGATCTGTGTATGAATATCAAAACTGTCTACAGTATTGATGCCCAGAGCAAGAATCTCCTTAGCATACTGTTCTACACTACGGGTCGGAGTTGCAAGAATAGCAACATCAACATCCTGTAATTCCTTGATATCTTTTACGACAGGATAGTCAGCCAGTTCTGCAGGTTTATTTTCTGCACCATTCCGACGAACGATACCAGCAACCTCAAAATCAGGAGCAGCTTCCAATGCTTCCAGCGTAAACTTTCCAATGTTTCCGTAACCTACTACGGCAGCTCTAATCTTTTTCATATTCTGTTGTATATTTAATTATTGTTCTTTCGTTTTACGTTCGCAAAGTTACACAATTGAAATCATTCCAAACAAGCAGAAAGCAAAGGAATTTGAAAATATTCGAGCCAAACTTACAAATTATAACTTTCTTATAGCTATTTTTGTATCATAATTACAATTTATCAGAAAAATATGATTGAATATATTAAAGGAGAAGTTATCGAAGTTGTTCCAGCACAGGCCGTGATTGAGTGTAACGGAATAGGATATGCCATCAGCATTTCTTTAAATACCTTTTCTGCCATCCAAGGGAAAAAAGAAGTAAAGCTCTATATTTATGAAGCAATCCGCGAGGATGCTCATATCCTCTACGGATTTTATACCCGGCAAGAAAGGGAACTTTTCTTGTTGCTGATCACGGTTTCAGGTATTGGAGGTAACACGGCACGCATGATTCTCTCAGCACTCAGCCCCTCTGAACTCTGTAATGTAATTAGCAGTGGTAACGACAAATTATTAAAAACCGTCAAGGGAATAGGACTGAAAACGGCTCAGCGAATTATTGTTGATCTGAAAGACAAGATTGCCTCTACCGGTATTGATACGGCGGCTCCTGTGACCTCTGTAATTGCAGCAGCCAATACGGAAGTTTACGAAGAAGCTGTTGCAGCACTTACGATGTTAGGATTTGCACAGGCTCCTTCACAAAAAGTCGTCGGTCTCCTATTAAAAGAGGAACCGGATCTGCCTGTCGAAAAGGTGATCAAACTTGCACTGAAGAGATTATAGGAGATTCTATGGCGCTGATCGGGTTATCGGACTGGAAAAGTTTTCCGGTCTGCGAAATTTAACCAGACTTCAGAAGAACTTTCCGGGAGAAGCAATTGTTTATTATGTAAATAACCTTTAAAACCAATAATTATGACACATAAACTGCCTACCCTTCCTTTTCAAATGGAAGAACTTGCTCCACTCATGAGCCAGGAAACACTAGAGTTCCATTATGGTAAACATCTTCAGACCTATATTGACAATCTGAACAAACTGATTCCGGGAACTCCATATGAGACTCTCTCTCTGGAAGACATTATCTGTAAGGCCGAAGGAGCTATTTTCAATAATGCGGCCCAGACATGGAATCATACGTTCTTTTTCCAGACATTAACTTCCCATTCTGATGTCATACCTCAAAAACTGGATGCATTGCTGACCAGCAATTTTGGTTCAGCAGAAGCATTCAAAGAACAATTTACCAAAGCGGCACTTGGTCTGTTCGGTTCAGGCTGGGTATGGCTGGCTGCTGATAAAGAAGGGAAATTATTTATTCTCCCAGAATCCAATGCAGGGAATCCATTAACTAAAGGATATACTCCCTTACTGGTCATTGATGTATGGGAACATGCATACTATATCGATTATCGTAATCGCCGTGCTGCATATATAGAGGCTTTCTGGAAACTTGTTAACTGGGAAAAGGTAGCTGAAAGAATTATATAAGCAAAGGTAGCCGAACAGGCTCCGGATCCAATAAGAAAAAGAGACCTTCTGCAGGATATATCTGATTACCTGCGGAAAGTCTCTTTCCTTATATATAATAATGTAAATCACCCCTGCCATTAAACAGGCCGGAGAGATCATTCAGCTGCTTCCCCTGCCTTTTCCTGCATTTTACGGGTTACAAACTGAATCTTCAGATTGGCTTCTTTCTGTTCTTTCCGGATTTCTTCCATCGCTGACAGAATTTTAGCGAGATCAACTATTGCCACAATAGCCTTCACATCACTGGCCGGCATGACCGTCCGATAGTTACGGTCTCCCATAAATTCCAGACGAATATTCTTCTTGTCCTGATTAGCAACAATAAAATCTGCCACACCTCCATCATTGCCAACTTTATAGTCTGCCTTCTCAATGGCCCTTCCCAAATCCGTCGTTTCATAGCTGTCCGAAGAAGACGGTGTTTCTGCAAACAAGTCTCCCACGCTCACTTTCACTGCCGTATGGTGGATATTGCCACCTGCACAATAAATAGAAGTCAACGACATTTCTCCGGTTTCACTTACCTGTGCCCGCAAAAAAGAACGTCCGATATTCTTTTCCACGACTTGAGTCGGATAAAAATAATTACCGACTTCCTGATAAGCTGTATCTTTCTCCAACACATAATTTCCCTTGATGGAATCCAGAGAAGCTTGTTTCACAGCCATAACGCTATCCAGATAAGCCAACGTCTGCTGCTGCTCCTTCAGGTCTACTTGCTGCATCAGGCCAATAGCAGCCTTGCGCACCTCAAAAGCTTTCGGATAAAGGGTACGAATACTATCTATTTGCAATTTTGCCAGGCTATAATCCTCTGCGGCAAACGAAACTTCCGCCCGCTGAAACAATTCACTTGCTTTCTTCTCGTCACTGTTACATCCAGCCAGCGTCAAAGCCAGTGCAACAACGATTAATCCTAATTTTTTCATCTGCTCAAGCTTTTTTAATTTGGAACAAAAATACAATTAAATCTGTTTGATATCAGCAAGACACACTATTTTTTTGTAATTTTGCACCTCATTTAAAAGAAAAGGATGGAATTAAAAGAACACTTTACCAATAAAATATTTAGTCTTATTTCAAAGACTGCCGATGAGATGGGCCTGGAGTGTTATGCAGTAGGAGGCTACGTACGTGACATTTTCCTGAATCGCCCTTCAAAGGATATTGATATCGTGGTTGTAGGAAGCGGAATCGAAATAGCACAGGCGTTTGGAAAGAAACTGGGACGCGGTGCCCATGTATCCGTTTTTAAAAATTTCGGTACCGCGCAAGTAAAGTACCATGATACAGAAGTTGAATTTGTTGGAGCAAGAAAAGAATCATATAGCCACGACAGCCGGAAACCCATCGTAGAGAACGGAACGCTGGAAGATGATCAGAACCGGCGTGACTTTACGATCAATGCCATGGCTGTCTGTCTGAATCAGGCACGGTTCGGAGAACTGGTCGATCCCTTCGGAGGGATGGAAGACCTCAAAGAAAGAATCATCCGCACTCCACTGGATCCGGACATCACCTTCAGCGATGACCCCTTACGCATGATGCGATGTGTACGTTTTGCCACACAACTCAATTTCTATATTGAAGACGAAACCTTTGCCGCTCTGGAACGCAATAAGGAACGCATTAAAATCATCTCACGCGAACGTATTGCGGACGAGTTAAATAAAATATTGCTTTCCCCCATTCCTTCAAAAGGTTTTGTTGAGCTGGACCGATGTGGCCTGCTGGAGTTGATTTTCCCCGAATTAACAGCACTTCAAGGCGTGGAAGTCAGAAACGGACGTGCTCACAAAGATAATTTCTACCATACTCTGGAAGTGGTTGACAATATCTCAAAAGTGAGCAACAACCTCTGGTTGCGCTGGGCTACCTTATTACATGATATCGGCAAGCCGCGCACCAAACGCTGGGAACCTAAAATCGGATGGACATTCCATAATCACAATTTTATCGGAGAAAAGATGATTCCGGATATCTTCCGCAAAATGAAACTTCCGATGAATGAGAAAATGAAGTATGTGCAAAAGCTGGTGGGGCTCCACATGCGTCCCATCGTCATTGCGGATGACGTAGTGACCGACTCTGCCGTCCGCCGATTGCTCTTTGAAGCTGGAGACGACATCGATGACCTGATGATGCTCTGTGAAGCCGACATCACTTCCAAAAACGAAGCCCGCAAGCAACGTTTCCTTGATAATTTCAAACTGGTTCGACAGAAACTGAAAGATCTGGAAGAAAAAGACCGGATCCGTAACTTCCAGCCACCAGTAGACGGAGCGGAAATCATGCGGGTATTCAACCTGGAACCTTGCCGGGAAATTGGAAGCCTCAAAAGCTCCATTAAAGATGCAATCCTTGACGGAGTAATTCCCAATGAGCATGATGCCGCATTCGAATATATGCTGAAGAAAGCTCAGGCAATGGGACTGACTCCTGTCAATCTGCCCGAAACGAATGCATGATATAAGTTATAAACCGAATGCAGGAAAAGCAACAAGTACTCCTGCATTCGATTTCTTTCTTTTCTTCTTTTATTCTTGTAAATACAACCTTCAGGATCTGTTCCTTCCTATTTTAAAATATAAATAGAAAATCTTTTGAATTTTCCAAAATGTTTTCTCGTTATAAATTACAGTTATCCACTTTTACCCACTACAACACATCAGAGAAGGGATTTGCAGAATAAAAGTATTCCAATTTAGACAACAATCCCAAACTCTATTTTTACAGAATCATTTTAATAAATATCTTTGTATCGCTTTTCAAGGTAACGGAAGCGTTTCAAAAGGGAATGCCGTGAAAATCGGCAACAGTACCCGCTGCTGTGATTCTTTAAAAGCCCAGACAAGGCCATGCCAGCCACTGTAAATAACCATTTATGGGAAGGCGTTTGGGGAAGAGATCAGTCAGAAGACCTGCCGGAAAAAGCAAATGACATGTAATGTTTCACCTTTTTTCAATCTCAGTATGAATTGTATGAATCTGAATGAAATCTGTATTATCAAGCGCGATGGAAAGCGGGAAAACTTTTCAGCCGCCAAAATAACCAATGCCATTGGTAAAGCATTTGTTGCTACTGGCCTGGAACATCAGGAAGCAATGATTGATGAAATCACGCAACGTGTCATCGAACACTTTGCTGAACCGACCATTACAGTCGAGGCTATCCAGGACCTCGTGGAAACAGAACTGATGAAGGTTCAACCGGAAGTAGCCAAGAAGTACATCATCTATCGCCAGTGGAGAAATACGGAACGCGACCGGAAAACGCAAATCAAACACATCATGGATGGTATCGTTGCCATCGACAAGAATGATATCAATCTGAGCAATGCCAATATGTCGAGCCATACTCCGGCCGGACAAATGATGACTTTTGCTTCGGAAATTACCAAAGATTATACATATAAATACCTGCTTCCGAAAAAGTATGCAGAAGCACATCAGCTGGGGGATATCCATATCCACGACCTTGATTATTACCCGACCAAAACAACAACCTGCATCCAGTATGACCTGGATGATTTGTTTGAACGGGGATTCCATACCAAAAACGGAAGTATCCGGACGCCGCAGTCAATTCAAAGTTATGCGACACTGGCCACTATCATTTTCCAAACAAACCAGAATGAACAACATGGCGGACAGGCCATTCCTGCCTTTGACTTCTTCATGGCCAAAGGCGTACTAAAAAGTTATCAGAAGGCTGTCACTTCCATTCTTTCGTTCTTCCTTGAAATGAAAGGATACAATGTTGCTGAGAACGACGTACAGAAAACAGTCAACCAGCTGCTGACTACCATTATACCATCTGCAGAGATTCAAAAAGAATTTCTGACAACATTAAACAAAGAGGGATTCAACGTCAATGAAGACGAACTAAAACATATCCTCAACAAGGCCTACGAACGGACTCGCAAAGATACCCACCAGGCAATGGAAGGATTTATCCATAACCTGAACACGATGCATTCCCGAGGAGGAAACCAGGTGGTTTTCAGCTCCATCAACTATGGAACAGATACCTCAGCTGAAGGTAGAATGGTTATTGACGAATTGCTGAAAGCAACCATTGAAGGACTAGGTACACGCGGTGAAGTTCCTGTATTCCCGATTCAGATCTTTAAAATTAAAGATGGAGTGTCTTATTCTGAAGCAGACTATCAACGGGCCATGCAGAACTTTGATGCTGCACTGGAAGGCAAAATGACTTTTGAGACTCCCAACTTCGATCTCTTCTTAAAAGCATGCCGCACAACTGCCAAAGCGCTTTTCCCGAACTTCATGTTTCTGGACACACCGTTTAACCAAAATGAAAAGTGGGATATCAATGATCCCAAGCGCTACAAATACGAACTGGCAACCATGGGCTGCCGCACCCGTGTATTTGAAAATCTGAACGGAGAAAAAACATCTTTAGGACGAGGTAACCTGTCATTCACAACCATGAACATGCCACGTCTGGCCATCGAAGCAAGAATTAAAGCTGAAAATATTATAGAAAGCAATAATTCTGACGCAATCGAACAGGAAGCATGCAACCTGTTCCTGGAGTCCGTAAGAGATATGTCCCGATTCATAGCCGAACAATTGTATACACGTTATCAATATCAGCGTACGGCACTTGCCCGACAGTTCCCCTTCATGATGGGCAACAACGTATGGAAAGGCGGAGGCAATCTGAACCCTAACGATGAAGTGGGTGATGTCCTCAATCAGGGTACTCTAGGAATCGGCTTTATCGGAGGACACAATGCCATGATGGCACTCTACGGTCAAGGCCATGGTCATAGCAAGAAAGCCTGGAATACTCTTTACAAGGCCTTTGAGGTAATGAATCAGGTGGCTGAAGAATATAAGCAGAAATATCATCTGAATTATTCCGTACTGGCTACTCCAGCCGAAGGACTTTCCGGACGCTTCACCCGCATAGACAAACGGAAATACGGCATCATCCCCGGAGTAAACGACCGGGATTATTATGTCAACTCATTCCATGTGGATGTGAAAGAGCCTATCAGTATCGTAGAAAAGATCAAGTGTGAAGCTCCTTTCCATGCACTGACCCGGGGAGGACATATCACTTATGTGGAACTGGACGGAGAAGCCCAGAAGAATGTCAAGGCCATAGCCAAAATTGTCAAGGTGATGCATGATGAAGGTATCGGCTACGGTTCGATCAACCATCCGGTAGATACTTGCCACAACTGCGGATATAAAGGCGTAATTTACGACAAATGTCCTATTTGCCGGAGTGAAAACATCTTGCGCATGCGCCGTATTACAGGCTATCTGACCGGCGACCTGAACAGCTGGAACTCAGCCAAGCGTGCGGAAGAACATGATCGTGTCAAACACGGATAACCCCGGACACTGCATGTTAAACTATTTATATACATATCCAGAAACTATTGTTGACGGTGAAGGTATCCGTTTTTCCATCTATCTGGCCGGATGCCATCACCGTTGCCCTGGATGTCATAACCCGGAATCATGGAATCCTCAGGCAGGAAAGCCTTTGACTCCTGAAGTGCTTGAAGATATTATCCAGTCGATAAATTCCAATCCGTTGCTGGACGGCATCACATTTTCCGGAGGAGATCCTTTCTTTAATCCCAAAGAATTTCTCACTCTCCTCCGTGTCATGAAAGAAAGAACAGGACAGAACATCTGGTGCTATACCGGATATACTTACGAAGAACTGCAAGCAGATCCGGGACGAAGTCCGCTTTTGGAATATATTGATGTGCTGGTAGACGGACGTTTTGTACAGGCACTCTACTCTCCTTATCTTGAATTCCGGGGAAGCAGCAACCAACGAATAATTTCTTTAAAAGGTCCGGACAATAGTTTATCTTTTAACATTTGACATATATTCAATGAATAGGGTTACGAATTAAGTAACTCTATTCTCCATTTCTTATCTCAGCAAGCTTAAAAGTACTCCTCAAAGCCTCTTGAAGAAGAGACTTCACCCAAAGACATGATTTAGATCAAGAAATACACTTTTAGGCGATATTTTATGCTGAACAACATTGTTTATTATAAAAAAAGCCATACCTTTGCATCGTGGTTGTGAAACCAAAGGATATAAAAGGTAACAAAAGGTATTAGATTTAAGGTTAAGATAAATTAAGGTATTAGAGATTTTAAGGTAAAAAAGCAATTTGGTAAAAGTAATAGGTTAAAAGTTTTAGAGAGGTATTAGCAAAAGGTAAAGTTTTTAGGATTCAAGTTGAAATAGGTTTTAGAAAATTGCTTTAAGGTAAATAGAAAAGAAGGATAACAAAAACACAACAACTAAAAAGATGATGAAAACACAAGAACCCTTTAATGGGGGTTCTTGAGATGGCAGCGGATGTCCCAAAAACAAAGGACAGCCGTTTTTTTTATTTCTACCGCACGATTCAGCCCCAACGACCGCACGATCCGGAACAGGTTTATCCTTCCCGCATCGCGAAGCTGCGAGCGGAAAGGATAAAATGCTTTTTCCCATTAGCGACGTGGAATATCAACCGGCTTTTCATGCCAGCCTTTCAAATGATCGGTGAAGAAATCAACCATTCTCCAGTAGAAGTATTCATCCATATCACCAAAACCATGACGCTGTCCGGGCAACATCAACAAATCGAAACGCTTGCCTGCACGGATCAAAGCATCCACTACACGCAATGTATTGGCTGGATGTACATTGTTGTCAATATCTCCATGAACCAGCATCAAATGTCCCTTCAACTGTCCGGCTATTTCCGGATTTGTTGCAATCTTATAGGCAAATATGGTATCTCCCTGTTCTGTCATTTCCTCACGGACTCCATGATGAGTTTCACTCCACCAGCGATTATAGATACGATTATCATGATTTCCGGCACAAGATACGGCTGCTTTATAGAAATCAGGATATTGCAGGATCGCTGCTGTAGACATGAAACCTCCTCCAGAATGTCCATGAATACCAACACGTGTCAAATCGATATATCCATAACGTGCGGCCAACTGTTCAACCGCAGCTACATGATCTGCCAACGGATAATCACGCATATTGCCGTAACCATAATTATGATACCATTTTGAACGGGACGGATGTCCTCCACGCTGTCCCACTGTTATCACAATAAAACCAGCCTGAGCCAGACGGTCCGTACGGACACTCATACGGGTAAACGGATAGTTCACTGCCTCTACCTGCGGACCAGGATACACGTAATCAATAATTGGATAAACCTTTGTTGAATCAAAGTCAAAAGGCTTATACATCACTCCATAAAGATCAGTTACTCCATCTGCAGCCTTCACGGTAAAAGGTTCCGGGAACTGATAACCTGCTGCTTTCAATTGTGAGAAGTCACTCTCCTGAATGGTCATAATACGACGTCCTTCCGAGTCTGTCAACTCTGCGCAGGGGATCGTATTTACCCGTGAATAGTTATCTACAACAAAACGGGCTTCGTCATCCATTTCTACTTCATGGAAATAATCGCCACGGGTCAACAGTTTCAGTCCGCTTCCGTCTGCCTTTACACGATACAAATGCTCATAATACGGATTTTCACCGGCCTCACGTCCGCAAGCCACAAAGTAAATCGTACGGGTTGACTCATCGACTTTCACAACGCGTTCCACGTGCCAGGGGCCTTCTGTAATCCGGTTCTTCAGATTACCTTGCTCATCATAAAGATACAAGTGAGCCCATCCGTCCCGTTCACTCCATTGAACAAATTCCTTACCTCCCGCAAAGACATGGATCGGACGTGTTTCCTGATAGGTATTCATCCGCTCCTTTACAATAGGAACAATGGAGTCCTCACCTAAAGTATACGTGCAAACATCTATACGGTGCAAATCACGGCTGCTGCGTGTAAGGAAGAAACGGCGGTCATCTCCCTGCCATACCAAAGGACGGAACTCACTGTCACGTTGTTTCTGTTCTAACGGACGGAACTCCAGTCCAAGTGACTGATTCTTCCAGGCTGCCGTACGAATCTCCTTACGTGAGTTCGTAGTCATATCAAACAAATAAAGATGTTCTACCGGAGCTTCCATTTCTCCCGGCATTTGATATTTGTAGGTTTCCAGTGTAGGACGGGGACTAGCCACTGCATTAATCACCCACAATGGTTTTACAGCACGGTCATCAGAAACAACCGTTACAAAGTGTTTGGAGTCTGGAGACCATGCACCCCAGGCATAACGGCGTTTGCCATTGCAAAGTGTATCTGTATTCAACAAGCTATAAGGTATTCCATAGCCAAAATCCGGTGTTCCGTCTGTCGTCAGCTGAACTTCCACAATTGTACTGTCCTTTTCATCCTTCTGTGCCTTGCGATAGTCAGCAATGCTCATCTTATAAAGGTTACAATCCTTGGCATATACAACCGTTTGTCCGTCGGGTGATACGGAAGCCCATCCTTTCCGGTCAGCTTCCTTTTCCTTATCCGTCAAATGAGTCAGCTTCTGTGTCGGATAATCATAAGAGAAATAGAAGACCTGCTTTTCTTTCTTATCCTTCTTGCTCTTATCATCTGACTTCTTGTCCTGAGAAGAAACAATCTCAAAAGTAAATGTACGTCCGTCTTCTCCAGCCTTCAAGTTACGGACAGGGATCTGACGGGCTTCGAAAGGATCCTGCACAATTTCCGTCAGTTGAGCAGCCAGTTTCTCACGGTCAAAAAGTAATTTCTTTGTACGTGCAACAGGATCAACGACATACCAGAAAGTTCCTTCACTCGTTTTATACTCAAACCAGAAACAGTTTCCTTTTTGGAACCAGTGAGGATCCACCTTGGTAGAAAACAACATGTTCTTCAGTTTGGAACCGGTAAATTTCTCTGCCTGTAAATATTCGGGATGGCGTTCCTGAGCAGCTACCGGCATAAAAGCTGCCATACCTCCCGCAAGCAGAATGGTCAACATTAATTTTCTCATTTTCACTTATCTTGGTTTACAAATTATTGTCAGGCACAGAATCCCCGCAATCTCCAGACAGGCAGCTTCCTTGCTCCCTCTGACCGAACAAAATTACAAAGAATTCCTCTTCCTACGCATATAAACAAAGCCTGCTCCTTTTCTGTCTCCAGACAAAAGGAACAGGCTTCATCAGCAATATATCAAGCTACTTTTAAGGATTTGCTCTGATCCATAAAACTGCCATTTTATTTACTCCTAAAACACAAAACGGAGAATGTCGTTAAAATTGGCCCAGATCAACAGACCAAAGAGCAAGAACATTCCTACCATCTGAGCATACTCAAGGAACTTGTCACTTGGCTTACGACGGGCTACAAGTTCATACAATAAGAACAGAACGTGTCCTCCATCCAATGCCGGAATCGGCAGAATATTCATGAAAGCCAGAATAATGGAAAGGAAAGCCGTCATTGACCAGAAGCGCTGCCAATCCCAGACTTTCGGGAAAATACTTCCGATTGTTCCAAAGCCTCCCACGCTCTTGGCTCCTTCTTTTGTGAATACATATTTCATATCATTCACATAACCCTTGAGGGTATTGATGCCCAAAGCGACACCGGCAGGGAATGATTCAAAGAAACCATAAGTCAGACGAGTCGGCTGATAACCCGGATTCATGGAATAGGCCAGTACCTTAAACTGGTCATCCGTTGTAACATTTACTGTATCACGTACCCCTGCCCGTGAATATACGAGCGAGAAAGATGCTGATGATTTCTGTTCTACCTCCGACCGCAAACGAAGTTCACCGAGCTGTTCCGTAAATTCATTCCAGGAATGCAACGGTGTTCCGTTAAAGGAAATCAAGGAGTCTCCCTTCTGCAAACCGGCTTTCGCAAATCCTCCATCGGCCAAAACAGAATCGACAACATTAGGGATCAACATGTCCACAAATGGAGGATCTTCCTTTGCAATCTCCAGCAAACTGATTTCCGGCATGAGAATCTGCTCTTTCTTTCCATCACGCAATACAACGACTTCACGTGCTTCAGCCAGGCTACGGAGCATATCAACATTATAACGTGTCAGCTCCTTTCCATCCGCACTGACCAGAATATCTCCGTCACGGAAACCGATTTCGCGCGCCGTTTCATTAAACTTCATTCCATAACTCATGTCTTTCAGGGCGATATACTGATCTCCCCAGGTGAACAGAATCATAGAATAAATAAACAAAGCCAGCAAAAAATTCATCAATACTCCCCCGATCATGACCAGAAGGCGTTGCCATGCTGGCTTCGAACGAAACTCCCACGGCTGAGGCGGTTGCTTCATCTGCTCGGTATCCATTGATTCATCAATCATTCCTGAAATCTTGCAATAACCTCCCAAGGGAAGCCATCCGATTCCATATTCAGTCTCGCTATTTTTAGGCTTAAACTTGAAAAGCGAGAACCAGGGATCAAAAAAGATATAAAACTTCTCTACACGAATCTTAAAAAGACGGGCAAAGAAAAAGTGTCCTCCTTCGTGAATGATAACCAGCAACGAAAGGCTAAGTACCAGTTGAAGGGCACGAATCAAAAATGTTTCCATTCTACTCTTGTTTTACTTTTCTATTACTAATTTCTGATATTTTACTTTTAAGGACTATTTACTTTTAGAAAAAAAAGGTGCATTGATAACCAGTTCAGCTGCTATTCGACGGGTTTCTGCATCAGTGGCCACATAATCTGCGTATGTAGGTTCCTTAATAAACGGAACTTTGCTCATTGCCTGTTCTATGACATCACTCATACCCAAGAACGAGATACGATCCTGCAGGAAAGAAGCCACAACTACTTCATTGGCCGCATTAATGATACAAGGCATATTCCCTCCCTGATGAAGAGCTTCATAAGCCAAAGCCAGATTACGGAAGCGTTCTGTATCCGGAGCTTCAAAAGTCAGCGTATGACACTTCACGAAATCCAGTCTTTCTCCGGAGAGACTCTCGCGGACCGGATAGGAGAATGCATATTGAATAGGCAAACGCATGTCCGGAACTCCCAGTTGGGCCTTCACGGCACCGTCAGCAAATTCTACCATTGAATGAATGACAGACTGCGGATGAACGACAACCTCTATCTGCTCAGGGCGCATGCCAAATAGCCAACGTGCCTCGATCACTTCAAAGCCCTTGTTCATCATAGAAGCAGAGTCAATGGTAATTTTGGCTCCCATACTCCAGTTGGGATGTTTCAAGGCTTGTTCTTTGGTCACAGTTTGAAGCTGCTCCCTGGTAAAGGTACGGAAGGGACCTCCTGAAGCCGTCAGAATCACTTTACTAACCGGATTTCCGGGTTCCAGACATTGGAATATTGCAGAATGCTCCGAATCAACCGGCAAGATCGGTGTATGATATTCTGCTGCCAGAGCATTGATCAGTTCTCCGGCAACCACCAGTGTTTCCTTGTTTGCCAAAGCAATGGCCTTACCTGCCTTAATAGCATTGATAGTCGGTCGAAGCCCCGCATATCCTACCATTGCGGTCAATACAATGTCAATCGGACCTGATTCAACGACCTGACAAAGGGCATCCTCTCCAGCATAAACCTTAATCGGCAGATCGGAAAGAGCTTCTTTCAGTCTGGCATATTTATCCTTATTGGCGATTACAACAGCTTCCGGATGAAACTTACGGGCCTGCTCAGCCAGCAAATCCACCTGGTTATTAGCTGTCAGAACATACACTTCATACAAGTCGGGATGTTCGGCAATCACTTCCAGCGCCTGTGTCCCGATTGATCCTGTAGAACCTAATATTGCTATTTGTTTCTTCATAACCTTTAAAATACTACATATTTAGCCGGATTGACAGGGTTTCCCTTATGCCACACTTCAAAATGCAGATGAGGAGTGTCCTTTTCATTGCCACTTTTACCTACCAGTGCAATGACCTCTCCCCCTTTCACCTTGTCACCTTCTGTTTTCATCAATGAACCACAATGTTTGTAAACAGTCACAAAGTTTTGTGTATGTTGAATCTGAACTACATAACCGGCATCTGCCGTATAAGTAGCCAGAATAACTGTACCATCCAATGCAGCTACTATACTTTCATTGGGACTGGCTGTCAGATCCACCCCAAAATGCTTCTCCTCCGGATTAAAGTTTGTCGCCATTACTCCACGAGTAGGACGTCTGAAATTCAATCCGATAGCGCTATGGGCATCGTTGACAGCCGTCAGATTATAACGCTCACGTTCTTCATACTTTTTACGAAAAGCATCTTCTTCCGCAGTCCGTTCCATCAGTTCCTCGGCACGCTGGTTAGCCAGCGAGTCTATGGACTTGACAGTGTCGGCCTTTACCTCTCCGCTCAGAATATCACGAATGTTCATAATATAATGGTTTTGACGAGCCAGAGCTTCCTCCAGAGAATCCGCACGGAGCGCATTGGTCACGACTTGAGTACGCAACTCACTGTTCATATATCCGGGCAGATAGTTGCGCAAGGGAGTAAAAGCAATAATGGATGCGGCAATCAGAAATATGACGGTCGATGCTGCAAGCAAGACTGAAAGCCCGTTAAGCTTCGACACATGAATACCCACTACCTCTTCCAAGGTATTCTCATTGATAATAGTCAGTTTATATTTAAACTTGATATTATGCCAGAATGCTTTACGACCTTTCCTTTTCATATCAGTACCTTATTAGTTCATTCACAATCCGTCAGTCCAACAACCCGTCGGGAATGTCCACCTTGAGAATCTTCTTCTTGCGGTCAATATCAAGAATAAACTCTTCATGAGCCGGCAACAGAACTTCCTCATCTCCGTTTTCGATGACAAAAAGCACATTCATGGTAGCATCATCCACATCAACGACTGTACCCAGACATCCGTGATGAATATCCTCTACCCGAAAGCCTATAAAATAGTTCCACGACGAGATTTCCTCCTGATCATCCATAAACTTCACGGGATAATAAACCTCCACATTGGTCAGGGTCCGTGCTTTTTCAGTTGAATCAATCCCTTCAAACTTTACCAAAGCGACATTATCCGAACGGAAACGATATTCTTCGATAAAGAAAGGAACCAAAATTCCATCAAGCAGAAGAACCAGATAATCGCAATCCTCCACCCGGTCAAAAATATCGTCAGTAAAGGTAAAGGATACTTCTCCTTTCACCCCATGCGGTTTATTGATAATACCGATCTTAAAAACTTCCTCTTTCTTAATCATACCTAAATGAATTAAGGCAAACGAGTGATTCGCGCACCCAATGCAGTGAGTCGCTGTTCTATATTCTGATAGCCGCGGTCAATCTGTTCGATGTTGTGTATCCGGCTTACTCCATCTGCACTCAATGCTGCAATAAGCAAAGCAATTCCCGCACGGATATCCGGAGAAGTCATGTTTCCGCCTCTGAGGCAGAAATTACGGTCATGACCGATCACAACAGCTCTGTGAGGATCACACAGGATGATCTGTGCTCCCATATCTATAAGTTTATCAACAAAGAACAGACGGCTTTCAAACATCTTCTGATGAATCAGCACACTTCCCTTCGCCTGAGTGGCCACTACCAGAATGACACTCAGCAAGTCAGGTGTAAGTCCCGGCCATGGGGCATCAGCAATGGTCATGATAGATCCGTCAATGAAAGATTCAATCTGATAATGTTCCTGTCTGGGAACAAAAATATCATCTCCCCGTTGTTCCAGCTGAATACCCAGACGACGGAAGCTGTCAGGAATAATCCCCAGATTCTCATACGACACATTACGGATAGTTATCTCACTGGCTGTCATTGCTGCCATACCGATGAAACTACCTACTTCAATCATATCGGGCAATACACGATGTACACAGCCTTTCAGGGAAGTTACACCTTCAATTGTCAGCAAATTAGAGGCGATACCTGAGATACGTGCACCCATACTGTTTAACATTCGGCAAAGTTGCTGAACATAAGGTTCGCACGCTGCATTATAAATAGTAGTAGTACCTTCAGCCAGAACAGCTGTCATAATAATATTGGCCGTACCTGTTACGGAAGCCTCATCAAGCAGCATATAAGCTCCTTTCAGATGATCTGCCTGAATACGGAAAATACCTCTGGTTGAATCATAAGTGAATTCTGCTCCCAGTTTACTGATACCCAGGAAATGTGTATCAAGACGGCGACGGCCGATTTTATCTCCTCCTGGCTTGGAGATCAGTGCACGTCCGAAGCGGGCCAGCAACGGACCAACCAGCATGACGGAACCTCTCAGCTTTGAGCAGCGCTGCAAAAATTCCTGACTCTCCAGATAGGCCGTATCCACTTCATCTGCACGGAAGGTATAAGTGTCTACTCCCGTACGGGAAACTTTGACTCCCATATCCCGCAAAAGCTGAATCAGATTGTTCACGTCGAGAATATCAGAAATGTTCTCAATAGTCACTTCCTCACTGGTGAGCAGAGTCGCACACACCACCTGTAGTACCTCATTCTTAGCTCCCTGAGGGACGATCTCGCCCTGAAGCCGATGTCCTCCTTCAATCACAAATGATGCCATACCAAACCAAGATTTGATTATTCAATTAATATTTCTTTTTCTGTGAACCTCCCATCTGCTTTTTACGCGGGATGAAAGGGCGCTGTTCTGCCAACCGGAAATCAGCAGTCGAGAGCTGTACCTTACCGTCAGCAAGCAAGGAAAGATCATCAAAAATCTTCTGATCTTCCACACTGTCCTTATTCCAGTTCAGGTAATCTCTTTTCATATGACTGGCTACAAGGAAAAGCAAGCGCTGCTTCTCTTCACCATCGGGCATGTCTGCTGCGGTCTTTGCCAGATCTTCAATAAAACGGCCGTAATGACGGAACCGGATATTCTTTTGAGGATACGACAAACGGTCAGGTTTCACTTCCAGGCTTTCTCGCTTTACGACTTCCACAGGATAGTCGATATCCAGTTGAAAATCCGACATAATAGCCAGATGATCCCATAATCTTCGATTAAAATCAGCCGAATCTCTCAGCGCAGGAAACATCCCTCCCATAATATTCACTATCGTGCGTGCACACCGTTGGCGCTCCTCACGATCTTCAATGGTCAGCGCATGATCTACCATGTGCTGTACACTTCTGCCATATTCAGGCAACGGAAGCTTGCGTTGTTGTGTATTATATTCCATAATGTCTTGATCCGTTGTTGTTCATATTCATTAAATCAGCTTCTTAGGTTTTGAAGCCACGAATTCTTTGAGATAAAATGGCTCAAAGTAAGCTACATCCCGAAATTCCTCACGGGCTATCGCTTTTTCAGCCAGAGGAAACATCCAGCGAGCCAGCGGACGGATATCATCTACGAAATGAGCATTCGGATGCGTCAAGGCTTCACGGCATTTACCTGCTCCGTTCCCGAAGAAGTATACCGGCCCCCGTTCCAGAAACTCCAGATAAGGATTCGCACCCGGTTCAACGATATCAGCACCGGCAGGGCGTAAGGGATGCAATGCACGGTCGTATACAGCTGCATATACTTCTGCACGTCGGGCATCGATCATCGGGCAAAGCATCGCGTCATCTTCCAGATCTTTTCCCAGCAACACCGGTACACACATCACCTCAAGAGTAGGAAGTCCCACCAACGGAACATTCAGTCCGAAAGCTAAACCTTTAGCCATCGAAACGCCGATTCGCAATCCTGTATAAGATCCCGGACCGCAGCTCACTGCTACAGCATCAACAGGTAAAGCATGACTATCGGCAAAAGACATAGCCTCGTCAACGTACACTCCTAACAGTGAGGCATGTGACGGACCGTCAAAGTTTTCTTTACTAAACACTGAAGCCCCATCATGGCTCAATGCAACGGAGCATGTTTCCGTAGATGTTTCTATATGCAATATGCAGGACATAGCTTGATTCTTTTTTATATTATGTAGGGTGCAAATATACACTTTTATTTGCACTTAATTTCCATAAAATGGTTACTTTTGCAAAAAAATACATTAGTTATGATACAATCAATGACCGGATATGGCAAGGCGACTGCCACTTTCGGAGACAAAAAAATTTACGTAGAAATCAAATCGTTAAACAGCAAGGCGATGGATTTGTCCACCCGCATTGCTCCGTTATACCGCGAAAAAGAAATGGAGATCCGCAACCTGATTTCCAAAACACTGGAACGCGGGAAAGTAGATGTCAATCTTTGGATTGAAAAAGAAGCGGCAGAAGCTGCAACTCCCATCAACACTGCACTCCTGCAGAATTACTATCAACAAATCAAGACTATTTCCGAAACATGCAATATTCCGTTACCGGAAGACTGGTTTGCTACCCTGCTTCGTATGCCGGATGTCCTTACTCGTGTAGATATTCAAGAACTGACAGAGGAAGAATGGAATACGGTCAGAAAGGCTGTAGAGGAAGCCTTGCAGCATGTGGTTGACTTCCGCAAGCAGGAAGGAGCAGCTCTGGAAAAGAAATTCACCGAAAAGATTGACAACATCGAACGGTTGCTGAAATCCATCGAAACTTATGAAAAAGAGCGCGTAACCAAAATCAGAGAGCGAATCACTGAAGCTCTGGAAAAATCGCTCAGCATCGATTACGACAAGAACCGTCTGGAGCAGGAACTGATCTACTATATCGAGAAACTGGATATCAACGAAGAGAAACAGCGTCTCAGCAATCATTTAAAATATTTCAGAGAAACCATGGCCGGAGGACACGGACAAGGTAAGAAACTGGGGTTCATTGCTCAGGAAATGGGACGTGAAATCAACACCACCGGCAGTAAGTCCAATCATGCCGAAATGCAAAATATCGTAGTTCAGATGAAGGACGAACTGGAACAAATTAAGGAACAAGTCTTAAATGTAATGTAAGTATGAACGGAAAGCTTATTATTTTTTCAGCCCCGTCCGGTTCCGGCAAATCAACCATTATCAATTATTTGCTGCAACAGAATTTGAACCTGGCCTTTTCCATATCGGCAACCAGCAGAGCGCCTCGCGGCAACGAACAAAACGGAGTAGAATATTTCTTCCTGACCCCTGAAGAATTCAAACAGCGAATTACACAGGGTGAATTTCTGGAATACGAAGAAGTTTACCCGAACCGCTTCTATGGGACACTGAAAAGTCAGGTTGAAAAACAGCTGGCTGCAGGTCAGAATGTTATTTTCGACGTAGACGTAGTAGGCGGATGCAACATCAAAAAATTCTATGGGGAACGGGCTCTTTCCGTATTTATCCAACCCCCTTCAGTAGAAGAACTCCGCAAACGTCTGAACGGACGCGGTACGGATGCACCCGAAGTTATCGAAAGCCGTGTGGCAAAAGCTGAATTCGAACTGGGATTTGCCAAGCAGTTCGATGTAGTGATTGTCAATGACAATCTGGAAACAGCTGAAGCTGAAGCATTACAAGTAATCCGGAATTTCATCAATCAATAAGCCATGCCCAAAGACCCTAAAAAAACAATCCGGATAATGATGATACTCTGTATCTTCATCGGACTAGCAGCCTTAGCGGTTGCCATCGTTGCCGTAGCAAAAGAAGAATATATCATCACAACTGCTATGCTGCTGGTTGGAGCATGGCAAATTGTCAATTACCGTAAATGGAAAAAGAACCTTTGAGAACAGGGATATTCGGAGGTTCGTTCAATCCCGTCCACATCGGCCATCTGGCACTGGCCAACTACCTGTGCGAATATGGCGAAGTGGACGAGGTTTGGTTTCTGGTTTCTCCCCAAAACCCGTTCAAGCAGCAAAGCGAACTGCTTGATGACCATACCCGTCTGGAACTGGTTCAGAAGGCTGTAGCCGGATATTCCCGTTTCCGCGCTTCCGACTTCGAATTTTCTTTGCCACGCCCTTCGTATACCATCCACACACTTCAGGCACTGTCTGCAGCTTATCCGGAACGTGAATTCTACCTGATTATCGGCGCAGACAACTGGCAAGCATTCCAGAAATGGAAATCACCGGAAATCATTCTTGAACAATATCATTTGCTGATTTATCCGCGGCAGGGATATACCCTTGATGAATCCAGCCTCCCGTCACGTGTCAAAGCCGTACACAGTCCCCTGCTGGAAATCAGTTCAACTTTCATCCGGGAAAGTCTGGCACAAGGAAAAGATATCCGCTATTTCCTGCATCCGGAAGTTCACCGGATCATTCAGGAACGGAAACTTTACCAGCAATTCTGATTGAATTGCCCGTTCTATTCCTTATGAAGAACGATCAGAACCACTTCACTGGGAGTAAATAACCGTACATCTTTACGGGAAGTTCCGATACCATTGCTGATGATAACAGGAATTCCCCGGCTGTTTTTCTTCAGACCGGTCAAAAAACGATTCCCGTATTTAGAGAAACGGGCCGGTGTCCAGCGCTTGAACAGACTGACCTGCCCGCCATGCGTATGTCCGGCCAGTGCCAGGTCGGTATTGGAAACGTCCACATCCTCCACATAGTCCGGTGTATGCGTCAGCAGAAGAACGAAATCTTCCGGTTGCAGAGATAGCGTAGGAGACACTCCGTTCTGTTTCAGATCAAACGGATTCCGTACTCCGGCCAGCAAAATAAACTCCGTTCCTTTCCAAAGTGTATCTGTCTGATGTTCCAACAGACGGACACCTGTACGCTGCATCGCCAGACGCACCTGACGGTCCACCTCACCGCGTTCATGATTTCCCATCACTGCATAAGTTCCATAGGGCGTCTGTATCCGGGATAAAGCGTTAAATAAAGAATCCATGTTTCCGCCTGCCCTTCCACAATAATCTCCTCCCAGCAGGAGCACATCCGCATCCAGCAACTGAAGCGTATGAATCAGATGGGGAAGCCGCCGGGCCGTAAAACGGCTTTCATAATGGAAATCCGTAGCAAATGCTACCCGGAAACCGTCAAAAGAATCGGGTAGCTGTGCACTGTAGAAATCATATTGACGGACTCTCCCCACTCCTTTCGAGGGAGTCAGAGAGGCTGTTGCACAAGAAGTCAGCAGCATAGTGGCCACCAGTGCAAACAGCCATATCTTTCTTTGCCACACAAGCATTTTATTTTTGCATGATACGACGAAGTACCCAGTAACCACCGACAACCTGCAGCAGCATACCCGGCAGACCGATCCGGAAGTCCTGCAAAGCCAGGCGCAAGTCACCGACATAAGCCCATTCAGCTAAAGTTCCGACAACCTGATAAAACAGAACAACGGCCAGTAATCCTTTCCAGGATACATTCTTGAACCGGGCAGCAACAAAGCCGGCCGCAACAGCCAGCAGCAAAGACTTGGTCAGAATAGCCGGCAAAACAGCCGGTGCAGGCATCCCGAAGAGCCAGGAATTGACCAGCGGAGAAGCGATGGCGGTCAGCAAACCAACCTTCCATCCATATTTATAGGCTCCTACCAGCGTAAAAAAATAAATCGGCAGCCAGATGATTCCTCCTTGCGGAATCAGATGAAAAAGCTGTGGCAATACCACATTGCCCAATACAAACAAACATGCCATCACATAGGTTCTGACCTCACGATAGCCATACGTATACAATTTTACAGTTGCTTCCATTCTTATTTCTTCATTGAGTTTATAAATTCATCAATCAGCGGCAGACACTGGGCTGCCGTCTTCGCATCCTTGCACAAGGTTTCCAGCGGACAGAAACCGGTACGGGCCCGATTGCGGATCGAAGGTACTTTTTCCCCGTACGACACACGCACCGGACTTTCAGCCAGCAAGGAAAGAGCAGGCTCACTGATCACATCCGCATGCAGTTCCGCCACTCCTCCCAGAATCATCAGAACTGCAGCTCCTTTACCGACAACCTTATCTGCCAGAAAAGCTCCCTGCAAGAGTTCCGGATTTTCGGAACGGAGCCGATACAAATCAGCCACACCGCGTTCAGAAAAGGTATGTATCTTTCCGTCCTTCTGCAATACCAGAGAGTAACCACCTTCGTGAAGAAGGCTTACCAGTTCACCCATCATAAGGTTTCCTGCTTCAGGCGTTCCACATAAGCATCAATCCGATGCAGTTCCTTCGGTATATTAATACTCTGAGGGCAATGCGGAGTGCACTGGTTACACCCGATACAATGACTGGCCTGGCGAAGTTTCGGGACACTGCGGTCGTAGCCGATCAGATAGGCACGACGTGCTTCCCGATAATTGGCATCCTGCGAACTCTGAGGAATATTTCCTTCGTTCAGACACTTGTTATAGTGCAGCAGAATACCCGGTATATCCAGTCCATAAGGACAAGGCATACAGTATTTGCAGTCATTACACGGAATGGTATCGAATTCCATCATCAGCGTTGCCGTATCATGCAGGAAGCGGATTTCCTCTTCCGTCAGCGGCTGCAACGGCGCATAGGTACGCAGGTTATCCTGAAGATGTTCCATCCGCGTCATGCCGCTCAGCACTGTCAGTACGTCCGGATAAGTTCCCGCATAACGGAATGCCCATGAAGCCACACTGCGTTCCGGCTCCCGTTCTTTCAGCCGGGCCATGATATTATCGGGCACATTGGAAAGACGTCCTCCCAGCAACGGTTCCATAATAATTGCCGGAATGTTTCGCTTGGCCAGTTCAGCATACAGGTATTCGGCATCGGTATTGGTCGGATTGATCTGCTTGGCATACTTCCAGTCCAGATAGTTCAGCTGAATCTGAACGAAATCCCATTTGTACTCATCATGACGGGAAAGCAGATAGTCGAATACACGGATGTCTCCATGATAAGAAAATCCGAGGTTACGGATACGTCCGGCCTTCCGTTCCTCCAGCAGGAAATCGAGGACTCCGTTCTTCACATAACGCGATTCGAATTCTTCCATACCATTTCCCATGCCGATTGCATGCAACAGCATGTAGTCTATATAATCCACCTTCAACTCCTTAAACGAGTTGTGATACATGGCCAGCGAAGCTTCCCTGCTCCATGTAGCGGGCGAGAAATTCGAAAGCTTGGTAGCAATAAAATACTTGTCACGCGGATAACGGCTGAGGGCAATACCCGTTGCCTGTTCTGATTTACCCTGGCAATAAGCCGGAGACGTATCAAAATAGTTCACTCCATGGGCAATGGCATAATCCACCATCTGGTTCACCATTTCCTGATCAATTTCTTCCTTTCCCTCCCGGGCACTCCGTCCTCCTACAGACGGCAGACGCATCATGCCGAATCCCAGCAGAGAAACCTTGTCTCCGGTTGAAGGATTGGTACGGTAAGTCATCTGACCGGTCGGTATCTCTTCCACCGCATTCGTCCCGTCCTTCTTACCATCACAGGAAGCCACTCCTACCGCCGTTACTCCGGCAGCTCCCATCAGCTTCAGAAAGCTGCGGCGGGATATTTCTTTGTTATTTGTCATATCTGTCTTTCTTAAATCCGTTAAAACAATGAACAGTTTTCTGCAACCACCTTACACCATCCGGTGCATCTCATGCCCTTCCACATAAATGGCACTGAACGGACGTGACGGACAAAGGTTCTCACAAGCTCCGCATCCGATACACCGTTCCACATTGACAGCCGGAATTTTCAAAGAATCCGGATTTCCCGGCTCGGAAGGAATCATCTGAATCGCTCCCACCGGACAATGACGGGCACAATTTCCACATGCTACCCCATCAGTCAGTACCACACAGTTCTTCTTCACCCATACGGCATGACCGATCTGTGTAGACGACTTGTCTTCCACCGTAATCGGACGGATTGCTCCGGTCGGACATACATCCGAACAGCGGGTACACTCCGGCCGGCAATATCCGCGTTCATAAGACATCTCCGGCTGCATCAGTTTCATCAGGTCGGTAGAAGGACGGAGAACTCCGTTAGGGCAGGCAGACACGCACAACTGACAGGCCGTACAGTGCTGGGCAAAATGACGGGCACTCCACGCTCCCGGCGGAACAATCGGTGTGTTCCGGTGAGGAATCTGCTTGTCTTCAATGACGGCCAGGCCGCCGTCGACTTTCTTTTCCTGAGCCTTCAGTGTCGTTGCGGCAGCCAACAGGGCTGTCGATGCCAGGAAACTGCGGCGGGAATCATCTGCCGGTCCGGCCGGTTCTGTCTTCTCCACGGCCGGACGGGCAGCCTTCGCCGTCCGTAAACGGAAATGAAGAGCATCATGACGGCAGGAATCCAGACAATCCATACAAGCCACACACCGGCTGTAATCTATCTGATGATTTTTATAGTCGATACAGGCAGCCTTGCACTGACGGGCACAAAGTCCGCAGTTCCTGCACTTCCCGGCATCCAGTTCCGGGCGGAACAATGAAAAGCGGGAGAAGAAGCCCAATACCGTCCCCACCGGACAAACCGTATTACAATAGGTACGTCCGTTACGCCATGCCAGCACAAACAAGACAACCACCGTAATGACAGCAATCAGGAAAGTAGGCAGACTTTTCAACCACACATCCGTTTCATAAAAGGCATAACTGTCTGCCCGTTCTGCCCAATAAGCCAGCAGGTTGTTTCCCCATCCGTATAAAGGGGCCAGCAAATTGGAAACAATCCGTCCGAAAGAGCTGTAAGGAGCCAGTAAAGCAGCTCCGGAACCGATACCGGCCACCAGCATCAACAGGAACAGAGCCAGAAAGCCGTAACGCCATCCTTTCTTTTCCGGAGAATAGGAATAATGATACTTCCTCTTTTTGCCCCGTTTACCGAACCATGCAAAGAGATCCTGCATGACGCCCAAAGGACAGATTACCGAACAATACGCCCGTCCGAAGACCAGTGTCAGCACAACCAGTGCTATTACAATCCCCACGTTCAGTGCCAGCACGGCCGGCAAGAACTGAATTTTTGCCATCCACCCCAGCCAGGTATGAAGTGTTCCTGTAAAATCCAGAAACAGCCCGGTGATACATAGGAAGAAGCAGACAGCCAACGTCAGTCTGATTTTACGCAACATAACCACTCCGTTATAAAATTCTTGTTATCAAGTCATAGTATACTGCAAATGTATGGATAAAAAAGCAATATACCGCCATCTAAATGAAGGAAAAGATGAAAAAACTCCGTACCTTTGTGGACTTTTTAATACAATAATCACGGAAAGTATGAACAATTCGATAAAACCCAATTCCTTTCAGGCATGGCTGCTGGCCATGCGTCCCAAGACACTGACCGGAGCCGCAATTCCGGTTCTGCTAGGCTGCGCACTGGCTTATATCTTCGGAAAATTCCAGCCTGTTCCGGCCTTGCTTTGCTTCCTGTTTGCCTTTCTGATGCAGACGGATGCCAATTTCATCAACGACTTGTACGACTATCTGAAGGGAACTGACCGGGAAGACCGCCTGGGGCCGGAACGTGCCTGTGCGCAAGGCTGGATCACACCTGCCGGAATGAAACGGGGCATTGCAGTCACCACGCTACTGGCCTGCTGCGTCGGTCTGGGTTTATTAAGCTACGGAGGATGGGAAATAATTCCCGTAGGTCTGGCCTGTGTCGTATTCGCCTTTCTCTATACGGCCGGTCCTTATCCGCTGGCCTATCACGGATGGGGAGATGTACTGGTGCTCATTTTCTTCGGCTTTGTTCCCGTAGGATGTACCTTCTACGTCATGGCTCACAGCTGGAACACGGCAGTCTTTGTGGTTTCTCTTGCCTGCGGACTCATTATTGACACCCTGCTGATGGTCAATAACTTCCGAGACCGGGAGCAGGATGCAGTCAGCGGAAAGCGAACACTCGTGGTCCGCTTCGGGGCACGCACGGGGCTGCTGCTGTATTTTCTGCTCGGAATGGCCGCATGCTGGCTCTGCTTCTACTTTATCTGGCTGGGAAAAATTTATGCGGTCCTGCTTCCCCAACTCTATCTGATACCCCATATTCTTACAACACAGAAAATGGCACGTATCGGAAAGGGAAAAGCCCTGAACCGCATTCTGGGAGAGACCTCACGCAACATGCTGCTTTTCGGTCTGCTCCTTGCTCTGGGACTGATTCTCTGAACTCCTCCGGCAGATCAGTCTTTTTCAATCAATACCGTGGCGTATGCTGAGATTCCTTCCTCCCGTCCGGTGAAACCCAGCTTCTCGGTAGTGGTTGCCTTGATGGAAACATCGTCCGCCTCCACTCCCATTACGTGAGCCAGTACTTCCTGCATTTCGGGAATACGGGCTTTCAGCTTGGGCCGTTCGGCACAGACCGTCGCATCAATATTGCCTACCCGCCAGCCTTTTTCCGCAATCAGATCGACGGTACGGGCCAGCAGAATCTTGCTGTCAATATTCTTGAACTCGCCTGCCGTATCGGGGAAATGATAACCGATATCACGCATATTCGCAGCTCCCAGCAGGGCATCACAAATGGCATGGATCAGGACATCCGCATCTGAATGACCCAACAGGCCCAGTTCATGTTCCAGACGAATACCTCCCAGCCACAATTCACGGCCCTCCACCAGCCGGTGGACGTCAAAGCCGAATCCTACTCTTATCTTCATCGTATATAAAAATCCAATACTTTATCGTTCTCCAAATAACCTTCCAGATGGTTTCCGATGCGGACCGGACCGACTCCGACCGGAGTTCCGGTGAAAAGCAAGTCACCGATTTTCAGCGTACAGAAACGGCTGACATAAGCAATGATGCGGTCAACCCCGAACAGCATGTCTGCCGTATTTCCCCGTTGTACCGTATTTCCGTCGATATCCAGATGGAAACCGATCTGCTGAATATCGGAAAAGCGTTCCACAGGCACCCAGTCACCGATGGCAGCCGAATTGTCGAAGCCCTTGCAGAGTTCCCAGGGCTTGCCTTCCGCACGGAACTTACGCTGCAAGTCGCGGGCCGTGAAGTCAATTCCTACGGTTACGGCATCATAATAGCGGGAAGCAAAGCGCTCGGCAATGTTCTTTCCCAACCGGCTGATGCGGACCACCAGCTCCGTTTCATAATCAACCTGCTCACAAAAATCGGGAATAAAAAAGGGCTTGCTGTCCTTCAGCAAGGCAGAATCCGGCTTCATGAAAATGACCGGTTCCTGAGGCAAGGCCTCATCTGCATGCAATTCCTGACAATGCAGGGAATAATTCATGCCGATCGCTATAATCTTCATAAGTATTTATTATTTCTTTAGGGTTTCATTCAAACGATTGAACATCACAGCCAGATGGGCATACAGCGAAGTGTTTTGCACCACAATATGCTCAGGCACCCGGATACGGAAGGGAGTAAAGTTCCAGACTGCACGGATTCCGCCGTCCACCATCCGGTCGGTCACCTCCTGGGCAATGCTGATAGGTACGGTCAGTACGCCGATACAGACCCCATCCTGACGGATACGTTCGGTAAACTCATCGGTGTGATAAATGGGAATCCCGTTTATACTGGTACCTACCAGTTCGGGATTGACATCAAACGCTCCCACAATCTCCAGACCGAACTGTGCCAGTCCCGAGTCACGAAGCAAGGCTCCTCCAAGGCTTCCCACTCCGAAAAGGTAAGCTTTATGCAGACGGGTAAATCCCAGAAAGTCTTCGAGTACACGGATCAGGGAGTCGATCTCATATCCGACACGCGTACGTCCGGAAATATTCACGAACGAAAGATCCTTGGCAATCTGTGAAGCATCTATATTGATCTGTTCAGACAACCGGGTAGACGAAATATAGCGTTCCCCGCGCTCACGCATCAGCTTGGCACCGGACAAATACCAGGGTAGCCGGCGAAGTGTCGGTTCCGGTATTTTCTCTATATTTTTACCTGAACGGGTAGTCATCTTTCTCAACTTTGTCTATTCACTCGGTTGCAAAATTACGGTATTTATTTGGAATGCGGGAAAGAATGAAGAAAAAAAACGTACCTTTGCCCCCTGACAAAAAACAATGCTTATGAAACAAAATGACTGGAAAGACCGACTGAATATAGTTTATTCGACCAACCCCGACTTCCGTTATGAAACAGAAACGGAAGAAGAAGCCGAAACACCCGAGAAACGGGCCCAGAAGCTGCGCGTAAAAATAGAGAAAAAAGGACGAGGCGGAAAGACGGTCACCGTAGTCAGCGGATTCACAGGCCGGGAAGATGACCTGAAGGAACTGGGCCGTATGCTGAAAACCAAATGCGGCGTAGGAGGTTCTGTCAAAGAAGGGGAAATCCTCATTCAGGGAGAATTCAGAGAAAGAATCATCGAACTGCTGAAGGCTGACGGATATTCACAGACCAAATAAACGGACATCCGGAAAGAATCGTCCGGACAATACAAGGTGTTTAACAGGACAAAACTTTTGTTTCGGCCTATGAAAACAACAGTTTTCCCTAGACGAACCAAAAGTTTTCTGCTGGTGAAACTAAAGTTTCTTCCTAGTGAAACAAAAAGTTCCAGTAGGTGGAACAAAAAGTTCTTCCTGATGAAACTAAAGTTTTCTGCTGACGAAACTGTTGTTTCATGCAGGAAGAACAAACACATTTTATCGTCCTGTAGCCTGAAGATATTCACGCTTCTTGACTTCATACTGGGAATAAGCATCCACATACTGGTCACGACTCTGGCGATAAAGAGTCTGGGCTTCCAGCAAATCACTCATCGTACAAGTCCCCGCCGTGTAATAATCAGTATTCAGACGCAAGTTTTCCGTAGCCTGTTCTATGGATTCGCAGGCAATCTTCACCTGTTGGTAAGCGTTATTCAAATCATTCCAGGCCTGTTCCATCCGGATAATCAGGCGTTCACTCTGGTCCGTCAGCTGATTTTCGGCATTTTGCCATTGCAGCTTCTGTTTCTTCATATTGTGCGAACCGCCCCACCATCCCGAAAGAGGGACAGATACCGTGGCAAAGCCCATCCAGAATGAATGATCCCTATCCATCAGGTTTTCATAGAAATAACCGCCTCCGATTGCTATCGTAGGAAGATTCTTGCCGACCGCCATCTTGTACTGAAGACGACCGGACTTTACCTGTTGCTGAAGCAGGCCGTATTCCGGAGTCAACGGCAGGGAAGCCTGGTGATCAGTCCGGAGTGCCTCCGGATTCTCCGGAACAGAACCATCCAGACTGACCGACAAACGGATGCTGTCGGCAGGATGACCGATATACTGGGCCAGCAGATTCCGGGCAAGAGCCAGGCTATTTTCCAGATTGATACGGTCACTCTTCGTTTCGTTACGGCGCAGCTGCACCTGAAGCAAGTCATTCCGGTTGCTGACACCTGCCTTCACGGCAGCCTCGGCATCCTTGGCTATACCGGCCAACTGTTCTTCCACCGTCTGCAAAGTATGCAGCTTTTCTTCCAGCATGACTACCTGCCAGAAATAATTCTCCACCGTAAGCGTTACCTCATTTTCCGAACGGCGAAGCTGGAGACGGCCGGCTTCTATTCCAGTTTTCGCCAGTTTATTACCGTTTACCAGCTGACCGCCGGTAAACAAAGGCAGGGTAGCCGATACACCTCCGATGACTCCATTCTTCATCATCGACATCTCCATCTCGGGTGAAAGTGACATCTGCAGCAAATCTTTGTCAGCAATAAATCCGCTTCCTGCGGCACTTACCGAAGGGAAATAGCGGGTAAAAGCCTCGCTCCGGGTTTCTTGGGCAGCCTTCAGGTCATTGGCTGCATTCTTCATCCGGACATTATTTATCAAGGCTTCCCGGATACAATCTTCCAGTGAGTACGTCTGCTGGGCCTGTAAAGGCATCTGACACATTCCGGCAAGAACCAGCAGAAATGTATATTTCGATTTGAGTTTCATAATCGTTGTTGTTAGTTGAACATACAGGTATACAATCATTGTTTCTCCAAAGCATTCACACGCTTGCGCTTTTCGGTGGAGCCACTGAAAAGCAGCAGATAAGCAACCGGAAGTACGGTCAGCAGGAAAATCATCGTGATCAGCGTACCGTAACAGATCACCGTTCCCATCGGCATCCAGAGTCCGCTCTTGCCCAGAATCATCGGGATTACTCCCATGGAAGCAGCAGCCGAAGTCAGGAAGATAGGCCGCATACGCCGGCTGGCCGAATGCCAGATGGCCTCACGTACATGCATTCTTTCCGTTTCACGCAGTTCCTCTGCATAATCGATCATGATAATTCCGTTACGGACAATGATTCCCATCAGACTGACAATACCCAGTACACAGGTAATACTGAATTCCACTCCCTGAATCAGAATACCCGCAGCCGTACCGAACAGGCAAAGAGCCATGCTCAGGAAGATCAGCGTTGCGATATTGACCCGATGGAAATGAAGCACCAGAATAAAGAAAATCACAAGGGCTGCCACCATCAGTCCGTTCATCACTGGCGGCATCTTATCTGCACTGTCTTCCAGATCTCCTCCATAGGCCAGCTGTACGCCCTGAGGCAAAGAAAGTCCATCCAGCTGCTGCTGAACCTTTTCAACAACCGCCATTCCATTCTCTCCACGCTGCAGGTCAGCCTGCACGGTAGTTGTCAGAATACCGTTGCGACGAACAATCTGTCCTACCTTCCATACCGGAACAATCTCAGCAACTTGCCGCAAAGGAACGCATGAAAGTCCTCCGGCAACCGGAATCAGTTCATTCATCAGGTCTTCATTAGTGGCATGATCAGAAGTTTCGCTCTTGATGGATACCGGAATATTGTCATCGCCTTCCCACACACTGGCGACCGGTATTCCGCTGCCATAACGGAGAGCAAGGGCTGTTTCAACCTGTATATTGCTGATGCCCAACCGACTTGCTTCGTCTTCCTTCAGGCGGATTTCCGCAGCCTGCAACGGATCACTCAGATCACTCTGAACCGTAACCAGTTCCGGCATTCCGCGAAGAATTGATTCAATCGTATCTACTGCTACCCGAATGGAATCCAGGCTCTCGCCGCTCAACCGGACTTCCACCGGATAAACGGCCTCACTGTAACTCAGCTGCTTGAACCGTACTCTGGCATCCGGGAAATAATCATTGTACCGGGGAGCATACTCTTCCAGCAATTCCACCGTTTCCTTGATTCCCGTCGTATTGACAATGAACTGTGCATAATTGGTTCCTGCAATCTGAGGAGCATATGTAGTCTGGAAACGCGGTGAAGCACATCCCTTGAAGGAAGCTACGGATACGACTCTCGGATCCCGGCGAAGAATATGCTCCAGGCTGTCGGCAACCTCAGCAGTCCGGTTGACAGAAGCACCGGTAGGCAGGTAAATTTCTACGGCAAACTGATTCCGGTCGGCATACGGCATCAGATGTTGCGGCAATTTACCCAGCAGAAAGGCTCCCAGTACAATCGACAGAATTCCTGTTGCCAGTGTAGCCTTCGGCCAGCGGAAACAAAAGGCCAGCAAGCGGTCATAATAGACTTGCAGCATATTCAGGAAAGAAAATGCCGGCTTTCCGTCGGGACGCATCTTCTGGCGAATCGGCTTGCGGATAAAGTAGAACTGCATGAAAGGAACCAGTAGAGTGGCTACAACCAGCGAAATAGCCAGAATCAGTGTAATGGCCCATGGGAAACTCAACAGGAAGTCATGGATCATACCCGAAGTAGTGATCAGGAAGGGGAAGAAGGTAATGCTGATGGCCATCGTAGCCGAAAAGATGGATTTGAAGAAATGCTGTGTACTCTCAATGGAAGCATGCCAGCGCGATACTCCTTCTCCGATCTTCTCCAAATAGCAGTCGATGATCACGATAGAGTTATCAACAATCATTCCCAGTGTCACAATCAATGCAGCCAGGGTTACGGTATTCAGTTCCAGCCCGAAAGCATGGAACAGACCCAGTGAAATGAATATGCTAATCGGAATTGTGGAAGCTGCCACCAAAGCAACCCGCATGGGCAACAACAGCATCACGACAATAATTACCGAGACAATGGCAATCACCAGTTCATGCAGGAAGTTGGTTACACTGTCATCAACGACCTTGCTTTGGTCGGTTATCCGGAAAATGCTTACTTCCGAAGGCAAAGTCTGCTGAAAATCGGTCAAAACCTCATTGATATCCTCTCCCATCTTCACAATGTTCTGACCTTTCTTCATCTCGACACTGAGCATGATACACTTCTTGCCATTATTGGAAATATAGCTTTCCGGTTCCGGATATTCACGAACTACCCGTGCTACATCTTTCAACCGGACATTGCGCCCTTGCGGATCAGTATAGACAATCAGCTGCTGTACATCATATACCGTATTGAGCGATCTGGCTACATAGACCGGCTGCATATATGCATCTGTACGGACCCGGCCACCGGTAGTCGTAAAGCCTTTGGCAAACAGAGATGCCGCCAGCGTCTGATCATTCAAACCATACCGGGACAGGCGAGCATTATCCAAATATACGGAAATCTGTTCTTTCTGTACGCCACTGACCGTCATACGGCCTACACTCGGAATACGGCGCAAACGGTCCTGCAAATCATCCATATAGTCATTCAGTTCCCGATAGGTTTTGTCTTCGCTCTCCATGGTAATCAGAAGAGCGGATGTATCCCCGAAATCATCCATGACCTGAACGGCCAGTACATTCGAAGGCAACTGAGCCTTGAACGTCTGTACTCCGTGCTTGAACTTGCTCCAGAACTCATCTTTATTGTTCAGATCGTCATTCAGCTCTACCTGAATATAGACAATTCCGTCACGGCTTTTCGAGAACGTTTTTCCTTTCTTGACCTCCTTGTAACTGAATATATAGTTTTCCAGAGGCTTGGTAACCTGTTCTACCATCTCTTCCGCCGTATTTCCCGGTGCCACTGCCACTACGACTCCCTGACGGATCGTAAAATCCGGGAACTCATTTTTACGCATCTGCGGAAGACTGTAAATACCAAAAGCGACCAGACAGCACACCACCAGAATCACAATCTGCCGGTAATGCATGGCCCACTCCACTGCACTTCGTTTCTTCTTTTCCATAATCCAAACCTTTTACAATGAAATGTCTGACAATTTTGTATCATTACATACCTTCTGCTGGCCTTCCACAATGATCCGGTCACCCTGATGCAGCCCTTCCACCACCGTTACGCCTTCGGCCGTAAAGTCACCACAGGTAATCACACGCTTCTTTGCCTTGCCGTTGTCATCTACCCATACAAACGAGCGGTTCTTTTCATCAATCTGGACAATATGCGCCGGAATGACACACAAAATTCCGGCTTTCTGACTGTCCAGTCTCACTTCTGTAACCATCCCGGGCATAAGTTCTTTATCAGCTTCAAGGAGTTGTATCTTGACATCATATGCACGTGACAGAGCATTGGCCACAATACCTTTCTCTGCAATCCGTCCTGTATAGCGCTTTCCGTTCAAGGCCGGAACAATGATTTCCACCTCTTGTCCCAAAGAAACATGACCGACTTCTGTTTCAGGTACAGAGATCCGTACCTTCAGTCCACTGAGAGAAACCAGCTTGACAACCGGAACACCCGGAGCTACATTCTGACCAGCTTCTACATTCTTTTCTGCAATCACTCCGGAAAACGGAGCATACAGACGGGTATCTTTCAGGTTCTTGCTGGCAATTTCCTCCATTGAACGAGCCTGACGCAACTTACTTTGTACCTCTACCCATTGAATTTCTGGCAGACTTCCTTTGTCATGCAGTTCTTTCATACGGGAATAAGCATCTTCGGCCTGTTCCAGCGAAGCTTTCGCTGCTTCATAGGAACTTTGCATGGACAAAGGATCAAGTTCTGCAATTAATTGACCGGAAGTTACACGATCCCCCAGTCCCACGTGTAACCTTTTGACAGTACCCATGACGGCAAAACTGAGCGATGAACCTGTTCCTTCTTCTATTGTTCCCGAGAAACGGTGGACAACCTCCGCTTCAGAAGAATTCACTTCCATCACTTTTACCCTAACCGGCTCTACCGGTTTTTCCTGATTTTTCTCACCACTGCATCCCAATAAGCACAATGTAAGTGGCAATACAACTACATTTCCAGTCTTTTTCATACAAAATCCTTTTTTTTCGCGGCAAAGGAAATCTTTTCCAGGAAATTGTCAGCACTCCATTCGGCCAAGGAAGTGTTCCATTTTTCTAAAGCAGCAGCGAATCGAACAATTAGAACACTTATTGGGAAATATCCATCACCGCAGATTGAAAGATATTCCGTTAATTTGCAATGTCAAAACACGGGAATATCCCTATTCCAAACAGACTTTATATGATGAAAAAGAACCAAAGATCTACAACAGAAGAAGAAAAAGCCGTATTTTTTGGAAATCAAGAATGTCCGGAAATCATGGAACAAATCACCCTCTACCAGGATGACCGCCTGGCGATCGTGGAAGATATCCATAACCTGAATCAGGATTATACAGCACGCATTGAGGCTTTCATTGTTTTGCTTTGTCAGCAAGGAAAAGGTTCTGTCTATATTAACGACCAGCAATATGAAGTCAAAGAAAATGATTTGCTGATCTGCCACCCCAACATCATTCTGGAGCGGGGAATGATCAGTGTAGATTTTAAATGTTGCGGATTCTGTCTTTCGCCTGAATACGTTAGACAAATCGGAGTTCTCAGCGCAGAAAGCTGGGATGCAAAACTATTTATAGAGAAACATCCCATCATTCCTCTGGTACCCCGGGAAGCCATTCTCTTTCAACAATACTATGATCTGTTACGCTCCAAACTGACAGCTCCCCCTTGCAAACATCAGAAGGAACTGATCAATTCCCTGCTACAGGCTTTTATGTATGAATTCCATGACACGATGGAAAGATATATAAAGGTAACGTCTCCGTCCTATACTTCAGGGGAAAAGCTGTTCAATTCATTCATTGCACAGCTCTCCTCTTCTTATCCCAAAAAACGTTCTGTCACTTACTACGCGGACAAATTAGCCGTAAGTCCCAAATATCTGTCTGCCATCTGCAAAGAAATAAGTGAGAAGACAGCCTCGGAACTTATCAATCAATATGTAGTAAAGGATATCGAGTATCAGTTAAAAAGAAGCAGAAAGAGTATCAAGGAAATTGCGAATGAGCTGGATTTTCCCAACATATCTTTCTTTGGGAAATATGTAAAACGCTATCTGGGAGTCTCTCCCAAGCAGTACAGGGCAGCACTGGATTAAAGAAGATAATATATCAATTAAAAAGCCGGACTAGAGATCAGCTCTCTGTCCGGCTTTCTTTTATGTGAAGAATAAATTATTCAGCACGCAGTGTGAAACGTTTGAAGTCAGCAACTGTCAGTTCTGCATCAGCAGCTTTCAGTACTTCAGCAACGGTCTTCTTCGGATCCATGATGCTTTCCTGATTCAACAGACAAACTTCTTTCAAGAATTTACCCAGACGGCCTTTAGCGATGTTTTCGATCATAGCCTGAGGCAAGTTTGCAGCCTTTTCAGCAGCAACAGTAGTCTTGATTTCTTTTGCTTTAGCTACGTCTTCAGCTGTAATCCATCCCTTAGCCATGTTGCTTTCCATGTGCTCTTCGCTATCTACGTGAGCAGGATTGATACCAGCTTTCTTCAAAGCAGCTTCAACAGCTTTCTGTACCTGTTCAGCTTTAGTCTTTTCAATAGCAACATTGATTTCTTCCTGCTTTACAGCTTCAGGAACACCAGCTTCATCAATAGCGATCGGGTTCATAGCTGCAATCTGCATACAGATTTCATGAGCAATCTTTTCATCGCAAACTTTGTTGAAAGCAACGATTGTACAAAGCTGATTCTTGTTCATGTGGTTATATACAGCAGTGCAAGGACCAGAAACGAAGTTGAAACCATCCAGTTCAGTCTTTTCACCGGTGATACCACTACGTTCAACAATTGCATCAGCAATCGTACCGCTACCCATCGGCAAAGCCTTGATTTCGTCGATAGTCTGGCACTTATTTGCGATAGCAGCATCCAGAATAGCCTGAGTCAGTGCTACGAAATCTGCATTCTTTGCAACGAAGTCAGTTTCACACTTCAAAGCGATCATTGCAGCATAGTCACCAGTAGACTTAGCCAATACACAACCTTCTGAAGTTTCACGGTCAGAACGTTTTGCAGCTACTGCCTGTCCTTTTTTACGGATAATTTCTACTGCTTTGTCGAAATCGCCTTCTGATTCAGTCAAAGCGTTTTTACAGTCCATCATACCAGCTCCAGTCATTTTACGAAGCTTGGTGATATCAGCCATACTTACAGCCATAGTAATCTCTTTTTTATTTGAGTTAATAAATAAGTCTATTTAAAGCAAATGAGAGCTGAGAACAGAGAGTTGAGAATTGCTTTTATAGTAACTCTCAACTTTCAACTCTCAACTCTCAACTTAAAGTATATTAAGCTTCTTCGTCGTCTTTACCCATGAAAGCGGCAGCCTTAGCAGCATTGATGGCATCTTCTTCAGCCTTATCCATGCGAGCCTTGGTAGCTTTCTTCTTGCCAGCCTTCGGAGCGTTTTCACCAGCAGCTTCCATATCTACCTTTTCTGCTTTTCTTTCTTCCAGACCTTCAGCCATAGCAGCACAGCAAGCATCCAGAATTACTTCTACAGACTTAGTAGCATCATCGTTTGCCGGGATTACGAAGTCAACGTTTGTAGGATCAGAGTTTGTATCTACAATAGCAAATACAGGAATACCCAGACGGTTAGCTTCACGAACTGCGATGTTTTCCTTCAAAACGTCTACTACGAACAGTGCAGACGGAAGACGAGTCAGTTCAGCGATAGAACCCAGGTTCTTTTCCAATTTAGCACGCTGACGAGAGATCTGCAGGATTTCTCTCTTAGACAAGTTAGAATAAGTACCATCGTTAGTCAGTTTATCGATAGTAGCCATTTTCTTCACAGCCTTACGGATAGTCGGGAAGTTAGTCAACATACCACCCGGCCAACGCTCGATTACATAAGGCATATTTACAGAAGCAGCTTTCTCAGCTACAACCTGTTTAGCTTGTTTCTTAGTAGCAACGAACAGGACTTTCTTACCTGATTTTGCAATTTGCTTCAAAGCTTCAGCAGCTTCGTCTACTTTTACAACAGTCTTATTCAAATCGATGATATGAATACCGTTGCGTTCCATGAAAATATAAGGAGCCATTGCAGGGTTCCACTTTCTTTTAAGGTGTCCGAAGTGGCAACCAGCCTCCAATAATGTATCAAAATTTACTCTTGACATTGTTTTAATCTTTAAATCGTTTACTTTCTTTTTTGTTAATTGAACCAACAATCGGGTAGTTTCTCCGTAAATTCTACAGAGGGGGAAAATCCCGAAAGTTTAGATACTAAACGCTTTTTCAGTTGAGAGTTGAACAGTGAAAAGTTGAAAGAATTTAAGCAACTTGTCCGATCCAACATTCCACCAACTCTTAACGCTTACTGAACTGGAATCTACGACGAGCTTTCGGACGTCCCGGTTTCTTACGTTCAACAGAACGAGAATCACGAGTCATGAAGCCTTCAGAACGCAGTGCCTTCTTGTCTTCCGGATTGATTTTAACCAGTGCACGAGCAATAGCCAAGCGCAGAGCCTGAGACTGACCAGTAAAGCCACCACCGCACAAATTTACCTGGATATCATATTTTTCTGCCACTTCCAACTTAGTCAGAGGCTGCTTAACAACATACTGCAGAATAGTTGATGGAAAGTACTGTGCAAGGTCTCTCTTGTTAATAGTAATCTTTCCTGTACCTTCGCTTACGAACACGCGTGCTACGGCGCGTTTACGTCTGCCTAATGCATTTACTACTTCCATTCTTTATTATTTAAGTGTGTTAATATCAATTACTTTCGGAGTCTGAGCTTCATGTTTGTGTTCGCTTCCTGCGTAAACATACAGATTGCCCAGCAATTTAGCTCCCAGACGGTTCTTCGGAAGCATACCTTTTACTACTTTCTTCATCAGCTTTTCAGCTCCGTTAGGTTTAGCCATCAAACGAGCCGGAGTGATTTCACGCTGTCCACCCGGATAACCCGTATAGCTCAGATAAACCTTATCGTTCCACTTGTTACCAGTGAACTTAACTTTGTCAGCATTGATAATAATTACATTATCACCGCAATCTACGTGAGGAGTAAAGTTCGGTTTGTACTTACCTCTCAACAGTTTCGCAACTTTCGCACCGAGACGGCCTACAACCTGATCGGTAGCATCAACTACGACCCATTCTTTTGTCGCAGTTTCCTTGTTTGCAGAAATGGTCTTGTAACTTAAAGTATCCACTCTTAAAATCTTTTTAAATGTTACTACTAAAAACAATTTTCTTCATGCCTCACCTTCCCGGACAAAGAAGAATAAAGCACTCGGAATTTAAATTTATCACTATTTGATAATAATCGGCTTGCAAAGGTACGGCTTTTCTTTAAACCAGCAAAAGTTTTAAGTGTTTTTTTATTAGCAAAATATCTCCTAACCAGCTAACAGATAGCTCAAACAAGCAACCATAAAGAACGGATGCTGTTCCAACAGTATTCCTTCTCCCCGCAACGGGTAAAGAAAGGAATTCATGAAACAGCATCCGCCACAAATCAGTTCAGTTCATTACAGAAAAGCCAACGCTTTCTGTTTTTATATGAATCTATCGAATGATATTTTCCGGATATTTAGAAGGCATCGTTACACGTTTCCAGGTTTCCGTAACCCAGGAATCGATACGGTTACCGTTAATATCTTCTTTCAGGAAATATTTCAGGATCATGACATCTCCTCCTTTCAATTCAAACTTCAGCACATTCTTCTGTCCGACCAATTGAGGAAGATGCAAGTTCTTTTCAACCATTTCCGTGTAAGAATCTCCTGAAGTCTGCTCATACGTACCTTCACCTATGATAATGGCACCTTGAGGCATCATGACCAGATTGGTAAATTTCCCGTCATCAGAAAGGATCTTCAAGGAATTGCTGGTTTTAAGCTGACCAGCTACGCCTGGGGCATCAGAACGATAAAAACACATTTGCCATACTCCCCGGAGATCTACCGGAGCTTTTTCTTTTGCAGACTGGGCTATCGAACTGCCGAAAGCCACTAATGACATTACAACTAAAAAGAAAATTCTGCGCATTCCCATAACATTATCGATTAAAGTTATTGTAATAGGTTTTCTACAAAAATAGAAAAATTATTTAAAAATGCATAGTCTTTTCTCTCTTTTTTTAAAAGTTTTTTTTCGTTTGACTTACAGATGCACAAAAAGAAATCCGGAAAGCTCAAGTAGCAGTAAACTGCCTGCTCCAGCTTTCCGGATCTTTTATTTACGAATATTAGAATTCTGCGTTATGCGGTGTACGCGGGAACGGAATAACATCACGGATGTTTGCCATACCTGTTACGAACAACAGCAGACGTTCAAAGCCCAATCCGAAACCGGAATGAGGACAAGAACCATATTTACGGGTATCCAGATACCACCACATATCCTTCATCGGTATATGCAATTCCTGAATACGGGTAAGCAGTTTGTCATAATCAGCTTCACGTTCCGAACCTCCGATAATCTCTCCAATCTTCGGGAACAGGACATCCATTGCACGAACAGTCTTTCCGTCCTCATTCTGCTTCATATAGAATGCCTTGATTTCTTTCGGATAATCAGTCAGAATTACAGGACGTTTGAAATGTTCTTCCACCAGATAGCGTTCATGCTCTGAAGCAAGATCCACACCCCAATATACAGGGAATTCAAACTTGTGGCCATGAGCAACGGCATCTTCCAGGATCTTGATACCTTCCGTATAAGGCAAACGTACAAATTCTTCCTTCAATACTCCCTGCAAACGTTCGATCAATCCCTTGTCGAACATATCGTTCAGGAACTTCACATCATCGTAGCAGTTATCCAAAGCCCACTGTACACAGTACTTGATGAACTCTTCTGCCAGATCCATGTTGTCATTGATATCATTGAAAGCTACTTCCGGTTCAATCATCCAGAACTCAGCCAGGTGACGCGGTGTATTGGAGTTTTCTGCACGGAACGTAGGACCAAATGTATAAATGGCGCCCAATGCTGTTGCAGCCAACTCACCTTCCAACTGACCGGAAACTGTCAGGCTGGCCTGCTTGCCGAAGAAGTCATTGTCATAAATAATAGAACCATTTTCGTCCTTCTTCAGATCATACAGGTTCATAGTAGTAACCTGGAACATCTGTCCGGCACCTTCACAATCAGAAGCCGTGATCAGCGGAGTATGGAAATAGAAGAAGCCACGTTCATGGAAGAACTTGTGGATAGCAATGGCCATATTGTGACGAATACGGAACACAGCTCCGAAAGTATTCGTACGCGGACGCAGGTGAGCAATCTCGCGCAAGAATTCCATAGAGTGTCCTTTCTTCTGCAAAGGATAAGTATTATCGCATGTTCCCAGTACTTCAATTTCACGAGCCTGGATTTCGCATGCCTGTCCGGCACCAACCGACTCAACCAGCTCTCCATTGACGCTGATACAAGCTCCTGTCGTGATCTGTTTCAACATTTCTTCATCGAAGTTTGCCAGATCAACCACCACTTGCACATTATTTATAGTAGAACCGTCATTCAAGGCGATAAAACTTACCTGCTTACTACCGCGACGGGTACGTACCCATCCCTTTACATTGACCATCACACCGAAGTCACGACGCTTCAGCAGGTCTACGATCTTTGTTCTACGAATTGTTTCCATTTTTATCTTGTTTTATTCAAATTTAAAAAGGCGGCCTTCAGCCTCTGCTTTTTTCAAGTTTTTCCAACCTTCGGCACACCTTATTATATATTATCTTATTCAAAAGAACCCATGCGAAGCATGTTTACTTCCATTTCTGTCAGATAACGCCAGTCTCCACGACGCAGACCTTTCTTGGTCAGTCCGGCAAAATAAACACGATCCAGCTTAATTACCCGATAGCCCAGTGACTCAAAAATACGACGGACAATTCGGTTTTTACCAGAATGGATCTCAATACCTACCTGTGACTTGTCTGTATCCGAAGCATAGCTGACTGCATCTGCATGAATTTCTCCGTCATCCAGAGTAATGCCCTGTACGATCTGATCCAAATCAGCCTTCGTTACATTTTTATCACAATATACATGGTAAATCTTCTTCTTCAGGAACTTCGGATGAGTCAGCTTAGAAGCCAGATCACCGTCATTGGTAAGCAACAGCACACCAGTTGTGTTCCGGTCCAGACGACCTACCGGATAAATACGTTCCTTGCAGGCACCTTTTACAAAGTCCATCACGGTTTTACGTTCCTGAGGATCATCAGAAGTAGTCACACAATCTTTCGGCTTATTCAGCAATACGTAAACTTTACGTTCGATATTTACCGGCTGATCGTGGAACTTGACTTCATCCGTACGTTTCACCTTTGTTCCCAGCTCGGTAACCACCTCACCATTAACGGAAACTACGCCTGCTGTGATAAATTCATCAGCCTCACGACGAGAACATACACCTGCATTGGCCAGGAACTTGTTCAGACGGATCGGTTCATTCGGATCGGTCAGGATATCCTTGTACTCGATCTGCTTCTTCATGCTATACTTCGCATTCGGATTGTATCCTGCGGTACGCGGGCGGAATCCTCCACCTTGCGGACGGTTATAACCGCCTCCCTGCTGCTGACCGTTGTTGTAACGCGAACGGAACGAGCGCTGTTCACCTCCCTCGTTATTATTGTAACGCGGACGATACGGGCGCTGCTCACCTCCTTCATTATTGTTATAGCGCGGCGCATAGGAAGGACGCGAGGGACGATTCGTATTGCTGTTATATCCCTGTCTGTTTCCATAACTGCGCTGTGGACGATCCTCTCCATTATTTCCGTTAAAACGGGGATTGTAAGAGGAACGGTACGGGCGTTCGCCACCTTCCCGGTTGCAGCCATACGGACGACGTCCATAGCTTCTGCCTTCGTTTCGATTGTATCTGTTATACCCTTCCTTGTTATAGGACTTGTAACCATCACGGCCTGACTGGGTGTTTTCTCCGTCCAGTCTGTTTTCTTTGTCTGTAGTCATGTTCTTAAAAATGCTATAAATTAATAATTACCCTCTCGGGTGATCTTCTTATAAACCTGTATAGTTGTGCGGAGTGATTGCCCGCAGTTCTTTCTTTATTTCTTCGCTTACGTTCAATGTTTCGATAAAATCTTTGATGGAAGCTTCATTGATAGCCTGGTTAGTACGTGTCAAAGCTTTCAATGCTTCATACGGATGCGGATAGGCTTCACGACGCAAAATAGTCTGAATAGCCTCAGCCACAACACTCCAGCAGTTGTCCAGATCCTGATAGATCTTGGATTCGTTCAGCAACAGCTTGCCCAGTCCTTTCAGAGAGCTCTGAATAGCAATAACCGTATGTCCGAACGGAACACCAATATTACGCAGAACTGTAGAGTCAGTCAGGTCACGCTGCAGACGTGAAACCGGAAGCTTGGTTGACAAATGTTCCAACACGGCATTCGCCATGCCCAGATTTCCTTCAGCATTTTCAAAGTCAATGGGGTTTACCTTATGAGGCATTGCACTTGATCCAACCTCACCCGCTTTGATCTTTTGCTTGAAGTATTCCATTGAGATATACTGCCAGAAGTCACGGTTCATATCAATCATAATCGTATTGATACGCTTCATGGCATCAAAGATAGCGCCCAGATTGTCATAATTTGAAATCTGAGTAGTGTATTCTTCACGTTCCAGTCCCAGTTTTTCTGCGACAAAACGATTACCGAATGCCTTCCAGTCATATTCCGGATAAGCCACATGGTGGGCATTGTAGTTACCGGTTGCACCACCAAACTTAGCAGTGATCGGACAAGCCTTCAATACAGCCAGCTGACGTTCCAGACGATAGGCAAACACCTTGATTTCTTTTCCCAGGCGGGTAGGAGAAGCCGGCTGACCGTGAGTCTTTGCCAGCATCGGAATATTCTTCCATTCTTCTGCATACGCATTCAGCTGATCGATCAGCTTCTGGATCTGCGGATAATATACTTCATCCAGTGCATCCTTGATTGACAAGGGAACAGAAGTATTGTTGATATCCTGTGAAGTCAGGCCGAAGTGAATGAACTCCTTGTATTCCTCCAGGCCGCCCAACTTGTCAAACTGTTCCTTGATGAAATACTCAACAGCCTTCACGTCGTGATTGGTTACACTCTCAATTTCCTTGATACGTCCCGCATCAGCTTCTGAGAAGTTCCGGTAAATATCACGAAGTGAATCAAAGCGTGATGCATCCAGTCCTTTCAACTGGGGCAAAGGCAGTTCACACAACGTAATGAAATATTCAATTTCCACACGCACACGATATTTGATCAATGCGTATTCTGAAAAATAGGCAGCCAAAGCTCCCGCTTTGCTCCTGTATCGACCGTCAATAGGTGATATAGCCGTGAGTAAATCAAGCTCCATCATTCTTTTATTTTTTTGATATCTAAATAATGATCATTAATCTTCGCAAAAGTAATGCTTTTTCCTGAGTTTACCGGAGTTAAGTGGAAAACTTTAGTATTTATTTTACATTTTACCGGCATGCGGAAGACACGGCTTCCCAAAGTTATCAACAGCCTGTTCATAACCTGACAGTTTTTCACAGGTTGCTGACGCACATTCCAGCAGGCTATACACCAGTATTTTACCAAAAGCCTCGTATTTTATTCACAACATTATGGTTCATAACTTTTGTACATTCGAAAAAATGCACTACTTTTGACCTGCCTAAAAGAAAGGATGCCCCAAGGGGCAACATTCTTCAACCAATCGTTGATTTTCCTAAAATCTATTATCGTTGGCTACAAGACACACACTATTTGAGAGACCAACTATCTAAAAAGCATCCGCGCTTGGAACCTGTGACAGGCTCCCCAAGCGCGGATTTTTCTTTTCAGCCTTCCCTTTTCTGAAAACACCCATCACTCCCGGGAAACTGTCAGAAACTCTTTTTCACCTTTCCCCGGTTCTCTTCAAAAGTCCTGCCGAAACATTGTAAACAGACTTCAAGGGCATAAAAAAAACGCTTCGACGTTTAAGGAAAAAGAATTCGGTCTTTTCCTTCAAACGTCGAAACGTTTTTTAAAAAGCTCGAGGGCCTCAGAAAAAGAAGTTAGGGAAGCTTGATTTCACGGTAAATTTCACAAGCGATATCTACCGGATTTCCTTCAGCTTCTGATGCATACGAGTTATGTTTCAATGTCCACGGTTCTTCCAGTGCATAAAAGTCAATTGCCTTGGGCTGTCCGTCTTCAAAACTCTTCAGTTGTTCATCCAGCCAAGTCTTCCAGCGCAAATAATAGAAGTCGCGCAACAGTCCGTTCCATTCTCTGTGAGCATAATCATGCAAACCGCCATCATCTGCAGCAACCCGGTTTCCCCAAGTCGTTATCTGTACACGGGCATTCCATTCATACCAGTCCTTTTCTTCCTCCGTGCTACCCAGATTACGGGCACTTTCCAGCCAGCGTCCCACCTTAAACTCCGGACGTGTAGCCAGCAAACGATCCTGCATTAAAATCAAACGCAAGAACCGGTCGGATGAAAGTTTAAAGAGTTCCCGGTCACCAGCCTTATAAGCATCAACCAGCACCCGATACATCAGACGGCCTTTTTCAGCAACAGCCTGCCGAACAATGTCCACCAGATCGTATTCAAAATTATTGTTACCCCGGAAACGTTCCGCAGCATCCACCATCATACCGGCAGCACGGATCACATCCGCCGGATCATAATAGTCGGACATTTCCGACCAGCTGGATACCTGATAAGCCTTCCAGGATGGCCGCGCGCAAAGAATGGATTCATGTGTTCCCTGCTGAGTGGAAGCAGCCGGACAATTATAAATGGTGTTACTTAACAGCATCCATGCCTGTGATACCTGACTGTCTGATTTTCCATAGCGTGCTTTCAGATATCCTTCCAGCCATTCATCTTTTGAGAAACGCTGTTCTCTCCAGGGAAGTTCGCACAACAGTTCATACATCACCGGATTGTTTTCTATACCTTCCATGGTCATACCGACACCTTTCAAAGTCTTTCCGAACGAACTGTCCTTTGCTTTATAGAATTCCTCTATCAGATGAGCCATTTTCCCATGCAGACCTACATTGCCTCCATAGTTCAGCAACATGCAAAACAACCAGTCGTGTTGCCCAAAGCCCTCTTTCCGGTACCAGGAAGAAGCCGGATCTCCCCACTGAGGACGGCTTTCCGAAAACAAATCCAATACCACCATATCACCGGCAGGCAAGTTCCGGATCATCTGCGGACGCGGATTGGCTCCCCAGGCCTGCACCACCCATGCAGCACGCGGATTGGCCTGTTTCATCGCTTTCCAGATCGCCTTTCCCGCAGCTTCCAGATCCACTCCCGACGTGTTTCCACCTTCATGGAAAGGATCCATGCTGTAATAAGAAGCCTTACCATACAAACGGGTCATTTCCCGATAATACAAAGCAGCAATCCGTTCAAACTGAGGATCAGTAGGCTGCAGGAAAGCCGGACGCGGATAACCGTTCCATCGGCCGGGATCCGCCACATTCAGCCCCAACCGGTCCTTTGCATTGTGAGGAACCATTCCGGAATATCCGGGCAATACCGGCTCAATGCCGTATTCACGCATACGCTTCAGAATACGTTTCTGAAGTTCTTCCTGACGTTCATACCAGCTGTCCGGATTGGGACCGCCCCATCCTTCCAGATTATTCATCAGCCACCAGGCCTGAAAACCGGGGCCCGCAATGAAAGCATTGATTTCTTCGCGTGTGTAACCCAGTTCCTCCAGCACATTCTTCCACACCACATCGGTTCCAACCATTGCAAGCGGCAGATTAATGCCATGAAGTGCCATCCAGTCGATTTCCTGTTCCCATCGTTTCCAGTCCCAGAAAGCCATACTGTAGGAGAACGTACAATAATTGAAATCATAACGGAGCTTCAGATCCGTTTCATGTCTTTCCTTCTTCAGCACTGGAGGCAACACCTCAGGAAGATCAGCCTGCATGCCATTCCACGACAGGTTGATTCCGGCATAATACTTCAGATACCAGTTGATACCCGTGGCAATGCTGACATAGTTGTTACCGCGTACCACGACTTTATTCCCCTTCTGATCCAATTCAAAGAAATCCTTTTCCCCCTTCAGGCGCTCAATGACAAATTTACGGGACGCCCCTTTGTCAATACGTTCCAGCAAGCCGGTAATGGGAGAAGCGTAAAGGGTAACTCCCAAAAGGAAAAGACTGATCAAACATAAAAACTTCTTCATCCTTCAGACTATTTCAATGTTAAACGTTTCATTTATACAAATCTTCCCCAAACGCCCATCCTAAATAATTCTTCTTCAGGCTGCGGCTCTGTCCGCCAAACGAGACTTTGCAGGGAGACTTCAGGTTACAATGCAAATTTACAATTTGTTTCTCATCTGCAACGACTTCCAGCGTATCACCTTCACGTTTTACCTTACAATTATATCCAACCACGCTTCCATCCTCACGCTCAACAATGAATGCATTCACCAGCATGGATTCTCCGATACACTTGAACAATTCATGCACATCATTATCCTGCGTATTAACCGTCTGCCAGTCACTTATCATATTGACATACTGTTCACCGATCACGAAAGAGCGGGTATCATAAAGTTCCGGATGCGGATTACCAAAGCTCAGGGAATCTTCCGTCACACGTGTATCCGCGCTGCATGCCTGTTTCACCTTCAGATAAGGATCAACCACAAATGCCCAACGCAAATCTCCGGTCTTATAATCAATCAGATTAGAGAAAGCTCCCATCGCATTATAAGTTTCATTCAACCAGCGTTCATCTCCTGTCAGCAGATATGCATAATATGTAGCATAACCTCTCCATCCGCTCCATCCGTGCGGAGAGTTAAACATATTCGGAAGCATCTGTACATCATACTGAGCTTCCCAGTAACGCATGGTTCCTCCTCTTCTTCTGGCATCCGGAACACGAAGTTGAGCCAGACAATCATGGCTGTGCAAGATCCGGAGCATGGCATCCGTATAATACTGGCGTTTCTTTGCATCCTCCTGCATCAAGGCAAGCATACCGATCTGCAAGGCCGAGCAGGAAATCATACCATCTTCAAAAGTAAGTTCTCCTTCTGTTTCAAAATCTCCCTGCGAAGCCACCAGCTGGTCAATCGCACGCTTGGCTGACTGATAATGCCGTTTGGCTGCAGCAGCCCAGGTCTTGTCCGACCGGCCAAGCTTACGTTCCTCCAAAGTCAGTTCCAGCATACTCTTCGCGACATAAATTACGCTCGTATATACGGTGTTATGATTCACATAAGCCCCGTCTTTTCTTTGCCAGGTATTCATCAGCCAGTCTGCCAGACGCGAAGCCTTTTTCAGATCATTCACGTCATGATAAGCCTGATATTTGTCGACCAGCATTCCGATCGTACCCGATGTGTTCTGAATGCGGGAAGCATAATATTTAGGCTCCATCTTATCCTTGTCATGAAGCAGATTAAACAAATAATCAAAACGTTTGCACAACTGTTCGTCCAGAGCTTTATCCGGGAAATATCGTGCTGCAAGGAATGCCGAATGGAATCCGTACCAGCTCTCAATATGTGAAGTCGCTTTCTGATGATATTTCAGCGCTCCCTTTCTGGCCTGCTCCAGTGTCCACTGCCAGGATGAGTGAACAGACAAAATACCTTCGGCCTGATTTTCTCCGTCCTTCACACGGATGGTGTACATACCTACTTTCGGCAAACAACAGCTTATGTGTTTCACATCTTCAGCTCTGTTTTCCACCTGCACCGGTATTTCTTTGCCATTGTCATCCACAACACACACCTGTCCGCCAGACGAAATCACATCAAATTCGGCCAGTTCCCCCGGAACATAAGCAGTCTTGTGTATTCTCAGCATAGGGATATCTGCCAACTTATGCAGTTTTTCTTCAAACACTCCCGGCTCTTCAATACCGACCAGTGCTATGATCCAGGACTTTGTTTCTCCCTGGTCCAGCTTCCACAAATGCTGAGGATTTCTGGAAGGAAGCGGCAATGCATTAATCAGATCAAGGTTCAAGGATTCAATCCGATGGCCCATAAACCAGTGAGGAGCCGGATCCTGATAACCTAAATTATATTCCACACTCCAGGAAGCAACGGCTTGAGGAGATACTACCCCCAATGTATGTCCCGAAGGTGTCTGAAGATAACCGAAGAAATGAGCTTTTTCATTGCGCATTAAAGTCGGGAAATACTTGCCGAACCATTCAGGATATTTATCCATATAAGTATCGATTCCCATTCTGATTCCGGCTTTCTCCGGCTGGAAAGGAACATGTCCTTTATTGGTAAGTGTAATCCGCATAGCCGGAGCACCATTCCATTTTTCATACTTCAGCGAGCATTCCACACCTTCAATTTCTGCCCGATAAGCAAACTTCCCGTCTGGAGTCCAGTCAGCCGTCGTACTTTTCCCGCCAGTTACTACATAAAACGAAGGTCCCCTGTGTTCTCCTTTCCGGAAAAACGGAACCGTATCATTCCCGTGCTGTCCTTTAAAAACAATTTGCTCAAGGCAGCCGTTCTCCGAGATCTTACACTCCCAATCTTTATCATTCCACTGAGCCGTCTGAGCCATTGCACCCATTCCCCACAGCAATGCACCAAATATTAATGAAGATCTTTTCATAAATGTTGAATAATTGTATTTATCAAATAGTATTTCCTTATAAGATATAAGCAAAAGACCTGACTTTCAGATAATACCGGCGAAACAACCAGCTAAACACCTGCTGATCACCGGATGCCAGAGATTTCAGTATTTCATTTTCGTTTTCCATAATCCGCATTTTACGTAGTATATCTTTCACGACCATGTATCTTGCTCATTAAGGTCGGAGCAAAATTAACAGAAATATCCGATATTTACAACTGCATTCCGGCCCTAAAAAAGAGGCATCACCAGGCTGCCAAAGAAAATGTCTCGCGACAGATTTCTGTCAACAGCCCGGAGATGCCTCCAGTATGTTCCGGATACAACCAGCTTCAGGTTACTGGGACCGGATTCTATTTCTTCCTTTTGAACAGATCCAAAGCTTTATTGATCACCGACTTCTTCTTTTCCGAACCCTTAGAATCGTTGCCCAGCTTTTCACCCAGCCCTTTCAGTGCCTGTTCGGCTGCATTCCTGGCAAGGCTTGCCATATCAATACCCACCTTTGGAGAAGTGAAAGTTCCGCCGATCGTCATGTCTACTGTACCCAGTTTGGAAGCAATACCGCCTGCCGGCATCGTGATCTTTCCGGTGTAATCAATCGTCTGGTCAAGGCCGGTTGAGCCGGACAGATTCATATTATAATCTCCAAGCTTCAGGTCAAAGGGCTTGGTTGTCACCCGTCCGTCCTTGATTTCAAAGTCAATATTCAGATCCTTGACCTTGATTTCTTTCAGCGAAGGTTTCTTTACGATATCTGCCACCTGATCAATAAACTTAACTCCACTCAGACTCAGATCCTTCGTTGACAAGGCTCCCTTTCCCTGCACAGCCGACATGACCGGACTCATGGTTGCATCCAGCGGCGTATCAATCTGCAGATTTCCGGAGAAGTTTCCTTTCAGACCTGCAAAGATCGGAGCCAGTTGCTGTACCAGTCCCAAGTCCTGATAAGCCTGTGCAAAACTGATGTTTCTCATGTCAAAGGCTGCATTCAGTTCCGGCTGTTTCTTTTGAGGAGCAGCATAAGCACCGTTCATGGTTACGCTTCCGCCCATGGTATTGAACGACAGGTTACGCATATCTACCGTCCCGTTTCTGACAAGCAGAGTTCCTTTGCCGTCTGTAAGCGTCATCTTGTCAAACAGCAATTCACGGAAGGCTGCCTGCATCTGGAAGTCAATATTCTCAGGAACACGGATCACTCCCATGGCTGCCGTATCTGCGGGAACTTCCGCTACCGCAGCAGTCGTATCAGCACTCATAAAATCATTCAGGTTAAGATGATTGCTGCTGACGTTCAGGGTTCCCTTGAGTGTGGAGCCTTTCAAGGCATATCCCAGATAATTTTCAAAGCGGCTGTCGAGTGTCAGATCATTCTTCCCGATATTCACAGTCGTTTCACTCAATTGTAGATAACGCGGAGAGAAAGTAAATACAGACTGCTGAATATCTACCGGAGGCATGTCTTTCAGAACCAGTTTCACCTGGTTCAACCGGAGACTTCCCTTGGCCTGCATTTGTTCGAACTGTTCTTTTTCAACCATCGAGAGCCTGCCTCCGAGTTCCAGGTCTGCCTGCACGAGTCCGTTCAGTTGCATGTCGTCCAAAGGATAGACCTCCTTCACCTTACCCAAATCCAGCTTTCCGCGGGCGGTCAGATGGAAATCCGGATCGCTGACCGGCGTTTTCACCGTTGCATTCAGACTGAAAGGATTGCCTGCCAGTACAAAATCAAAAGGAGCTACGGATATTTCAGTGGCATCCAGCGGGCCTCCCGCATTGCGGACCAGAGCAGAAATATTGATCTTTTCCACCCCGGCGGGTAAAGAAGGATAACGGAACATCGCATCTTTCACGTCAAGATTCACCTCAAACTGAGGAACCTTGGTATTTCCTTCCATGCTTCCCCTGGCAAAAGCGTTTAAAGTCACCTTTCCGTCTGTCTTCAGGTCTTGAAAGTCTTTGGCGTAAATGGCCGGAATCAGTGAAAGAAGTTCCTTGAATCCCACTTCATTGGTGTTCAGTCGAAGATCCATATCCATCCCTTGCTTCGTTTGTGCCAGCCAGCCGTCCAGATTGAGCTGAATAGCATTCAGCCGCAACATGTTTTCCCGCAAGGTGAACTTACCTCCGGCCAGATCAGCATCCACATCCATATCGGCTTCCAGCGACACCTTATTTAATAGAGGAATTCCACCAGTCCGACAGGTCAGCGACGGGGTTTCCATCTTCAGATCAACAACCGTCCGGTCGCTGCCGAAGTCACCGGAGCAGTCTGCTTCCAGACGGCTAAGATCGGCAAATACTCCTCCCTGCCGATCGTCATAAACTACCGACAGATTATCCACTGAAAGTTTCTGTAGCTTGATTCGGAACGTCTCTTGTGCAGTTTCGTCTTCCGGAGTTTCCGCATCCGGCGATGGTTTCATGACATCCCAGTTGGGACGTCCGTCTTCCAGCACAATTGCATGCACACGAGTATCCTTCACAATGATCCGGGAGATATCGTATCCGCCGTCACCGAAAAGCGAAAAAAGATTGACTGCCGCCGTCAGTTCACCAGCCTGAATCAGCGTATCGTTCTCAAAAGGTCCGGTTCCTTTCAACCAGAAATCCTCCAGTGAAACCGAGGCTGAAGGAAAGTTGCGGAGCAGACTGATGTTCAGTGTACGGAAATCAAACTGAGCATTCAGCATCTTGTTTCCTTCTTCCTTTACCAGCTTTGCCAGTTTACCCTGAAAAGCAAAAGGAAGAATCAGGAGCAACAGCAGGATCACACCAAGGGTGATTCCGGCAATTTTCATGGTCTTCTTCACAGTCCTGTTCATAAGCTATCGTTTTAATATCAGACTTGTCACTACAAAGACTCCGGCACACATTCGTGTCTAGCAAATATACGGAATTATTTGAAATAAAGGAACATTCACGCGAAGAAAGAAGAGGATAAAAGTCAGTAAAACGCCAGCCGGAGGTTGTTTCTGACAAAAAAGATTGTATCTTTGCGAAACAGCCGGCTTCGTCAGGATACAGGCTTATTGACAACAGCCTGCCGCCCGGGAACCAGCAACAAGCTAAACACATTTCTTAACGACTCAAAAATAAGCCCATGATACGGACAAGAAAGCCCTTCGCTCTCCTGCATACCGGACTGATCCTCCTGCTTTTTGCATTGTATGCCTGCGGAAAGACTTATCAGGATGACACTGCATTCAATGATAAAATCACCTTGTTGGAAAATCATCCCGAAGCAATCCTTGCCCAACCGGATTCGACCGACTTTTCACGCATCACGACAGAAAAGGAGGCTACTGCCTTTCTGCTCCGTTCACTGGCCCGTCATTATACTTCACGTGACTTCTATCCTGAGAAAGAAAAACTGCAGGAATGCATCCGGATCTTCCGTTCCCGGAACAAGGTACAACAGGAACTGGAAGCTCTTTTCCTCCTGGCTGAAACCTGCAAGAAGGAAAACAATACGGCCGAAGAGATAGCCGCCATCGAACAGGGAATGAAGCTGGCAGAGCTGGCTGACGATCCGGTCTGGAAATTCCATCTCTACAATTACCTGAGCGACATGTATCTCCGTAAATACGACATGCTGAAGTTTATCAAAAACCAGGCACTGGCCAACCAAAGCATCAAGGAAATGAATACGGACGAACTGGATCCGTTTACCCTGACGCTGCTGGGAAAAAGCTATCTGTATACAGACCAGCTTGCCAAAGCCGAAACTTTACTGACCCGGCTCAAGACATCGGTCAGCCAGCAACACATCTGTTACACGGATATATGCCGGCTGCTGGGAATTACTTACTTCAAGCAGAAGAGATGGGAAAACGCTGCAACAGAACTGAAAACAGCACTGGCCTCCGAAAAGGATTCGTCACACTGTTTCACCTGTTCCTCCATGCTGGCCTTCTGTCAGGATCAGCTGGGCAATGAAGAAGAAACCCAATACTACAAAGAACAGGCCCTCCGGTTCGACACGGCACGAAGAGGCGGATATAAGGCGCTTGAATTCTATAAACTATGTATCGATCTGGCCCGCCGCAACGGAAACCGCGAAGAAGAAACCTTCTTCACACAGAAAATGACAGATCAGTATGAGCGGATGGTCAAGGAACTGAACGAACAGACACTGGACGAAGCCATTGAAGGATATATGCGCATTCAGGACCAAAACGAATACAATGCACATATCCGCACTTATCAGCTGATCCTGGGCGGCATGCTGCTGTTGCTGGCATGTATGGTCATCTACTACCTCAACCGCCGCCGGAAACAGATGATGAAATACTTCAATCTCCAGCATCGCATCGAAGCACTGGAGAAACTGGAAAACATACAGGACGAAACCAAAGCGCTGATCCTTCAGGAACTGGAAATAGCCAAGCAGATCGCCATGCTGAAACATACCCAGAAGGAGAAAAGTGAAAAGTTGCTGAAAGAACTCGACAAGCTGAATCTTCTGAAGGGAAACAAGCTCTTGTCTACACGATGGAACGACTTCTACCACCACATTGATATTTCCTTCAATCACTTTCATGAACGGCTGACCAGGCGTTATCCGGCACTCAACGAAAAGGAAGTGCAGCTCTGTTGCCTGATGAAAGCGGGATTCCGCACGGAAGAAATTGCTGCCGTATGGATGCAAAGTGTCTTTACCGTACATAAATACAAAACCAGTATCCGCAAGAAAACCGAAGCGCCCGAGGCAGCCGACATTCTGGTTTTTCTGGACAAAACACTGGCTGAAAACTGAGGTTTTCCGGGCTTACAAGGCACTTTGGGAAGATTTACAAGAATCACATTTAACACATATCTGATTATCAATCGTTTAATTAGACAGATTACAAGAAAAGAACCGGCCTTACAAATGGTCTTTTCGGGGATTCAACCTATCTTTGCACTCAAACAAACCCCGTTTTTATCTAATTAAACACTTCAACAAACATGATGACAAGATTAATGTCATTCCTGCTTCTGGCCGGCTGCACAAGCCTGGCCAGCCAGGCAGTGAATCCAAAGTCTTCAGACACTCCGGCACTTCAGGTATCAACTTCCCAACTGAAAAATTCACGCTTCCATATAGTACTGGATTATCATTATAATCTGGGATTGTCCCAACGTATCGGCTCACAGACACAGGGAAGAAACGAAACCTACCGGATGGGTGGAAACTCGCTGCATCTGACAGCACTGTACGATTTCACGGAGAAGTTCTCGGCCGGTGCCGGCATCGGAGCCGACCGGTATACAAATACAGATTTCAATACGTTCCCGGTCTATGCCGCCTTCCGCTACCGTCCGCTTTCCCGTATTCCGGCTGCTTATGTTTACACCAATGCAGGATACGGTCTGTTCAAATCTGTCAACATCTACGCCGGATGGATGGGCGACCTGGGTATCGGCTATCAGTATATGCTCCGCAAGCATTTCGGACTGAATTTTCAACTGGGTTATAATCTGAAAGAGTTTGCAGGAATTGAGTCCTATGCTTACGATCCTTCCACCGGACAGACTACCTTTTTGGGAAAGAAAAGTGCCGTCCGCCATTCGGTTTCCTTTGGCTTCGGTCTGGTGTTCTGATTCTTCCACGCAAAACAAGGTAACGGCAATCAATCGGGATTAAATACATTTCTTTACTAAAATTCCATTTCAACAAAAAATGAAACATTTTCTCTACATTCTACTTTGTCTGCTTGCCTGCACCCGAAGCGCCTATGCCCAGCAATGGCACTTCGGCGTGGAAGGCGGATACACCCTCAACAGCTTTCATGCCCCGACGCTTCACACTTCCTCCCGAAGCGGATTCAAGGCAGGAGGTGTCGTAAATTACACGTTCAAGAGCAACTTCCTGCTGGAAAGCGGGCTTGCCTTTGAAAGAAAGGGAGGAACCCTGTCCGGCTCATCCATCGCAGGGCAGCGTATCAACCAGGTTGAAGTGAACAACATGGACTATCTGCACCTGCCTTTCCTGATGGGATATGCTTTTCATCTGGGCAAGCAGTTCGCCCTTCTCCCGCAGGCCGGCGGATATCTGAATACGGGTATCAGAGGCAGTGGATTCTGTTCCGGACATGACCCGTACGACCAGCCCTACACAAACGCAATCGAAATATTTTCTTCCCGCAACAATCTATATTACCGCCCTTTCAGCCGAATGGATGCAGGCCTGCTCTTCGCTGCCAGCCTGCAATACCGAAAAATTCGGCTGAAAGTTTCCTATGAACTGGGACTGAGTAAGATTCATTCCACGTATGGAAGTCCGAAAAACAGAACGCTCGGTATATCGGCAGTCTACCTGTTCCGATAACGATACTGAACCGAAACCGGTCAGTCATTGAGCGGTCATCCGGGCTGCAAAGACTGGAGAATATGTCAGTTTCAACCGGTCAAAACTTTTGTTCCAGTAGGAGAAAATAAAAGTTCCACCAGCATGAAACAAAAGTTCCAGTAGCATGAAACTCCAGTTTCACCGGCATGAAACTATTTTTTCCACCTGATGAAACTGTTGTTTTCTCTTGACGAAACAGTTGTTTCGTCAGGTGAAAACTCCTGCAAAGTACAGACGTTTTTTCCCGGACCGACAGAAGTTTCACTCCGGACGGACTGACACCTTTCCGGCAAAGCATGGAAGTTTCTTCCTCCGCGGGAAAAGATTTCTTCTGCAGTAAAAGTATATTCCGGTTAAAATGATGTGAATAAAAGGAAGAGCCGGCACAACGTATGCGAAAAATGCGTACCTTTGCACCCGCTAAAGAAAAGGAATAAGAACATGGAATTGCCAAAAGACCCGATGATGCTTTTCAGCCTCATCAACATGAAATTACGCGACTTTTATCCGTCGCTCGACGCTCTTTGCAGCGATCTGAATGTAAACAAGGAAGACATTGTCAACCGTCTGAAAGAAGCCGGTTTTGAATACAATCCGGAACAAAACAAGTTCTGGTGATCCGACACTCCCGACGGAGCAAACAAAAACATCCCGGATGAATGCATGGACACATGCGGTTCATCCGGGATGTTTCTTTTATATGCAGTCCGGCTTATTCCTTGATACGGATCAGCAGATTAGCCAGAATAGCGGTCAGTCCGCCTGTCGTGATACCGGAAGAGAAAATATTCTTCACGGTTTCCGGAAGCTGACAGAGAATGTCGGGAACCAGTTCAACGCTCAGTCCGAACGAGAAACTCAAGGCCATCACCAGCGTTGCCTTGCGGTCAATCCGCTGGGAAGCAATGATCCGGATACCAGCAGCAGCCACCGTACCGAACATCAGCAGCGTAGCACCTCCCAGTACAGGTTCGGGCATCAGTGAGAACACCAGTCCGACAGCAGGGAAAAGTCCCAGCAAAATCAGGAAGCCGGCGATGAAATAACCTACATAGCGGCTGGCCACACCGGTCAGCTGAATCATTCCGTTGTTCTGTGCAAAGATGGAGTTGGGGAAAGAATTGAAGATACCGGCCAGCATCGAATTAAATCCGTCTGCCAGAATACCTCCCGATGCACGTTTCACGAACGTTTCTCCTTCCACCGGTTCACCCGAGATCAGTGAATTGGCAGTGATATCTCCATAGGCCTCGATCGCAGTGATCAGATAAACCAGTGCCAGTGCGATGATGGCTGAAATATCAAAAGAAAGTCCGTAACGGAAAGGAATCGGAATATTGAAACCGCCATAACTCTGTACGGCCGAGAAATCTACCATTCCCATCGCCCAGGCTACAATGTAACCGATAATCAGTCCGATGACAATGGAACTCATGCGGAGATAACGGTTGGAACTACGGTTGAAGAAAATGATCAGCACCAGTACGAGAGCCGCCAGTCCCACATGATGAAGGGCTCCGAAAGTGCCGTCAGCCTGTGCTGCCGCTCCTCCACCGCAGGCCGAAATTCCGACCTTGATCAGACTCATTCCGATCAGTGTCACAACGATACCTGACACCAGCGGAGTAATTACCTTACGGGTGTACTTCAATACACGGCTGATCAACATTTCTACGGACGAAGCCACCATACATGCTCCGAAAATACTGCTCAGACCTCCGGTCAGTCCTGCCGAGATGATCGGCCCGATGAAAGAGAAACTTGTTCCCTGAATACAAAGCAGTCCGCATCCCACGGGTCCTACTCTGCGGCATTGGATAAAGGTTGATACTCCCGAAGCAAAGAGTGCCATCGAAACCAGAAAACCCGTAGTTTCCAGATCAAGTTTCAATGCTCCAGCAATGATCAGCGGCGGAGTAATGATCGCCACAAAGATAGCCAGCAAATGTTGTAAAGCCGCAAAAACCGTATCCTTCAAAGGCGGATGGTCGTTCAATCCATAAATAAGCCCAGCACTCTGGGCAGCAGTCTGTTCTTTTTCCATCAATTATCTTTTTCGTGATTATTCCTTGATTTTGATCTGACAATTTTCCAGACTCTCAATGATGGCCAGTGATTCCACGTGAATGCCTTGTCCGCGCAGGTAATCTCCTCCGTGCTGGAAAGCCTTTTCAATCAGGAATCCCATGCCCACCAGTTCGGCATCAGCCTGCTGAACCAGGTCAATGATTCCCTTGGCTGCATTTCCGTTGGCCAGGAAGTCGTCAATAAACAGCACTTTATCGCCGGGACACAGATAATCGCGGCTCACGCAAACGTCGTACGTACGGTCTTTTGTAAAAGAGTAAACCGTTGTTGTCAGCATATTTTCCATCGTGCTGGGTTTCTTTTTCTTCGCAAAAACCACCGGTAATTCCAGCAAATAGCCCACCATAATGGCCGGTGCGATACCGCTGGCCTCAATGGTCATCACCTTATTGATTCGGGTACTGGCAAAACGGCGTACGAATTCCACCGCCATCGACTTCATCAGAATGGGATCCATCTGATGATTGATAAAGTTGTCCACTTTCAGGATGCCTCCTTCAAAGCATTTTCCATCGCGCAAGATACGTTCCTTGAGTGCTTTCATTTCCTAAAAAATATTGTTAGAATGTTTATGAGCTTTAAATTTTGCAAAGTTACATGCAAAATTTCAATTTCCAACAACTTGAAATTTGAAAAATGAAATACGGCCTGAAAATAGAAGGTATAACGCACCTATACCTTAATAAATAAGAGAAAACTTACGGCTCCGGATCCCGGAATCCCATCCTGTCCGAACTCTTCCGGGCGGAACAGGATTCCGGAATTATCTGTCAGCCATTATTCAGCCGGCTCTTCAGTGACCACCAGGTCACTCAGATCTTCCTGATTCCAGTCGGCCACTTCATTGCCGGACAGCAGCAGTTCTTCCTTGTTCAGCCGCACCGTATACCGGTAATACTTGCCTGCCTCAAAGTTCTGCCCCATCTGAGTCGTGGAAGCCGTATAGGAATGTCCGTCGCAAACATAGGCTATCGAAAACTTCAGCGGCGAAGCCAGTGTGCCCGGATTAATAACCACCATCGTGGTGTGTCCCTGCTCTTCAACGGCAGTTTCAGGAGTCAGGATCAGGGAACTTCCTTCCGATTCAGCCACCGGAACCAGCGCATCTTCTTCCGCCATTTCGCCAAACTGATAGGTATGACGGCTCACAATATCTTTTCCTTCGAAAGAGATCTGGTTCAGAGTCATGCTTTCATCATTTCCGTTTTTCAGCACCGTCACGGAAATAAGACTGAAAACATGCTTGAAGGCCGCATCTTTCGTAAACGAAACCGTACCGTTGTTGTCTGTATAACTGGCACTGCACCGGGCAGCCAGAAAGTCATAATCACCGATCAGACTCGCTTCACCGGTCTGTGTCGTAAGGTCGGGCATCGGAATCTGCGTACGGGAGTCACCGTCCGCAAACGGATAGTAAGCACAGAATTCAAACTTGTCTACCTTATTTTTCCAGACCGGTTTACTTTCAGATGTCCAGAGACTGGTTGAAAGGCTCCATTTCACCGAAGTGTCCTCCTGCGGCATGAAGAGTCCGATTTCATCTCCTTCAGCAAACACCGTTTTGCCGTTCTCTTCCAGCAAGGTTCTGGACGAAGCATCCGTACCGGCCACCGAAGCCTGCAAACGTACGTCCAGACTTTCATCCATTTTTCCTGTCAATTCATTCTGCTGACATCCTGCCAACAAGGACATCCATACCGCTGCCCCAAGCAATGTTAAATGTTTCATATACGTGACATATTTTATTAATACATCCTAAAAACGCTGAAACTTTCATTCGTACACCTTTCTTTCGCCCAGATTTCCCGGATAATGGGAAAAGACATTCTATTTATTTTCCTATTTTTGTGCAGAAAACCATAAACCAAATTGAAATCATGAGAAAAATAACCTTGTTATTGGCCGCCGTTGCTTTCTCCATCATCGGAGCATACGCGCAACAAGCCAAGTACGTCTTCTACTTTATCGGAGACGGAATGGGAGTGAATCAGGTGCAGGGAACAGAGCTGTACCGCGGAGAACTGGAAGGAAAAATCGGCATTACGCCCATCCTGTTTACCCAGTTCCCCTATGCAACTGTCGCAACAACCTTTTCTGCCACCAACGGAGTGACTGACTCTGCTGCTGCAGGAACAGCCCTTGCCACAGGCAACAAGACAAAAAATGGTGCCATCGGTGTACTGAAAGATCTGGAAACACCGGTGAACAGCATCGCTGTCTGGGCCAAAAATGCAGGCTACCGCGTGGGAGTAGCTACCAGCGTCAGTGTAGACCATGCAACACCTGCAGCCTTTTATGCCCATGTAGGAAGCAGAAGCAGCTACTATAACATTGGAAAAGATCTTTATGAGGCTGGCTTTGACTTCTACGCCGGCTCCGACTTCCTTGACCCGACAGACAAGGGAAAATCAGAAAGTCTGTACGACATGGCCGAAAAGAACGGCTATACCATTGCCCGCGGTTACAAGGACTATATGAAGAAATGCAAGAAAGCTGAAAAGATGATTCTGTTCCAGCCGGAAGCTGCATCTCAGATTGACCGCAGCAGTATTCCTTATGCCATTGACCGCAAGAAAACGGATCTCAGCCTGCAGGACATCACCCGCTCGGCCATCAACTTCCTCACAAAAGATCAGGACAAAGGTTTCTTCCTCATGGTGGAAGGCGGAAAAATCGACTGGGCTTGCCATGCAAACGATGCAGCTACTACTTTCCACGAAGTGATGGACATGGATGAAGCTGTTAAAGTGGCTTATGAGTTCTATTCCCAGCATCCGGACGAAACACTGATCGTCATTACGGCTGACCATGAAACAGGTGGTTTCGTTCTGGGTACAGGTCCGTACAAACTGAACCTCCAGGTACTGAAGAACCAGAAAGTAAGTGAAAGCGGATTCACAGCCATCGTCAACAAACTGCGTCAGAAGACCAAGAACCAGGTATCCTGGGAAGCCATTCGCCAGGCACTGAAAGAAAACTTCGGCTTCTGGGATCAGGTACAGTTGAACGACAAACAGGAAGCCCGTCTGAAAGCGGTGTATGAAAAGAGTTTCAAGGGTGAAGGCGTACAGCTTGAAAAGAGCGAATATACACAAGACGAACCGATTGCCGGAGAAGCCAAACGCATTCTGGATGAAATTGCACTGATCGGATGGACCAGCGGAGACCATTCAGCCGGCTACGTTCCGGTATTTGCCATCGGTGCAGGTGCAGAACTCTTCCAGGGACGCATTGACAATACGGAAATTCCGGGAAAAATTGCGAAAGCAGCCGGATTCAACCACGAATAACCTTTACTCGAAAGAGAGATAAGGCGCCAGACGCTTCAGGTCTTTCTCACTGAATTCCTTCCATAGGGACAGCTGGGAAAGACCTTTTATTTTGCCATATTTGCGGCGGTATTCCAGAATGGCCTTTGCCTTGTAGAAATCCATATAAGGATGCGAGCGCAGTCGGTCAAGCCCGTAACGGTTCACCAGCAAGCGGCGAACGTCCGTAGTGTCCAGCCGGAACCACTTGTTGACCGAAGCTTCCAGATGGGGAATTTCCTGCAACTGGTCCACCGAAACGAACCCTCCCAGCCGCTGACGATAGGTCACAATCATGCGTGCCAGTCCGCGTCCAATGCCGGGAATGCGCTTCAGCTGCACCGTATCTGCATGGTTCAGTTCGATAACGGTTCCTTCAGCATACTTCATTTCCAGAGAATCCACCGGAGCCGTTTTCCAGGGAAGGGTATCGCGGTGTTGAAAGTCCGGACCGATGGTGATATAAGGCTCCAGCATCTGATACAGACTGTCTGTCATGCCATAGATGCGTTTCAGGGATTCCGGAGTACGGAAAACTCCGCCTTTTGAACGGTAACGGATCAGATTGCGGGCCATAAAGGAAGGGAAACCGACACGGCACAACAAGGCGGAATCGGCCACATTCGGATCAAACGGCTGAAGCACGATCTCTGCCCGTTCTTTCTTCGGGCGCCGGTAGGTAGCTGTTCTCCGGCTTCGTGACAGCTCCTGCTTCCGGACTTCAGTCAGGAAGGAATCCACCGCAACCTCCTGCGTAGTTTCGGGCGGCAGACCGGCCGTTTCCTGCCAGCGTAACGTCAGGCACACCGCTAGAAACAGAACCGTCACTCCCAACAGGCAAAGAATTGCCCTTCGTTCGGAACGGGTATAATAAAAGAAATCCTTCCACATGGCATTCGGCTTAACCCAGCAGGCCCAGCTCGTTCATGAAGATCAGGACAATGCCGACGGGCGCAATGAAACGGAGAATAAAGATATACAGCGGATAATAAGCGGAACGGAGTGCCCCGTAGTTGGTCACTTCACCCCGGACAATGCTGCGGTCGAGTACCCATCCCACAAAGATCGCGGCAAATACTCCTGCTACAGGCAACATGATCTTCGCTGTCAGGAAATCCAGTGCATCAAAGAAATTCATTCCTCCGATCGTATAGCTGCTCCATTCACCCAGTGCCAGGGACGAAGCTACGCCGATAAGCAGACAGCCGCATGTGATGATACATGCCGCACGGCCGCGGGTAAAATGAAACTTCTCATGCAGGAAAGCCGTGGAAACTTCATGCAGGGAGATCGTGGAAGTCAGGGCAGCCAGTGCCAGCAGAATATAGAAAGCAACCGAACAGATCCAGGCCAATACCGGAACACCGCCGAATGCCTGCTGGAATACGTTAGGCAGCGTAATGAATACCAGGGAAGGACCTGCGTCGGGCTGAATGCCGACCGCAAACGCCGCGGGGAACATGATCAGTCCGGCCAGAATGGCAACGAAGGTATCAATCAGCCCTACACTCATCGCTGTCCGGCCCAGACGGGTGTCTTTTCCAAAGTAAGATGCATAGGTGGACAAACATCCCATTCCAAGACTTAATGAGAAGAATGCCTGCCCCATTGCTCCCAGAAAGACATCGGGAGTCACCTTGCTGAAATCAGGTTTCAACAGGAATTCCACACCCTTCTCGGCTCCCGGCAATGTTACCGAGCAAATGGCAAGCAATACAACGAGTATGAACAGAATAGGCATCATCACTTTCGAAGAGCGTTCGATACCTTTCTCCACCCCTTTCACGATGATGAAATGAGTCAGCAGCATAAAGATGAAGAGCCACAGCAAAGGACGCAAGGGATCCTGTGAGAACTCCTGGAACATGGTAATAAATTCCGTGGAACTCTTTCCGGCGAAACCTCCGGTCGCTGCCTGCCAGACATACTCAAGTGTCCATCCGGCAACCACCGAGTAATAACCCAGAATAAGAAATCCGGTGAGTACGCCCAAATAGCCGACCCACTTCCATTTCGTTCCGGGTGCCAGTGCCTGATAGGCTCCACCGGTACTTGCCTTGGAACGACGGCCGATAGTAAACTCAGCAATCATGATAGGAAGCCCGAAAATAAACACACATCCCAAGTAAATCAGGATAAAAGCTGCACCGCCATGGTTTCCCGTTTCAAAAGGAAAACGCCAGATGTTACCCAATCCTACTGCTGAACCTGCCGCCGCCAGAATGGCTCCGATCTTACTTCCAAACCCAACCCGTTCGTGATTATGTTGCATAAAAAAACGTCTTTAAATTATAAATAGCATTTTAACAGGTCGCAAAAGTACAAAAAATATCGTATTTTTGCAGAAAAAATTAAGAATTTGAATATGAAACATTACATTTGGAATTATCCACTTTCCCTGCTGACAGTCATAATTATCTGTTATCTTTCCTTTTTCACTCCGCCCAAAACCGATATGGAAGAGATTCCTTATATCGATAAAATAGTCCACATCTGCATGTATGGCGGGTTGTCAACCCTCTTGTGGGTGGAATATCTTTTCCGCCATCGCTCCATCAACTGGAAGCATCTGGGCACAGGAGCCATCATCTGTCCGGCTCTGATGAGCGGATGTATCGAGATCCTTCAGGCCAACTGTACCGAAACACGCAGCGGCGACTGGATGGATTTTGCCGCCAATTGTACCGGTGTCCTGCTGGCCGCTCTCCTGGCATATTATGTCTGGCGTCCGCTGATCTGGAAACACCTGCACCGCTAATCCATCGGAGACTCGCCGGAAGGCCTTCAGCCAAAAGTTCTCCAAAGTCCTTCAGCCATCCGGTCAGTCCATAATGGAAAGAGATTTCGTCCCGTCTCGCCAAAGCTTCAAGGAGCTTAAAAAAACGCCGAAACGTTTTCATCAAAAGCCCGAAGTCTTTTCCTTTAAACGCCGAAACGTTTTTTTAAAAGCCCGGGGCCTTTTGCGCCCAGCTTCGAAAAGAACATTTTGTCAGGAAAAAATACTGCCATGCCGAAGTCATCCTTTGACAAGGAAGACTCCAACATGGCAATCCATTGCTAACCTAATATAAATAAACTAACGGAAATCTTTCAGTTCTTCCTGCAAACGCTGGCGAGTGAAATAAATCCGACTCTTTACTGTACCCAGAGGCAATCCAAGCTTATCGGCAATCTCCCGATACTTGAATCCCGAAACATACATGGCAAACGGAATGCGGTAGTCCTTCGGCAAAGCGTTTACGACACGGCGCATTTCCTTTAAATCGTAAGCACCTTCCATGGAATCAGCTTCCAGTCCCGCACCCTGATTCAGATAAAACTGGTTGTCGGTCTGGTCTACATAAGTCTGATCACGCAAAGACTTCCGATAATTATTGATAAATATATTCCGCATGATCGTATATACCCAACCTTTGAAGTTGGTATCCGGCATATACTTTTCTTCATTATCCAATACTTTGAGCGATGTTTCCTGCAACAAGTCATTTGCCTCTTCATGATCTGCAGTCAATTTATAAGCGAAGAGCAAAAGTTCATTCTGAAGATTCACCAAGTTTTGAGCAAAGTTCATTGTTTTCATTTTTGTCGTTCTGATAATAATATCTGCTTTAATTCGGTTGCAATATTAACGACAAATCCCACAAGCATTGGGGTAAAAACGAACAAAACACCGTAGAGAATCTATCAAAAAAACGGATTTTACCCCCTGTTCTGATAGTTCACAGGGGGTATTTCTACTATTTCCAGCGGGAATAAGGCTCTTTCATCAGAAAAGAATTATAGTATTTCACCTGTCCCGTCACTTCTTCACCCAGAAAAGAAGGAGTTTCGAAAGGCTCTGAAACATCCTGAAGTTCCACTTCTGCCACAACCAGTCCTTCATTCTCTCCATGAAACTCATCCACTTCGAAGACGTGATTGCCGCAAGGAACCAGGTAACGGACCTTATCAATCATACCGGGTTCACACAAACGGAACAGCTCTTCCGCTTCATTCAACGGAAGTTCACGCTCCCATTCATAACGGCTCAGTCCGGCTTCATCCGAAGGTCCCTTGATGGTGAGATAACCTTTTTCGTCGCGGATGCGGACTCTCACCGTACGTCCTCTCGCACTGCAAATATATCCCTGCCTGATCCGGCTGCTACTTTCCGCCTGCGTCCGGTAAGACGAGTCGGTAACCAAAAACTTACGTTCTATTTCCTGCATCGTTTTATCCTTTCATCCAATCTGCAAAAACAAGCGTTGGGAACTGAAAAACCTTTCGGCGGAACCATTGTCCACCCGTTTCTCAATTCCCAACGCCCTGCGTGCTATGCCAGAACATAGCCTGCAAAAATCAGCAGTGCCAGTAGGATCAGGCCTATACATATCCCTTTGAACAGGCGGTTGGCCTTCTCCTCTTCGCGCTTGCTATAACGTTGTCTTTTGCTGTTTTTATTATTCTTTCCCATAGTATGAACTTTTAGATTACCCTCTAAAAGTACAACTTTTTTATCAGAAAGCAAATATTCAGCCGGAAATTAAATTTCCGAATCCGAAAATTCCATCAGATAGGCCTTGATGAAACCGTCGATCTTTCCGTCCATGACTCCATTAACATCTGAAGTCTGGTAGTTGGTACGATGATCTTTTACGCGGCGGTCGTCGAATACATAGCTTCGGATCTGTGATCCCCACTCGATCTTCTTCTTTCCGGCTTCCACCTTAGCCTGCTCTTCCATGCGGTGCTGAAGTTCCTTGTCGTAAAGGATAGAACGCAACTGACGCATCGCATTTTCCTTATTCTTCGGCTGGTCACGTGTTTCAGTGTTTTCAATCAGGATTTCTTCTTCCTCACCGGTATAAGGATCCTTATACTGATAACGCAGACGAACACCGGATTCCACCTTGTTTACGTTCTGTCCACCGGCACCACCGCTTCGGAAAGTATCCCATGACAGACGAGCCGGTTCTACCGTTACTTCGATTGAATCGTCAACCAGCGGAGTAACAAACACGGAAGCAAAGGAAGTCATTCGTTTACCCTGTGCATTGTAAGGAGACACACGCACCAGTCGATGCACACCGTTTTCACCTTTCAGATAGCCATAGGCATAGCTTCCTTCAATGTTCATTGTAACGGTTTTGATGCCGGCTTCATCGCCTTCCTGGAGGTTGGCCACCGACAATTTATATCCATTGCTTTCTGCCCATCGCATATACATACGCATCAGCATGGAAGCCCAGTCCTGACTTTCTGTACCACCCGCGCCTGAATTGATCTTGAGAACGCAGTCCATCTGGTCAGCTTCAGAACGCAGCATATTCTTCAATTCCAGCTCCTCAATGGCCTGCATCGCTTTATTATAGGCATCATCGACCTCTGCTTCCGTCACCAGTTCGTCCTTGTAGAAATCAAAAGACAGTTCCAGTTCGTCCGCCAAAGTCTTTACTTCGTTGTAACCTTCAATCCAGTTCTGCAGGGTCTTTACTTTTTTCATCTGAGCTTCCGCCTTCTTGGCGTCATCCCAGAATCCGGGAGCCTGTGTACGGAGCTGTTCTTCCTCCACCTGTACCTTCTTGTTGTCAATGTCCAGGTAACGGTGAAGCGCTTCCGTACGCTCTTTTACATCTTTCAATTGTTCTATTGTAATCATGTTGACACTTGTTTCTTGCTTTGAAAGTGCAAAAATAATATATTTCAGCGAATTATCGAAACCTTGCCGGCACAGGCATCATTCTTCGTACATCTTTTCGATCTCAGCGGCATAATTTTTCAGCAATACAGGCCGTTTGATCTTCAATGTATTCGTCAGTTCTCCACGCTCCATGCTGAAAGGTTCAGGCAGCAAAGTAAAGCGCTTGATCTGTTCATAATGGGCAAATTCCTGCTGGAGAGTTTCGATGCGCATGCGGAACAGTTCCTGTATTTCCGTTTTCTGCAACAGGTCTTTCATATCCGTATAGGCAATATGATGATCCTTCGCATAGTTTTCAACCTGTTGATACTCGGGGACAATCAAGGCAGAAACAAACTTTCTCTGATCTGCAATGATGGAAATCTGATCGATATAGCGGTCCACTACCATCTTCGTTTCAATGGCTTGCGGAGCAATATACTTGCCGTTCGACGTTTTGAACAGGTCCTTGATTCGCTCTGTCAGATAAAGGAAACCATCTTTCATATATCCGGCATCTCCTGTATGGAACCATCCGTCTTCAGTCAAGGCATTGCGGGTGATCGCTTCTTTCTTATAATATCCTTTCGTTATCGTCTCGCCACGCAACAGAATCTCATTGTCCTCACCAAACTTCAGTTCCAGTCCAGGCATCAGACGACCCACGGAACCGATACGGTAGTCACCAATCCATCCGCATGATACGGTGGCTGTTGTTTCTGTCAGTCCGTATCCGGCAACCATATTAATTCCGACCGAATGTACAAACTCTTCCACCTTTTCGGGAATCGCAGCTCCTGCTGTCGGGAAAAAGTTTCCGTTCTCAATACCGATCGTTTTCTTCAACAGACTGTAAATGGTCTTGTCGTAAAACTTATATTTGGCGCGCAACATTGCCGGCGGAGTCTTACCGTTCATCAGATAATCAATGTTATGAGCCTTGCCGACCTTCAGCGCATCCAGCATCAGCATTTTCTTCAGCCCTGTTGTCTCATCGATCTTTTCCAGCACACCCGCATATACTTTCTCCCAAAAGCGAGGTACACTGCACATCGCCGTAGGACGTACTTCCTTGATGGTTTTCTGAATATCCTGAGGACGCAGGTTAATGCATAATACACATCCCCGGTCCAGACAATAGTATGACCAGGCCCGTTCAAAGATATGGGTAAAGGGAAGGAAGTTCATCACGACATCCTGTTCACCCAATGTTGTCAAGCGTCCGTGATGAGCCTTGAATGCTGCTTCGTAACAAGAATGATGCAACATAACCCCCTTTGACTCACCGGTTGTACCCGATGTATAAAGGATATTGGCCAGATCCTGCGGAGATGATTCAGCCGTCAGCTTATCTACCTGCTGCTGTAACTCCATATTATCCCCCAAAGCCAGGAAATCTTCATAATACAATGAATTTGTATCGCCCGGAGCCAGTTTCACGGAAGAATCAAAAACGATGATCCGTTTCAACGTATGACACAGGTTCTGCACCCGTGAAGCGACATCATACTGATACTGTTCGCCTACGAACAGAAAACGGATGGCAGCATCCTGCAATATATAATGAACTTGTGCTTCGGAACTGGTTGCATACAATGGAACGGTTACCGCACGAACACCGAAAGCTCCGAAATCCGTATACAGACATTCAGGCTTGTTCTGTGAGAACACACCAATATTCTCCTGAGCCTGCACACCTAAAGCTACAAGTGCTCTGGATACTTTGCTTACTTTCTCGGAGAACTGGTTCCAGCTGACAGGGATCCACGTAGAAGTCGCATAATCCCGGTATTTCAACGCAACTCTCTCTCCGTATTTTTGAGCTTGACGCTGTATCAAAAGCGACAAATAAGAAGTATTCATTGACTGTTTATTTAAATATACTTTTGCAAAGATATTGTTTTATTTGGAATTAATCATCATATCAGGACATTAATCTGTCCAACCCATCAGCCAGTTAGAAGATATGAGACTTAACCCTAATTGCATATACAACTGATTTAAATGAACCGGAGAAGATGAATTTTCAAGTAAAAAAGTTATCTTTGCATGGCTAAAAAAACAGGATACTTATATGGTAGACATCAGTTATTATACATCAGAAGCGCTTACATTACTTCACTCTCTGATCGGCATTCCTTCTATAAGCCGTGAAGAAGAGGCCGCCGCTGACTTTCTGCAAAATTACATTGAAGAAAACGGTATCATGACAGGACGTTCCGGAAACAACATCTGGTGCATCAGTCCCATGTTCGACATCAACAAGCCCACCATTCTGCTTAATTCGCATATCGACACGGTAAAACCGGTAAACGGCTGGCGCAAACATCCGTTCACTTCGAAAACTGAAAACGGAAAGATTTACGGATTAGGCAGTAACGATGCCGGTGGAAGCGTGGTTTCCCTGCTTCAAGTGTACCGTCATCTGAGCAGTACGGAACAAAGTTACAATCTGATTTTCCTTGCCTCATGCGAAGAAGAGGTATCCGGAAAGAACGGAATCGAAAGCGTCCTGCCGCAGCTTCCTCCCATTACCTTAGGTATTGTAGGCGAACCGACAGAGATGCATCCGGCTATCGCAGAAAAAGGACTGATGGTTATTGACGTTACCGCCCACGGCCGGTCGGGACATGCGGCACGGAACGAAGGAGACAATGCCATCTATAAAATCCTTCCGGATGTAGAATGGTTCCGGACTTACCGCTTCCCCAAAGAATCAACCTTGCTGGGCCCTGTCAAAATGAGCGTCACTCAAATCAATGCAGGCACACAGCACAACGTGATTCCTGACACCTGCAGTATTGTGGTAGATATCCGGAGCAATGAATGCTATTCCAACCAGGAACTGTTTGACGAAATCTGCAAACATATTCAAAGCGAAGCTAAAGCACGTTCATTCCGACTGAATTCTTCCAGCATCGATATCAATCACCCGTTCGTACAGCGGGCCATCCAGTTAGGCAAGACTCCCTACGGATCACCGACATTATCCGATCAGGCACTGATGCCTTTCCCGTCTGTCAAGATCGGTCCGGGAAAGTCTTCCCGCTCACACACCGCAGACGAATACATCCTGATCAGTGAGATAGAAGAAGCAATCGGTACTTATATCCAGATTCTGGACGGGCTGACCATTTAAGAAAATCCCTAAGATGACATAAACCACACGGGGCGGTAAAAAGCATTCCACTTTTCACCGCCCCGCATTGTTTATATACAGTCTCACAAGCGAATCCACTGTTCGGGATTCAGTTTTACAGTTTCCTTACGCAACTGAAAATGCAAAACAGCATTGCCTGATTTATCAGTGCTTACCTCGCCGATTATATCACGGGTCCGCACCAGAGATCCTTTCTTAACACGGACAGAAGACAAATTGCAGTAAACGGAAATATAACTTCCATGACGAACCAGAACGTTAGTCAGGCCATTATACTGGAATACGGCAGAAACTTCTCCGTCGAAAACGGCCCTTGCATAAGCTCCGGGCTTTCCTTTTATATCCATGCCCTTATTATCCAGCCGGACATTCTTCATTACCTGATACTGACCGTAATGTCCTACCACTACATAAGGCCCTGTAATAGGAACAGGAAGTGCGCCCTTGTTCCGTTCGAAGGAACCCGACAAACGTCTTTCGTCCGAGTCCACCTTATATATATCCATCTGTTTGGCCTTTTCCTTTCCGGTTGAAGCAGCGGTCGTTTCGCCTGCTTTCTCTCCGGTTTCAGCTTTCTTACGGGCAGCATCGGCTGCAGCTTTCCGGCGTGCTTCCTCTGCTTTCCGCTTCTTTTCCGCCTCAGCACGTTTACGGGCTGCTTCAATCTCCTGCTCGATCAGACGATCAATCTGGGCATTCAGCTTGTCTGCCGAACGACGTTTCCGGTTAATCTCAGCCTGAATGCTGCGCTGTTTCTTCTGAAGTGCCGTCAACAGCGTTTTCTTTTCGCCTTCCTGCTTCTCCAATTTCAGCTTTTCTTCTTCTCCCTGCTTCAGCAAGTCTTCCTTCGCCTGGCGGCTGGCCACTAATGTAGCCTTCTTGTCGATTACTTGCTTCTGCTTGCGTTGAAGCTGCAATCCCTGCAAACGCTGGTAATCAGCGTATTCTCTCACGTAACGCAGACGGCGATACATCTGGCTCAGGTTATCAGCAGAAAAGATGAACATCAGCTTTTCCTGCACCGACTTGTTGCGATACATATACTTCACTGACTCTTCGTATTTCTTCTGTTTGTCTTTCAGGTCTGCCTGCAGGCGCTTCAGTTCTACTCCCAGCCGATCCACCTCCAGCTGAATTGCCTGCACATCATGCTCAATCATCGCAATGTATTTCTTGCGTTCATCGATCTGTCCGGTCAGCAAAGCCAGGTTGTCCAGCTGGCTCTTCACGTCCTTTTCCGTAGACTGAAGCAGTGTTTCAGACTCGGAAATCTGCTGACGCAATTCCTTGCGCTGCTGTTCCAGTTCGCGGATCTTCCGGGTGGTCTGCGCTCCAAGGCCCGACACACACAGGCAAAACACTAAGATTATCCAGGACCTTTTCATACACCTTTCAGCATTTTCAACAGTTTCACCAGTTCTACCTTGCGGTACCTGGAAGAGACTTTGGTACGTCCTTCCCAATGATCATCGACCGACAGACGCGAAAATTTCATCTCCAGCGAAAGGTCACTCCGGACTCCTCCGACCGTCAGCAGCATGTGCTGCGGGAAAGGTTTCCGGTCGAGTACACCAAAATCATCATAGTTCCAGTTCAGCACATAATCCGTTCCACGCAGTCCGATCTCCGTCTTCTCCAGCAAGCCCTGATCGGCGCTCGTATGGAATGTATAATCAAATTCTTTGCCGGAACGCACCTGCAACCGCACCCCTGCTTCGTCCTGTACGATCCGGAAACGCTTCACGTCGCCTGCATCCAGGACGTTCTTTCCAGGGAGGAAAAGCTCGTTAAGAAACAACGACTGCAACACACCGAAACTCAGTTCCATATTGGCCAGACCGCTCAACATGGCATAGGAAACCTCCACATACCGCTTGTTCATCCGGTCGATCAGCAGCAATCCCTCCGGAGTAATCTCCATACGTGCTACTTCGATGCCCAGCAGAGGAGCGATGGAAAACTGAATCACTTCCCCCTTGCGGATGCGTACCGTAGCGTTCACCTTGGCCTTTCCCTTGTCTCCCATATCCAGATTCAAGGCAACCTTTCCGGTGACACTCTTCCATTCCGGGGCAGCAGCAATGACCTTCTCCACATAAGCTTCGCCAGTCAGACCGCCCACCATCGGCGAACGTTCCAGGGAACGCCGGGAAGCACAGGAAGCCATCAGCAAGATGGCCGCCACGACAGTCAGATAAGATAAGACACGATGTTTCATTCCGCAATGTATTTTTTCAATGCAATTTTCTTCTTCAGTCTGCGTAATTCCGCTTCAGTCCGGGGAGTCGACCCATCCTCCGGCGTACTCTTCATAGCATCTGCCTGTTTCCAATAAGACAGTGCCTTCTCCTTGTCACCCAGCATAAAATATATGTCTCCGCAATGCTCCACAATGACCTGGCTGCTGTCGCCGCCACATTTCATGGCCTGCTCGATATACAGACGGGCTTCCGTATATTTCTCCTTTTCGAACAAGATCCAGGCATACGTATCCAGATAAGTTGCATTCTCAGGCTCAGCCTTCACCGTGCGGTAGCTCATCTCTTCAGCCTTGTCAAGCTGGCGGCGTTCCACGGACAGGAAGTATGCATAATTGTTCAAGGTTCCGATATTGTCAGGATTGTAGACCAGCGATGAATCATAAGCTGCATAAGCCTCCGCCTTCATATCCTTGGAATGATAGATATCTCCCAGAATCGCATAGAAGTCGGATACAATATTCTTGTCGCTCTTTTCATTCACCTGCTTCACTCCTTTCTGGAAAACTTCCAGCGCCTTGTCTGTCTCATCCTTCTGATAATGGGCCAGTCCCAGGTAATAATAGAACTCCATCGCATCGGGATTATACTGCAAAGCCGGAGTCGCCACCTTGACCACTTCATCCAGATCATTGTCACGGATGGCGTAAGCCAGCAGCTGCAGACGGGCCGGTTTGTTCTCCGGATCCAGGGAAAGCACCTGATGCAAAACGGGAACCGATTCCTTCTCCATCCGCTTTGTAATCAGATACTGGGCACAAAGCATGGCCAGATCGGCATTCTGTTGCGGACGCTTCAATATATTCTGGAACAGAGAGACGATTTGCGTGCTGTCACGGTTGGTCTGCTCCGACTGTACGATCAACTGACGCATGATCTCCATCTTCGTATCTGATTCCACATTGTCATTCAGGAGAATCGTATCCAGCTGCACATGATACATGCTGTCCTGCCCCATCTTCTGGTAGTAAGAAGCCATCGAAAGCAGGGCCGGCGCGTATCCCGGATCATCTTTCAAAATGCGCTGATAGACATTATATGCTTCCGCTGACTTTCCGTTGTCCAGGTAAAGATCTCCCAGGATCGTCTGATAACGCAGGTCATACGGGTATTCTTTCGAAAGACTCTCGATTTCCAGGAAAGCCTTCTCGCTGTCGTTCATCAACAGATAAATACGGAATTTCATCATACTGATCTGTTCCGACTTGCCATCGAGTTCTTCCAGACGGTTCAGCACCCGAATTTGTGCTTCATAATCCTTGGTCTGTCCGTACAGATCGACCAGCGACATCAGCGGCTCCAGCCGGGAAGGATACTGACGCGTCATGTCTTCATATACGGCAATCGCCTTTTCCCATTCACGCTTGCGCTCATAATAGGAAGCCAGCGTCTGCTTGTACCAGAAATTAGACTCATCAGCTTTCACTGCCTGTTTCAGTGCTTCCTCGCTCTTTTCCTCTTGTCCGAGGAAGAGATAAAACTGCGCTATTTCATAACGAGCCGCTGCCGACTGAGGATAAATGTCCAGACAATGCTTGTAAAGTTCAAAGGCCGCATCATAATCGCCCTTATGCTTCATCCGGAGTGCCTCCAGAAAATAATAATCATACTTCCGGCGCTGTTCATAAGTCAGCGGATCCTTCTCACTGACCGCAGCAGTCTTTCTGGCTGCATGTCTGCCCGTTGTTCCGCATGCGGATACCAGCACCAGCAGACCGAACAGGAAAAGATAAGCCCATTTCTTCATACTTTTCATCCGTTAAATAGTTCCTGTATGTCCGAAACCACCGGCTCCACGCTGTGTTTCGTCCAGATTTTCCACTTCCACCCATTCAGCCTGTTCGTGACGTGCAATCACCATCTGAGCAATGCGTTCTCCGTCTTCGATGACAAACTCCTCGGAAGACAGGTTAACCAGAATGACACATACCTCTCCGCGGTAGTCGGCATCAATCGTTCCCGGTGAATTAAGTACGGTGATTCCTTTCTTGATGGCCAGTCCGCTTCGGGGACGTACCTGTACTTCGTAACCGGCCGGGATAGCCATATACAGTCCGGTCGGAACCAGACAACGTTGCAAAGGTTTCAGGACCAGCGGTTCATCCAGGTTGGCACGCACATCCATTCCGGCAGAAAGCGGGGTTGCATACTGAGGCAGGGGATGTTTTGACTTGTTTATGATCTGTACTTTCATGCAATAATTTCAAGTTTGTTGTTTAAGCTTGCGAATTTACACATTTCATGGGACTTATACACCTGTTTACCATTTTTTAAAAGTTTCGTCCGTCCCCGGCCAGCCTCCGTCCGCCCACGAAGTTTTCCTCCTGCGGTTTCCAGCACCCACTTCCGGCACAAATTATTTCTTTCAAAAGACAAAGCCGTATCAAGATTTATGCCTAGCTTTGCACATCAGAGGCACTTCCGAATCCTGCTGCCGTTCCTGCTGCTGCCGGAAAGACATGCAACGGAAGCGCAGACAAGAATACATTCAACAGAAAAAGCAGACAACATGAACTGGCAACAACTGATATCCAACAAGCGTTTCGGACTGGAATTTCTGCACGAAACCCGTAAAGACGACCGCACGGAATTCCAGCGTGACTATGACCGGCTGATTTTCTCGGCTCCTTTCCGGCGGCTGCAAAACAAGACGCAGGTGTTTCCTCTTCCGGGAAGTATCTTCGTACACAACCGTCTGACCCACAGTCTGGAAGTGTCGTGCGTGGGCCGTTCTCTGGGAAATGAGACCGCAGCCCTGCTTTTACAGAAGCATCCGGAACTGCAGAACACCCATGTCACCGAAATAGGATCCATCGTTTCGGCAGCTTGTCTGGCACACGATCTCGGCAACCCGCCGTTCGGCCATTCCGGCGAGAAAGCCATCGGAACATACTTTTCCGAAGGAGAGGGCCTGAAGCTGAAGGACATGCTGGAAGCTGACGAATGGGAAGACCTGACACACTTCGAAGGGAATGCCAACGCTTTCCGTCTGCTGACTCATCAGTTCAGAGGGAGACGGCCGGGCGGATTCGTGCTGACTTACTCCACGCTGGCTTCCATCGTCAAATACCCGTATTCCTCGGAACTGGCTGGCAAGAAACAGAAGTTCGGATTCTTCAAGAACGAGAAAGAAGCGTACTGCCGCATCGCTGACGAACTGGGAATCACCCGGATCAGCCGCGAAGGAGAACCGCTGCGATATGCCCGCCATCCACTGGTATATCTGGTGGAAGCAGCCGATGACATCTGTTATCAGATGATGGACATCGAGGACGCCCACAAACTGAAAATCCTCACCACCGATGAAACGAAGGAACTCTACTGCCATTTCCTCAGCCCCGAACGGCTGAAACGGGCCCAGGAAATCTGCCGGCTGGTAAGCGATACCAACGAACAGATCGCCTATCTGCGTTCATCGGTTATCGGCATTCTCATCAAAGAATGTACGCAAGTGTTCATCGACAACGAAGAAGCTATTCTGGCAGGCAGGTTCGAAGGACCGCTCATCCGGCATCTTCCGGAACGGAGCAAACAGGCCTATGAGAACTGTTCCCGCACTGCCTTTGCCAAAATCTACTGTTCCAAGGATGTACTGGACATTGAACTGGCCGGTTATCAGGTAATCACAACCCTGATCAATCTCCTGACAGAAGCTGTCCGGTTTCCGGAAAAAGCTTATTCACAATTACTGATCAACCGGATTTCCAGTCAGTACGAGGTGCAGGCTCCCAGCCTTTACGGAAAGATTCTTGCCGTACTCGATTACATCTCAGGCATGACGGACGTCTATGCGCTCGACCTGTACAGGAAGATCAACGGCAACAGTCTCCCTGCCGTATAATGCACGGAAAAACGTCTCGGGCTTTTGATCAAAATGTTTCGGCGTTTTAATGAAAAGCCCGAAGCGTTTTTTTAAAAGCCCGAAGGCTTTGCAAAGGCCTTCCCAGGCGGCCTCACGACGGGCCGGAAACGACCGCACAATCGGGCTGCAACGACCGCACGATTCGGCCTCAACGACCGCACGATTCGGCCCCAACGACCGCATAATTCAGCCCCAACGACCGCACGATGCCGGAAGACGGAGAAAAAAGATGATCCGGACTGGCAGAATACCTCCCGGAAGGTCCTTAATAAAAGAAAGAAATAGAGATAAAAACCTGTGGATCAATCCATCATCAGATTCATAAACGGATGCTGTCCGGCAAACAGGAATGCCGGCAATTGACGGATATCATATACCCTGTCAACATTCGGGGTAACAGCCTGAATCCGGCAACAGGAACCTTCTTCTACCCTGAAATCTCCATTGTTTTCCGGGAAAGTATCGTCGCCGGTCACCCGGATATTCAGCGGCTGCGGATGCAGGCGTGACCATAAAGCCAGTAAAGACTGGACATGAATGACGCGGGCCATCCCCTGGAACTCCCCGTTTCCTCCGGAAGGAAATCTCCGCAAAAGGCGGTCTGCCCCATAATGCCTCAGCAAAAAGACTTCCAGCTGATTTTCTGCCTGCGGATCCGAAGCCAGCAGTTCACGGACTTGCAAGTCTTCACCCGTCCCCAGGCAGAAAGCTACTCCCACCGGAGTTTCTGCCGAAAAGGCAGCCCACACCTGTCCGCCGCTCATGATCCAGTCGGCCAGAACCGCCTGCATGTCCTCACGTGTATGCAATAATGCACAGGGACGCTTCCTCTGCTGTTCATAAAAGAAGTTCCACACCTCATCCGAAAGGAACTTATCTGAATCTATTTCACTGAATCTCAAGAAAGAAGAATACTTATCAACAAACAGACATTTACCTGTTAATAACTTTTCATCCTGTTGAAAACAGAGTGCATAGCCGGAGCGGTCATAATACAGACGCAGGCTTTCTTCCGCAGGAATCAGGGTACTGAGAACGACACCTTCACGATACATCTGCCGATGTGCCTCAGCCAGCAAACTTCGCATCACTCCCTTTCCCCGGAAATCCGGATGCGTACAGGCTCCGGAAATATAGGCTGTCGGTACAACATCACCGGCGAAGGTCATCGGATAGGGAATCCGCTGCAAAGCGGCTATCACCTTTCCGTCTTCAACAACCGCCGAATTGATCTGCTCCGTATAGCGCATACGGAAATACAAATCCACGAATTCCTCCGAGTCTGCCGGAAAACACAACCTCCACAAGTCCCTGACCTGTGCTTTCATTTCCTCCTGCCCGATCATACGTTTCGTCTCCTTCCGTTTTAACCTTCGTGAGAGGAGCAGGCGGTTCCTGCCGGTTCATCCTTCAGTCCGACAATGAACTTCTCCAGAAGCGTGTGCGGCTGATAAGAAAGTTTCGCCTTACGGAGTCCTTCAAGGCCCAGATCTTCTTCCCGGTTGATATAGACATACTGCTCCGGAATATGGTTGGCAAACTCATAATTGATCATGGCATAAGCTCCCTCGATTTCCGTATCGGCCTTTTCCACACAGGTATCAAAAGTTTCATGGTTGACAGGCGCCCCGAACGTAAAGGCTACAATCTTCCCGCCTACACGCAGAATACCACCTGTCACATCCAGTTCATCCATAGACTTCAACGCGGCATTCATAGACCGGCGTTCATTCTGCAAGGCTTCATTCTCGGCACAGTCATTGGCCTTGCACCACTGACTCTCCAGCCGCAGACATTCCGGAATCAGTTCCGGGGTAAGCGGCTGATATTCGTAATCCGGATACAGACTGCGGAAACGGTTGATATGATTACGTTTAGCCTGGAATTTCTTGCCGCGCAAGGTAGCCAGGTCAGAGCGGAGGTAGATGTAATCGGAATAATCCCGGTCGGAAACAAACGTGAAGCGTCCCGGGAAAGCCTGTTCCAGTTCGTCGCACATATCTGCACAGACTCCGAGCAGCCGGAACGGAGCCCCCTGACGGTCGGCATCGGCCATCAGGTCTTCCACAATGGCCTTCATGTCTCCCTGACCCACCGGCATCAGGTAAGCCAGCTCGTTGTCCACATAAAAACGTACCAGCAGAAAGCCGTCTTTCTCGGCCAGTTGAGTGAGATACAAAAAGCGCCAGCTATACAAATTGACAAACGACAGGTCACAGTTTCTCCGCGCACTGTCCAAAGTATACCTTTGCACCCGCGCCTTATCTTCCAGCTCAATCGGTCTAAACGTAATCATATATATACCTTATTTAATATAATCCCAGTAAATGCAGAATAGTCGGAGTCAGCAAAGCGGTCAGAATACCGTTCAACGTCAGTCCCAGACTGGCATAAGCTCCATACTTTCCACTCACTTCCATGGCCCGTGATGTTCCCACCGCATGGCTGGCAGTTCCCATGGAAAGGCCTTGTGCAATCGGACTTCCGACGTGTCCTACCTGCAGAATCTTGAAACCGCAGATCGCTCCAAACAGTCCGACAACAACCACAACGGCAGCCGTCAGAGAAGGAATACCGCCTGCAGCTTTCGATACTTCCATCGCAATCGGAGTAGTTACCGACTTAGGAGCCAGTGACATGATTACGGCCGGAGAAGCCCCCATCAGCTTGGCAATGATGGTCACAGACACCAGACCGACAATGCATCCTACTAATTGAGAAACAAGTATCGGCATCAATTGTTTTTTAATCATCCGCAATTGCAGATACAAAGGTACTCCCAAAGCCACGACAGCCGGCTTCAGCCAGAACTCCACCAGCGAACCGGCTTCGTTATAGGTTTCATACGAAACTCCTGTAAACTTCAGGAAACAAATCAGCAAAGCTATTGCCAGAAGGATCGGATTCAAGACTACCCATCCTGTCTTTTTCTGCAACAGCTTGGAAAAGAAAAAGAAGCCAAACGTAATGGCCAGCAGAAAAAACTTATTTTCGAAAAACTCCATACTTGCGAATTAATTGATGAACCCAACCTGTAGTAACTAATACCAGAATCGTACTGATGAGTGTGGCGATGACAATCGGCCAGAACTCTGCTGCGATAATATCAAAATACAGCATCAGTGCCACACCAGGCGGTACAAAGAAAAAGCCTAAGTTAGCAACCAGGAAATTGGACAAGCCTTGTACCCATTCCAGCTTAATCCAACCCAATTTCAGAAAAAGGGTGAGCAGCAGCATCCCGATGATGCTGGACGGAAGTTTGATCCCTGTCAGAAAAACAATCAATTCACCCAATGCCAGACATCCGAAAAGGATGGAACATTGACGTATCATACCTATTATTTTATTTATTGAAAACCGGTGCAAAATTACACATTCACGAACAACACGGATGCAAAATGAGGGTTTTTTGAGTTAGAGATTCTAAAACAGATACTTTTTACATAGTTTAATTAGAAAAAAAAGAAGTTTTGCAAACTACATATTACAAAATTCCCTACTTTTGCAGAAAGAAAACAACCTAACAAGAAATCAACATGGATTTAATTTCTCAAATCGTTGAGCGCGCTAAGTCAAACAAACAGCGCATTGTCCTTCCGGAAGGAACGGAGGAACGTACTTTGAAAGCTGCCAACCAGGTGTTGACAGACGGTGTGGCAGACCTTATCCTTTTGGGTAACCCTTCAGAAATCATGGATCTGGCCCGCGAATGGGGACTTGGAAACATTTCCCGCGCAACCATCATCGATCCGGAGAACCACCCCAAGCAAGAGGAATATGCTCAGTTGCTTTGCCAGCTCCGCCAGAAAAAAGGCATGACAATTGAAGAAGCACGTAAACTGGTACGCAACCCTCTTTATCTGGGTTGTTTGATCATCAAGGCTGGTGATGCTGACGGACAATTGGCAGGTGCCCGCAATACTACCGGAGATGTGTTGCGTCCTGCACTGCAAATCATCAAGACTGAACCGGGAATCACCTGTGTTTCCGGAGCCATGCTGATGCTTACTCACGCTCCTGAATGCGGAGACAACGGTGTAATCGTCATGGGTGACGTAGCCGTAACTCCTGTACCTGATGCCGGACAATTGGCACAGATCGCTGTATGTACAGCCCGCACAGCAAAAGCTGTAGCCGGTATCGATCCCCGTGTCGCTATGCTTAGCTTCTCAACCAAGGGATCTGCCAAGCATGAAGTCGTAGACAAAGTGGTAGAAGCACTGAAACTGGCTCGTGAACTTGATCCTGAAATGAAGATCGACGGCGAAATGCAGGCTGATGCTGCACTTGTTCCGCGCGTAGGTCAAAGCAAGGCTCCCGGATCAGAAATTGCCGGACGCGCCAACGTATTGGTCGTTCCTTGTCTGGAAGTTGGTAACATCTCTTACAAACTCGTTGAACGTCTGGGACACGCAACTGCCATCGGTCCGATCCTGCAGGGTATCGCACGTCCTGTAAACGACCTGTCCAGAGGATGCAGCGTAGATGATGTTTACAAGATGATCGCCATCACTGCTAACCAGGCTATTGCAGCTAAGGAACAAGAAAACAAATAAAATTCTTATTTATCAGAATACACTTACGTATGAAAATATTAGTACTCAACTGCGGAAGCTCGTCCATCAAATATAAATTGTTTGAAATGGAATCACGTCAGGTACTCGCACAGGGAGGCCTGGAGAAAATCAACTTGCCCGGTTCATTCCTTAAGATTACTTTGCCCAACGGAGAAAAGAAAATCCTGGAGCGTGAGATTAAGGAACACACTGCCGGCGTACAGTTCATTTTCGAAACCCTTACTCATCCGGAATACGGAGCAGTAAAATCACTCGATGAAATCAATGCAGTAGGACACCGCGTACTTCACGGAGGAACTAAATTCAGCGGATCTGTACTTATCAACGATGATGTAATCCGTGCCGTTGAAGAATGTTGTGACCTCGGCCCGCTTCACAATCCTGCCAACCTGAAGGGTATCTATGCCGTACAGCAGCTTCTGCCTAATGTTCCTCAGGTAGCCGTATTTGATACAGCTTTCCACCAGACAATGCCGGAACATGCATATCTTTACCCGATTCCGTACGAATACTACGAGAAATATGGTATCCGCCGCTATGGTTTCCACGGAACTTCTCACCGCTACGTTTCCAAACGTGTCTGCGAATTCCTGGGAATTCCTGTAGAAGGTTCACGCATCATTACCTGCCACATCGGTAACGGTGGATCTATCGCAGCCGTAAAAGACGGAAAATGTATCGATACAACCATGGGATTGACTCCGCTGGAAGGTCTGATGATGGGTACCCGTTGTGGTGATATCGACGGTGGAGCGATTCTGTACCTGATGAAAAAAGAAGGTCTGACTCCCGACCAGATGTCTGACATCCTCAACAAGAAGAGTGGTGTACTCGGTATCTTCAAACGCTCCAGCGACATGCGCGAACTGGAAGATGCATCTGCACGCGGTGAAGAACTGGCTAAACGTACTGAAGCGATGTATTTCTACCGCATCACCAAATATATCGGAGCCTACGCAGCAGCTATGGGCGGAGTAGACGTAATCCTCTTCACCGGAGGTGTTGGTGAAAACCAGGCTACAGCCCGTTGGGGAGCTTGCGAAACACTGGGATTCTTAGGTGTTAAACTTGATCCGGAACGCAACAAGGTTCGTAGCAAAGAAGCTATCATCTCAACTGACGATTCTAAAGTAAAAGTCGTTGTTATTCCTACCGACGAGGAACTGATGATTGCAACTGACACCATGGATATCCTGAACGGAAAACTCTAATCAATCCGATTCACACGAATAACCATTTATAACGGCACGAAACCCTTAAGATCTTCCCGATTACCCGGAAGACTTGCCAATAGGGTTTCGTGCCGTTCCTTTATATCCTTACACAATCTCCACAGGATTCTCCGCTTCCTTGCTTTGAGAAATCCCACAAGTGCTGTCCTTCATTACAGAGTTCTCACTCCAGCCAATCCATACAATACGGACTGACGGCAAAAGCTATCTGCTATCTTCCCGCTTCTGAACAGGCAGTGTCGTTAAAAAACAATCCTCCTGCCCCGTACAGCTTGTTTCAAGCTGGACAAAGGCAGAAGGATTATCTACTGAACATCCGACGGCAAGACCTGCTATATGCCAGAAAATTCAGTGTTATCTATATTTAGTATATGTATTCCACCGGAGATTTAATAAAACGTATAATGCGGCTGTTTTCCTTTCCAATAAACTGACGTCTCAATCCGGGAGCATGGAACCAGCCGTTATTTTCAGGTGAATAACAGGCTATCACAATCTTGTTATGGTTCACACCTCCTGATCCCCATTGTGCGCCAGGACCATAGAAAGTAACACATTCATCCTTTACTCCATTTGTTTTATTATACACCTCTGCATGGAACAGTTCCGGAAGTTGTACGTCCCCAACAAACAAATCTGTACGGCTTCCCGAAAGGGTATATACATGAGCGCGTCCTTCCCAGGGCGACTGTACCGTATAATAACCATCCGTCCGGTCAAAGCGCATTCCCCATCCTCCATTAAAGATACGGTCATAATATTCAATGGCAGGCATTTCATACCCATCAGGAGCTAGAGCTTTAGCGTCGAGCTGGCCCATATTTACCGAGGGATTCTTCCAGCCACTCAGTTTCACCGTCCCGCCTTCTGCCACAGCCTCCATACCGATACCTGTATCTCCAATGTAAGCCGACCGGTTCCATAAACGCATATATTCATCGGAAGTACATGTGTTCAGATATTCCAGAACGGTCTTTCCGGCTTTCGCTGCAGGATCTTGAGGAACCAAGATCTGATCATCAAAGCTGCGGGAGTTTCCGATTGCATTGTATTTGCACCACCACACCCCATTCATTTTTGTAACAGGCAAGCCATAGTTTCTGCGCTTAATCTGATAGGATTCCGTTTCGTTACCGTCAGAAATACGGCGTACAACCAGTGTAGCCATCTGTTCCCGGCCGTCAGCTTTCGGGTCATTGGGACGCCATCCGCCGACAACACGATAAGTATTCGAACGGGCCGATACTTGTTCAACCTTTATCCAGGCATCTTCATTCTGAAAACGTGCAAGCAATTCATATCCCTCAGGAAGTGTCATACGCCCCAGTTCGTTATCTACATACCGGGCAAAGTCACACAAATAATCATCCTTTCCAAATGCAAGTTCACCTTCCAGCTGAATCGGATTGGCTAGTAACACTATTTTCAGGCTATCCTCATCGTATACACCCTGAAGTCCTTTCCGACGGAAGCGGACAAGCGCTTCTTCTTCGGGATATCCCGGAGGCAACAAGGGCTTACGCAGACGGAAACGGTTGGCATCCTGCCAGGTAGTTCCTACAGGTTCTACGACAAAAGGCAATGAAGGGTCATTTATCCATTCCAGTTCGTTGTCACAATCAATCTGCAACTCAAAATCCAGGGCTGAAGCCGGAAGTGTCATTACATCCCGTCCAGCATTTACAGATACCCCCTCAGGCAAAACAAGTGATTCTACATCAAAATGAATAGTACTATTCAGATCAGGTGTCAGCGCGATATCTCCTTCTTTGTTCCATTCCTCAATTTCCAGACGAAGTTCTTCTGTCAGCAGTTCCTTTCTGACAGTCAGCGTATAAACCGTGTTGCGCTTCACGTCTTCCATCAGATATTCTTCCAATGTATAGGAACGTCCCGCAATGGAAACATCTACACTTACCATCAGTTCGGGATTCTTCTGTTCATAGACATAAGCAACTCCCACGGAATCTTTTTGAAGAGGAGCGGCAAACTCACAAACCCGATCGTCTGAAGTAACATCTTCCGGAGAAGAAACTGCATTCTGCTCAAAAAGATATCCCTGTTGTCTGACATTCTTCAGAGTCAGGCGATGCACTGAAATTGCAGTTCCCCGAACCAACAGGTCAAAACGGGCAACACCGCGTTTCATATTCACCGAAAGAGTCTGTTTTCCCGATGTCAAAGAATCGAGTGAAACTTTTCCCGCCCAGAAAGGATGTGGCTGTCCGTTTTCTGAGGAAGTTGTCATCTGCAACCACTCTTCTTCTGTTACCGACTGTGGCTGCAGATTATTCCAGTCGATCAACTGTTCTGTATCAGCCAGCATATATAGAGTCCCCGACAAACGATTTACCCCAAGAGAATATTCCAGATTGTCCGTTGTCTGCAAATCTTTGTAAACCTTCGTCAACAAACCGTTTTGAAACAAACAGGCTTTCATCTCTGAAACACCTTCTCCCGCACCGGCAGCTGATCCAACTGAAGCAAAATCAGAAAAAACGCCACGCACCTTCAGTAAGGAAGTATCACCCTGTGACATGTCTTCTAAATGTTCAGCACAGGAAACCATCCCCAAAAGTATCAATAAAAGTCCTATTTTAACAGAAAAGTATCTATACATATTATCTGAGAATCATACAATAATTTTACCTTATTCAAGGGAGAAAAGTCATTTTACCGATCAATTTCTCCCCCAAAGTCAATCGATATATACTATTTATAGCGGAACAAGTTCCGTATCATATCCCTGCTCCCATTCATCCAGAACAGGACGGGTTACGATATCAATGTCATCTTTACGGATAGTAACAGTATAAATTGTATTACGTTTCAAGTCTCCTTCTATCGATTTACGCAAACGACGGGGAGATTCACCATCGAAACTGACAACAACTTCTACCTGTATTCCCTGATTTTCCTGCTCACCTAAATAAAGGACACCGGAAGCATCCTGGCTCAAAGGCTCATCGAATACCAAAGTTGTATCTGCACGCAAGGCACCTTCTGGAGTCTTTACTCCCTCTGATTGCGGGAAAAGATATGCAGAACGGGCAATAACTGACAGTGTTAAACTACTTAAAGATGCTGTACCTGCCACATTAAATTTCAAGTCCAGACGAGTCATTCCTCGTTTCAGATTTAATGGAAGTGCTCCGCCATTATCTGCATAAGTCTCTAAAGCTACTGATCCGACAGCATATCCGGCAGACTTTGAATCAGGCAATGCTACGACAGTCTTCAGCCACTCTTCCTCGGTCATTCCAGAATCCTGCAAATGATCCCAGTCTACCAATGCAGACGTATTTGCCAACATATACAAGTTACCTTCAGTCCGGTCTACTTGTAACGTACACTCATCGCCTGATACAGACAAGCCCTTATAGACCTTTGTCAGAACTCCATCTTCAAACAGACATGCCTGCATGTCAGAGATCTCCGAATCACTTTCTACCGCTTGTCCCCCTCCATCAAATGCAACCCAACGAGCTGTTACAACCCGGGAAGCTATCTCTTCACCAGGCGACTGAGGTCCATTTGAATCGCTGGAGCAAGCCATAAACATTTGTGACAATAAAGCCACAGAACCAATCATTAAACCTTTCTTAAAAACAAATCCCTTCAATTCCATTTCTCTTACTTAATTTAACCTTACAACTAAATCTGCTTATTTTCTACAATATAAAAATCTTATAACCCTCTTTGTTTATCATTATTTATAAGCAATCATACTTATCTAAGTCTATCATGCTTTTTATTCATACATATACCGCACTGGAGTCTTAATGCAACGAATCGTACGAGTCTTGGACGAATTATTTGCAGCATATTTTATCCAGGACCTTCTTCCTCCTGAAGAATTAGCCGGATAACCTTCAATACCCCATGTCATGCCTTTTCGTCCACTGGTTGCAAACAAGGCTACCATACGAGATACAGATCCTTCTGAAGCATCCCACTGATGCCCCAAAGAAGCCATCACCCAATGGGAACCATCCGCTTCATGATAAAAGTCATAAACATTTACCGGTCCATATTCTTTTCCGTTTACAGTTAATGTCCGTTCTGTGATCGTATACGACAAACGCTGTCCCAAGCCATTATTAAATGCATTAGAACCATATCCCAACGCACAGTCATTACCCCAGGCAAAGAAACGGAAATCATCATAATCCGGGATTTCATAACCTGCAGGTGCCATCGCACTTGCATCCATTGCACCAAAATCCTGAGCAGAGGCAGAGAATCCTTCATACCAGAATCCATTATCACCTGACTGCAATTTCAATCCCTGCAAATTTCCACCTTGATACTGATCGCCCAATAACTCCAGGAAACGTTCATTGCTACAAGTCAACAGATATTCTCCTAGCTGGTCTGCCGAAACCGGATCATCAGCAATTGTTACCTGATCCTCAAAACTCCGAACATTTCCACGCAGATTATACTTGCACCACCATGTACCATTTACACAGACGACAGGCAATCCCCAGTTACGCCGTTTCACGACATACGAATCCAGTTCTGAACCATCCGAGCCGTAAATGACCAGTTCTACCTGCTGTGCACGACCGTCAGCCAATGGATCATTGGGCTTCCATCCTCCTTCCAGAACAAATTCACTATCGGTTTCACCCGGGAATAACTTAGCCCAAGGATCTTCTCCTTCAGGTAAACGTAAACGAAGTTCATAATCACCATCCAGTTCCAGATGAGCCAGTGTACCATCTGCATAAGTACCCAGGTCACATATTCCATCAGCACCGAATGATACACGTCCCTCTGTCACCTGCAAAGGATTACGATCAAAAGCCACGACAATGCGTCCTTCCTGTACTTCATCTGCCGAGAAATTCAGGTGAATAAATCCGCGTTGCTCCCCCGGCATACATTTCACCGATTCAATTTCAGCCATCGCGATGCGCTCCATTCCTTTTTGACGTTGATCTGCTTCAGTATCCAGTTCAACCCGGACTCCATCTACATAACCATCTATCGAAGCTTGCAATCCGGATGTCCCGGCAATAGCTAGACGTATGACATTATTTTGGAAGGGTACAAACACCGTATCTGCATGCAGACTAAGGCGTGCTCCTTCAGGCAAAACCGAGCCACTTGCATCAACGTATACTTTCTGGGATACTCCCGGAGTTACCGGATCCGTTTCAATCCAGTCACTGGCTACGACATCAAGAAAAGCCTGAGCTCCCATACCAAGTACCCGTAAGGTATACACCGTATTACTTTTCAGAGCCGGGATTTGTGTCCGTACCCAATGACGGTTACCATTGACCAGCAAAAGTGCTTCGATCTCTACAGGAGCCTCCAGGGGAGCTACAGGAAGATAGCGAAGTACACCACCTCCTTCAGGTAATGGCTCATCCGTCAGCTGACGTGTCCATGTCATTGTTTCACCAGGAGTTCCCACAGGTACTCCGTCTGAAGGGAAAAGCAAACCGTCTGCCGGTATTCCCCGCATCGTCACACTCATCACTTCCACCCCCTCAACAGGCATCATGAGATCCACTCTCGCCACGCTGCGTCGAAGTTCCATGTTCAAGGCTTCCCCATGTCCGGCATCTTTCAGATCCACCTGTCCTCCCATCACAAAAGCTTCGGAGGTCAGCCCTTTCTCTCCCAAAGGCAGACTCAGGAACTCCTCCAGTGTAGTTACATCTTCTACGGGATTCCGTCCGGCAAGTGTCTCTCCCCCATTGGCCAACAGGTAAAGCATTCCTCGCATCTGTCTTGGAGTCAAAGAAGTCATACCCTCACCATCCGGCAACGAAAGATTCAGTACTTCACGCAGAGTTCCATCTTCAAACCGATAAGCTGTCAGCTCCTTCAGTTGTATATTTTCTCCTGCATCCGAACTTCCGTCAGGAGTACGTGTCATCAGTGCCAGCCGTACTGTACCATCCGGCACAGCATTCATATCTCCTGTCTCATCTGTACAACTTACTCCAAGCAGAGTAACCATTGCTATTATTATCAGTTTTATCTCTTCAACCAGTCTTCTCATATACCTTACATTCTTATTCATATAATACACCATCCATATCAGATCCATACAGACATCACTTTAACGATAGAGGGTCGCATTTGAGCTACTTTCCAGATACCGAGGTGAGTCTATCGGAAAATCTTTCAGATGAGTCACATAAAAATTATTCATCAATTGCTGCGCCCATGGTCCGTAAGTGAACGAACTGCTATGTGAATATCCCATCACATGGCCCAGTTCATGAAACATAATTTCGCAGGAATAAGTATTCCAATAATGCTGCAGCCATGCCTGCTGGTATGCACCGAAAGTAGATCCTCCTCCCAAACCGAGCACACCATTTCCTGAATATACCAGTCCTACACAGAGTGTACGGCTCTGACGCATCTGTGCAAGTACTTTGTCAGCCGTTACCCGGTCTGTAGGTCCTCCGTTTCCATAAAGGATATCTTCATTTTCACGCAAAATCTGTTCATGTTCCGGCGTATCAATCATATAAGTAAAATTGAGGAACAATGCAATTGACTCCCTGCAATGGACAGGTCGAATTCCCATCCAGTTTCCTACAGGTCCTCCATCCGGACGGGTAGGATCACCGCCATAAAGTCCCCAATAAATAGTCCAGCCGTGACGAATGGCTCCCAGCTTTTCCCAATAAGGATCATCACTGTGCAGGCTGATCTGAGCCTGTGCCATTTCTTCCGGATTCATACGTTCCCACTCAACCAATCTGCCACTGGCTGTACGGCACAGAGCAGAACGTTCAGCCAACGGCAATTCACGCTCCAGATCTACAAAAGGAGGAACAGTATCAAGATATGCTACATCAACAGCTTCCTCCTTTCCGGGGAAAAGAGCACGCACCGTTACCTTTCCCAAACCACGGGGTGAATAGAAACGCATATGCAGTTTTCCTTCCGAAGTAATCTGTGCCTGCAAAGGATTTGAAGTATTAAAACTTCTTTGGGAACGATCTGTATATACCTGCCAAGGCTCATCGTCTGCCAGAATCCGGGAAGTATGTACTTCACTGAAATCCGCTGAAGCAATATAAACTGCAGCCTGACGGTCATCCGGATGCACCACCTTTGTCATTACCGGCACACTTACTCCGGCTTTCAATGACTCAAGGACAAAAGGATATTCCAGACGGGTACGTACTCCTAAAAAATGACGGGTTTCCACATCCACCGTACCTTCAGCATGAACAGCCGGATTCAAAGGAGGAAGTCGAAAAGCCGCTACACTATCAAGTGCCAGTTCCAAATCCGAAGCTTCTCCATATCCACTCCATTCTCCGGAAGCAGACAAAGACGATGCCAGACTTAATCCTTGCAATTGAACCTTACGGCCCACTACCATCCGTTCCACATCAGTCGAAGCAAAAGCAAATCCGAAAGACAATCTGCTACAAATCGGATGCTGAACGATTTCTTCACTTGTAGTCACTTGCTCCTGTCCTCCACTGACCGTTACTTCCAGCGGGGTTGATGAATAATAATATTCAGCTTCCAGCGGAGCTACTTTTGCAGGGAAAGAAAACCATTCTTCATCTGCCCGTGACAAAGAATTCACCCGTACACCATCACGGGAAATATCACCACGAACTCCCATTACCGACAGACGATAGCTTCCTTCATGAAGACCTTCCAGACGGAGTGATGAAGTATTGCGGTCGTAATTCCATTTTACCGAAGAAAGCACCAGACCACTTTCATCACAAACAGAAACAAAAAGAGTATCATAACCACCTCCGGCACGAGAAGCATTTTCCACATCTTCGGACAAACCTTCATAATTCATTGAACGCAACTGAAGTTTCACTCCCCCGTAGCCTGTCATGGAAGACATTGCAGTTTCTTCTTTACAGCCAGAAAGAACAAGAATCAATAAAAATACAAAAACATGGATTTTCGACATAAATATCGGTTTCTTCATTTTTAACTAAACAATACACTTACACAAACATTCTTTGGAACTAAACCCAACCTGTAAATACTCCTCCAGAGTATTTCATTCACATCTCTCTCTTATTCATATTTTCTTTTTACCTCTCTGAAAAAATCACATTCTTTAAACAAGAAGACCCTCCTTTTGCTCAAAAAAGGCAGGTTTATTAATCTCTATTAACTATAATAACAGTTTTTAGAAGAAGATTTTTCATTTTTATACAAAAAAGAAGATGATAACCGTTCTTCTTTACTCTTCTCTTTTTTACAGAAAAGAAGAACACAGACGTTCCAGTTTCCATTTTATTTCATTATTTTTGGAGCAAGAACAAATCACAAAACTAATACCTAAGAAAACCATGAAACTGACTTTTCGTATTCGTTATCGTACCGTCTGGGGAGAAAATCTCCGGATTATCCTGAACGAAGAGGAAAACAACAGCATTCCTCTGACGACACGGGACGGTGTGATCTGGCAAAACAGTTATGAATATTTTACCACAGATATAGAAAAAGTAATCACCTACCGATATGGCGTTTTCCGTGGAGAAACTTGTGTCCGGAAAGAGTTCGGAGCTATTCCTCATTCATTCTATTTAGGCAATGCCCAGCAAACGCACTATATTCTGGATGATTGCTGGCGGGAACTTCCTGCTGACTTTCACCGTTACAGCTCTGCATTCAATCTTCCTCATCCTCTTTCCCGCCCCAACAAACTGCCGGACGGAGTAGGAAGCTGTGTCACTTTCCGGGCTCTTTGTCCGGGCTTGTCGCATAAGAAACAGGCCCTGGCCATCAGCGGAAGTTGCAATGCTTTGGGTAACTGGGACTGGTTCCGGCCTATCCGTATGCAGGAAGTCGCCCCGAATGTATGGCATCTGACACTGGATGCTTCAAGCCTTCCTCCATCCTTTGAATACAAGTTCGTAGCTGTCAATGCCGAAACCGGAGCCGTTGAAGAATGGGAAGGCCGCCCGAACCGGACTTTCCACATCCAGCCTCTGATGAGGGGAGAAACATATCTGCCGATGGAAACGGAAGTATTCTTCAACCTTCCTCCCCGGAAGATTGCCGGATGTGCAATTCCATTGTTCTCCATCCGTTCGGAAGGAAGCTGTGGCACCGGAGACTTCGGAGACTTGAAATCATTTATCGACTGGGCAGCCGATACCGGACAACAGGCCGTGCAATTATTGCCGATCAATGATACTTCCGGTAACGGAGGATGGATGGATTCTTATCCGTACAGTGCTATTTCCATTTATGCCTTCCATCCCATGTACATTGACCTCCGGCAACTTCCCGAACCGGAAGATAAAGAGGAAGCACAGCTTTTTGAAACAGAAAGACGCAAGCTGAATGCCCAGCCTTTACTGGACTACGAAGCTGTGAACAAACTGAAACTGGCTTATCTGAGAACAGCCTTTCGGCAGGAAGGAGACGAAGTTCTGTCATCTGAAGAATTCCTGAGTTTCTTCGCGCACAATGAATCATGGCTGCAACCTTATGCTGCTTTCTGCTACCTGCGTGATCTGAACCATACACCCGACTTCTATCAATGGAGCAAGTATCAGACCTACGATGCTGTTGAGATTGCCAAACTATGCAATCCGGAAAACGAAGTCTATCCAAAGATTGCATTCCATTATTATATACAATACCAACTCCACAAGCAATTACTGGACGCTGCCAGCCATGCCCGCCAACGGGGAGTCATTCTCAAAGGCGACATTCCCATCGGCATCAGCCGGTGCAGTGTGGAAGCATGGACGGAACCCTATTATTTCAACATGAACGGACAGGCGGGAGCACCGCCCGATGCATTCTCCACAAACGGACAAAACTGGGGATTCCCTACTTACAACTGGGAAGTTATGGAGAAAGACAACTACCTGTGGTGGCGGAAACGCTTTGCCAAGATGGCAGAATACTTCACGGCTTACCGCATTGACCACATTCTGGGATTCTTCCGTATCTGGGAAATCCCGACTCACTCCGTACATGGTCTGCTGGGACATTTCGTCCCTGCCCTGCCCATGAGCGAAGAAGAAATCCGAAGTTTCGGGCTTAATTTCCGGAAAGACTTCATGACCCGGCCCTTCATCTGTGACTACATGCTGAATACCATGTTCGGAGACCGGAGCGATGAAGTCCGCCAGACTTTTGTCCGCCATCTGCATCATGACCTTTATGCCATGCGTCCGGAATTCGATACCCAACGAAAGGTAGAAGCCTATTTTGCCGGCAAGAATGACGAAGAAAGTCTGAAAATGAAAGAAGGACTGTACAGCCTCATCAGTGATGTTCTGTTTGTACCAGACCGGGATCATCCCGAACTGTATCATCCCCGTATCTGTGTGCAGAATGATTTTATCTTCAAACAACTGAGCGGAAAAGAACAGGAAGCTTTCAATCATCTGTACAATCACTATTATTATCAGCGCCACAATGAGTTCTGGTATCAGGAAGCAATGAAGAAACTGCCGGTTCTCACCCAGTCCACTCCCATGCTGGTCTGCGGAGAAGACCTCGGCATGGTTCCGGAATGTGTCGCATGGGTCATGGAACGTCTCCAGATCCTTTCACTCGAGATTCAACGCATGCCTAAGGCTTTCGGGCTGGAGTTCGGCCGTCTCTGCGATTACCCCTTCCATTCCGTATGCTCTACCGGAACACACGACATGTCCACACTCCGGGGATGGTGGGAGGAAGATCCGGCAGTTACCGAACGCTTTTACCGTCAGGAACTGGGATGCTGGGGTGAAGTTCCCCGACAGGCTTCGGGATGGATCTGCAAAGAGATTATACGCCGGCATCTGAACAGTCCTTCCCTGCTGTGCATTCTTCCATGGCAGGACTGGATGGCTATCGACGAAAAGCTGCGCAATCCGGACGCTGCCGCCGAACGGATCAATATTCCTGCCAACCCACACCATTACTGGCGCTGGAGAATGCATCTTACTTTAGAAGAACTGGCAGAGCATAAAGATCTTTCTTCAGAAATCCGGACATTGATTCAGGAAGCAGGAAGAGAATAACCGCCAGCCGACTTTTCTTCCGGCTCATTCAAAAGAAACATCCGCCGACAGACTGCAAAGCCCCTGGCTGAACAGGCTGCCGGCGGACTTTTTATCGTATGGAGAAGCACGCTACAGCGAGTAGTACGTTGGGGCAGAAACGTGCGGTCGATGGAGTCGCAGCGAGTAGTACGATGAGGCGGGAACGTGCGGTCGATGAAGCCGCAATGTACGGTCAATAAAACCGCAACGAATAATATGATGAAAAAGAACAGATACAGACTGAGGCAGAGGATAGTTCACTCCTTCCTCCCTTGAATTAAAGCTTCATCACATCCTGTTCAAAATGATCTTTGTCGCCTTTAGCCCGATTCCGCATTTTACTCCGGTAACTGTAAACGGTTGCCAGAGAATATCCCAGAAAATGAGCGATCTGTGTCGTATCAGTTACTCCCAGTCTGATCAATGCAAATATACGAAGTTCGGTATTCAACAACTCATGAGGTTTTGGATAGATTCTTCCGTCTTCTACTAGCAAGAGATTGAAATCCTCCACAAAATTAGGGAACAAATCCAAGAATGATTTATCAAATTCCGCATAGAATTTTTTCCGTTCATCGCGTAAGAACTGTTCCGAACGGATCATCTTAAACAATTCATCAATTTTGGAAGCCATTGCCAGCTTTTCCAGCAAACGACGATAGTGTTCCAGCTTCTCCAGATAGCTGACGCAACGTTCCAGATAACGCACGATATACACTTCTTTAATCTTGCCGGTCTGTTCCAACTGATCATTGACCACCTGCAGTTCCCGGTTAGCTGTATAAAGTTCTTTTCGCATGGCAGAAAGCTTTCTCATCCAAATCCATAGCCAACTTAACAGCACGATCAGCATAACGGCAAGCACACTCACCAGCAATAACATCCGGTGCATCATCAGTCGCTCACGGTTTTCCTTGGCCACATAAGCCCGGTCTATAATCGGATAAAATTCGGTAACCTCCAGGAAACGAAGGCGTGCATTACAGGCCACGGCATCTTCCATCGAACAGTTCAGATAACGATAAGCCCTTTCCAGATCTCCCTGTTCATAAAGCAGACGAGCCAGACGTTGCAAGGCTGCATATTCACGGACTGCAGTTTTCAAATCCAGAATAGCAGTCTGAGCCAGCCAATATATCCGGTTCTCTACATCTCCCAAAGCATCATAAGCATCCGATAAGGTATAATATACATAAATCTTCTGCTGTTTAGCCGGTGATTTTTCCAGGCATCCGGTCAACAGACGGACTGCACTGTCTGCCTGATGATGAAGAATAAGCCGTTCAGCCTTCATGACAGTCTGATCAATCTCTGAATCCATCATCTTCAACACAGAGTCACGATATAAATCTGTTCGGTCCAGATACTTCTTCTTGCCTTCTGCTTCGGGGGTATAATCGGCCATCCAGCCTTCAATCCGCTTACACACACCATAATAATATGCCAGTACCGGTTCTTCCAGTTCCTGTACATTCACATTATGCAGTTCCTGTAAAGCTTCAAAATACATTCCCATCACTCCAAGAACTTCTGAACGGTTGATCAGGATTCCTGCTTTTGATCCAAGAGCCGGATCGGCAGCCAGACAAGCCGCCTTTTCATTCAAATAATGCAAGGATGAATCAGCCTGATAATGCAGATATTCTATAAACAAGGAATCACACAAAAGATATTTCCGCCCAGGATCCATCGTTTTGTGCAACCGGTTTTTCAGCATCCGGATGCGAGTTTCCCTCTCTCCCTGCCAGACAGCCTTCTGTGAAATCGTCTGATCCAGCTCTGATAGAATACGAAGATTCCGTTCCGACATAGCCGGAAGAAAAGACGGACAAAAAGACAAAATTGCCAATATCAGAATATATAAGTGTTTTCTACCTTCCATTATCTTTAAGATTTTCTTTACAAATATAAAGAATAAATCCAAAAGGCTCTTTTCAGATCTTCAAAAACTTTAGATTTCATTTATATAATCGCATGTTATAAAAAGGGATAATCATTTATTAAACAACATGTTAACGAATTTACAAATTTATATTTTTATTCAAACGCCCAAAAACGATTCTGTAAACCTCTACATTTGCAGCAAAGATTTATCAACCCAAATCCACAGACTTATGAAACATATTTTTCTCTTCTTTATGGCTCTGTTTTTCTTTGCCGGAGCATCTGCCCGGACATGGAATGTGGAGAAAATTACTCCCCCCAGCTGGTGGGCCGGCATGAACCATCCGGAGTTACAGATTCTTTTATATGGTGAAGAAATCTCCTCTTCTGAAGTCACACTTGAAGGAAAAGGAATACACCTGAAAGAAACCTTCCGCCCGGACAATCCGAACTATCTGCTGGTTTATCTCGATATCTCGCAGGCTCAGGCCCAGACCTTCCAGATCCGTTTGAAGGGAAAAGGCCGTTCTGCCTGTATTCCTTATGAACTGAAGCAGCGGATTCCCGAACGGAAACAGACACAGGGGTTCAATGCCTCTGATGTAATCTACCTGGCTATGCCCGACCGTTTTGCCAATGGAAAAACAGACAACGATATTATTCCCGGCATGAAAGAAAAACAGGTTGACCGCAACCGTCCTGACGCACGTCACGGCGGAGACCTTTGCGGAATAGACAGTCATCTGGACTATCTGGCTAATCTGGGAATAACTGCCCTGTGGCTCACCCCTGTACAGGAAAACAATATGCTCCAAGGTTCCTATCACGGATATGCCATCACCGATTATTTTCAGACTGATCCACGGTTGGGATCAACGGAAGATCTGATCCGGCTGGCCGACCATGCCCGGTCCAAAGGAATCAAACTGATTATGGACATGGTGTTCAACCATTGCGGAGACCAGTGTTTCCTTTTCGCAGACAAGCCCTCTGACGACTGGTTCAACAACCGTTCACAATATGTGCAGACATCGTTCAAGATCGCTTGTCTCACAGATCCTCACAGCACACAGGCTGACCGTACTCTCGCCACAGACGGGTGGTTTACCCGTGTCATGCCCGATTTCAATCAGCGCAATCCGCATGTAGCACGTTTCCTCATACAATCCAGCATCTGGTGGATTGAAACAGTCGGGCTTGGTGGCATCCGCCAGGATACATGGCCTTATGCCGATGCCGGCTTCATGAATACATGGTGTAAAGAAATTCTTGAGGAATATCCGAACTTCAACATAGTAGGCGAAACATGGCTCAATAACAATGTAGCCGTATCGCGCTGGCAGAAAGGCAGCCCTTTAGCCCGCTCCGGCAATCCGGAACTTCCAACTGTCATGGATTTTCCCCTGCAGTCACTGATCGGTCATGCCTTCGACGAAGAAACCGGCGAATGGGAAGGAGGTCTCTTCCGGCTCTACGATTATTTGTCACAGGATGCCGTATATGCCAATCCCATGAATCTGCTGATATTTGCCGATAACCACGATACATCACGTTTCTTTCAGAATGAGGAACAAACCAGAAACCTGTCCCGATATAAACAGGCTGTCACATTCCTGCTTACGACGCGTGGGATTCCACAACTCTATTATGGAACGGAAATCCTTATGAACGGTGACAAATCCAAAGGAGACGGATACGTGAGGAAAGATTTCCCGGGAGGATGGTCTGAAGACAGCCTCAACTGTTTCTCTCCGGAGAACCTGAATGCAACCCAGGCAGAAGCCTTCCATTTTATCCGGAAACTGCTTAACTGGCGAAAAGGAAACGAGGCCATCGGAAAAGGATCACTCAAACATTTTATCATCCGTAATGGATGCTACGTCTATGAACGGCGTTATGGAGAGCGTTCTGCGGTAATTATCATGAATGGAACAGGCAGTACACAAGAACTTGCCCTTGCTCCCTATCGGGAAGTCCTCAGAGCTCCAGAAGCAACGGATATTCTCAGCGGAAAAAAGATCAGACTGGACGACAGCCTGCATCTTTCTCCCAGAGAGATACTGATTCTCGAATTTCGGGAAGACAAAACTTTACAGAACCAATAAACAGGAACAATCACTTTATTCATTAACCCAGCAACGATACAGACATCTCTTTCATTCTGTAACTCCCAGAAGAAAGAGTATCTGCCGCTGCATAAATATCTGAAAAACTTATGAAAATCAAGAATCAACTGCTGGCTGCAGCTTTATGTTGCTTTGCCATCGCCGCACAGGCTGAAAAACTGACTTCGCCAGACGGTAAACTTGTGATGGACTTCAATCTGAACTCCAAGGGAACACCTGTCTACTCACTCCTGTTCCAAGGGAAAACTGTCATCAAACCCAGTACACTGGGACTTGAACTGAAAAAAGAAGATCCGGAGCAGAAAACGGACTTTGAATGGACAGAACGTACTGATAAAGACCAGCTCGACCGCAAGACAGATCTGATGACCGGATTTGTTGTCCGCAATACTCAGACAGCTTCTTTCGACGAAACCTGGACACCCGTATGGGGAGAAGAAGACAAAATCAGGAACCATTACAACGAACTGGCCGTAACCCTTGAACAACCCGACAACCAACGTCACATCGTGATCCGCTTCCGGCTTTTCAACGACGGTCTGGGATTCCGCTATGAATTCCCTCAACAAAACAACCTGAACTACTTCATCATCAAGGAAGAGCATACTCAGTTTGCAATGACCGGAGACCATACGGCATTCTGGATTCCCGGTGATTACGATACTCAGGAATATGATTATACAACTTCCCGGCTGTCAGAAATCAGAGGACTTATGAAAAAAGCAGTCACCCCCAACTCTTCACAGACTGTATTCTCACCGACCGGTGTCCAGACTGCCCTGATGATGAAAACTGACGACGGACTCTACATCAATCTTCATGAGGCTGCACTGATCGACTACTCTTGCATGAGCCTGAACCTGGATGACAAAAACATGATTTTCGAATCATGGCTGACTCCCGATGCTCAGGGAGATAAAGGATACATGCAGACTCCCTGCCAGTCTCCCTGGAGAACCATCATGGTCAGCGATGACGCACGCGACATTCTTGCCTCACGCCTCACACTCAATCTGAACGATCCCTGCTACATTGAAGATACTTCCTGGATCAAGCCGACCAAATACATCGGTGTATGGTGGGATATGATTACCGGGAAAGGAACCTGGGCCTATACAGATGAACTTCCCAGTGTAAAATTAGGAAAGACCAATTATGCTGCCACTCAACCGAACGGCAAACATTCGGCCAACACCCAGAACGTGAAACGTTACATTGATTTTGCCGCCCAGAATGGATTCGATGCAGTCCTCGTGGAAGGATGGAACGAAGGATGGGAAGACTGGTTCGGCAAAAGCAAAGACCACGTATTCGACTTTGTAACCCCATATCCGGATTTCGATGTACAGGAAATTCACCGTTACGCAGCCGGTAAAGGAGTGAAGATCATCATGCATCATGAAACCTCTTCTTCTGTCCGTAATTATGAACGCCACATGGATCAGGCTTATCAGTTTATGGTCGACAACGGTTACAATGCCGTAAAGAGCGGATATGTAGGCAATATTATTCCCCGCGGTGAACATCACTACGGACAATGGATGGTGGATCATTATCTGCATGCTGTCAAGAAAGCTGCCGACTACAAAATTATGGTCAACGCTCACGAGGCTGTACGTCCCACCGGTCTGTGCCGTACCTGGCCGAACCTGATCGGCAACGAATCAGCCAGAGGTACCGAATATGAAGCTTTTGGTGGAAACAACCTGAACCATACTACAATCCTGCCTTTTACCAGACTGATAGGCGGTCCGATGGACTACACTCCCGGAATCTTTGAAACAGACTGCAGTAAAATGAATCCGGATAATCATTCCCGGGTACGCTCTACACTGGCACGCCAACTGGCTCTTTATGTCACGATGTACAGTCCTCTGCAAATGGCAGCCGACATTCCTGAGAACTATGAACGTTTCATGGATGCTTTCCAGTTCATTAAGGATGTACCCGTAGACTGGAGTGAAAGTGTCTATCTGGAAGCAGAACCGGGAGAATATATTACGATTGCCCGTCGTGAAAAAGGAGGTAAAGACTGGTATGTAGGCTGCACTAATGGCTACAACAATCACAAGTCTGAATTAAATCTGGACTTCCTGACTCCCGGCCAACGATATGAGGCAACGATCTACGCCGATGCTTCCGATGCCAGCTGGGACAAGAATCCGCAAGCCTATACCATCACCAAAAAGACCGTCACTTCCAAGAGCCGGCTGAAACTGAATGTGGTTCCTGGAGGAGGATATGCAATTTCTATCAAAGCTATCCAATAAAAACAGTAAAAGACAGGGTAACCTATATCAATTTTAAAATCAACATGCCATGAATAAAAGAACAAAATACACATCCGGAAAACGAACAATGGTCTGGATGGCCGGAATGCTTCTTTCCGCTCAGGTCTTTGCACAAGACCTGACCGTGAAGGGCCATGTAAAAGATGAAACCGGAGAACCCGTCATTGGTGCCAACATCCTGATAAAAGGAACAACCGAAGGTACCATTTCCGATCTTGACGGAAACTTTATACTTCCCGGTGTAAACCCGGGCGATACCCTTGTCATCTCTTTTGTCGGTTATCAGCCTCAGGAAATACCAGCGGCCCCGACTCTTCAGATCCTGCTTAAAGAGGACTCCGAACTTTTAAATGAAGTGGTAGTCATCGGTTACGGTTCCGTAAAAAAGAACGATGCCACCGGTTCCGTTACAGCCTTGAAACCGGATGAACTCAGCAAAGGAATCACGACCAATGCCCAGGATATGCTTGCAGGAAAGATTGCGGGTGTCAGTGTAATCAGCAACGACGGAACTCCGGGCGGAGGTGCTCAGATCCGTATCCGCGGCGGATCTTCATTAAATGCCAGCAATGACCCGCTGATCGTCATCGACGGACTGGCCATCGACAATAGCGGAATCAAAGGGATGTCCAACGGACTTTCCATGGTCAATCCGGAAGACATTGAAACCTTTACGGTGCTGAAAGATGCATCGGCTACAGCCATCTACGGATCACGTGCCTCCAACGGTGTCATCATCATCACTACCAAAAAAGGAAAGAGCGGACAGGCACCGAAAGTAAGCTATAGCGGTTCTGTCTCCGTATCAACTACCCAGAAACGTTATGACGTACTTGGAGGTGATGCTTATCGTGAGTACGCCAGTCAATTATGGGGCAACTCCCTGCCTGCAACTTTAGGAACCGCCGACACAGACTGGCAGGACGAAATTTTCCGTACAGCAGTCAGCACCGACCATCATGTGTCCATCAACGGTGGCTTCAAGAATCTGCCCTACCGGCTGTCACTGGGATACAGCAACAATAACGGTATCATCCAGACATCCAATTTCCAGCGATTCACCACGTCTCTCAACCTGGCTCCGTCTTTCTTTGATGATCATTTGAAAGTCAACCTGACGGCCAAATATATGAACGGGAAAAACCGTTATGCCAACGGCGATGCTTTAGGCGCTGCCCTTTCTATGGATCCGACCCGACCGGTATACGGAGAAGGAGATATGTATAATTCCTTCGGCGGATATTACCAGAATGCACAGGCTACTTCAGACTTTGCCGATCCGGACTGGAGATATACTTCGAACAAAAATACGGCACAGAACCCTGTAGCCGCTCTTTATCAGAAAGATGACCGTGCCAACAGCAACGACTTTACGGGTAACCTGGAAGTGGACTATAAATTCCATTTCCTGCCGGATCTCCGACTGCACGCCAGCATCGGCGGAGAATATGCAGAAGGAACCCAGACTACCCTATTCTCGCCTTATTCCTTTGCATACAATTACTATGGCAATACATCTGCAACCTCAGAATACAAGTATAACCTTTCCTATAATGTATATGGCCAGTATATCAAAACACTGGGTGACCATACGATTGATATCATGGCCGGTGGAGAAGAACAGCACTTCCACAGAAACGGTTTCACTGTAGGAAACGGAGTAGACAGCTATACCGGAGAGATCCATGATGCCGTACTGAAAGAACAGACTGCTTATGCAACACGCAATACACTTGTTTCCTATTTCGGACGTCTCAATTACTCTTTGCTTGACCGCTATCTGCTGACATTCACCATGCGTTGGGACGGATCTTCACGTTTTGCTGACGGCAACCGATGGGGTACTTTTCCTTCACTGGCTTTGGGGTGGAAACTCAAAGAAGAAAAATTCCTGAAAGACGTTCATGCCCTTTCCGATCTGAAACTGCGTCTGGGCTGGGGTATCACCGGACAACAGGACATCTCTTCCGACTTCGCTTATATGCCACTCTACATTGTCAGCGATGACTATGCACAATATCCATTTGGCGATGAATATTACCATACCTCGCGTCCGAACGCTTTCAATACGAACCTGAAGTGGGAGGAAACAACGACTTATAATGCCGGTCTGGACTTCGGATTTCTGAACGGCCGGATCAGTGGAAGCTTCGACGGATACTACCGGAACACGGACGACTTGCTGAACAGTGTCAAAATTCCTGTAGGAACCAACTTCAATGCACAGATGCTTCAGAATATCGGTTCACTGAAGAACTACGGAGTGGAATTTTCCATCAATGCAACTCCTGTTGTTACCCGTGACTTTTCCTGGGAACTGACCTACAACTTCACATGGAATCACAATGAGATCACCAAGCTGACAGGAGGCAATGATACAGATTATTATGTAGAAACAGGAGATAAGATCTCACGAGGCAACAACACAAAAGTGCAAGTGAACAAAGTGGGATACCCTGCCAACTCATTCTATGTCTACCAACAGGTATACGATGAAAACGGCAAACCCATTGAAAACGAATTTGTAGACCGTAACGGTGACGGAATCATCAACAGTTCCGACAAATACATCTACCAGAAACCTGCCGCAGATTTTCTGATGGGACTTACCTCCAAAATGACCTGGAAAGCATGGGACTTCAGCTTCTCACTTCGCAGCAGTCTGAACAACTATGTCTACTATGACTTCCTGGCCGGAAAAGCAAACTCCAGCACTTCAGGCCTGTTCTCAAACATGGCTTATACGAACACAACTCCGGAAGCCATTGAACTGGGCTTTACCGGAAAAGGAGATTACTACATGAGTGATTACTTTGTACGCAATGCTTCATTCTTACGCTGCGACAACATTACTTTGGGATATTCTTTCAAGAATGTATTGAAGGGTCAGACCTACAACGGATTCAACGGACGTATCTATGCTACCTGTCAGAACCCGTTCATCATATCCGGCTATGAGGGACTGGATCCTGAAGTGAAAAGCGGTATTGACAGTAATCCTTACCCGCGTGCCGTAACCTTCCTGCTGGGAGTCTCCCTGCAATTCTGATTCAAACAAACCTCAAAAACAGCATTTCAATATGAAAAAGACATATCTGACACCCATCTTGTCCGCTGTTCTGCTTACGGCAACGGCAATTACAGCTCCCTCCTGTATCAATGACTTAGACATCAGCTCCATTGATCCGCAAAGCTCTTCAAGCTTTGACCAACAGGGAACTTTCGTAAAACAATATGCCCTTCTCGGCCTGACCGGACAGAAAGGACTGGCCGGAACTCCGGACCTGGACGGACAGGATGAAGGAGAATCCGGTTTCTACCGAACGGTCTTCAACTGTAACGAACTTCCTACCGACGAATGTGTATGGGTATGGCAAGACAATGTAGATATCCCTCAGTTTACCAGCATCGCATGGAACTCATCCAGCCAGCGAACAGAATGGGCTTATGTCCGCCTGGGCTACAACATAACCCAGATGAACTTCTTTCTTGATCAGATAGCCGACAAGACAGATGAAGAAAGCCTCCGCCAACGGGCCGAAGTAAGATTCCTGCGTGCTCTTCACTACTGGTATTTCCTGGATCTTTTCGGAAAAGCACCGTTTAAGGAACACTTTGACAACGAACTCCCGACGGAGAAAAACGGACAGGAACTTTACAATTATATTGCTCAAGAGCTCGAAGCTTCTGAAGATGATCTTTATGAACCGGGACAGGCTCCCTTCGGACGTGCCGACAAAGCAGCCAACTGGCTTCTTCATGCCCGTCTGTGCCTGAATGCAGAAGTCTATACAGGAACTCCTGACTGGGAGAATGCCAGAGCTTATGCCAATAAGGTCATTCAGTCAGGAGCCTACGAACTTTGTAACGACTACCGGCTGATGTTTATGGCCGACAACGACCAGAATCCGGATGCCATGAAAGAAATCATCTTCCCGATTCGCCAGGATGGTATGAAAACCCGCAATTATGGTGGAGCAACCTATCTGATATGCGGAACACGTACAGGAGGCATGCCCCACATGGGAACGACCAACGGATGGTCTTGTCTGGTGGCCCGCAAAGCTCTGATCGATAAATTTTTTCCGGAAGGAAACGTGCCCATGATTCCAGAGAATGTCCAGATTCCCGGACAGGAAGAATTTGCAGATGACGAAGCAATCGATGCATGGGATGAACAGTACGGCGTACGTACCATTGACCTTATTGCCGCAGCCGGCGATGACAGAGCCATGTTCTACTCGGGAGCCGGAGGTGGAAGAAGAGCACTGTATCCGGAAGCCATCACAGGATTTCAAAGCGGACTTTCCATTGTGAAATGGCAAAACATTCGCTCTGACGGGGCTGCTACCAGTCATACAGAATATCCGGATACCGACATTCCACTTCTCCGTCTGGCCGAAGCCTATCTGACCAGAGCCGAAGCATCTTATCGGCTGAATGACACCGAAAGTGCCTGGCAAGACATCTGCACACTGAGAAACAGCCGCCAATGTAGCGTCATGCCAGCTCCCGGAGAGATTACGGAAGACTATCTCATTGACGAATGGGCACGTGAATTTTATCTGGAAGGCCGCCGTCGCAGTGATCTTGTACGATTCGGGCGATTCACCTCCGGCACTTATCTCTGGGACTGGAAAGGAGGTACTCGCGAAGGCAAGGCCGTCAGTGAAATCTATAACCGCTTCCCGATTCCGGATACCGACCTCAACAATAATCCCAATTTGACCCAGAACGAAGGGTATTAGAATTTTTCTCAGGTATATTTCCTATTCAGGACAAATCTCCCCGGCTTTGAAAAAACAAAGACAGCCGGGGAGATTTCTTTCTCTCTCATGGTACATTCCCCCAAGAAGCAGGTACACATTCCGGCAGCAGTGCGTTTATGTGATAAAACCTTTATCATTACAGATACACATGAAAAGACTAGCGTTACCCTGCTTATTCTCTGTCTTCCTCATCCTGTTGTCTGCTGCGTGCAGCGGCTATATGCCGGACGAAGATGAGGAAACATCTGCAACCGAAACCTCGGAATGTCACCTGCAACTGGCCGTCAGAAGTACTGACGAAGTAAAAATCAACTATCCGCTTTCCGTATTCCTGTTTGATGACACGGGCGAACTGGTGCTTCAGACCGAAGTATCTGATGCAGAAACTCCTTTCACTCACAGTCTCAATAAAGGAGAATACATCCTCTCAGCCTTTTCCGGCCTGAGCGAAGATGACTTCACGCTGCCGCTGGAACCGTTATCCACCAGCTATCTCTCCATTAAGGAACCCATGAACAGCCGGCTCCCACTGATGAGCGGACAAAGCCGGATCCAGCTGAAACAGCCTACGGAAGTCACACTCACTCTAAGTTATGTCGTGTCAGCCCTGCAATTCTCTTTCACAGGTATTCCGGCCGATGCTACGGAAGTCAGTCTTCAGGTCTCTCCCGTAAGTACAGGATATTCCTTCGATGGCAATTACAAAGAAGATACAGATGCCTGTTCCGTAAGTTGCTCATTGGAAGAAAATGTATGGACAGCAGGTCCTGTCTACGTACTTCCTTCCACCTGGTCAAAAGCCCACCTGTCCATCACCGTAACCCGTCCCGGCAAGAACGAAACCTACAGCTATACCTATGCTGAATCGCTCAGCCCCGGCCAACCTTACAACTTCAGTGGCAGTTATTCCGAAGGAGTCAGTCTGGAAGGAAACTTCGAGATAGAAGGATGGAAACCGGCTGTCGATATAGAATTTGATTTCAGTACAGGGGACGACAGTGATACGGAACAGCCGGAGGAACCGGAAGAAGGAGAAAATCCTCCTCTGTCTGGTGACGGAGTACTTTATGCTTCTTCACTGCCGGAAGCCAACTCGATCTGGGAGGACTACTATGTATGGAAAACAGAGCCGGCAGGAAACAATGCGGTCAATGCCATTCTGATAGCACCCGAGCAATGGTATGAACTGGCTATTGACGGAATGGAACGACTCGAAACGTATGAAATCAACGGACTGACCGACTGGCGTGTGTTTACGGAAACAGAAGCAAAAGCATTCACACAGGAATTTAAGAATGCAAACCTAGAAACCCTGAATAATCTTCTGAACAAAAACGGAATGTATGAAATGCAACACGACAAAGGAGAACGTTACCTTTGTGCCGATGGAACAAAAACATTTAGCTTTAGCAATGATCTAATATGGGCTGCCGGAGAAAAAACAAACTACTATCTCCGCCCAGTAAAAACCGTTTGCATCAAGCTGAAATAAAAGGCTTCTTGCAGCTCATTAAATCAACAGGTTAGGGATACATAAAAAACGTTTCGGCGTTTGAAGTAAAAGAACGAATTCTTTTGTTTCAAACGCCGAAACGTTTTTTTAAAAGGCCGAAGCCTTTTTCCCGGTTTCTCAAAGCATACCTTGTTTTTTCAGCTCATCTACTGCAATCTCCAGTTCACGATACCAGTCTTCACCAAATTTACGGATCAGAGGTTCGCGAAGGAATTTATAGACAGGAACATTTTCCTTTTCGCCCAACAGGACAGCAGCCTTACAGACATCCCAGCGATGATAGTTCACAGCCTTATAGGGACCATAATCTCCCACACGAACCGGATAAAGATGACAGGAAACAGGTTTGTAGAAATCCGTCTTTCCGGCCCGGAAAGCTTTCTCTATGGCGCAATAACAGTAACCACGTTCATCGTAACAGGTAAAGACACAATCCTTACCGCCGACAATCGACGTAACCAGATCACCTTCGCTATCCGTATAAACCACTCCCTGACGGTCAATAACTTCCCGCGCTTCGGGACTCAGTTCCTCCCAGATTACGGGAAGGACTTCCTCAAGCTTTTCCACTTCTTCCAGTTCTACCGGTGCTCCGGCATCACCTTCTATGCAACATTCTCCCTTACAGGCATCCAGATCGCAGAGAAATTTCTCACGCAGGACGTCAAGACTCACCACTACATCATCTATCTGTATCATATTCTGTTCGTTATCGGTTAGATTGAAACACCTTGCAAAAGTACAAAAAATCCAAGAGACAACAAGCCCTCCGGCAGAAAGTAAATTCCGGGCCGGAGGGCTTGCGATAAATTATGTAGAACCGTCAGAGGCGGTTTACTTAATCAGATCCTTACCTGTCATTTCAGCAGGCTGAGGCATACCGAGGATGTGCAGGATAGACGGTGCAACGTCAGCCAGTACACCATTCTCAACTTTTGCATCCTTGTTGTCTGTTACATAAACAAAAGGCACAGGATTCAGAGAGTGAGCAGTGTTCGGAGTTCCGTCTGCATTCAGTGCATGATCTGCGTTACCGTGGTCAGCGATGATGATCACTTCGTAACCGTTAGCTTTTGCTGCTTCTACTGTATCTTTCACACAGTTGTCGATTGCAACCACAGCCTTTTCGATAGCTTCATAGATACCGGTATGACCCACCATGTCACCATTTGCATAGTTCACAACGATGAAGTCATATTTCTGGGTTCCGATAGCTTCAACCAGTTTATCCTTCACTTCGTAAGCACTCATTTCAGGTTTCAGGTCATAAGTAGCTACTTTCGGAGAAGGAACCAGGATACGGTCTTCCTGATCATACGGAGTTTCACGTCCACCATTGAAGAAGAAGGTTACGTGTGCGTATTTTTCAGTTTCTGCAATATGCAGCTGAGTCTTGCCGTTATTTGCCAGATATTCTCCCAGAGTATTCTGAACGTTTTCCTTGTCGAACAAGATATGTACGCCCTTGAAAGAAGCATCATACGGAGTCATGCAATAGTACTGCAAGCCCGGAATTGTATGCATGCCCTGTTCCGGCATATCCTGCTGAGTCAGAACGATAGTCAGCTCTTTCGCACGGTCGTTACGATAGTTGAAGAAGATCACTACATCGCCTTCCTTGATGGTTCCGTCGAAACCGCCGTTTACAATCGGCTTGATGAATTCGTCGGTTACACCTTCATCGTAAGATTCCTGCATGGCCTGTACCATGTCGGTAGCAACCTTACCCCGACCGTTAACCAGCAGATCGTAAGCTTCCTTCACACGTTCCCAACGTTTGTCGCGGTCCATTGCATAGAAACGTCCTACGATAGAAGCGATACGTCCGGCAGACTGTGCACAGTGAGCAGTCAGCTGTTCGATGAAGCCTTTTCCGCTCTTCGGGTCTGTATCACGTCCGTCCATGAAACAGTGGATGAAAGTAGTGTCCTGCAAACCGTATTCCTTAGCAATGTCGCAAAGTTTGAACAGATGATCAAATGAAGAATGAACACCTCCATTAGAAGTCAATCCCATGAAGTGGATGTTCTTTCCGTTTTCTTTAGCGTATGAGAAGGCTGAAACGATTTCCTTGTTCTGCAGGATGCTGCCGTCAGCGCAAGCACGATTGATCTTTACCAGGTCCTGATAAACAATACGTCCGGCACCGATATTCAAGTGACCCACTTCTGAGTTACCCATCTGTCCGTCAGGCAAACCAACATTTTCACCGCTTGCCTGAAGCTGTGAGTGAGGATAGTTGGCCAGCAGACTGTCCCAATAAGGAGTGGGAGTATTGAAAATCACATCGTCCTTCTGATGGTCGCCACAACCCCAACCATCCAGAATCATTAAAAGAGCTTTCTTAGCCATAATCTTATGTTTTTAAGTTGATAATGTTCCTTTGTTTACAACGTGCAAAGGTACAAAAATCCGAAGCACCTGCGAAACTTTTTACCATTATTATCATTTTCCGGCCAGCTTCCCGAACGAGAAGAACCCGAAAGTGAACACATTGAAAAATAAATCGTAATTTTGCAGCGTTTATTATCCAACTACAATGAATACAAAAGAAATACCCGTACTGCTCCTGACCGGTTATCTGGGCAGTGGAAAAACAACTCTGGTAAACCATATCCTTTCCAACCAAAAGGGAATCCGCTTTGCGGTTATTGTCAACGATATCGGCGAAGTAAATATTGATGCCGACCTGATTCAAAAAGGGGGCGTCGTAGGCAAAAAAGACGAAAGTCTCGTCTCCCTGCAGAACGGCTGTATCTGCTGTACGCTGAAGGCTGACCTGATCGAACAAATTCTGGAACTCATGAAGCAGCAGCGTTTCGACTATATCGTCATCGAAGCCAGCGGTATCTGTGAGCCGGAACCTATTGCCAATACAATCTGTTCCATTCCCCGACTGGGAGGGGCTTACACCAAATACGGCATCTGCCGTCTCGACAGCATCGTAACTGTCGTGGATGCCTTGCGTCTGCAGGATGAATTTGCCTGCGGCGATAACCTTACCCGCCCGAACATCGGAGAGGAAGACATCGAGAATCTGATTGTCCAGCAAATAGAATTCTGTAACATCATTTTGCTGAACAAAGCTTCGGAAATCAGTCCGGAAGAATTGAAACGGATTCGTCAGATCATCCGTACGCTGCAACCTCGCGCAGAGATCATCGAATGTGATTACTCGAATGTGGAACTGGAAAAGATTCTTCATACGCATCTGTTCAATTTTGAACAGGTCGCAACTTCTGCCGGATGGATCCGGGGCATCGAACGTCCTGCAACGGAAGAAGAAGAACTGCAGGCTCATCCGGGACATCACCATCATGAAGAGGAACATCATCACCATGAGGAAGGGCATCATCACGAAGAAGGACACCACCATGAACACCACCACGAGGGAGGAGAAGTGGAGGAATACGGCATCAGTACATTTGTGTACTACCGGCGTCCCGCCTTCGATATCCACAAGTTCGACCATTTCATTGCCACCCGCTGGCCCAAGAATGTAATCCGTACCAAAGGCGTGTGCTATTTCAAGCACAATCCTGACATGTCTTTCCTGTTTGAACAGGCCGGAAGACAGAAAAAACTGACGGAAGCAGGCTTGTGGTATGCCACAGCACCTGAGGAAGACCTGATTGCACTTATGCAGCAGGAACCCGGACTGATGCGTGACTGGGATGAACATTACGGAGACCGCATGGAAAAACTGGTTTTCATCGGACAAAATCTGAATAAAGAACAACTGACACGCGATCTGGACGCTTGTCTGGACGAGTAAGCATTTACAAGATATGAACAGCCCCTGTTAATAACTTTGCGGCTATTAACAGGGGCTTGTTGATTGGGTAATATAGCATTTACCGAATTTAGAAATCAAAGGAAAGCTGTCCGTCACCAGTCAGATTGAAACTCATGCGGTGATAAGGCGTTACACCCCATTTTTTGATCGCCTCCCGATGCTTGACGGTCGGATATCCTTTATTGCTCTTCCAGTCGTATGCAGGATATTCCTCAGCCAGACGATTCATATAGTCGTCACGATAAGTCTTGGCCAGAATAGATGCCGCTGCAATTGAAAGATACTTTCCGTCTCCTTTGACAATGGTCGTATGGGGAATATCCGCATACTTGTTGAAACGATTGCCGTCAATCAGCAGATGCTGCGGACGGATCTTCAACTGATCAATGGCCCGGTGCATGGCCAGAAACGAAGCATTCAGAATATTAATCCGGTCTATCTCCTCCGGAGTCACCACACCGACAGCCCAGGCCAAAGCCTCACGCTCAATCACTTCACGCAAGGCATAGCGTTGTTTTTCGGTCAGCTTTTTGGAATCATTCAGCAGTTCGTTCCTGAAATCATGGGGAAGAATGACGGCAGCCGCATAAACAGCCCCTGCCAGACATCCTCTTCCGGCCTCATCACAGCCGGCCTCTGTCAGTTCCTGATGTAAATAAGGTAATAACATAATCCCTCTCTTTTTAACAGCGAATCAGGCTCAGAACATCTTCGCAACGCGCTGAATACCTTCAACCAGGTAATCAACTTCCGCTTTCGTATTATACAGGCCAAAGGAAGCACGGGCTGTTCCTTCTACTCCCAGACGGTGCATCAGCGGCTCGGCACAATGGTGTCCTGTACGGATGGCAATGCCCAGCCGGTCGAGTAAAGTACCCAGATCCAACGGATGAATATTACCGACCTGGAAAGAAATGACACCTTCCCGATGCGACGGATTTCCGAAGATATGCATATCCGGAATTTCACTTAAACGCTGGAGAGCATACTGTGTCAGTTCATGCTCATAAGCAGCAATACGATCCATTCCGATGGTACTTACATAATCAAGAGCACGTGCCAAAGCGGTTGTTCCTACATAATCGGGAGTACCGGCTTCAAACTTCAGAGGAAGTTCCGCAAAGGTTGTACCGGAGAAGCTGACCGTATGGATCATTTCTCCTCCACCCTGATAGGGCGGCAGACGGTCAAGCCATTCTTCTTTCCCATAGAGTACACCGATTCCTGTCGGACCATATACCTTGTGTCCGCTGAACACATAAAAGTCAGCATCCAGTTTCTGAACGTCCACCGGCTGATGAGGAACCGCCTGGGCTCCGTCCACCAGTACCGGAACACCATGGGCATGTGCGCGGGCTACAATCCGTTCTACCGGATTAACCGTCCCCAGCACATTCGAAACATGTGCTACCGAAACCAGTTTGGTACGCGGAGTAAACAGCTGTTCCAACGCATCTTCCATCAGTTCTCCACGATCATCGATCGGAATCACCCGAATCACAATGCCGGAGCGCTCTGCCTGCAATTGCCAGGGAACAATATTGCTGTGATGTTCCATCTGCGAAACAATGACCTCGTCACCCGGTTTCATCTGGCCGGCCACAAAACTGGAAGCCACCAGATTGATACTCTCTGTCGTTCCACGGGTGAAAACAATTTCACGGGTAGAACGGGCATTGATGAAACGACGTACCGTCTCGCGTGCAGCTTCATGCAACTCTGTAGCCTGCTGAGACAAGAAATGCACTCCGCGATGTACATTGGCATTCACGGAATAATATTCATTCACAATGGCATCCACCACACAGCGTGGCTTCTGGGTCGTAGCCCCGTTGTCCAAATACACCAGGGGCTTGCCGTATACATCCCGGGAAAGGATCGGAAAGTCTTCCCGGATACGGGCTACATCATATTGCATGGAAATGGATTTTTCCTGAGTCATGATCTATATATTTCAAAATTACTTACATAATGCACATCCGCGGCACTTGCTCAGCTCGCCCCGGAAACGTTTTTCCACCAGCTGGTGCAAACGGTCACGCAAAGCTTCCATCCGGATGCGATCGGTCACTTCATTGACAAAGGCAAACATCAGCAAGAGACGAGCTTCACGCAGGCTTACACCACGCTGCTGCATATAGAACAGTGCATTCTCATCCAGCTGTCCTACCGTAGCACCATGAGAACATTTTACATCGTCTGCATAAATTTCCAGCTGAGGCTGTGTATACATACGTGCTTCACGGGTCACGCACAAATTCCGGTTGGTCTGAAGCGAAGAAGTACGTTCTGCGCCCGGACGAACCAATACCTTACCGGCAAATGCTCCAACGGCACGTTCATCAAGTACATACTTGAATAACTCATTGCTGGTACAAGCCGGTGCACGATGATCAATAAAGGTATGATTATCTACCTGCTCGTCACGGTCAGCAATTGCCATACCACAAAGATCAACTTCTGCTCCCGGACCATCCAGAACTACATGTACTCTGTTACGTGTCGTTCCGTTATGCAAGGTAACGCCATTCAGCAATACCCGGCTTCCAGCAGACTGATGTACATACAGGTTACTGAAACGAACGGTACTGTAATGCGTTTCCTCCAGCTCGTAAAGATCCAGTGATGCATTTTCACCGACAAAGACTTCTGCCACCTGGGTAGAAAGGAAATTCACTTCATCCATTGCGTGATCACAGATCAGCAGTTTGGCCTGAGCTCCTTCCTCCAAAATTATCAGCAAGCGGCGGTTGACCAAAGTAGCCACATCCGCACGCAAGATATTCACCAGCTGGATCGGCCGCTCTACAACCACGCCTTTGGGGACATACATCACAACACCATCCTGAGCAAATAAAGTATTGAAAGCAGCCAGTGCATCTTCCGAAGTATCTGCCAGATGTGCATAATATTTTTTTATCAGCTCCGGACGACGAGTGGCCATTTCGCACAGACTGCCGAATTCCACACCTTCCGGAAGAGAAGCTGTCGGAGAGTCATGGCGGTCGAATGCATCATTCACAACAAAATAAAGTGAAGTACTCATGTTCGGTACATCACACTTGAACACCTCATACGGATTAACCGGAATCTCCAGACGATTCAGGTTCAACCCATAATCGGGAGCAAAATACCGTCCTACATCCGTATACTTGTAATCCTCCTGCTTACGGGTCGGGAAACCCAGACGCTCAAAATCAGCAAAAGCTTTCGAACGCGGAGCATTCAGTACCTCGGCACTGTGACGGCAAATCATGGCCTCATACTGAGTAAAAAGGTCTATGTATTGCTGTTCGGGTCTTTCCATAATCATTCTCCTAATTCTTTCTTGATCCAGTCGTAACCTCTTTCTTCCAGTTCCAGAGCCAGTTCAGGACCGGCAGTCTTCACAATGCGTCCTTTGTAAAGCACATGAACAATATCCGGTTTGATATAATCCAGCAGGCGCTGGTAGTGAGTAATAACGATACAACTGGTTTGAGGAGTTTTCAGTTTATTGACTCCTTCGGCCACAATACGCAAAGCGTCAATATCCAGACCAGAGTCTGTTTCATCCAGAATACTCAGTTTCGGTTCCAGCATGGCCATCTGGAAAATCTCGTTACGTTTCTTCTCTCCACCTGAGAAACCTTCATTGACGGAACGGTTTGCCAGTTTGCTGTCCAGTTCCACAATTTCCCGTTTCTGGCGCATCAGTTTCAAAAACTCACTGGCTGTCAGTGCGGGAAGGCCTTTATATTTACGCTGTTCATTCACAGCAGCACGCATGAAGTTCACCATGCTTACTCCCGGAATTTCCACCGGATACTGGAAAGAAAGGAACAAACCTTCATGGCTGCGGTCTTCAGGCGACAAGGCCAACAGATCCTTTCCACCAAAAGTTACAGAGCCTTTTGTTACTTCGTAAGCAGGATGTCCTACCAGCACATTACTCAATGTACTCTTTCCGGAACCGTTGGGTCCCATGATTGCATGTACTTCACCTTCCTTGACTGTCAGGTTGATACCTTTCAATATTTCTTTGCCGTTGATGCTGGCATGCAAATCTTTTATCTCTAACATATACTAATCTATCTAATTAAGAATATCTTCTTCTTTTCCTAACCCACACTTCCTTCCAGAGAAACAGACAACAATTTCTGTGCCTCAACAGCAAACTCCATAGGTAATTTGTTGAGCACTTCCTTGGCATATCCGTTTACAATCAGCCCGATTGCATCTTCTGTGTTAATTCCACGCTGATTACAATAGAACAGCTGATCCTCTGAAATTTTGGACGTCGTAGCTTCATGTTCAACAATAGCTGTCTCGTTATGGATATCCATATACGGGAAAGTATGTGCACCACACTGGCTGCCCAACAGCAAAGAATCACACTGGCTATAGTTACGTGCATTATCTGCGCGTTCAGACACTCTTACCAGCCCCCGGTAGGAATTCTGGCTTTTTCCGGCACTGATACCCTTGCTGACAATAGTCGAACGCGTATTCTTACCTAAATGAATCATCTTGGTACCTGTATCAGCCTGCTGGAAATTATTCGTAACAGCAACGGAATAGAATTCAGCCGTTGAGTTATCTCCACTCAAGATACAGCTGGGATATTTCCAGGTAATTGCAGATCCGGTCTCCACCTGTGTCCATGACAGCTTGCTGTCCACACCCTTGCAATTTCCTCGTTTTGTCACAAAATTATAGACACCTCCCTTTCCTTCTGCATCTCCCGGATACCAGTTCTGCACAGTCGAATATTTCACTTCCGCACGATCCAGCACCACGATCTCTACAATGGCCGCATGCAACTGGTTCTCATCACGCATCGGAGCCGTACATCCTTCCAGATAAGAAACGTAGCTGTCATCATCTGCAACGATCAGGGTACGTTCAAACTGACCAGTATTAGCAGCATTGATTCGGAAATACGTGGACAGCTCCATCGGGCAACGTACGCCTTTAGGTATGTACACAAAAGATCCGTCACTAAACACAGCCGAGTTCAGGGCAGCAAAGAAATTGTCCCGATAACCTACCACTGACCCCAGATATTTCCGGACCAGATCCGGGTGTTCGCGTACAGCCTCACTCATGGAACAAAAGATAATTCCTTTCTCCATCAAAGTTTCCTTGAAAGTTGTCTTGACAGAAACCGAGTCCATGACCGCATCTACAGCCATTCCGCTCAAAGCCATCTGTTCTTCCAAAGGAATACCCAACTTATTAAACGTCTTCAAAAGTTCAGGATCCACCTCATCCAGACTCTTGGGACCTTCCTTTTTCTGGGTAGGATCTGCATAATATGAGATAGCTTGATAATCAATTTCGGGGATATTCAGATGTGCCCATGTAGGCATTTCCATCGTCAGCCAGTGACGGTATGCCTTCAGACGGAACTCCAACAGCCATTCCGGTTCTCCCTTCTTGGCAGAGATCAGCCGTACCACATCTTCATTCAACCCTTTCTCGATAATATCAGTATGAACATCCGTCGTAAAGCCGTATTTATACTTCTCTTGCGTCAGTTCTTTTACATATTTATTGGGTTCTTGTTGCATATATCAGTATCTATTAATTGTTTAGTCGCATCCTTGATTACAGGAATAAAAACTCCGGAGAGACTCTCCATCGAATAATATAACACGGATTCCTTCTTTTTTGTTGACTGAATCAGGCTGTCTTCCGAATCTATGTATTCAATCAGAGCAATCACCAGACTGATCAACAGAATGTATTTCAACGCTCCCAGTCCGGCTCCCAACCATCGGTTTACAAATCCCAGATGAATTGAATCAACAGCCTTTGTCAGCAAAGTTGCAGCCAGAGATAATCCGACAGGCACAACCAGCCAGATAAGCAGGAAAGCCAGTCCACGGGCAAAAGTCAATGATGTTCCCGTTTCCATAGCGAGTTTCTCTCCCACAGAAGCATACAGTGCCCGTGCAACCAACAAGCCTGCCACCAGTCCAACTACCGAAGCCAGCTGACGGATAAACCCTTTGGAAAATCCGACAACGGCCCCCAGGCCTACAATGGCTATCATAATCCAATCGATGGTTTGCATATCCCTCCACATGAAAAAATGGGAACCGGAAACTGAAGACCGGACAGGCATTCCGCCAGACCCTTCCATTCAAGTTCCAGTTCCCACCTTATATATTATAGCAACCGCTTAGAGCGTCTGCTTAACTTCAACTTCTTCGTAGGTTTCGATCACGTCTCCCACTTTCAGATCGTTACATCCTGCCAGGCTGATACCGCATTCGAAGTTCGTTCCAACTTCTTTCACGTCATCCTTAAAGCGTTTCAATGCATTGATATTTCCTGTAAAGACTACAATACCATCACGAATCAGACGAGCCTTATCCGTACGTTTCACCTTACCGGTCTTAACCATCGCACCGGCAACCATTCCGACCTTGCTGATGTTAAATACTTCACGCACTTCAATAGTAGCAGTCACCTGTTCCTTCAATGTCGGAGCCAACATACCTTCCATTGCAGACTTCACTTCCTCTATCGCATCGTAAATGATAGAATATTTACGGATATCTACACCTTCCTGTTCAGCCAGTTTCGCTGCATTGGAAGAAGGACGTACCTGGAAGCCGACGATAATTGCATCAGATGCAGCAGCCAGAGATACATCAGACTCTGAAATCTGTCCAACACCCTTGTGGATTACATTTACCTGAATCTGTTCTGTTGACAACTTGATCAGAGAGTCGCTCAAAGCCTCAACTGAACCGTCCACGTCACCTTTCACAATTACATTCAGTTCATGGAAATCACCCAGAGCCAGACGGCGGCCCACTTCATCCAGCGTAAGCATCTTCTGCGTACGCAAGCCCTGTTCACGCTGCAACTGCTCACGCTTATTTGCAATTTCACGAGCTTCCTGATCTGTATCAAATACATGGAAAGTATCACCAGCCGCAGGAGCACCGTTCAATCCCAGGATCAGAACCGGTTCTGAAGGTCCTGCTTCTTTCAAACGCTGGTTACGTTCGTTAAACATCGCCTTAACCTTTCCGTACGAAGTTCCGGCCAGTACAATATCACCGACATGCAGTGTACCGTTGGAGATCAATACAGTTGCCACATAACCACGTCCCTTGTCCAGAGATGATTCGATAATGGAACCAGTAGCCTTACGGTTCGGGTTTGCCTTGAGGTCAAGCATTTCAGCTTCCAGCAATACCTTTTCCAGCAATTCCTTGACACCGGTACCTTTCTTGGCTGAAATATCCTGAGACTGGTATTTACCACCCCATTCTTCCACCAGGAAGTTCATGGCAGCCAGTTCTTCCTTGATCTTATCCGGATTGGCATTCGGTTTATCCACCTTGTTAATTGCAAAAACAATAGGTACACCAGCAGCCATTGCATGGTTGATCGCTTCTTTGGTCTGCGGCATCACATTGTCATCGGCAGCAACAATAATAATTACCACGTCAGTTACCTTCGCACCACGTGCACGCATGGCAGTAAATGCTTCGTGTCCCGGAGTATCCAGGAAAGTAATACGGCGGCCATCCTCCAGCTTCACATTATATGCACCGATATGCTGAGTAATACCTCCGGCCTCTCCGGCAATTACGTTGGCTTTACGGATATAGTCCAGCAAAGAAGTCTTTCCGTGGTCGACATGTCCCATCACTGTTACAATCGGAGCACGCGGCTGCAGATCTTCTTCCGCATCAGCCTCTTCTTCAATAGCCTGTGCAACTTCTGCACTGACATATTCTGTCTTATAGCCAAATTCCTCAGCCACCAGATTAATAGTCTCGGCATCCAGACGCTGGTTGATTGAAACCATGATACCCACACTCATACATGTAGAGATAATCTGAGTAACAGGGACATCCATCATGTTTGCGAGCTCATTGGCTGTCACAAACTCTGTCAGCTTCAGAACTTTGCTTTCTTCCAGTTCCAGTTCTTCCTGTTCGAGCTGACGGTTCTGTATGTTTTCGCGCTTTTCTTTTCTATACTTAGAAGCCTTGCTCTTCGTCTTACCGGTAAGACGTGCCAAAGTTTCTTTTACCTGGCGAGCTACATCTTCATCACTCACTTCAGTCTTAACCACCGGTTTTCTGAAGCGATCCTTAGCATGTTTGCCACTGCCTTGTTTTGCGTCCGACTTACCTGCAGCATTTTTATCTGCACGTGAAACCGGAGACGTTCCCATATTACCAGTAGCATTTATATCTACCCGTTCTTTGTTGATCCGGTTTCTTTTTTTCTTTTTGGTTCCGTCATCAGCCATCATCTTATCCGTCTTTTCATCTGTTTTCCGGATTTCGCGAATGATGGCATCCTTCATTTGCTTACGCTGTTCCTGACGTTGTTTGTCTTTCTCCTCCCGTTCCTTTCTCTTTTCTTCTTTCGACTTTTTCTTCGGTCGGGTGGACTGGTTCAAAGCCGCCAAATCAATTTGGCCTACTACATTAATCTTTGACTTAAATTCAGTAGGACGAATTTTAAACACTTCGTCTCCATTGTTCTGCTGAGCGGTCTGCTCTGCTTTCAGGTTATCTTTCTTTTCTTCTTCCATCCGCTCTGGTTTCAATTCTTCAGCCTTATTTTCGTTTTTCTCTTTTGGTTCTTTATCTGCTGTAATCGGGGAGTCTGCAATGCTTTCAGCAGCATTTACCTTCGGCTCCTCGGTTGTTGTCGGTTCAGAAACAACTTTCTCTACTTCTTCTTTCGGAGAACTGAAAGTCTGTTTGGTTTCTTCTGCGGACAAGGTCTGTTCCGGTGCAGGAACAGCTGTTTCCTTTCCACTCTTTCGGTTCAATGCATCCAGGTCAATTTTCCCGACAGGCTTAAACTTCGGACGCACATCTTCGGGCACCAAAGTCTGGGTAGTCTGTTCCGCAGACGAGTCCTTAGCCTGCGACTCTTCTGCCAAACGGGCATTTCGGTTCCGGTCCTTTCCCTGCCGTTGTTGGATTATCTTTTCCGACTTCATTTTCAAATCTTTATCCTTACTGAACTCCTTCACGAGCGCAGCATACTGTTCTTCGGTGATCTTCGCGTTCGGACTTGCTTCAATCGAATAACCCTTTTTCTGCAAAAAATCCACTACGGTTGTGATCCCTACATTTAAATCTCTTGTTACTTTATTCAGTCTAATCGTCATACGCTTTTAAAAAAATTGATAATTGAGAATTGAAAACTCGGGGCCGATCATCCATACGGCAAAGAAAGGGAGAAGCAATCTTCCCCTTTCTTGACTTTATACTTAGGCTTCGAACTCGGCTTTCAGGATTCTCAATACGTCATCTACCGTATTTTCTTCCAAGTCAGCCTTCTCTATCAGCATCTCACGCGGAGCGTTGAGTACACCCTTGGCAGTATCAATGCCGATGCCTTTGATTGCATTAATGACCCACTCGTCAATTTCATCTTTAAATTCATCGAGATAGATATCTTCGTCAGTGGCGCTTTCATCCAGTTCACGATAGACATCAATGGTATATTCTGTCAGCATACTGGCAAGCTTGATATTCATACCGCCCTTACCGATAGCCAAAGACACTTCTTCCGGTTTGAGATAAACCTCTGCTTTCTTCTCATCTTCGTGCATCACGATAGAAGAGATCTTTGCAGGGCTCAATGCACGCTGGATAAACAACTGGATATTGGATGTATAGTTGATCACATCAATATTCTCGTTGCGAAGTTCGCGTACGATACCATGAATACGAGAGCCTTTCACACCCACACATGCTCCTACCGGATCAATACGGTCGTCATACGACTCTACTGCAATCTTGGCACGTTCACCGGGGATACGGGCAATGCGGCGGATAGTAATCAGTCCGTCTGCAATTTCCGGAACTTCCTGTTCAAACAAACGCTGCAGGAACATCGGAGACGTACGGCTCAGGATAATCTTCGGATTGTTACCCGGATTGTCTACACGAGCAACTACGGCACGCGCTGTTTCTCCCTTACGGTAGAAATCTCCGGGGATCTGTTCGGTCTTCGGAAGAAGAAGTTCATTACCTTCATCATCCAGCAACAGGATTTCTTTCTTCCAGATCTGATAAACCTCAGCACTGATCACTGTACCGACTTTGTCAATATACTTGTTATACAGACTGTCCTTTTCCAGCTCCAGAATCTTGGATGCCAGTGTCTGTCTCAGGTTCAGGATGGCCCGACGTCCGAACTTTTCGAAGATCACTTCATCCGTTACCTCTTCACCAATCTCATACGAAGCATCGATCTGACGTGCCTGAGAAAGCGAGATCTGACTGTTGGGATTCGTCAAATCTTCATCTGCCACTACCTCACGATTGCGCCATATTTCAAAATCGCCTTTATCGGGATTCACGATCACATCGTAATTTTCGTCAGTGCCAAACATTTTCGCAATTACACTGCGAAAAGACTCTTCCAACACGCTCACTAACGTAGTGCGGTCGATATTTTTCAATTCCTTAAACTCCGAAAATGTGTCAATCAGGCTGACTGTTTCCTCTTTTTTGGCCATAACTTATTTAAAACTTATTAAATATTTGGTGTATTTTATCTCATCATAAGTGAAATGTAACTCATGTTCAACCCAACGGGGACGTTTGGCTCCTTCCGGGCGTTCACGTACTTCCGTGAGCAATGTAAAACCTTCTTCCGAGGCAGACTGCAGTACTCCATGCAGTTTTCGTCCGTCTTTCGTGCAAACTTCGACTGAACTTCCGACATGGGCTTCATACTGACGCAGGACTTTGAATGGCTGACCAAGACCGGCAGAACCGACTTCCAATTCATAATCTCCCAAACGTTCTCCCAGAGTCTCTTCCAGATAACGACTCAAGTTTACACAGTCATCGATCCAGACACCATCGCGGTGATCGATTTCCACCACGATACGTGAATCTGCACTAATTTGAACATCAACCAGAAAATATTCTTTATCTTCCAGCCACTTATTCACAACATCCGTTATTTCCTGTTTTTCTATCATTGTTATGAGTTTACAACAAAAAAAGGAGCTTTATTGCCCCTCCACCATTCATCCATCTCGCTTGCAAAGATACAAATAATATAATGTACTACAAAATATTGTAGTTTTTTTTATGTTATTAAGAGTATGCCGAATAAATTCGGGCAAATCTTTAACCAGTCCGAAAGAGTTTGTGCCAGTTCAAAGATTATTTTTTTAACTTTGCAACGGAAAAAAGGAACAATATGAAACGGAAACTTATCGGAGCAGGAGCCGGATTACTGGTGCTGCTCGGCTTAAGCCTGTTCCTTTTATGGGGGTTCCGCAACCCTGTCATCAACAGCATGGCCGAGCGGAAAATCCTTGCCATGAAGGAACGATACGGACTGGATATTCACTACGACTATCTGGAGTTCACGAAAACCGGACGGATCCTGTTCGGAGGCCTGTCTGTGGTTCCCGAACAAAGAGATACGCTGCTTACCATCCATTCGGCGGAAATAACTCCGGGCCTGTGGCAACTGCTCAGAGGCAATCTTGAAATCAGCCGGATCAGTATGGAACAGCCGGAATTGCGTTTTGTCAAGAAAGGCACGCAAGCCAACTATGATTTTATGTTCCTGGGCGACCGCACTTCCCGGCCAGAAACTTCCCGGCCTGATAAATCCTCAGCCGAATACGACAGACGGGCAGGTCTCCTGCTGAAAACGATATTCCGCCTGTTGCCTTCTGAAGGAAAGCTGACCCGCCTGCGGATCAGTGAAAAGAAAGACAATAATTCCGTCAGTCTGTACATTCCGGAATTCCGTATCAAAGACCGGCATTTTCAAAGTCATATTCAGTTCGTTGAGGACGGAAAGGAACAACACTGGCAGACAAGCGGAGAAATTGATCCGTCCGAACATCTGCTGTCCCTGCACATACAGGCACCAGATGTGGCTGTCCCCTATCTCAAACGGAGACTGGGAGTTGAAATTCATTTCGATGAACTGATGCTTTCCTTCATACAAAAAGACGGAAGCCCCATGCAATTGCAGGGGAAAGCCGAAGTCAGAGGATTGAGCCTTTTCCATCACCGGCTTTCTCCGGAAGTGATCAACCTGAATCATGGAGAAGTTGACTTCCATCTGAACATCGGTTCACAAAGCATCGAACTGGACAGTTGCAGTACGGTGCGCTTCAACCAGCTTCAGCTGAATCCTTACCTTAAACTCGAAAGCCCCGGCCATCTCACCGCGAAACTTCACAAATCATGGTTTCCTGCATCAGAACTGTTCAGCTCTCTGCCTCAGGGACTGTTCGAACATCTGGAAGGTATCCGGGTAGACGGCCAGCTGGCATACGATTTTCTGCTGGATGCAGACCTTGCCCTTCCGGACAGTCTGAAGTTTCATTCCGACCTGCTCGCCCGAAATTTCCGGATCATCCAATACGGGAATACCAATCTCAGCAAAATGTCTTCCGAATTTGAATATACGGCCTACGAAGACGGAATCCCGGTCCGGACTTTTCCGGTCGGTTCCTCGTGGGAGCATTTTCTTCCGCTCGACAGCATTCCCCTTGTCATGCAGACGGCTGTACTGCAAAGTGAAGACGGAGGATTCTTCTACCATCAGGGATTTCTGCCCGATGCCATTCAGGAGGCAATGGCCTACGATCTGAAGAAGCGGCGCTTTGCCCGCGGAGGAAGTACCATCTCCATGCAGCTGGTCAAGAATGTCTTTCTGAACCGCAACAAGAATATAGCCCGCAAACTGGAAGAAGCCCTGATTGTCTGGCTGATCGAAACCAACCGGCTGACTTCGAAAGCACGTATGTTTGAGGTTTACCTGAACATTGCCGAATGGGGACCTATGGTCTACGGAATCCGGGAAGCCGCAGACTTCTATTTCAGCAAGCGCCCTTCACAGCTTACGCTGGAAGAATGCATCTATCTGGCTTCCATCATCCCCAAGCCCAAGCATTTCATGACTTCCTTCACAAACAGCGGACAGCTCAGGGAAAGCCAGGAAAATCACTTCCGCATTGTTGCCGGAAGAATTGCAGCCAAAGGTGTCATCTCCGAAGAAGCGGCAAAGAATGTGGATATTTCCCGGGTACAGCTAAAAGGAAAGGCCGCCGGTTACTTCACCGACAGCCTTTCCGTTCCACGGGAAAACCCTCTTACTCCCCAATAATTGTCGCGACAATGCGTCTGGGACCTCCATGATTGCGGAACTCGCAAAGATAAATGCCCTGCCAGGTCCCCAGATTCAGCTGCCCGCGAGTAACCGGAACTGACAGGCTTACCCCGATCATTGTTGACTTTGCATGAGCCGGCATGTCATCCCATCCTTCCAGCGTATGGGTGTACCACGATTCGCGCTCGCGGATCAGACGGTTAAAAATCTGTTCCATGTCATCCCGTACGTCCGGATCACAATTTTCATTAATGGACAAGGCGGCACTGGTATGCTGGATAAAAAGGTTCAGCAAACCCGTCTGAGGCAAGGGAGGAAGCTGACGTACAATTTCCTCCGTTACCAGATGAAAGCCACGTGCATGTGGCCGTAAAGTGATCTCAACCTGTTGTATCATAAATTATGGTTCAAACTTAATTTTTCTCTCATCATTCTCCGGCTCATCGGATGATTTATACCGGGAGCTGCCGGCCTTCCTTACTGAATGCCGGTCAGCTCTACGACAACTTCCTTGTCAACTGCAAAGGTGCGTGTAGAAATCACCAGTCCCTGCAAAGCCCCGTCGAAAGAAGCACGGACACGTTTTCCGTTCACACGCACCTCTCTCCCGGCTTTTACGCCCGGCAATTCAACAACGTAAGCGCGTTTCCGCGGCTGGCCTTCGTAAGAACCTTTTGAACCGGCCATACGGATAACCAGCTTGTCTCCCTGGTTCTTGTATGAAAGATCCGTCGTTGCAAACCGGCCTGCCTGATAATCCAGCGTCTGTCCGTCGTCTTCATACAATGTATAATGATTCTCAATACCTTTCTCGCCCGGATAACATCTTACGACCAGTGTATCAAGCGGAGCCGAAGCCATCCGTTCCCGATAAGGCTGCATAGGCAGAGGATATCCGCCCTTCACGAAAACCGGAGATGTTTCAAGCGTGCTGACAACTTCCAGGGTCTGGCCGCCCTCATACTTTTTCCCGTCAAACAGACTATACCAGTTCGCCCCCTCCGGGAACCAGACCTTCTGTACAACCGTCTTGTCTTCGCCCTTTCCGGGTTCCGTAACCGGAGCTCCCAGAATCAGATCACCGAAATAGAATTCACCGGGATGTTTGTAAGCTTCTTCAGTTTCAGGGTGTTCAATGTAAAGTCCCCGGTTCAGAGGCAGCATGTCGTCATAGCACTGTCTGACAGAAGAATAAATGTAAGGCATCAGACGGGAACGCAAATGATAGACCTTCCGCATGGCCGCTTCTTCACGTTCTCCCCACAACCATGGCCGCCGGTCGCTCTTCTCACCTACGACGGAATGTATACGAAGCGAAGAGTTCAACAGGCCGAACTGAGTCCAGCGTGTATAAAGTTCCGGATCAAGCCCGTCATAGAACCCGCCGATATCGTGAGCCCAGAAGAAGCATCCGGCATTTCCGCTCGTCGTGGTCAGATCAACTTCAAAACGCAGCATTTCCCAGTTTCCCACGGCATCACCGGAGAACTGAATCGGATGACGGTGGTCGCCCCATCCTCCCCAACGGCTGAATCCGGCTCCGCGGAGCACCCGCTTTCCTGCCCCGTCGTCAGACAGAGGACGCATCGAATAATTATAATAGATTTCATTCAACCAGGGAAGATGCTTCGTGCTTGTACCACGTACCAGCGGATAAGCATAGTCCTGTTGCCAGTCCAGCCACCAGAAAGCAATTCCCATTGAGTCTGCTTCCTGATGGGCATACTTCATGAAATGCTTCATGTAGAAAGGATCCCCGGCATCAAATACAGGAACTCCCTCGCTGGTATAGGATGCCCCCAGCGCACGGGCAAAGGCAGGATAAGCATCATCTTCGGGACGAAGTCCGTCATGCGGATGTTCATTCAATACCACATAGACATCCTTATCCTTAAATTCCCGGATCAGTCCGGCCGGATCCGGGATCAGTTCACGATTCCAGCTGTAGCCGCTCCATCCGCGGGTAAAGGCATGCCCCGTTCCCTGATCATACACTTTTTTATGCCAGTCCATGTCAAATACCATGATATCCAGAGGGAAATTATGTTCATGATACCCGGCTACCAGCTCCCTGTAATCATCAGCCGTGTATGGCCACCAGCGACAATACCAGGCTCCATGCACATACTTCCGGGTCATCGGAGCCGGACCGCTGACTGCTGCCAGTGATTTCAATGCCGCCTTATAGTCCGTTCCATAAACGAACAGATAAAAGTCCTGTACATGATTCCGGTCTCTGAATGACAGTTTTCCGTTCTTATAGACATCCTTTCCTGTGTCATTGATCAGGAACCATCCGTCACGGCTCAACAGACCTTCTTCCCGTTCCACCGGGCCATCAATCCCGTCGACCGTACACAAAGCTCCTTTCAGATTGCCGCTCTGACCATCCGTCAGGCACCAGCCTTTCTCCTTTCCATGCATCGAGAACGTTACCCGAAGATTATTCTGTCCGAAAGGAAAACCGTCATGATCAAATTCCAGGCGCATCGCTTTCGTGGAGAAAACGTGCTTCCTTCCTTTCTGTTCGTGGCGGACTCCAAGCGGACGGTCTGTCCGGACAACAGCAAACAGCGTGGAATCATTCAAGAATTGCTGATGACGGGCATATTCAAGGCGAACCAGATTCTCTGTAATAAATGTAATGCGGTTATTCCCTATCACAAACGTATCGGCATAGCCAGTCTGGGCAAACAAGGCCATTACTCCCCCCAGGCAACACCCGAAGAGCCGGTTGAACAGCCGGCTGCGGGATTTACCAAAATAATGTTTCATAGTTACGTATATTTAATTCGATAATAAGTTCTATAAAATTTCTCCGGATTCTGCCCGCAATTCATCAGAAACGAGCAGCCGGTTTCCCCGGTTTTTCCAGTCGGTTTATCTGTTTTTACCGAAAGAAAAAGCAGTTCCACTTAGTGAAACTTTTTGTTCCAGCCAGTGGAATTTTTTGTTCCACCCGGTGAAAATTTTTGTTTCACCTAGTGGAACTTTTTTTACGGGCTGAAGAAACTCTTGTTTTGACAAGACAAAACAACTGTTTCGGACTGACAAAACTGCTCCTTCAAACAGGCGGTTCCTGCTGATCAACAGGTCAGACACGGGCAGGTCTCAGCGCCCTTCCCAGTCGTATTCCTCCCGATATTCATCGAATGCCGGACTGCCTTTCACTCCATAACGCTGCAATACTGATTTCACGTAGTCCTGTTCAGCCGGCGGAAAACTGCGTTCCTTCCGTTTCAGACGATAATAATTCGTACGTCCGTAATGATTTATCAGTTCTTCCCTCACACTCTTTACCTTTCCGAATGGCAGTTCATCAAACAGATGCGATATGCCATAGGCAAACTTCTTGGTCTTGGACGACAGGTAATACGGGCATTTTCCATCAGGAACTACCAGATGGGGATTGATCATCTTGACCGTCACCTCCGTATCCGGAACATACGACAAGGTAAGATTACGCAGACACTGGTCGGCCTTCCGGCAGTTGTTGCAAAAGCAATGTACAAATCCGAACGGCAGCATTGAATATTCAAAATTCTTGAGCATAATTGAAAAAGTATTAGATTATTGAAACAAAGCAGAATACAAAAGTCAATCGGTTTCCGGGCCTCAGCCAGTCTGAAGCCCGGAAACGGTTATTGAATGGTAATACTGTTCAGAAGTTCTGTCTTTCCTTCGTTCACCAGTTTCAGGATCAGCTCGCCGAACAGGGTATTCTGCCAGGCAAACCATGCACGGGTAAACTTCTGGGGATTGTCCTTATGAAAAGATTCATGCATGAATCCGGTACCGGCATCCGTACGCATCAGCATCTCAATGCACGACTTGATTTCCTGATCGTCCCGGCTGGTGAAAGCCTTCATCATGATACTCATCGGCCATACCATATCGTAGCCGATATGCGGTCCTCCGATTCCTTCTCCGGCTGTTCCGCGGAAGAAATAAGGATTGTCTTCGCTCCACACAAAACGGCGGGTGTTCTGATAAACCGGATCATTGACATCTACATCTCCCAGATAAGGCATGGCCAGCAGACTGGGTACATTGGCATCATCCATCAGGATGTGGTTGCCGAATCCGTCCACCTCGAATGCATAAACCAGTCCATACTTGGGATGGGTATAGACAGCATGTTCCTTCAAAGCCTTTTCAACTTCATCGGCCAAACGGATGCACTGAGAAGACAACTCCTCATCATGGTTGACTTTTTTCAGAATCTCGGCTGCTTTCCGCAAGGAAGAAACGGCAAAGAAATTAGACGGAATCAGGAAGGAAAGAGTCGTTGCGTCATCTGACGGACGGAAACTGGAGGCTATCAGGCCCACCGGTTTCACGGGATTGCCCAGTCCGTCACACGGCAACGTATCAGTTGCACGTTCCGTCCTGCGCTGAAATTTATAGGGGCCGTTTCCGTCTTTACGCTGCTGTTCACGGAAAGTTTTCAGAATGTTGGTAATGGCCGCCAGCCAATCGTCTCCAAATACGGACGTATCTCCCGTCACCTGCCAGTAATGATAAGCCAGGCGAAGCGGATAGCAGAGAGAATCAATCTCCCATTTACGCTCATGGAGTTCCGGCTTCATGTCTGTCAGATCCGACTTCCATTCGCTGCCTGTCGGACCGTCATTAAAGGCGTTGGCATAGGGATCAATATTAATGCACATCCACTGACGGTTGATAACGCCTGCCAGCATTTCTTTCAGTGCCGGGTCTTCATTGGCCAGCTGTACATAAGGCCATACCTGTGCTCCGGAGTCACGCAGCCACATGGCATGAATATCTCCCGTATACACAAAGGTATCCGGACGTCCGTCTTCAAAATGCCGGAAGTGAACCGTCGTATCCAGCGTATTGGGAAAACAGTTCGTAAACATCCAGACCAGACGCGAATTGGTCAGCAGACTCTGTACCCGCCGGATCTGTGCTTCCACTGCCTTTGAATGGAACAGGCGGTCTTTCTCTGCCGGACGGCAGTCTTTCCGGATGGCATCAGCGGGACATACATGCGCTGTCTCCGTCAGTTCTCCGGCCTGTGCGCAAGGCGCACAAGCCAGCACTGAGAGTAAACAGACGCTTTTCAACATTCTGTTTTTCATAATTATTTCGGTTTGATTCAATCTTCAACTTTCTTGATAAATACCAGACCGGAAGTTTCATTTCCTCCTTCTCCACAAGCCTGTACTTCTACAAAGAAAGGAGTTCCGGCTTCGAAAGCATCTACCTTGAAGCGATAGGTTACAGCAGGAGCAGCTTCACTGGCTGTTCCGCTCTGTACGACTTCTGCCAGTTTTTCTTCTCGCTTCAACAGCTGCAGAGTACCCAGCTTCAGGTTATTCTGTCCTTTGGTACGGATGAAAGTCACTTCGTAGGTTCCGTTTCCGGAGATCTTTCCGGTACATTCAAAACGCCACGGAGTCATCACCGTCTGTATCTGCAAAGGTTTCCATTCAGCCGTGAAGGTTCCATATTGCTTGTAGGCAGAATAGTCAGGTGCGAAATAAATCGGAAGCGAATAATGACGGTCAGTCACCAGCGTCATGGCATGAAAATCACTCTTGTTATCCACCGTTACCGGTCCGGTATAACGTGGAGAATGAATGTTCGGATAACGTCCGTCTGTGGTGTACACAATTTCAGATCCGGCTACGCTGGGAGCCAGTGTGAATTCCAGCTTTCCGTCTGCCTGTTCCTTCATGGAAACAATCTGGGGTTCAGGAACCCGGTAATTGCATCCTTTATAGTCCAGACGGGCATAATGATGGCTCAGACGGTTGGAGAAGTCCTTGTAGTCACGCCGGGACATCTTGCTCCATGCCACTTCAGAAACAGCCAGCAAACGAGGGAAGGTCAGATATTCGGCATAGTTTTCAGAACGGTTTTCATTCAGCAGGGGCAATTCCTGCAATACAGTTCCATGAATAAACTGGTCACTCCAGAAGCATCCCTGTACACCCAGAACCGTAGATTCCGGTGAATAGTCATTAACCTCCATGGAATAACATTTCTCCACAGAAATAGGCGGCATCCAGCCGGCAGCCTTTATTTCACCGGGAGTTCCGCTTTCAGGGAAGTCAAGATACATGTGAGTGGCCGGTGTCAGGATTGCCTTGTGACCGGTCTTGGTGGCCTGAATCGTATCTCCAACATTGTGCCACATCAGAGCCACTACCGGGTGGTTGACCTTTCCACGCTGAATGATCTCTTCCCAGCCGACTACGGTGCGGTCTTTCTTCTTCATCATATCGGCTACGACATTTGTCAGATATCCCTGCAGATCAGAAGCCTTGGTCAGTCCTTCCCGCTTCATGACTTCCTGACATTTCGGACATTCCTTCCAACGGTCATACACGGCTTCATCTCCACCGATATTGATATAATGAGAAGGGAACAAGCTGACTGTTTCGTCCAATACATCACTCAGGAACTGATAAGAACTTTCTTTTCCGACACAAAGCAAATCGCGGCTGATGAAATGCTGCACCGGAACTTCATGCTGCAGCCCGGTACATGAAAGCCAGGGATAAGCAGCCACTGCTGAAAGCATGTGGGCCGGGAACTCGATTTCAGGAATAATTTCCACATTACGCAACTGGCCATAAGCGATCAGTTCCTTAATATCTTCCTGTGTATAATATCCTCCCAAACGATGGGTATCCGGTCCGGCCCAGGCACCAACCTCCGTCAGGCGGGGATATTTCTTGATCTCCAGACGCCATCCGGAGTCATCAATCAAATGAAACTGCAGTTTGTTCAGCTTATACATGGCCATCATGTCAATGTATTTCTTCACAAACTCCTTATCAAAGAAATAGCGTGCCACATCGAGCATCATTCCTCGCCAGGGACGTTCCGGCGCATCAAAGACAGACACAGCAGGAACAGTCCAGTCTACTCCTTTCTGACGCTGGCTGCTATAAATCTCAGCAGGGAACAGCTGAAGCAGGGTCTGTATGCCATAAAAGACTCCGCCCTTGTCGGTTCCGTACAATACAATGCGACCGGGCTTTACATCCAGCTGATAGCCTTCGGCCTTGCCTTGTGCCTTGTCGGGAGACAAAGCCAGACGGATATCGCCCTGATTCTTTCCTTCCACCAGACGGAAGTCCCATCCTGTGGACTGGCTCAAAACCTGCTGTAAATACTCGGCATGTTCCTTCAGACCAGCCTGATAACCGATTACGGCAGAAGACGTCAACCGGAAACTGCCAGCCTGCTGCTCCAGACGAACAGGCTGGGGAATGATGTTTATACCTTCTGCCAGGGCTGAAGACAGACTGCAAGCCATCAGACAGGAAAGTAATGTTTTCTTAAGTAAAGACTTTCTTTTTTTCATGGTTATTTAATCTATATAATTTGATGCTTATGAGTTAATCCACGTTAATACAAAATTCACCCCACGAATTTATGCACAAAATAAGCAAAAATTCATTTTCTTTGCAACAAATAAAACAATATACCCTTATCTATGAGCAAAAGTATCGACAGCAACAAGCAATTTATGATTGGTAACGGCCTTTTGGCATTCGGCGTATTTTTCATCGTATTTCTGTTTCTCCATTTAGGATTCCGTTCCCAGCGCAAGGAAGGACAGGCCGAAGCCTTTTCCGACAAATATATTCTGACCCTCGACAACAGCCTGGCCGGAGACAGCCTGTCTGTCTATATCAACGACAGCCTGTTGCTGAACCAGACCATGAAAGAGTCTTCAGTCCGGCTGCTGATCAACCGTTTTGCTGAAGAAAGTATGCTGATGGTTGTGGATAATCATACCGAAGAAATAACCCCGTTCAATCTTAATCCGAAAGGAAGCGAAGTTTCTGTGGAAAAGAAAAACGGGAAAATCTTTATTCTGGAAACCGAAGGAGACGGCAAGTCCAAATGATCTGCCTGCTCCGTCCGTTCATTCTTCCGGCTCAACAAGCCGGATTTTTTTATTCTCCATGATCCAGCATGCGGATCAGCATTTCCCGTTGCAAAGAGTAAGTATTGCTGGACGCATGTACCCGCTTCAACAGCCGGAGACCGTCCTGCCGCAACTTGCTTTTGAACACGATACTACCTTCTGTCTCTTCTGAAAGGCGCAACAGATACAGAGAAGCCAGTTCCATTTTCTCAATTCCTGACTCTTCGCCTGCATAGCGGTCCGCCAGTTCATCCACATCTACAGTCTGCAACTGACTAAGGGGCAAGCCCAACAGCTGGGAGGCCATCGCATCATATTCACTCCAGTCCTCCTGACGGATGCGCTTGCGACGCAACAAGGCATTCACCAGCAAGGCCACAATCTCCTGGATCATCCGTATCAAATAATCTTGCTTAATCATTGAATTCGTATTTTCTGTCTGTGCAAAGTTCGGATTTTTCCTGAGAAAAACAATCTGTCCGGAAGAGTAAATGAATGTATTTCCCGGTACAACACGTTCAGACAAAGGTGGAATCTGAAGAAATCATCAGAATGCAGGGCGATAGTTCCGCAGTTCAGCCCGAAGTGACAACGCCTTTCCTTCAGTCAGACTGTCCAGCAATTCCCAGAAACGAGGACCATGATTCATCTCTTTCGTATGTGACAATTCATGCAACAATACGTAATCCATCAAATGAGGAGGAAGCAGCATCAGATAACATGACAGGCTGATGGTTCCGGCAGCAGAACAACTTCCCCAACGTGAACGGGCTCCTGTAATCTTTACTTTCCGGTAGGAAAAACCGTAACGTTCAGCCAGAGCTTCCAGCAACGGAGGCAAATAACTTCCGGCTGATTTCTTCAATGCACGAAGAATGGCAGCACGTACCAGTTTCTGCACCTGCTCACATGAGAAATCAACATCTGCAGGACAGCAGATGCAGATCCCTTCTCCGGTCTGTTTCAGTGTAAAGCATTTCAGGGGACTGGGCTCCAGCCAAAGCCGGAAACATGCTGTACGGATGGAATAAGAAAAATCAATCGGCCGGATCTCCACCTTACGGTACTGCTCCAGCAAACGTTCACGGAAGGTTTCCAGTGTTGCCATCACTTTCTCCGTTTTGCTATATGGTGGAACCGTTACATGGAGACCGTCAGGTCTGACACGCATGGTTATGTTACGCGCCGTCCTGCGGGTACCGATCACAATCTGTCCAAAATCTTTGTCCTTGATGATTCTTCGAGTTGCCATACTCCAGCTGAAATTAAAAACTTAATCCGGGAACATAAGCAAAAGGATTACTGCTCACGCAGTAATCCTCTTTTCTTATTTTTAGTTAGTCAATAAATTTGAGAGAATTGAAACTTCACAGCCTCGTTGTTCTTGTACTAATAAGCACTAACTATTATTTATATAAAAGCAAATGAAAATGTTCTTTTTACTCTTTTTCAACCTGCGGCTTTTCCTGTGACTTCAACATCACTTTCACCGTATCGGTTTCATAAGCCACTTCTGCATCATGTCTGCCCGGGGAATACTGGTCATACACATACACAACCCCTGCCTTGCCATCACCCATCGTGTGCTGTACCACACCGCCTACCGTAAACAGCAAAGTCATCATTGCGGCAGCCTTGAACAACGGCATAAATCGCGTATGCAAGGCTATATGTCTTGCTTTTACTACCGGATGTTCAACCTTTGCCAATACCCGCTCGTCAAAATCTTTGTCCAGGCTGATGTGCCGGGCAACTTCCTGATAGGCGAACAAAGGCTTATAGCGAAGCAGATGTGCAGGAACTTCTTTCTGACGGAAGAAAGTCCGAAGAATCTGCTCTTCCTCTACCGAGGTTTCACAATTCCAGTAACGCTCCAACAATTGTTCAATGTACTTATAATCCATAAGTGTCTATTTCATCATATTTTGACCGGATCTGCCTTCGGGCCCGGAAGAGGTTTACTTTTACCTGTTCCTCAGTCAGATGCATGATCTCAGCAATTTCCTTATAACTTTTACCTTCTACATCCCTCAGTTGCATAACTGTACGCTGCTTCTCCGGAAGTTCATTCACCAAACGGTGAATCAGCTTAAGTTGTTCATCCTGCTCAATCTGTCTGTCAGGAGTCAATGCATCAGGAAGTTCAGTTGCCTCCTCCATGAGCGGAATATTCTGTGTTTCCAGTTTCTCGCTCCGGTCTATGGCCAGATTACGGGCAATTGTCGTACAATAAGCTTCAATAGAATCTAATTGTGACCACTCGTCCCGTTTATTCCAAATCTTGATCAGTGTATCCTGTACAATATCCTCTGCTTCTGTCCGGTTGAACGTTATTCGCAGTGCCAACCTGTAAAGCTTATCTTTCAAAGGCAGAATATCGTCTCGAAAACTGATCTTTCGCATTGCTTTCTATATTAATGACGGATAAGGGTTCAAAAAGTTACACGATTACTTGATTTTTTTCGAAAAAAATTATTTTTCAATCCGAATTACAGTACCGGAAAGGCCATCAATAGCTGATGCCTGTGTGATAATTACCTGGCGTACACCTGCTTCCACTGCAGAGAAAGCATTCTCCAGCTTCGGAATCATACCGCCCTGAATCACCCCTTCGGCTACATACTGACGGAACAAATCGGGAGTAATGACCGGAATCACGCTGTTGTCATCGTTTTCATCTTTCAAGACTCCTTTTTTCTCAAAGCAATAAACCAGTGTCACATCGAATGCATCGGCCAGTGCCTTGGCTGTTTCTCCGGCAATCGTATCAGCATTGGTATTCAGGATATGTCCTTCTCCATCGTGAGTCAGAGGAGCCATCACAGGAACAGCTCCACGGCAGATCAATGACACCAGAACTTCGGCGTCCACCTGTTTCACGTCACCGACAAAACCATAGTCAACCTCTTTCACGGGGCGTTTCACAGAACGGATCACATTCATGTCTGCACCTGTAAGTCCAATGGCATTCACTCCTTTAGCCTGAAGTCCTGCTACAATATTTTTATTCACCAGACCTCCATAAACCATGGTTACGACTTTCAATGTTTCAGCATCCGTAATACGTCTTCCGTTCACCATGCGACTTTCAATGCCCAATGACTCGGCTATGCGTGTTGCAGAACGTCCGCCGCCATGTACCAACAGCTTATAACCGGGAATCTTTGAAAAATCGGCCAGCAACTGGTTCAGTGTATCCGATTCTTCCACAATCTTTCCCCCGACTTTTATGATTGTCAGTTTTTCCATCTTCGTTTATTTTTGTTTTTTAATTGTCCTATCTATTAAAACACATTGTTTCCGGAACTAAATCTTTAGCTCCGGAAACAATTTCTTATCCCCAGACCTCTTTGCTTATTCCAGGTAAGTATATCCGTACAATCCCGAACGGTAGTTGGACAGGAATTCCTTGCCCTCTTCCACTGAGATTCGTCCTTCTTTAACTGACTTGGTTACCCAGGTTTCCAATGTGCGTACCAGTTTCTTGGGATTATACTGCACATAATCCAATACCTCAGCAACCGTTTCTCCATCAATCACCTGATCGATCGTGTATCCCTTATCGTTCACACTCACATGCACGGCATTGGTATCACCGAAGAGGTTATGCATATCTCCCAGGATTTCCTGATAGGCTCCTACCAGGAATACTCCGATATAATAGGATTCCTTTGACTTGATCGTATGTACAGGCAAATCATGAGACACATTACGGGTAGAAACAAAATTGGCAATCTTTCCGTCTGAGTCACAAGTGATGTCCTGCAAGGTAGCCGTACGGTCAGGACGTTCATCCAGACGCTGGATCGGCATAATCGGAAATATCTGATCGATAGCCCAGGAATCCGGCAGGGACTGAAACAGAGAGAAGTTGCAGAAATATTTATCTGCCAGCAGTTTGTCCAGGTTACGGAATTCATCAGGAGCATGCTTCAGACCCGAAGCAATCTGACAGATTTCACGTGTTACAGACCAGTACATACGTTCGATCTGGGCTCTCGTTTTCAGGTCTACGATTCCATGGCTGAACAGATCCAGACTCTCTTCACGGATCTGCTGGGCATCATGCCAGGCCTCCAGCATCCGGCTCTGGTTCAGATTATCCCAGATCTGGTAAAGCTCCTGAACCAGTTCATGATCGTTAGGCCCTACCTCAAATTCTTCGTCCATTGAAGGCAATGAAGCAGTTTCAAGCACTTCAAAAATCAGTACGGAATGATGGGCGGTCAACGAACGTCCGCTCTCCGTAATGATATTGGGATGAGGAATACCATTCTTGTTGCTGGCATCGACAAGAATTGAAATGGAGTCGTTTACGTATTCCTGAATGGAATAGTTCACACTGCTCTCGCTATAGGAAGAACGGGTTCCATCATAGTCCACTCCTAAACCGCCGCCTATATCAACAAATTCAACCGGGAAACCTAACTGATGCAACTGAACATAGAACTGGGAAGCCTCACGCAAGGCAGTCTTGATACGGCGTATTTTAGTTACCTGACTACCGATATGGAAATGGATCAGTTTCAGGCAATCCTTCATGTCCTTCTTTTCGATAAAGTCAAGTGCCTCAAGCAATTCACTGGAAGTTAATCCAAACTTGCTGGCATCGCCTCCACTTTCTTCCCATTTTCCGCTTCCGGAAGAAGCCAACTTAATGCGTATTCCAATATTGGGACGTACATTCAACTGTTTGGCTATGCGAGAAATCAGACGCAGTTCATTCAGCTTTTCGACAACCAGAAATATGCGTTTACCCATTTTCTGAGCCAATAATGCCAGTTCGATATAACTTTCATCTTTATACCCGTTGCACACAATCAACGAATCAGAATCCGTGTTAATGGCTATCACGGCATGCAGTTCCGGTTTGGATCCAGCTTCCAGTCCCAGATTAAATTTCTTTCCATGACTGATAATTTCCTCTACGACCGGACGCATCTGATTTACTTTAATCGGATAAATGATGAAGTTCTGAGCCTTATAGCCATACTCATCTGCCGCCTGTTGAAAACAATTGGAGATCTTTTCAATGCGGTTATCCAAGATATCAGGGAAACGCACCAACATCGGAGCCGTTACATCCCTAAGCTGAAGTTCGTCAACTAATTCTTTCAGGTCAACAGCCACTCCGTCTTTACGGGGAGTTACTGTTACATGCCCCTTTTCATTGATACTAAAGTACGAAACACCCCACCCCGTAATGTTGTAGAGTTCTTCTGAATCTTCAATACGCCATTTTCTCATTAGTCAATAGTTGATAGTTGGTTGTTTATGTTTATTTATTCATTAATGTATTTCATTTTCAATCTGTGTGTCTCCAGACAACAGAGCGCTTAACAGCCTTACGGCTTCATCGATCTGACTTCGGCTTTCCAGGCGCTCCCCGGACAGACAATACCGTGCCCGGCTGTAAAAGGGAAGCCGTTTTTCCAGTCCACCGATGATGAACGCCATCAGTTCCTGATCCGACTTTCCGGCCAGCAACGGACGTTTGGTCTTGGCAATCTTCAGACGGCGGAACAACACTTCCGGAGAGACATCCAGAAAGACGGTGTCACCTGCCTGATTCATGTAATCCATATTATCAAAGAAGCATGGAGTACCTCCTCCACAAGCGATCAGTACATCCTCAAAATCGCCTGCCTCATGAAGTAACTTCCGCTCTACTTCCCTAAAACCACTTTCTCCTTGTTCCGCAAAAATTTTGGATATGGTCTTATGCAAACGCTCTTCAATATACCAGTCCAGATCAATAAACTCCAGACCGGCAGCTTTGGCAAAGGCTTTACCTAACGTCGTCTTTCCAGAGCCCATATATCCGATTAAAAAGATGCGTCTCATTTCTTTTTCTTTACAACAGAACGTGCTTTACGGTTTTCTCCTTTAGCCTTTTGCAGCTCAATTACCTTGAAACAAGTTTCCAGATTCAAGTCTGCCGGTTCTACGGTAGACGGTATTTTATAATTCTTCTTCTGATAAGCGATATAGGGGCCATAACGTCCGTTCAATATCTGCAAATCTGGTTCTTCAGCAAATGTCTTGATTACCTTCTGGGCTTCAGCTTCCCGTTTGGCACGCAACATTTCTTCAGCTTCTTCCAATGTAATTGTCATCGGATCCATTGTCTTCGGTATGGAAACGAACGTATTGTCATAACGGACATAAGGTCCGAAGCGTCCGGTCCCGACCGTCACGGTCTTATTATCCAGTTCTCCCAATGTACGGGGCAGTTTGAACAAATCCAAAGCCTGTTCAAGTGTCACGGTTTCCAAAGAATATTCTTTCTTAAGCTGGGCAAAACGGGGTTTCTCTTCATCTTCGGCTGATCCGATCTGTACAACCGGTCCAAAGCGTCCAATCTTAACGGATACGGGTTTTCCCGTAGCCGGGTCTGTACCCAACATTCGTTCACCGACTTTATGTTCGCTCTTCACAGCCAAAGAGGTTTCAACTAACGGATGGAAGCCCTGATAGAATTCTTTCATCATTCCCGTCCAGGCTTCTTTTCCTTCAGCAACCTCATCAAACTCTTTTTCTACACTTGCTGTGAAATTGTAGTCCATGATCTGAGGGAAATATTCCATCAGGAAATCGTTGACAACTGAGCCTACATCTGTTGGAAGCAACTTAGATTTTTCACTTCCCGTCATTTCAGAACGGACAGTTACCGTTACCTGATTTCCTTTCAGCTTCAATACATCGTACTCACGTTTCGTTCCTTCACGGTTACCTTTTTCCACATAACCGCGCTGCTGAATCGTGGAAATAGTAGGAGCATAAGTAGAAGGACGTCCGATTCCCAGTTCTTCCAGTTTACGGACCAGGCTGGCTTCAGTGTATCTGGGAGGAGCCTGAGTGAAGCGCTGTACTGCCATTATCTCCTTCCGTTCCAGCTGCTGTCCCTTTTCCAGTGCAGGCAACAGGCGGCTTTCATCTTCCTGTTCCGATTCATCGTCATAGGATTCTTTATAAACCCGCAAGAAACCGTCGAACGTGACAACTTCACCTACAGCCGTGAACTTATCATCTGTACCACTGACTGAAATGGTAGCCGTCGTCTTTTCCAGTTCTGCATCTGCCATCTGAGAAGCCAGTGTACGCTTCCAGATCAGTTCATACAGACGCTGTTCCTGTGAAGTACCTTCAATCGTTTCATTGGTCATATAGGTAGGACGGATTGCTTCGTGAGCTTCCTGTGCACCTTTGGTTTTGGTTGCGAACTGCCGTGTCTTTACATATTTGTCTCCCATCATGGAAGTAATGACCTCCCGGCTGGAAGACAATGCCAGTTCCGACAAGTTTACAGAGTCGGTACGCATATAGGTGATCAAACCTTCTTCATACAAGCGCTGGGCAATCATCATGGTTTGGGCAACCGTATATCCCAGCTTCCGGGCTGCTTCCTGTTGCAAAGTAGAAGTCGTAAACGGAGCCGCAGGAGATTTACGCAGCGGACGGGTTGTAATGTCCTCAATGGTGAACTCAGCCTGTGCACAGCTTTCCAAGAAAGCCCGGGCCTCTTCCTTCGTTGCGAAACGGCGTCCCAGTTCAGCCTTTACTTCAGATCCCTTTCCGTCACTAAAAACTGCGGATACACGATAGAAAGTTTCACTGACAAAAGCATGGATTTCGCGCTCACGTTCCACGATCAGACGGACAGCAACCGACTGTACACGTCCTGCAGAAAGAGAAGGTTTGATCTTACGCCATAATACAGGCGAAAGTTCAAAACCGACAATACGGTCCAATACCCGGCGAGCCTGCTGAGCGTTGACCAGATCAATGTTAATGTCGCGCGGATTCTCAATTGCCTTTAAAATAGCCGATTTGGTAATTTCATGGAATACAATACGCTTCGTCTTCGCAGGATCCAGATCCAACACTTCAAACAAATGCCAGGATATAGCTTCTCCTTCCCGGTCCTCATCGGATGCCAGCCAAACCATATCGGCCTTTTTCGCTTCTGCCTTTAATGTGCTTACAACACTCTTTTTATCTTCCGGAATCTCATAAATGGGCTTAAAATTATTTTCAATATCTATACTAAAAGCCTTCTGTTTCAAATCCCGGATATGGCCATAGCTGGAAAGCACTTTATAACCGCTTCCCAGAAACTTCTCTATCGTTTTAGCCTTAGCCGGAGACTCAACTATCACTAGATTGTTCTGCATAATTTCGTGTATTCCATTAATGTTTTGCTGGCAAATGTAAAAAAAAAGCAGAACCCGACCTATATAATAAGGTTGGTTTCTGCTTTTTTTCTGTTTTTTTTATGTGTAACCTGCTTTTTTACCCCCGGAAGTCTCTTTTATATTTCCAAAAAATCAGAAAAGGTGCTTTCCGGAGTCAAAGCTTGCTACTTAAAAGCTCCAGCTGATTCCTCCCATGGCATAGAAGCCCTGTTCCGGATATCCGGTTTGAGTAATATAGTTCTTATTCAACAGGTTATTGAAGCGGACAAAGACATTCACGCCTTTCTTCCATCCATATTCAGCATTTAAGCAAAGATTATTTACCGGATCAGCCTTATAACCTTTCATGGCTTCTTTACGTCCTTCATACTGATAGTCAAGTCCGACATGCAATCCTGCAAAGACACGGGCACGGGCATGGAAATTCAGTGCCAGCTCAGGTTTATACATCAGCAGAGGATATTCACTGCCGGATTCTGTATCCCAACTGTAATAAATTCCTTCCAATGAAAAATCAGCCCAGTCTTTATATCCGTATTCCAGTCTGGCACCTCCATATCCCACTTTGGCCTTATCCTGCATCATCCAGGGCAAAGCACATGCAAAATCCGGAAGAGGATAGCAGGTAAAGACTTCATCATCCGTAATGCGATAACCTCCAAACACCTTGAGTCCCAGTCCGGTTACGGGAGAAGCCTTAAAGCCTAACTGCATATCGGCCAGTGTATAAGTAGAACGTAACTGCTCTTTCTGTCCCCAATATGGTGAGAGTTCATTCAAACGACGGAAATCATTCAGTTCACGTCCGCCCAGAGCCTGTGCATAAATCACATAGCTGTCCGAGAACACATAATCAACCTTTACGTCCGGAGCGACATCTACCCCACTTCCGTTTGCACTCTGCCAGTCAACATGAACACCCAGACGAAGCTTCCAGTTATCCCCGTCATAGGCATAATACGGATTTGCCTCCAGGGAAGTATAGTTCTTCATATTCTGACTGTCATAAGACAGATTATCCATGGTGATTCCGACACCGACCTGCTGTTCTTCATTCAGATGCCCCCAGAGATGAGCAGCCGTATGGATTTCATTCTCCGCTCCGTCTGTCAGGTTAGGCACGGCATACTTCCGGTTAAACCGGCGATAACCCGTCTGTACATCAAACTGTACCGGTAAGTCCTCCGTATTCGAGCGGAAACCAAGGAATCCTTCACCCAGGGTATAATGCTGATGTCCGGCAAAATCCGCTCCTTCCTGAGTTGCAGAACTTACTTCCAAAGGCATAGAATAATGGTTGAAGACCTGAGATGCGAAACTGCCTCCCAGACGGAAATCTACTTTACGGAAAGCATGCGTATAGACAGCTGAAAGATCTGTCCGGTAGAAACGGGCCTTCCAGTCTGATGAAATACCATCTACGTGAACATCACCGCTGAATCCATACAGTGAAGCCATCACGTCCAAACGGTCACGATCCGTCATATCCCATAAATAGGACGCCTTCAGATCCGCATTGTTCCGGCTTCCATAAGCTCCGCGGATATATCCCCGAGGAGCTTTCTTCCACTCCAGATCACGGGTAAAGGAATCCATCGGACGAACTGTCCAGGATGTAAGCGGACGGAGGGAAGTGGCATAATCAATATTCTTTTTCGCTACAGCCGGTTCCTCGACTTTGGGAAGTACATTCACCTTAAACGCATCCATTACCTCCGGATTATACTGATTCTCCACCACAACCGTACGGTTCAAGGTTGAATCTTTCTTCTGCTCCTGGGCTGAGATAACCGCTCCGGGAAGCAATCCGGCACATACTAAAGCTATTTTTATCTGTTTCATACGTTTAATTCACACTATTAAGTTTGGCCAATCGGGTTTCAATCATCTGCTCAATGTCATCATCAGCATGATAGTTCTGTTGCAAAGACAGCAAATACTGTTTAGCATCCAGCTTACGGTCCAGTTTCACATATACATCCGACAACAAGACAAAGCTGCGTGCAAGCCAATAAGCATGTGGTGTACTTACCTCAATATATGCCAGCACTTCTTTCTCTGCTTTTTCTGTTTCACCTGCATCAAAATAAATCTGTGCTACAAGATATTTTGCTTCTGCACCATAAACATTACGCGTATCTTTTGCCAGAACAGTCAGATCAGCCAGTGCTTCTGTCGCCTTTCCTGTAGCCAGCAATGCTTTGGCACGATAATAACGGGCTTCATTTTCAAGCTCCGGAGCCAGCTTGCTTTGGGCCAGCAGGGCTGAAGCAGTTGTCACGATCTCAGTCTGGTCATTGGCCATCCATGCACTGCGCAATGCTCCCGTTTCTGCCTGCAGGCGTTCTTCCTGTGACAAAGCACGGTCCGCCATACGCTTGTAGAGTCCCAGAGCTTTCGGATAATCTTTTCCCTTGTAAGCGATGTCTGCGCTCATACCCATCGCTTCCGTTGAGAATTTGCTGTCGGGATATTCAAGAACCTTATCCAGCCAGGAAGAGGCCGAAGCGTAATCCTGCTGGTTATAGGCAATGACTCCCAGATAATAAGAAGCATTCACACTAAATGCTCCCTGAGGGAATGATTGCAGATAACGGACAAAACTGTTTTTTGCCTCAGCAATCTCTCCACGCATATAAACACGTTCGGCAGCAACATAAGTCAGCGAATCACGTTCATTCACATCAAAGTTCGCTCCACCAGGAATCTGGGAGGCAAAAGCCATGTAATCATCAACCTTGTTCAAATCAATATAGATTGACTTCAGGTCGCGCTGAGCCAGACGGGCCTCTTCACTTCCGGGATAAGCTGTTATCACCTTCTTATAAGCAGCAATCGCCTTGTCATACTGGTCTGTCTGATAATAAAGCAGACCTATTTCATTGGCTGCCTTACGGGAAAGCGGACTCTCCGGATAACGCTGAACCAGCAAAGAATAGCGGTTAATGGCATTCGAATGATCTTCCATCAGCACGAAAGCACGTCCCTGCTCATAAAGGGCATCATCCAGATACTGTGAAGAAGGATAAGCTGTAAGCAGCTGGTTCAATGTTCCGATCTTTCCGGCATAATCCCGCTGCAAGCCTTTCACAAAGGCTTCCTGGAACAACGAATAATCACCGAATGAAGGATCATAAGCTACAGCCTGTGCATACAGACTGCGGGCCTCATCGAAACGGCGGGCGTAGAAATAACAGTCACCTATACGGTTGCTGGCATCCGCTGCAACGGTACGTTCCCGGGAAGCAACCAGTGGCACACAACGTTCAAACCAGTTCAAAGCCTTGTTATACTGTTTCTGCTTAAAGGCACAGTAACCGAGATTATACAAGGCCAGGCCATATTCCTGAGAATTCTTATTGGTGGCAAACTCCAGATACTGGCGCAGGTCAGTTGCCGCAGCTTCATATTTCTCCATACGATACTTCGATTCTCCCCGCCAGTAATAAGCGTCAGCCTTCGTCTGCTGATTATACTGTCCCAGTTGCAAAGACTGGCTGAAATACTCAATCGCATTTTCAAAAGCTGCTTGCGCAAAGGCCTGTGTACCCAGGCGGAAAAGCAGTTTCTGCTTAGCTTCCAGAATACGGTTTCCCGGATGACTGATCTTTGCGATGGACTTCAAAGCCGCCAGGTAACTTTTGGTATTCATATATACCTCAATCAGATAGTCATTCACCTTATCGGTATAAGGAGAATTGGGATATTCATTCAGGAAACGTTCGAAAACAGTCACTGATTCGGCAAATGGAGAATAAGAAGTTTCATGGATGCACAGAGCGTAATTATAAAGTGCCTGTTCCCGTATACTCCGATCAAAATCCATCGTAGAAGCCTGCTCAAAAGCCATACGGGCCTGATTACGTTCCTTCAGTTGCAGATAAGCCAGACCCATGTGAAGGTAAGCATTCTGAGTCAGAGCATCCTTGGGACCCGTAGCCTCGCCCAGACAAGCAGCAGCCTGAGAATAGACACCCATATTATAATAGCTCATACCCAGCTTATACATGGCTTTCCGGTCTCTGTTCTCCGTAGACTGACGATACTGCTCCAATTGCTTGACAGCCCCGGTATAATCATTCAACCCATAAGCTGCCTCACCGGAGATCCGATGCATTTCCGAAGCATGTTCCTGACCTTCATACGAAGCAAGCCAGGTATCAGCCAGATTCTTTGCCTGACGGTTATCTCCCTTGATCAGATAAATATCAGCTATATAATAAGGTGCGAGAACCCGATAGGCTTCGTTTGTTTCCACTTCACGGAAGCCGTTCAACGCATGGTCATAGCGACGGTTCACATAATCAATATAGGCAAGATTATATACCGCATCGTCATGATAACGGGAACTTGCAGCCTTCAGGACAGAGAACCAGATTCCAGCCTCTTCCAGATTGCCGATCTTCATATAAGCTGTACCCAGGCGCATGGTACATTCATCCCGTTCTTCTTCACTCAACATGTCAATATCACAACCTTTAAAAGTAGCGATAGACTCCAGGTATTTTCCTTTAAAGAACCAGGCCGAAGCTATTAAGGATTGCACCCGATTGGCATAACGCGATTCGGGATATGCCTCCAGATAAGCACTCAAGGCTTCAATACAATCCGGCATTTTCAGTTCATAGGAAGTGCAGGCCAGCATATAGGCTGCCTCATCCAGCAGATCAGCTTCTCCATTCTGCCGGACATATCGATCCAGTGTCTGCCGCGCCGCAGCATAATCCTGGCGCAAAAAGAGCTGTTTGCCGTCATCAAACAAACGGCGCGAATCGGTCAACGGTTCCGTCTGCTGCCCGGAAGCAGCAAGTGGAAGCGCGCATAGCCAACCGGCTATCAGCATGTATCTTTTATTTTTCATATTTAGAGATATAAACGATTTACTACAGAAATAAGTTTTCTCAACGATCAGTCTTTCCGAAACTGAGGCATCGACAAGAAGCGTTTCACTCCTTCCCGGACAGAATCAAGACCGAACTTCTCCGGATCAATCTGATCCAGCGGCAGCCAGAACGAATCAGCAACATCATCCATGGCCTTCAGACGGGTATCATCGGCCACCTGACAGAGGAAAAACAGATCAAGGGTATGAACCAGAAAACCTGAATACAAATAAGTGTTAGGCAAGGAAAACAGATAGGTTGTCTGAATGACCTCCAGTCCGGTTTCTTCCTTTACTTCCCGCTTTACCCCTTCTTCGCCCGTCTCATACATATCAATGAAACCACCGGACAAATCAAGTGTACCTTTGGCAGGTTCCTTTCCCCGACGGCAAACCAACAGTTCATGATTCCGGTTCAGAATGAAAGCTACTGTTGCCGCACTGGAATTAAAATAGTAAGTAAAACCACAGTCGGCACAATGCTTTGATTTCTCATTATGAATCTCAAAATGAGAAGAACCACATTTCGGACAATACTTAAATAATTCTAATGGATGCATAACTCCACAATTTATAAAACTTCACAAAGATAACAGAAATGAAGGAATAAAGTCAAGAAAAAGAAAGCTTATCCACAAGTTTCACATTCTTTTTAATATATCCTGCATTGTTTTTAGAGACAAAAGCATAGATAAATAAAAAAGTTTTTCTACATTTGCTTACAATATGATATAATAAGAACCATAGTTATGGAAAAAATTGATAACTTAGACAAACAAATTCTGGAAATAATCTCCCAGAATGCCCGTATTCCTTTCAAGGATGTTGCCGCAGAATGCGGTGTCTCACGTGCAGCCATCCATCAGCGTGTACAGAGACTGATTGATCTTGGTGTGATCATCGGATCCGGATATCATGTCAATCCCAAGAGTTTAGGTTACAGCACCTGCACATACGTGGGTATCAAACTGGAAAAAGGATCCATGTACAAAAGCGTTGTTGCCGAACTTGAAAAGATTCCCGAAATCGTAGAATGCCATTTCACTACCGGTCCTTACACCATGCTGACCAAACTGTACTCTACAGACAACGAGCATCTGATGGAACTGCTGAACTCCAGAATTCAGGAAATCCCGGGAGTTGTGGCTACTGAAACACTGATTTCCCTGGAACAGAGCATCAAGAAAGAAGTCCCCATCCGCAACGAAAAGAAATGATGGAGTGGTTACTGACTTACCACGTCGGAGGAATTGTCATCGGAATATGCACATTCCTGATCATCGGATTCTTTCATCCGGTTGTCGTTAAGGCCGAGTATTACTGGGGAACGCGGTGCTGGTGGATCTTCCTGCTACTGGGAATTCTTGCCCTGGCCGGTTCTGTCCTTGTCGACAATCTTCTGATAGCTTCCTTATTGGGCGTATTCTCTTTCTCCTCTTTCTGGACCATCAAAGAGCTGTTCGAACAGCGCGAACGGGTTCTGAAAGGATGGTTCCCGATGAATCCTCAAAGGAAACATGAATACGAAGCGCCCCCGACCGATACTCCGGAATGAGAAGTTCTTTTTCACAAGAAGAGCCGCAGAAATTATGAGCAGACAACTCCTGCATCCGTAATTTCTGCGGTTCTTGTTTTTACAGGAAACGAACTCATTCGATCACAGCTTTCACCGGCTGTTGTTTTACCGTATCCAGCGGAACAGCCCGATATGCGATTTTTGAGAAATCGATTTTCCGCAAATCTATGCTGCGGATCTGACTGTTGTACATCGTCCGGTAATAAATCGTGCGGCTGGTCATATCCGTTGCGGAAGTCCATTGCGTAGCACTGGGAATGTCAACAGGAGTCTGTCCCTTTGCGAATTCAATACCGATGGGAATGTCAAAGTTATTCAGAATCTGGAAACCCTGCAGGACTGTTTCCTGAGAAGTAGCCGGCACGGGAGCCGTAGCCTGATAGAAAGCTGCTCTCACAAACCGTGAAGGCGGAGTGACATCTCCCGGTATTCCCAGGAAACCGCTTCCGGCTCCAAACGAAGTCAGGTTTGTTTCTCCCAGCTGGTTTTCGGGAGCCGTACCCGGAAAGAGATTGACATAATTATTCAGGTTGGTCAGATGCCATTCCAGATCCGGAGAATTGGTCAGCACACCGAGAGGATTCTCATAGAACCGTGGCGTTCCATCCATAATCTCCAGCACGATCTGCCGTCCGGAAAGATCCGTAAAACGCCAGTGTACGGTCGATGCCCGGGGATCAACGTTTACCACGTGAACCTGCCGGACTGCTTCCTTCACCTCATCAACATTCTTACAGTTTCCCAGAATCCATGACACCAGCTGCAAATCAGATATACTCTGAGCCTTCAGCGAAGGATTATAGGTTTCATACTTTCCATAACGGGGAAAATAGAACAAACCGGCTGAAAGCCCGGCTTCATTCAGGCCTTCGGCTACAAATTCTTTCTGCTGGACAGCCAGGCCCACATAACCGTAACGCGAGGTAAACACCATGCCGTTCTGTCCTTCCGGAGTATAGGACTGTTCCTTGTAGTTGCGCGGAACAATCACATACTGACTGTTCAGATCACTTCCGCCCCATTCAATCGTACGTGCCACAACCGTAGCTCCGTCTTTACTTTTCAGCGTAATGCCTGTACAGGCATCAGCCACTGAGGGGGACAACAAACCAGCCGCCATCAGGGGCACTACAAACATCTTCTTCAATTTCATATCGATCAGTTTTATATAGAAAACAATTAACAAATGAATAAGTTCACTGTTCTTTCCGGTATCCATACGGAGTTTTTCCCGTCATGCGTCGGAAAAAACGGCAAAAGAAGGATGGATTCGGGAAATGCAACTCATCAGCTATCTGGTAAACCGGTTTGTCCGTATGCCGCAAAAGCAGCCTGGCCTCCTGCACCACAGCCTCATTCACCCAGTCCATGACAGTACGATGACTGACCTGACAAACCAGTGTACTCAGATAACGGGGACTCAGGAACAGACGTCCGGCATAGAAAGAGACATTGCGTTCTGAAAGGGCATAACGGTTGATCAGATCAATAAAATGCTCAAAAACTTCCTCCTGCCGTGTACGTTTCGGCTGTTCTTCTGAAAGCCCCTGCTTCCGGAAATAATCAATCTGATGGAACAGAACGGAAATAATGCCGGTCACCGTTTCCCGGGCAAACGGCTCGTCGTGCAGAACCTCCCACAACAGAACAAAAATCTTCTGCAGACGTTCCTCTTCCTCTGCCGTCAATACCAGGGAAAGGAAAAGCCTGCCCTGCAAATAAGTTTTCAGCAATCCTACGGGACGTTCTTCCTCCATCAGGCGATTGGCAAAGGCCAGCATGCAAAAATCACAGTCGGAAGAGATCTCCACCACCTCAAACAAGGTACCGGAGGAAGCGACAACCAGCTGCCCGGCACACAAGACCCGTTCTATCAGATTCACGCGTAAACGGATTTGTCCCGAGCGGATACACACGACACGTCCCTCCGTCAGACGATAAGGCTGTCCGATGATCGAAATGAAATCCTTGACATCCTGTATGCCCCTGATGGAACGGACCAGCCCCAGTTCTTCCCGGATGAAACGGTAATCCCTGCAGTCCTGAAGCGGAAAGCCCAGGAGCTGTTTCAAAGCCAGATTCTGAATTCCTTTTTGCATCATATCAACTGTTTACTTCCTGCAAAGATAATATTTCATTCCACTTTTCAGGTATAAAACCATGAAATTCGGAGTATCAGGACATAGAGTCTTACATATAGGGCTTCCATTCCTTCCGGAAACTTCTACCTTTGCATACAAGAACCTTTCAAGATAAAACACTATGATACGAACCATTCTTCTTCTCCTGCTGATGACCGGAATGATCCTGCCGGCTTCTGCCCAGCTCACCCTGGAAGAATGTCAGCGCAAGGCACAGGACAACTATCCGCTGGTCACCCAATACCAGCTGATCCGGCTCTCGGAAGAATACAGCCTAGCCAATGCAGCCAAAGGCAATCTTCCCCAGATTTCTCTCAGCGGCAAAGCCTCTTACCAAAGCGATGCCACTACCCTTCCGTTCGAAGTGCCGGGAGTATCTTTCAGGGGAATGCCCAAAGACCAGTATCAGGTGATGGTGGAAGTCAGACAAAACCTTTGGGATGGCGGAATCATCCGTAACCGGAAGAAGCAGATATCGGCTGCCTCCGAGGAAGCCACCCGCCAGCTGGACGTCAGCATGTATGCTGTCAACGAACGGGTGAACGAGGTTTTCTTCGGGATTCTGCTGCTGGACGAACAGCTCACCCAAAACACCTTATATAATAAGGAGCTGGAACGGAACCTGAAAGCTGTCTGCTCTTATCGCGACAACGGGCTGGCCAATGAAGCCGACGTAGATGCGGTTCAGGTAGAGATCCTTCAGTCGCATCAGCAACGCATCAGTCTGGAGAACAACCGGCGGGCATATATCCGGATGCTTTCTCTCCTGACGGGAGAACAGCTGGAAGAGTCCGTACACCTGACCCGACCCGATACTCCCGTACTGACGGAGTCTTTGCAGATCAGGCGGCCGGAACTCGCTCTCTACAACGCCCGGCAATACCAGCTCAACGTCCGGGAACAGGCTCTCAAGGCAGGCATCCGGCCACAACTCAGCCTCTTTGCACAGGGAGCCTACGGCAATCCCGGTCTGAACATGCTGAAAGATGCCTTCGAACCTTCCTACCTCGTCGGAGCCCGGCTCAGCTGGAACTTCGGCAGCCTGTACACCCTCAGGAACGACCGTCGTCAGCTGGACAACGAACGGCTGAAGATTGAAAGCAACCGCAATCTGTTTCTGTTCAACACCCGCATACAACTGACACAACAGGATGAAACCGTCCGTACCCTCCGGGAACAGATGAAAAAAGACGATGAAATCATCCGCCTGCGTACACACATCCGGCAGGCTGCCGAAAGCAAAGTGGCCAACGGCACCCTTTCCGTCACCGAAATGCTTCGTGAACTGACGCGGGAGAATCTGGCCCGACAGGACAAGGCCCTGCATGAAATTCAGCTGCTTCTGACTTACTATCAGCTGCAACACCTGACCAACGAATAATCTCCTTTCCCGTAAAAACACCGCTTAAAGACATGAAAAAACTATTTTTCCTACTAACACTGCTTGGCCTCTCCGGATGCAGTTCCCGTCCGGAATTTGATGCTACGGGCACCTTTGAAGCTACCGAAATCATCGTTTCGTCCGAAGCTGCCGGCCGTCTGTTTTTCCTGAATGCAGAAGAAGGAACCCGCTTTTCCCGGGGAACCGAAGTCGGACTGGTCGATACGGTCCAGCTTCATCTGCAGAAACTCCAGCTGGAGGCCAGCCGGAAGTCCTTCACCAGCCAGCGTCCCGACATCCGGAAGCAGATAGCCGCCACGCAGGAACAGATCACCACGGCCCGGCGTGAGCGCAACCGTGTCGAGAACCTGCTGAAAGCGGATGCAGCCAACCGCAAGCAGCTAGACGACTGGGATGCCCAGCTTGCCCTGCTCAACCGCCAGCTGGAAGCTCAGATCTCCTCTCTGGAAAACAGTACCGCAAGCCTCAACGAACAGAGTTCCTCCATAACCGTCCAGATCGCCCGGATTGAAGACCAGCTTCAGAAGTGCCACATCCGTACACCGATCAGCGGAACAATCCTGGCCAAATATGCCGAACCGGGGGAACTGGCCACCGTCGGAAAACCCTTGTTCAAGATTGCAGACACCGAAAACATCTGCCTGCGTGCCTATGTCACCTCCACCCAGCTGGCCTCGGTCAGACTGGGAGATCAGGTCCGGGTGTTTGCCGACTTCGGTGACAATAACCGGAAAGCCTATCCGGGCAAAGTGACCTGGATTGCCGATGAAGCCGAATTCACCCCCAAAACCATCCTGACCGACGATGAACGGGCCAATCAGGTCTATGCCGTCAAGATTGCAGTCCGCAACGACGGCTACATCAAGCTGGGCATGTATGGTGAAGTCCTGTTTAACGACGAACAGCCATGAATACCGGAGAGACAATCATATCCGTCAGCCACGTGAGCAAAAGCTACGGTTCCGTCCGGGCTCTGGAAGATGTTTCCCTCACGGTCTCCCGGGGAGAGATCTTCGGGCTGATCGGTCCGGACGGTTCCGGGAAAAGCACTCTTTTCCGGATTCTGGCCACCCTGCTCACCCCCGACCAGGGCAAAGCCTGCGTCGACGGGAGAGACGTATGTACCGACTACAAAGCCATCCGCCGGGAAGTGGGCTACATGCCGGGACGTTTTTCCCTCTATCCGGATCTGACCGTGGAAGAAAACCTGAACTTCTTTGCTACGGTATTCCATACAACCATTCAGGATCATTATGAACAGATCAGGGATATTTATGAACAGATAGCTCCGTTCCGTCAGCGCAGGGCCGGTGCCCTCTCCGGCGGAATGAAGCAGAAACTTGCCCTTTGCTGTGCCCTGATCCACGATCCGCAGGTGCTTTTCCTCGATGAACCCACCACAGGAGTAGATCCGGTTTCCCGCAAAGAGTTCTGGCAGATGCTGTCCCGGCTTCAGGAAAAAGGCATCACCATCCTGGTCTCCACTCCTTTCATGGATGAAGCCCGGAAGTGTCACCGGATTGCCTTCATTCAGGAAGGAAAGATCCGGGGGACCGATACCCCCGGAGAAATCCTCCGCCGCTTCCGCGACATACTCTGCCCGCCCGCATTGAAGCGGGAGAAGCAAGACCACCCGGCTCTTCCCGTCATCCGGGTGGAAAATCTGGTCAAACAGTTCGGATCCTTCACTGCCGTCGACCACATCTCCTTCGAAGTCCGTCCGGGAGAAATCTTCGGTTTCCTCGGTGCCAACGGAGCCGGCAAGACCACCGCCATGCGGATTCTGTGCGGACTCAGCTTTCCCTCCGGCGGACAGGCAGAAGTGCTGGGCTACGATGTCCGCACACAAAGCGAGGAAATCAAGAGACACATCGGCTACATGAGCCAGAGATTCTCTCTCTACGAAGATCTGACCGTCTGGGAGAACATCCGGCTTTTCGCCGGGATCTACGGAGTTCCTGAAGCAGAAATAGCCCCCCGGGCCGAAGCCATGCTGCGTCAGATCGGGCTCTACGAAGAACGAAAGTCCCTTGTCGCCGAGCTTCCTCTGGGCTGGAAGCAGCGGCTGGCCTTTTCCGCAGCCATCTTCCACCGCCCCCGCCTTGTATTCCTTGACGAACCGACCGGAGGCGTTGATCCGGCCACCCGACGGCAATTCTGGGAACTGATCTATCAGGCTGCCGGAGAAGGCATCACCGTTTTTGTCACTACCCATTACATGGATGAAGCCGAATACTGCGACCGCATCTCCATGATGGTAGACGGACAGATCCGGGCGCTCGACACGCCTGCCGGCCTGAAATCACGCTTCCACGCCAGGGATATGGACGAAGTATTCCAAAAGCTGGCCCGGGAAGCCAGACGAAATTAACCCTTACTTACAGAAAGGATACCCCATACCATGAAACAGTTTATCGCATTCATCCGGAAAGAATTCTACCACATCCTGCGCGACCGGCGCACCATGCTGATCCTGATCGGCATGCCCATCGTGCAGATCATCCTTTTCGGTTTCGCCATCTCCACGGAAGTCCGGAATATCCAGACAGCCATCCTCGCGCCCTCCACCCCGGCCGACATCCGCCTGCTGATTGACCGGCTGGATGCCAGCGAATACTTTACAGTCAAATACCTGGTGCGTACGGAAGCCGAACTGAACGAGCTGTTCCGGCAAAACAAAATCGAACTGGCCGTCGCCTTTTCCGAAGATCTGAACCGGCGGCGTCCCGGCTCCCGGCAAATCCAGGTAATCGCCGATGCCACTGATCCCAATCAGGCCATTACCTGCAATGCCTACCTTCAGGGCATCCTCTCTCCGGCGCTGGCCGAACTTCAGGCTGCCTCCCCCTCCGGTACTGTCCTGAATCTCCACACCCGTCTGCTCTATAACCCCCAGATGCGCAGTGCCTATAATTTCGTTCCCGGAGTCATGGGACTGATCCTCATGCTGATCTGTGCCATGATGACTTCCATCTCCATCGTCCGCGAAAAAGAAACCGGTACCATGGAAGTGCTGCTCGTATCTCCGGTACCGCCTTTGTTCGTCATACTTTCCAAAGCAGTACCCTATTTCCTGCTTTCCATCCTGAATCTGACGACCATCCTGCTCCTTTCAGTCTTCGTGCTTCACGTCCCCATAGCGGGCAGCCTGACCGCCCTGTCAGGTGTTTCCCTGCTTTTCATCTTCGTATCCCTCTCGCTCGGTCTGCTGATTTCGTGCGTAACCCGTACGCAGGTGGCTGCCCTGCTGATTTCGGCCATGCTGCTGATGATGCCTACCATCCTCCTTTCGGGCATGATTTTTCCTGTCGAGAGCATGCCGCTCATCCTTCAGGGATTTTCCTGCCTTATCCCCGCCCGATGGTATATCAGTGTAGTCCGCAAACTGATGATCGAGGGTGTTCCCTTCGCCTGCGTCTGGCAGGAAACCTGCATCCTTTTCCTGATGGGAACCATACTGATCGGCATTACAACCCGCAAATTCAAGAACCGTTTAGAATAATAACCACATCCCTTCCATGATCCTGCGCTACCTCATCGAAAAAGAATTCAGGCAACTGAAACGCAACAGCTTTCTGCCACGCCTGATCGTGCTCTTCCCCTGCATGATGATGCTCGTCATGCCGTGGGCAGCTACACTCGAAATCGAAGACCTCCGTATCGCTGTCATCGACAACGATCACAGCCCTTCTTCCCAACGGCTGGTACACCGCATTGAGGCCTCTCCCTACTTTCAGCTGACCGCTCTTCCTTCCACCTTTCAGGAAGGCATGCATACCATCGAGCAAGACCGGACAGACATCCTGCTCGAAATACCTCAGGACTTTGAGAAAGAACAGATCAACGGACGCCCGGCCTCTGCCCTCATTGCCGTCAATGCCGTCAACGGAACCAAAGGAGGCCTGGGCAATTCCTATCTGCAACAGATTCTGAATCCGCAACCCTCCGCCGCTTCCGTCCGCTACCTTTTTAATCCCCACCTGAACTACCGGGTCTATATGGCGCCGGCTCTTCTGACCATGGTACTCGTGATGCTCTGCGGTTTTCTGCCCGCCCTCAATGTAGTCAGCGAAAAAGAGAAAGGAACCATCGAACAAATCAACGTCACGCCGGTAAGCCGCTTCACGTTTACCCTTGCCAAGCTTCTGCCTTACTGGATGATCGGTTTTCTGGTACTGAACCTCTGCATGCTGCTGGCCTGGGCTGCATATGGCCTGCTTCCCCAGGGCAGTTTGCTCACCATCTATCTGAGCGCCTTCATATTCATTCTGGTCATGTCGGGCCTGGGACTCATCATTTCCAATTATTCCTCTACCATGCAGCAGGCCATGTTCGTCATGTGGTTCTGCATGCTGCTGTTCATCCTGATGAGCGGACTCTTTACCCCCATCCGCAGCATGCCTGCATGGGCGCGTTGCCTCACGTACCTCAACCCTCTACGGTACTTTATGGAAATCATCCGTATGATCTATCTGAAAGGCAGCACACTGCCCGACATCCTTTCCCAACTGGGTACACTCAGCGGTTTTGCCGCCCTGCTCTATGCAGGAGCCATCTTCAGCTACAAGAAGAGAAATAACTGACTCTACGGGAAGGAAAGGCCTGGAGAAAACGTATTTTAACATTCAAGGGAGTATATCTTGTTCAGAAATCGCTATATTTGAAAATACGAACCTTAAACGTAGAGAATATGAACTCAAATCCGATTTTCAACATGCACATCCCCACCAAACTGGTCTTCGGATGTGGAGAAATTAAAAAGCTGGCAACAGAAAAGCTGCCGGGTAAGAAAGCGATGATTGTCATTTCTTCCGGTACTTCCATGAAGAAATACGGTTATCTGGACAAAGTCATCAACCTGCTTACAGAAAACGACACGGCTTCCATCGTGTACGACAAGATACTTCCCAACCCCATCAAGAGCCACGTCATGGAGGCTGCTGCCATCTGCCGTGAGAGGGGATGCGATTTCATTGTCGGTCTGGGTGGCGGAAGTTCCATCGACTCAGCCAAAGCCATCGCCGTAATGGCGTGCAACGACGGTGACTACTGGGACTATATCCAGGGAGGAACCGGCAAGGGACGCCCGGTCAAGAAAGTACTTCCCGTCGTAGCCATACCGACAACAGCCGGAACCGGAACGGAAGCCGACCCGTGGACGGTAATTACCAATGAAGAACGTCAGGAAAAAATTGGCTTCGGATGCCCGGGCACTTTCCCAGCCCTTTCCATCATTGATCCGGAACTGATGGTTTCCATCCCGCCACACCTGACCGCCTATCAGGGCTTCGATGCTTTCTTCCATGCAGCCGAAGGATTCATCGCCAACTGCTCGACTCCGATCAGCGACCTGTATGCCCTGGAGGCCATCCGCCTGCTGGCCAAATATCTGCCAATTGCTGTCAGTGACGGGAAAAACCTGAAAGCACGCGCCAAAGTGGCCTGGGGAAGCACACTGGCCGGCCTCGTGGAATCCACTTCCAGCTGTACTTCTGAACATTCCATGGAACATGCCATGAGTGCATTCTATCCCGAACTGCCCCACGGTGCCGGACTGATAGCGCTGAGTGAAGCCTATTTTGAAACTTTCCGCAACGACAGCATGAAACGTTACATGAAGATGGCTGAGGTAATGACACAGCAGAAGAGCAACCGCCCGAGCGACTTCATTGACGCACTGGTACGCATGCAGACAGCCTGCAACGTGCGCGACATCCGGCTCAGCGACTGGGGACTGAAAGAAGAAGACCTGCCGAAAATGGTACAGAATGCACGCGACACCATGGGCGGCCTTTTCCTGTTCGATCCACGCCCGCTGACAGATGAAGAGATCCTGAACATTTACAAGAAATCCTATCGTTAACTGACGACGGATATCCTTCAGGTACGCAGGAAAGAAGTTCCGACTTCTTTCCTGCGTTCTTTTTTGCCCAATCTTCCGGCATCGAACAGACGATTCTACCGTATCGTGCTGGTGGAACTTTTATTTTCTCCTGGTGGAACTTTTATTTTCTCCTGGTGGAACTTTTATTTTCTCCTGGTGAAACTTTTATTTTCTGCTGGTGAAACTTTTATTTTCTGCTGGTGAAACTTTTATTTCGTCTTGATGAAACAAAAGTTTCGGGCTGATGAAACAACCGCATCCTGCAGAAGATACACAACCTTTTTACTGAAAATATTTCATCGAAAAGAGTACTTTATCCGAATATTATTTGTATATTTAGCAAAAACAATACCCAAAGAAAGGAGGATGCCGGGTATTGAACCTATGTTTCAACAACCATTCTTAAATTTTTCATGACATGAAAACACTAAAACAACTGACCGTATTAATCTTGTTTTTGTCCGGGCTGATGACAACCGGATGTGACAGGGAGGAAAATGCTCCGCCTCCTGAACCGCCGACTATCAATGTGACAGACAGTCTGGTAATGGTAGACCTTTATCACAGTATGAAGCTGGGAGAATGGGGAGAAGCGTATAACTGGGATCTGACTGACCCCGAATCATGGATAGGTATAGGGTTTCAGACGGATGAAAATGGCCTGAAATATGTAAACAAAATAAGAATAATATTATATCAGGATAAGGATATAGAGTGTTCCCTGCCTTCCAGCCTTGGGAATCTGAAATATCTCAGTGAATTCGGTTTAGGAGGAATCCCTAATCTGAGAGACCCGTTTCCGGAATCAATATATAACTGCCCTATGCGCATAATGAGTATTTTTGATTGCCCCAAACTTACAGATAAGATATCTCCTAAAATTGCCCAATGGAAAAATACATTGGAAGAACTGTCTATAAGCAAAACGTCTTTTTATGGAGAGATTCCTAAGGAAATTGGAGAGTGTCAATTAGTAAAATATGTAAATCTAACCTGGAATAAATTTTCAGGAACCATTCCGGCTGAGATTGTCAAAATACCATGCGGTACCATCTTTTTGGGACATAATGAATTTACTGGGGTAGACTGGAGAATTTACACTGAAAATATCGGACCTGGAGATTTCCTATGTTCTTTCAACAATTTCACAGGTGAGATTCCACAGGAAGTGCTGGAATCAGAACGCTGGAACCATTTTCATTCTTTCTATCCCTTCAACGAAGGGTATGGCTTTACAAATTATCCGTTAGATGAGAACCAATTACCGAAATAGTATGAAACAGTTTATAATCACTATAGGTATGGCTGTGCTATCCGTAGGATGTGCAGACCAATCCATTGAACCAATGGAAAACATAGAAAATGACATTATTTCCAGAAGTATGAACCCATATTCAGAATCCACTTCCAACCCAACGCTGGCTACTGATTGGGAAAACCTGGAAGAAATTATTAATTATAAAGGGGATCATCTTAAATCCCCTTGGCATCCAGAAACCAGTATGGGAGATTATGAATTTGCCCGAGACATTAAGAAAGAGGACGGCTGGACTATGCTTTTTCATACCTTCAAAGGAGTCAGTATATCACCGGATGATAACTATATTTTTCTTTATAACCGACTGACCGGATGGATGAAAGTCTTTTATTATGTGGAAAATGCCCAAGGAAGCAACCATGGTGTCTGGAAATTAGAAAGCCAGCTAGGAACAACAGATTTTTTCAATCTGAATCAATATATTGCATTGCCCGACAATACAACCAAGCCGTATGATGAAATAGAGTTGTCTAATATTACACAAACAAAAGCCCATGGATTTAATGGTGGTTGGAATGGATTCCAGATAGAAATCCCTTATATCACAGACATTGAGAACCAGTCGTTTTATCTATCCAGCTATTATAATGAAGCTACTTCATATAATTTCCAGGGACAGCTCAATATTGAAACAGAAGGCAGTATTATCAAGACATATGAAAAGCCCAATAATCAGAATATTCAAAACGGTATAGCCAATATCGGAAGTAACAAAGCCAAAGCGTTGATTGACAAAATGAAGGAAAAGTCTGATCAGGGCATGGCATCTGATAATACAGGAACCATTAAGGCAAAGTTTGGTACGAAAATTATCAATGCTTTGTCCAAAGTGAAACAAGGCGATATCAAGTCTGCTATTCTGGGCGGTCTTAATCTTATCTTCGGAACCTCTACCGTACAAGAGACTTATACGGTTAACCTCAGTTCTACAGGAAATATCACATACACAGGTGAAGGAAATACAATACGAAACACTACTATTCCCCCTATTAGCATTCCATTGTTCGATATCATGAATCCCGGTATCTCAAGTAACAATTTAGAATTATCTGCCGAAAATATGGTCTTGCCTGAAGACGGATCCATGACAAGAAGTGGAGAGAAAGTATTTCCCGGAGTCTGGACATTGGCTTCTGCACCGAAACTCTATCCAATGCGTTATTCTCCTTATAAGCCCAAACCATACGGTGGAGGATACATTACTCCTGTTCTGGAATATGGCACATGCTCTTATGAAATCCTGATAAATCCGGAATTGCAGCCTTACATTACCAGCCAAAGTTCATCTTATGAAATTATTTCACTGGCTAAACAAAATGGGAACAATCTGCCGAATGAATACATACAATATGGATTTCCGACACCTTTAATTTATGAGGATGACTATATGACCCTTAATGAGTCATATATGTCGATGGATAATTCGATTGAAGTTGGCAGTATGTGGGCTCTTCCACCCAGTGGATATGACTATTATTTCGACTGGGGGAAATATAATGTAAATGAACTGGTGGTCATTACATTGAATCTCACTTACAATTACAATGGAAAAGAGAAAAAAGTCTCTTTTTCCAGAACATACAAGCCTGAGTTTGTTTATTCTGATGCCGCAGACAAACGTATTTTTATAACTGGTCAATATAAGACACCATACATAATTAATACTGGTGAATACCCCTTAGGGCAAAAAGCAAATATTTTGTCCACTGAAGAGGAGCTTCATGAAAACGACAGCATTATGAGTAATATTCAATAGGCAAATCAATACTGTATAACTTTATTCAGAAGAGCAAGGCAGCCCCAGGATTCTGGATCCTAAGGCTGCCTTTTCTTTTATCCACTCAATATTACTTTTGAGACAGTTCCTCAAGTGATTTTCCCTCATAATTGCAGATGGCCTGTTTAAACTCCAGAGGAAGTTCCACAGGTTCTTTCGTGGCAATGCTGTAGCCCACCATTACCGTACGGCACTGGCATTTGCGAATACCGCTGACCTTATCCACTGCACGCTGAAGCAGGGTAAAGCTCTTGTGTCCCAGATGAACAACAGAAGTCTCAATAACCAGTTCATCAGAGAAAAAGACCGGAGCCAGAAAATCTGCATTGATGTTTGCCACTACGATGCCGATGCGGTTCCATTCCTTTTGTCCGAATACATCGCGCAGGTAAGAAGTCTTCGCCAGATCGTAAAGTGAAAAATAGGAAGAATTGTTCATGTGACCGTACTGGTCGACATCGTTGAACCGGATCTGTACCGGCAAAACGTGCTTGAATGTCATTTCATCTGCCATAATAGTATCTCTTATTAAATCTTCAAATATATATCTTTTTTTTCAGAAGGCGGCTATCAAATGGCAATAATTTCTTACTTTTGTCCACAACTTAAGATTCAGACTTTAAAACATTATCGCATTATGAATAATAAATTTAGCAAAGAGACACTCTGCGTACAGGCAGGATGGACTCCGAAGAAAGGCGAACCGCGCGTCTTGCCCATTTATCAGAGTACAACCTTTAAATATGACACCAGTGAACAGATGGCCCGCCTGTTCGATCTGGAAGACAGCGGCTATTTCTATACCCGCCTGCAAAATCCGACCAATGATGCCGTAGCATCCAAGATTGCAGCCCTCGAAGGAGGAGTAGGTGCCATGCTGACTTCTTCCGGTCAGGCTGCCAACTTCTATGCAGTGTTCAACATCTGTGAAGCCGGCGACCATTTTGTCTGCTCGTCTACCATTTACGGAGGTACATTCAATCTGTTTGCCGTAACCATGAAAAAACTGGGCATTGAATGTACATTCGTGGATGCAGATGCACCGGAGGAAGAAATCAGCAGGGCTTTCCGCCCCAATACGAAATGTCTGTTCGGCGAAACAATCTCCAATCCGAGCATCAATGTGCTCGACATTGAGAAGTTTGCACGCATTGCCCACAAACATGGTGTGCCTCTTATCGTAGACAATACCTTTGCTACACCGATTAACTGCCGTCCCTTTGAATGGGGAGCTGACATCGTGACTCACTCCACCACCAAGTACATGGACGGACATGCCACCTGCGTGGGAGGAGCCATCGTAGACAGCGGAAACTTTGACTGGGATGCACATGCTGACAAATTTCCGGGACTGACCCAGCCCGACGAGTCTTATCACGGACTGACCTACACAAAGGCTTTCGGAAAAATGGCTTACATGACCAAAGCAACAGCCCAGCTCATGCGTGACCTTGGCTCGATCCAGTCTCCCGAAAATGCCTTTTTGCTGAATCTGGGTCTGGAGACACTGCACTTGCGTGTACCACGCCATTGCGAAAATGCACAGAAGGTTGCCGAATGGCTGGAAGCTAATCCGAAAGTGAAATGGGTAAACTATTGCGGACTGAAGAGCAACAAATACTACGAACTGGCTCAAAAATATATGCCGAACGGTTCATGCGGTGTCATCGCCTTCGGTCTGAAAGGCAGCCGCGACGAAGCTATCAAGTTCATGGACAGCCTGAAACTTGCCTGCATCGTGACACACGTAGCAGATGCACGTACCTGCGTGCTTCACCCGGCCAGCCATACACACCGCCAGCTGACAGACGAACAGCTGATCGAAGCCGGAGTTGCTCCCGACCTGATCCGCCTGTCGGTGGGTATCGAGAATGCCAACGACATCATTGCTGACCTGGAACAGGCCATGAACCAGATTTAAAACAAAAAAAGCGACCTGCTCTGATGAGACAGGTCGCTTTCTATGCGAATTACAGCTGTATATTAATCTTCTACAGGCTGAAAATCTTCTTTTCCTACACCGCAAACCGGGCAAACCCAATCTTCCGGAATATCTTCGAATGCAGTTCCAGGAGCGATACCACCTTCAGGATCACCTACTTCAGGATCGTAAACCCAATCGCAAACTGTGCAAATGTACTTTTTCATAATTGTCTTGCTTTACGTTAATTTTAAATGGTTTCTAATGTTGAAACAAATATAGAAAGAATTTGTTTATTCTCCTTTCTCCAATAACATTTTTTTCAATTCGGCCATTCCTTCGGATGCCCCTTTCTGTATGACATGTACTTTTCTTCCCGATGCGATGGCAACCTGCTTGGGGTCAATCAGATAAACCGGAACACCAGCCGGTACATAGTTCAGCAGTCCGGCAGCCGGATAAACATTCAGCGAAGTCCCGATAATAACAAAGATATCTGCCTTTTCCGCATACTCCACAGCTGTTTCAATCATCGGGACCGCCTCGCCGAACCACACGATGAAAGGACGCAGCTGAGAACCGTCGGGAGCCAGATCACCGATGTGGACTTCGTATTCCTCCGGCTTCAGTTCCCTGATATATTCCGGATTATTCGGCTGCCAGCTGGATGTTACCTTGGTCAGTTCCCCGTGCAGGTGAATGACATGTGAACTGCCTGCCCTTTCGTGCAGGTTGTCTACATTCTGCGTGATGACCGTCACCTGAAACTCCTGTTCCAGTTCAGCCAGCAGTTCATGCCCCCGGTTCGGCTTTACTTCCAGCAACTGTTTCCGGCGTTCATTATAGAAATCAATAACCAGCCGGGGATTGGCTGCATATCCTTCAGGCGTTGCCACCTGTTCCACGGGATAACGGTCCCACAGGCCGCCTGAATCCCGAAACGTACTGATGCCGCTCTCTGCACTCATTCCGGCACCTGTCAATACTACCAGATTTTTCATCGTTGAAACTCCTTCTTTTTCTAATCACCTTTGCAAAAATAAGAAATTTTATCTCTTTCAAAGCCTCATTTTCAAAGAAAAAAAGATACCTTTGCCCCCTGTTTGAAACTAATCTATTAATCACATATTTTATGGACAAATTCAGTTACGCCATTGGTCTGGGAATAGGCCAGAACCTGCTGAGCATGGGAGCTCGCAACATTGAAGTGAACGACTTTGCACAGGCTATCAAAGACGTATTAGAGGGGAACCAAACGGCAATCAGCCATACTGAAGCACGCGAAATCGTCAACAAGTATTTCACAGAACTGGAAGCAAAGATCAATGCTGAAAACATTGAAAAGGGAAAAGCTTTCCTCGAAGAAAACAAAAAGAATCCGAATATCGTGACTTTGCCGAGCGGACTGCAATATGAAGTCATCACCGAAGGAAACGGCAAGAAACCGAAGGCTACCGACCGCGTACGCTGCCACTACGAAGGTACGCTGATCGACGGAACCCTGTTCGACAGTTCTATCAAGCGTGGAGAACCGGCCGTATTCGGTGTCAACCAGGTAATCAAAGGATGGGTAGAAGCTCTCCAGCTGATGTCCGAAGGAGCCAAATGGAAACTGTATATTCCTTCTGAACTGGCTTACGGCGCACAGGGTGCCGGAGAAATGATTCCGCCTCACAGCACACTGATCTTTGAAGTGGAACTGATCGAAGTATTATAATAACAAAATAAGTAACGAAAGCAGATGAAAAAAGCAACAACAATCCTGATGCTGGCTGCAGCAACCGGTCTGGCATCATGTACGGCTCAAAGTCCGAAAGCTAATATGAAAAACGATGTGGATACTCTTTCATACATGATGGGTATCAGCAACACTCAGGGTCTGAAGGAATATGCCATGAATCAGCTGGGTATCGATTCTGCACACTTTGCAGATTTCGTAAAAGGTATCGAACAGGGTACTAAATCAACTGATCCGAAAAACGTAGCTTACACTGCCGGTATGCAGATCGGACAGCGCGTTGGAGGCGACATGATCAAAATGATCAACCGTCAGCTGTTCGGCAACGACTCTACTCAGTCTCTGAGCAAGGAAAACTTCCTCGCTGGATTCTTTGCTGCACTGGATGACAAGGCTCTGGCAAGCGTCGACTCTGCAAGCATGTATGTAAATACAAAGGCTGAAGAAATCCGTACCAAAGCTATCGAGGCTCAGTACGCTGACTATAAGAAAGAAAATGAAGCATTCCTCGCTGAAAACAAGAGCAAGGAAGGTGTGAAGACTACTGCCAGCGGATTGCAATACAAAGTGATCACTGAAGGAAAGGGAGAAGTTCCGACAGCTGGATCACGCGTAAAAGTAAACTACAAAGGTACACTCATCGACGGTACTGAATTCGATGCCAGAGAAGGTATGACATTCTCTGCCGGACATGTCATCAAAGGATGGACAGAAGCTCTGACCATGATGCCGGTAGGATCAAAATGGGAACTCTATGTTCCGCAGGAACTGGCTTACGGAAGCAGCGCTACCGGAAAGATCAAACCGTTCTCTACCCTGATCTTCGAAATTGAATTGCTGGAAATCGAAAAATAAGCTGATTTCTTACTTTTCATAAAAACAGAACAGGCGGGCGACATCTTCTTTGTCGCCCGCCTGCTTGTTTTTCCGGAAAACAGTTCCGGCTCTATCCGGCTGCCGGATCAGGCTTTCTTTTCTTTTACGTCACAATGGGCTTCTACCACATTCACTACATAGTCACCCAGCTTTTCACACTCGGTAATCAGATCCATGTAGTGTACACCCATCTGGTAATCGTATTTCTTATCGTTTACGTCAATTACATTCTGGTTCTTGAGACGGTTCCGGTAATTGTTGATTTCCGTTTCAATGTTAAATGACTTATTGACATCCTCACTGTGGTGTACATCTTCAACCAGTGCAATCATCTGTTTCAGCGCCTCATCGGTCAGATGGAACATTTCATGGATATGCTCATACTGCCCCTGGGTAAAGTCTTCGCTGCCCCGGCGCTTACGGTTGATGGTACGGGCCAGATTGTAGCAGCTGTCACCGATGCTTTCGATCTCCGTTACTTCCCGGAGCATTCCCCGGATCTGTAACTTACTTTCCGAACTCAGACGTCCCTCGGAAACCTGATTCAGGTAATTGGCGATCTCCACTTCCATATTGTCGCTGATATTCTCATACTTCTCAATGCGGCTGAACAGCTTGTTGAAAGCCGTTTCATCATCGGTATGCAGCAAATCAGTTACCATCCGGAACATACGGCGGATACGCTCCGCAAAAAGATTGATTTCTTTCCGTGCCTGCAGGATGGAAAGTTCTGCGGTAGAAAGCATACCGCCTGTAATGAACTGCAAACGGTATTCTTCTTCCTGTTCTTTCTGAGGAAGCAACTTGCAGACTGTCTTTTCAATGGGTTTGATAAACCAGATAAGAATCAGCACATTGCAGACATTGAAACAGGTATGGAAAGCAGACAGTTTAAAGGATACGGCTACACCGCCGGCCTCATTGATATTCATAAAGTCGGAAATAATCCAGTCAACCATGCTCAGGAAAGGTTCGAACAGAAGCAATACCCAGATCACACCGAAGACATTGAACATCAGGTGAGCCATCGCTGCCCGGCGGGCCTGTGTGTTGGCCGTAAGCGCTGCCAGATTGGCCGTAATGGTTGTTCCGATATTCTCTCCCAGGACCAGTGCCGCACCCAGTTCAAAACTGATCCAGCCATTGGCACACATGATCAGCGTAATAGCCATCGTAGCGGCCGAAGCCTGTACAATCATGGTCAGAACGGTACCGATCAGAACGAAAAGCAGGACGGAGAAATATCCCATATCCGTATAGTTCTGGACAAAAGCCAGCATGTCAGGATTTGCACTCAGGTCGGGTGCATTGGTCTTCAACAGGTTCAGACCCATGAATAAGAAAGCAAAACCGAAGATAAATTCCCCGACAGACTTGCGGGAGCTTTTTTGAGAAAAGAGAAGAGGAATGCCGATGGCAAGAAGAGGAAGAGACATGGCCGAAATATCGACCTTAAATCCGAGAGCGGAAATGATCCAGGCAGTCACCGTAGTACCGATGTTCGCTCCCATAATGACACCTATGGATTGGGACAGTGTCAGAAGACCGGCGTTGACGAAGCTGACAACCATGACCGTTGTCGCAGAAGAAGACTGGATCAGGGCAGTAATCAGCATACCGGTCAGCACTCCGGTCACCCGATTGGTCGTCATAGCGGTTAGAATACTGCGAAGCCTGTCGCCCGCAAATTTTTGAAGTCCTTCACTCATGATTTTCATTCCGTAAAGGAAAAGTGCCAAAGATCCTAGCAGCTTTAAAAAATCATAAAAAGAATATTCCATTTGAATTTAATTAATCGGGAACAGGCTTTTAATTATTTAATTGAGTAAATTAACCGCCGATTCACTCGCATTAGTAATACATGTTACAATTATGCTACAAATATATTGCAAAAATAACAATTCCACAAAAGATTTTGCCGAAGGCAGCTCACTTTTGGATATTTATAAAGGTTTTAATCTGCAAATGCCGTACGGACCGGTCAGTGCAAAAGTCAACAACAAAGTGGAAAGCCTTGATTTCCGGGTTTATTACAATAAAGATATTGAGTTTCTGGACATCACCAGCCCCTCAGGCATGCGTACCTATGTCCGCTCACTCTGCTTCATTCTGGTAAAGGCTGTAGAAGAGCTTTATCCCACCGGAAGCATCTCCCTGGAGCATCCGGTATCCAAAGGTTACTTCTGTGACCTGCATATCGGACGGCCGGTCAAACTGGAAGACGTCAGTGCCATCAAACAACGGATGCAGGAACTAATAGCCGAAGACATACCGTTCCAGCGTATCGAATGCCACACAGAAAAGGTGGTGCATCTGTTCCGTGAACGGGGCATGACAGACAAGGCTCAGTTACTGGAAACTTCAGGACAACTCTACTCTTATTACAACCGTCTGGGAGACACCGTCGACTATTATTACGGCAGTCTGGTGCCCAGCACAGGATATATCCGTCTGTTTGACATCGTGAAATATTATGACGGACTGCTCCTGCGCATTCCCAACCGGCAGAATCCGGACCATCTGGAAGATGTGGTCAAACAGGAGAAAATGCTGGAAGTATTCCAGGAATATCATCACTGGAACCAGATCATGGGATTAAGCACGGTAGGCGATTTCAATACTGCCTGCAATGACGGACATGCCACCGATCTCATCAACCTGTCGGAGGCTCTGCAGGAAAAGAAAATAGCCCGCATTGCCGATGAAATCACCAACCGGGGAGAAAACGGAGAACGCGTGAAGCTGGTACTGATCTCGGGACCTTCTTCTTCAGGAAAGACTACCTTCAGCAAACGCCTCAGCATTCAGCTGATGACTAACGGGCTGAAGCCTTATCCGATTTCACTGGATGATTATTTCGTGAACCGCGAAGATACCCCGCTGGATGAAAACGGACAGCATGATTTCGAATCTCTGTATGCCCTGGATCTTCCCTTCTTCGAAAACCAGCTGAAAGAGCTGCTTGCCGGAAAGGAAATTGAACTTCCCCGGTTTAATTTTATAACCGGGAAGCGGGAATTCAGCGGAAAGAAGCTGCGCATTGACGAACATACCATTTTGATTCTGGAAGGAATCCATGCCCTGAATCCGGCACTGACTCCCAATATTCCGGCCGAAAACAAATACAAGATCTATGTTTCAGCGCTGACAACGATCCTGCTGGACCGCCACAACTATATTCCGACCACCGACAACCGCCTGCTGAGAAGAATCATACGCGATGCCAAGTACCGGAATTATTCGGCCACCCAGACCATCGCACGCTGGCCAAGCGTACGGGCCGGAGAAGACAAATGGATCTTCCCGTATCAGGAAAATGCGGATGCCATGTTCAACTCGGCCCTGCTGTTTGAACTGGCTGTGCTGAAGGATTATGTGGAGCCTATTCTGAGAAAAGTTCCCAACAACTGTCCGGAATATTCGGAAGCTCACCGCCTGTTACGCTTTCTGGCTTACTTCGTTTCCGTTCCTGACAAAGAAATTCCCCCGACTTCCCTCCTGCGTGAATTCCTGGGAGGAAGCAGTTTCCAATACTGACCGTACAGGCCTGCATGGAAGATCCCCTGCTACCTGACAAGGGGTTCCATGCAGGCTTTATCCTGTAATTTCTGTCTGCATCATTCTTCTTTCTTCATTAATTTACTATTTTTGCAACTGGAATCAATAGATATACTGGTTATATGACACAATACTCACGTCAGGTACAGACACAGGCACAGCAACAAGTGCAGACCCTGTCACCACAACAAATTCTGGTTGTAAAACTTCTGGAGCTTCCCACACTTGAACTGGAAGAACGGATTCATTCGGAATTGCTGGACAATCCGGCATTGGAAGAAGGCAAGGAACCGTCTGAAGATCACGAAGACCATGAAGATAATTTTGCAACGGACGAAGACGGGGAACCCAACAGCGATTACGGCGAAGACCTGTCGCTAGGGGATTACCGGACGGAAGATGACATTCCAGACTATAAACTTCAGGAAAACAACCGTTCCAAAGGAGAAACGCCGGAAGAGATTCCTTTTTCGGACAATGTTTCGTTTTATGAAACCCTGAAGGAGCAGCTTGACATGCAGAATCTTACCCCGGAAGAAAAACAGCTGGGAGAATATCTCATCGGATCCCTGGACGATGACGGTCTGTTGCGCAAAAGCACCGAATCACTGATGGATGAACTGGCTATTTATCAGGGCATCTATACTTCACCGGAACAACTGGAACACGTACTGTCCATCATTCAGGACTTTGATCCTGCCGGAATCGGAGCACGCAGCCTGCAGGAATGTCTGCTGCTGCAAATTCAGCGCAAGGAGAACTCGCCGCTGAAACAGATTGAACTGGATATCATTGGCAAGTGCTGCGACGAGTTTACCAGAAAAAACAAAGATAAAATCATCCAGAAACTGGGTATCACCGAAGAACAGTACAATGCAGCTACGGCTGAACTGACCAAGCTGAACCCGCGTCCGGGAAGTTCTCTGGGAGAAACGATCGGCAAGAACCTCCAGCAAATCATTCCGGACTTTATCGTTGACACCGAAGATGACGGCACCGTAACCCTGACGCTCAACAACCGGAACGTACCGGAGCTTCGCCTGAGCCGGGAGTTTACGGAAATGCTGGACGAACATACGCGCAACAAAGCAAACCAGAGCAAGGAGTCGAAGGATGCACTGATGTTCCTGAAACAGAAAGTGGATGCGGCACAAGGATTTATCAATGCTGTCAAACAGCGTCAGCAGACCTTGCTCAGCACCATGCAGGCCATCATAGACCTGCAGCTTCCGTTCTTTCAGGACGGAGATGAATCCCGTCTCCGCCCCATGATTCTGAAGGATGTGGCCGAACGTGCCAAACTGGATATCTCAACAGTGTCCCGCGTCAGCAACAGCAAATACGTGCAGACCAATTTCGGAATATATCCGCTGAAGTTCTTCTTCAGTGACGGTTATACGACCGAAAGCGGAGAAGAACTCTCCGTGCGGGAAATCAAGCGCATCCTGAAGGAATGCGTGGACAACGAGAACAAAGAGAAACCCTATACTGACGATGAACTGGCAGACATGCTGAAAGCCAAAGGATATCCGATTGCCCGGCGCACCGTAGCCAAGTATCGCCAGCAACTGAATATTCCCGTAGCAAGACTTAGAAGATGAAAGGCTTATGGAAGGAACCAATATCCCTGATGAACTGACCTACCACGAACCGTCTCCACGCAGTAATACGGAACGGAGAGGAACCTTATTCATGACGGCACGTGTCGTTTCAACAATCTTCACGCCGTTCATGGTTCCCTTTATTGCGTTTTTCCTGCTCTTCTTTTTCACTTACCTGCGCATCATGCCCCTGCAATACAAACTGACGGTTCTGGCGCTGGTTTACTGTTTTACCATTCTGCTCCCGATGCTGGGCATCTATCTTTTCCAGAAAATCAACGGATGGGGCATTCATGGACTCAGCAACCGCAAGCAACGCTTTGTTCCTTACGGACTGACCTTATTAAGTTATCTTGGCTGCTATCTCACGATGTACCGGATCCACCTCCCCCGCTACATGTGCGGAATCATTCTGGCCACCATGATCTGCATGATCATCTGCAGCCTGATCAATTTCCGACTGAAAATCAGTACACACATGGCCAGCAGCGGCATGATGGTCGGCGGCCTGCTGTCCTACAGTTTCATTTTCCAGTTTAATCCCGTAGGCTGGCTCTGCTTCTTTATCCTGCTTTCCGGAATGCTGGGTTCCGCACGCATCATCCTGCGACAACATACTTTAAATGAAGTGGGCGGAGGTTTTTTAGTCGGATTGTTTTGTGGTGTCATCGGAATTTTGTTTATTTGAAACATCTAATATTAACCCTTAAATAATAGAATTATGAATTTCCCAACAAATGTAAAGTACACAAGCGAACATGAATGGATACGCCTGGAAGGCGAAGAAGCCTACGTAGGTATCACAGATTATGCACAGGATCAGCTGGGTGACATCGTCTTTGTAGATGTTACAACAGAAGGCGAAACCCTGGAAGCAGGAGAGGTTTTCGGAACTATTGAAGTAGTAAAGACCGTTTCCGATCTGTTCCTTCCTGTCGGTGGTGAAATTCTGGAAGTAAATCCTGAACTGGAAGAACACCCGGAACTGGTCAACCAGGATCCTTACGGAAAAGGCTGGCTGGTACGTATCCGTCCGACAGATGTTTCCGAAATGGATAAACTGATGGACGCTGAAGCATACAAGCAGATTATCAATGAATAACTCAAAAACTAATAAAAACGAATGAAACCAATTGTAAGTATTATTATGGGCAGTACCTCCGACCTTCCCGTGATGGAAAAAGCGGCCAAACTGCTTGACGAAATGCAAGTACCTTTTGAAATGAATGCTCTTTCGGCCCACCGTACACCGGCTGAAGTTGAGAAATTCGCCAAGGAAGCTGCAGGACGGGGCATCAAGGTCATCATTGCTGCTGCCGGAATGGCTGCTGCATTGCCCGGAGTCATTGCTGCCAATACAACACTTCCCGTGATCGGAGTACCGGTTAAAGGTTCTGTGCTGGACGGTGTGGATGCTCTTTATTCCATCATCCAGATGCCTCCCGGAATACCGGTAGCCACCGTAGCGATCAACGGTGCCATGAATGCTGCGATCCTGGCAGTACAGATGCTGGCCCTTGCTGACGAAACACTGGCTACCAAGTTTGCAGCCTATAAAGAAAGCCTGAAAAACAAGATTGTGAAGGCTAATGAAGAACTGAAGGAAGTTAAATATACTTATAAGACCAATTAATGGATTACTTCAACTATTCACGAAGACAGTCTAATGAAGTATATGTTGGCGCCACTCCTATGGGTGGCGCTAACCCTATACGCATCCAAAGTATGACCAATACGGTCACTATGGATACCGAAGCCTGCATTGAACAGGCCAAACGCATTATCGATGCCGGTGGAGAATATGTCCGTCTGACGACTCAGGGAGTCAGAGAAGCCGAAAACCTGAAGAACATCAACGCCGGTCTGCGCGAACAGGGATACATGGCTCCCCTGGTTGCAGATGTTCACTTCAATCCCAAAGTGGCGGATGTAGCTGCCCTGTATGCCGAGAAGGTACGCATCAATCCGGGTAATTATGTGGATGCCGCACGCACCTTCAAGAAACTGGAATATACGGACGAAGAATATGCTCAGGAAATCCAGAAGATACGTGCCCGCTTCGTTCCTTTCCTGCAGATCTGCAAGGAGAATCATACGGCAATCCGCATCGGAGTGAACCACGGTTCTCTGTCAGACCGTATCATGTCCCGGTATGGAGATACTCCGGAAGGTATGGTGGAATCCTGCATGGAGTTTCTGCGTATCTGTGTCGAAGAACAGTTCTCGGATGTTGTAATCTCCATCAAGGCCTCAAACACGGTTGTTATGGTCAAAACCGTACGATTGCTTGCCGAACAGATGGAAAAGGAAGGTATGGCCTTTCCCCTGCATTTGGGAGTAACGGAAGCCGGAGACGGCGAGGACGGCCGTATCAAATCGGCATTAGGTATCGGTGCCCTGTTGTCTGACGGACTGGGTGACACGATCCGTGTTTCATTGAGCGAAGCTCCGGAAGCAGAAATTCCCGTAGCCCGCAAATTGGTGGACTATATCATCGGACGGGAAGGACATCCCTATATCCCGGGAGCCGCAGCTCCTGAATTTGATTATCTCCACCCATCCCGCCGCCGTACCAAAGCTGTCGGCAACATCGGAGGAGATAATCTGCCGGTTGTCATTTCAGCCCGTCTGGAAGAGAATTTTGATGTTCAGGAACAGTTCAAGCCCGATTACTTCTATTGCGGCCAGGCGTTACCGCAGGAACGGCGTGCTGACATCGGTTACATCGTAGATGCAACAGCCTGGAAAGGCGAAGAAAACACCTATCCGGCATTCAACTACCAGCAGTTCATGGAACTGCATCAGAGTCAGGCTCCGGTCAAATTCCTCTTCATCCCCTACATGGCACTTACCGAAGAAGCCACAGCCTGTCTGCGGCAGCATCCGGAAGTGGTGGTGATTGCACAGAGCGTGCATCCGAATCGGCTGGGCGAGCTCCGGGGACTGGTACATCAGATGATGGTTCAGGGTCTGGAAAATCCTGTTGTCTTCTTCCAGTTCTATCAGGAAAACAACCTGGAAGATCTGCAGATCAAAGCAGCAGCCGACATGGGCGCCCTCATCTTCGACGGTTTCTGCGACGGAATTCTGATCTACAACCACGGGGAAAGCATCACGGATATCAAGATCGATGAAACAGCCTTCGGAATCTTACAGGCAGGACGCATCCGTACCTCAAAGACTGAATATATTTCTTGTCCGGGTTGCGGACGTACACTGTATAATCTGGAAAGTACCATCGCACGCATCAAGGCGGCAACCTCTCATCTGAAAGGTCTCAAGATCGGCATCATGGGATGTATCGTAAACGGTCCGGGTGAAATGGCAGATGCTGACTATGGCTATGTCGGTGCCGGACGCGGCAAAATCAGCCTGTACAAGAAGAAAGAATGTATCGAGAAGAACATTCCGGAAGAACATGCCGTAGAGAAACTTATTGAGCTGATCAAAGCAAACGGTGACTATCACTCCGCAGACCGCTCCGTCTGAAAAAGGAGGCCCGGTCCCGCTATAAAAAAAGACTTCGGCCTTTGAAGTGAAACGTTTCGACGTTTTCCTTCAAAGGCCGAAGTCTTTTTTAAAAAGCTCGAGGCCTTTCCAGCACCGCCTCATGAGAGCATTTTGGCCGGTTCAAAGTCATTTCGCAGCCGATGCTGCTGCAGGAACAGACAAGATCCGGGTATACTCTGCAGAGTTGCCGAGCACTTCAACAGCCTTTTCCAGATCCTTGTCATCTTTCAGACGTTCCATGACTGCCCCGCGCTGATAGAAATAACGGGTGATGATCTCCTGTGAAATATATTCCTTGATAGGCTTCGCAAAATGATCCAGATCGCGGTCCAGATTATGGTTCAGTTTCTTCTCCAATGCCTTGAATTCTTCGGATGCTCCTTCCATATAGCCTTCAAATTCAGCCATTTCCTTTAATGTCTTCAGGAGTTTCTCACTCTGCCGGTCGTACTTGAAGTTACGCGACTTAACCAGCTTCTTGAAGTCCTCATAATCCGCGTCTGTCAGCTGAAAAGCATCTACCGAAGCCAAAGTCGGATGATCCCAGCAATACTGGGTTGCATAATCAAAAATGATATCCTCGTTCATCAGATAGAAGATGATGTTCGGGAACTTATCTTCCTTGATCTCTATATCCGGACGAATACCTCCCCCGTCACGGACTTCACGTCCGGCAACGGTATGAAAGACATTGGTCAGGCTGTCAGGAGTACGGGCAACAGAACCGTCCGCATTCTTCTTGGCGTAATCAATGGCCTGGATGCAGCGTCCGCTGGGGATGTAATATTTGGAAGTCGTCACTTTCAGGGTTCCATTGTACGGCAAGTTACGGGTAGTCTGTACCAGACCTTTTCCATAAGTACGTGAACCGATAATCACTGCACGGTCCAGATCCTGCAACGATCCGCTTACAATCTCAGAAGCCGACGCACTCGCTCCGTTTACCAGTACGGCCAGCGGAATCTGGGTATCAATCGGTTCGTTCTGTGTCTTATAAGATCCCTGCGCCTGTTTCAGCTTTCCTTTCATCGACACAATTTCCTGTCCTTTCGGTACAAAGTAGTTAATGATATCAACCGCTTCTCCAACAGAACCTCCTCCGTTGTCGCGCAGGTCAATGATCAAAGAGCGTGCTCCCTGCTGCTTCAGTTCGATAAAAGCCTTCTTGAAATCTTTCGAACAATTGTCGGTAAAACCAGTCAGAGCAATATATCCCACGCTGTCACGGACCAGACCATAATATGGAACCGGATTGGTACGGATATTCTTTCGGGTCAGTTTGAACTCAAGAACAGTACTGTCATTTTTCAACGGACGCAGTACCCGCAGAACAAAGGAAGTCCCCGGTTCACCGCGCAATGCCTCGCTGACCTTTCCTGAAAATTCCTGGGGCTTCATGTCGCCACGCACCATTTCCTTTCCGCCTACCGAAAGAATAATATCTCCGGCTTTCACACCAGCCTCTGCAGCCGGCATGCCTTCCGTAGGTTCAACAACCGCAATGCGGTCCTTGGCCTCATAATAACGGATAGCGGCACCGATACCGCCATATTTACCCGTAATCATTTCCTTCAGACTGCTGACCTCTTCTTCCGGATAGTACTCCGTATAGGGGTCTGTCAGAGACAACATTCCCTGCACACCTTCCTGGATCATTTTCTCTACATCAACCGTGTCTACATAAAACATATCCAGTTCTTTAAAGATGGCATTGAACAGGTCCAGATTCTTGGCAATCTGAAAGTTCCGGTCATCACCTTTAAAAGAAGACATTCCCAATCCCAGGAAAATGACAAGTGCTGCTATCAGCGATTTCTTCGTATTCATGCAAAATTCATTTTAATCGGATGCAAATAAACACATTATTCTGCTTATGCCTGCAGAACTGTATCAATATTTAACTTTATTTCGTCCCACTTCGTTTCACTCAACTCGGTTCCAACCACCTGAATGACATGGCTGGAAAGAATCGTAGCTATCCGGGCACACTTTTCCAGTGAATATCCATTGGTAAGTCCATACAGAAAACCGGCGGCATAGAAATCGCCTGCCCCCGTCGTATCCACCACATTTGTCACTGTCACCGGAGCTGCCTGCAGACATTGAGTACCCTTGCGGATCAAGGAACCCTCTTTCCCTATTTTCACAATCGCAATGCTGCACTGCGAAGCAATTTCCTCCAATGCCTCATGAGGCTCTTTTCCGGTATAGGCTCTTGCTTCGCTTTCATTCGCAAAAACCACATCTACATACTGCGTAATCAGATGATCGAAGAAATCTCTTCCTGCTTCTACGATATTATAGCTGGCCATATCCAGGCAAATCTGAAGTCCCGCCTCCTTCGCCAGACGCATGGCGCGTTCAATCAGTTCGTGATTCTGCAGCAGATATCCTTCTACATATAAATAAGAATATCCGGCAAACATTTCGGGCATCAGCTCTTCAGCCTGCAAAGTAGAGGCCGCTCCCAAATATGTGCCAAAAGTCCGCTCTCCGTCCGGTGAAATAAAGGTAGAGGCAATCCCTGAAGGCAAGGCACACTCCAGTAAACGGGTTTCAACCTTCATCTGCTGCAGATGTTTCCGGAAAAACATTCCATATTCATCCGTTCCGATCTTACCTATAAATCCCGGAGCTGCTCCCAGATGAGCCAAAGCACTGATCGTGTTTCCGGCAGAACCTCCCGTTGCACAGTGTGTCTTCATCCGGGAAAACAAATCCTGTATTTTCAGAAGGGTATCTTTTCCGATCAGTTGCATGCTTCCTTTGGGCAAATTCATGCTTTCCAGCAACGCATCATCCTCAATTACGGCCAAAATATCCACTAAAGCATTGCCAATTCCTATAATTTTATCCATTCTTCGATATTTTTTTTGCAAAGATATTGCATATTTCAAAATATCCTACTACCTTTGCGACGCAATTGAGAAAAAAACCTTCTTCAGTAGCTCAGTCGGTTAGAGCATCTGACTGTTAATCAGAGGGTCGTTGGTTCAAGTCCAACCTGAAGAGCTGAAAAGAGGCTATTTCAAAAACAATTTGAATAGCCTCTTTTTTTTATCCCAATAGTTTGAATTTACATTTAAGGAGGACAGCATTATGAGAAAGTATCTTTATTGCGAAAACGGCTTTGTTGAAAAAGAGAACTGGATTCCTAATTGTTGGGTAAACGTCGAATGCCCGACTGCAGATGACTTCCGATTCCTGCAGGAAGAACTGCATGTCCCGGAATCTTTCCTCAATGACATTGCAGATACCGACGAGCGTCCGCGTACAGATACGGAAGGAAACTGGCTGCTGACCATTCTGAGAATACCGGTCCAGACCAATAATCAGAAAATCCCTTATGCGACAGTTCCCATCGGAATCATTACCAATGAGGAAATCATTATTTCCGTATGTTACCATCCGACTGAAATGCTTCCTGACTTCATCCAGCATACACGCCGGAAGGACATCAACGTCCCCAACAAGTATGAACTGATCCTCAGACTGATCTATTCTTCTGCCGTATGGTTCCTGAAGTATCTGAAACAGATCAATAATGAAGTCAACTCCGCCGAGAAAGAGCTGGAACGAAGCATCCGTAACGAAGACTTGCTGCGACTGATGAACCTGCAGAAAAGCCTGGTCTACTTCAATACCTCCATCAGGGGAAACGAAGTCATGATCGGGAAATTACAGAATATCTTTTACGAACAGGATTACCAGAATCCGGAACTGACAGAAGACGTACTGATTGAGCTTAAACAGGCACATAATCAGGTAAACATCTACAGCGACATTCTGACAGGAACCATGGATGCCTTTGCTTCCATCATTTCAAACAATGTCAATACGATCATGAAACGCATGACCAGCTTATCCATCACGCTGATGATCCCGACATTAATTGCCAGCTTCTATGGGATGAATGTGGATATTCACATCGAAGCGATTCCACATGCCTTTGCTCTGATAATCTGCCTGTCAGTACTCCTTTCTTCACTGGCATTCTTCATTTTCCGGAAAATAAAATGGTTCTGATATGAAATACGGAGTTCCAAGAAGCACTTTACTCATTACTGCAGGTGTGGTCTGGCTGGTTGCCGGACTGAATATTCTGCGCATTGGGATCATCTGCTGGCTGGGAGACGGACAATACTGGCTGTTCAAAGTGTGCGAGGCGAGTCTGGTTTTCCTGCTTTTCTTTGCCTTTATTTTCCAAAAGCTGTACAACAAGCATACCCGGAGAATCAGTCTGAAAAAAGAACGGAACAACTGTCCGTTTTCCTTTTTCGACCTCAGGGGATGGATCATCATGGTCCTGATGATTCTGATGGGAATCACCATCCGCGACCTCCGTTTATTACCGGGAAGCTTCATTGCCGTCTTCTACACCGGATTATCGGTTGCACTGAGTGCAACAGGCATCCGCTTCCTCCGGTTCTGGTGGATTAACCGGAACCGGCTATCCTGCCAGGATCAGGAAAACCGGACTACTCCAGAGTAATGCTACGGACCTGGATCTGTTCATGCAGAAAAACGGATGCTGATTCACGGAACTTGCTGACCGACTCCGTGGTCAGGAACTCACAGTGTCCGTTGCGTGTACAGCGGCTGTTCATCTCTGTATGACGCGACAAATAATCTTTCAGGCTGCGGGCAACATATTCTCCCTGAGCTACCAGACGAATGTGAGAAGGAGTAAAACGGCGTATTTTATCAAGCAACAGCGGATAGTGCGTACATCCCAGAATCAGCGTATCAATTTCCGGATCCTGGCTCAGGAGTCCATCAATATACTTCCTGACAAAATAATCAGCACCTTCGGAAGCAAACTCATTATTTTCAACCAGAGGCACCCACATCGGACAAGGCATGCCCGTTACCTGAACGTCCGGAAACAATTTATGTATCTCCAGCGGATAGGATTCCGAAAGGATCGTACCCGGAGTCGCCAGTACACCGACATGACGGGTTGCAGTCAGGGCACCTATACTCTCTACCGTAGGCCGGATCACTCCAAGCACCCGGCGGGTCGGATCCAGATAAGGAAGATCATTCTGCTGAATGCTTCGCAAAGCTTTGGCTGATGCCGTATTGCAGGCCAGAATAACCAAGGGACATCCCAGTTCAAACAACTTACGGACAGCCTGCAAAGTAAATTCATAAACAACCTCAAACGAACGGGTTCCATAAGGAGTACGAGCGTTGTCCCCCAGATAAATGTAATCATTATGGGGCATCAGCTCACGTATTTTGGCGAGAATGGTCAATCCGCCATAACCGGAATCAAAGACTCCGACAGGCCCGGAAGAAAGAGAAGAAAAAGATAACATCTCAAACAACGATTAACAGATGTATAATCAGAATTCAGACAGTTCAACAATAGATACAGAAATAAAAAAATTGAGAATTAGCCTGCCTGAGCAGACTAGTTCTCAATCTTTCATATCGCTGCCCACAATCAGTTAGCAGGTGCAGCTGCCGGTGCAGCAGTAGCCGGATTATAAGGAGCTGCTGTCAGGCTGATACCCAGTTTAGTCTTGATGTCATTGGTTACGTCCTTTGACTGAGCCTCATCAATGTAAGGGATATCAGTTCTTGCCAGGTCAAATACATAAGTGTAGCCACCTGCCTGACCGATTGCCTTCACAGCATCTTCCAGTTTCTTATAGATCGGTTCCATCATGCCACGGTAAGCCTGATCCAGCTGCTGCTGTGCATCCTGCTGGAACTGGATACCTTTCTGCTGCATTTCCTGAAGGTCTTTCTGACGACGTTCCAGAATGTTCTGAGGCAAAGTTTTCTGCTCCTGCTGGAAATCAGCAAATTTCTTCTGGAATTCTTCTTCAGCACGCTTGATCTCATCTTCATACTGCTTGGACATGGTTTGAATATCTGTCTGTGCCTTGGCAAACTCCGGCATAACCTGAATAATGTCTACAGATCTGAAATGTGCAAACTTCTGTGCAAAAACGCTCATCGGTGCGATGAACAACAGTAAAAAAGCAATTTTCTTCAACATAATCTTTAAAGTTTCTGTTTTGTTTATAATCATTTTCTCTTTGTGTGCAAATGTATAAAATTAATTTGAATATCCCATTTTTGCAAGAACTTCATTGCTGATATCAATGCGTGGAGAAGCAAAAATCATGCTCTGTGCAGATGCACGGTCTATCACGACATCATATCCCCGCTCTGTTGCAATGGCTTTTACGGCATTATAAATAGCATCCTGAACGGGTCCCATCAGTTCCTGACGTTTCTTCATCAGTTCTCCTTCAGGTCCGAAATACTGCTTTCTCAGTTCTGCAGCCTCTTTTTCCTTGGCTACAATCGCATCCTCCTGAGCTGTTTTCTGGGCTGCAGACAAGGTTGCCGCACTTTTCTGATAGGCTTCATACAAAACTTTGGCTTCATTGGCCTTGGCCTCTACTGCTTCCTGCCACTGTTTGGACAAAGCCTCCATCTGTTGGTTTGCCTGCGTTACAGCCGGAATCTGCTTCATGATATACTCCATGTCAACAAGGACAAACTTCTGTGCCTGGACTGCCATCAGGCCGACAACAAGCAACACTGCCGAAAGGATCAATCGTTTCATATTCGTTCTTTTTAGTATTCTGTTAAGGAATTCAATCTCTGATTAAAAAAGCCAATAGATGATTATTGACAAACCTTACAGTCATTGCTCAACAATCATCTATCAACCCCTGATTATATTCTGTGTTATTAGAACTCTTGTCCGATGATAAAGTGGAACTGGCTTCCGCTCTGGCTCATGGAACCGTTAATCTTGTCGAAACCATACGCCCAGTCAATACCCATCATACCGACCATCGGAAGGAAGATACGGACACCGACACCAGCCGAACGTTTCAGGCTGAACGGATTAAACTTGGCCACATCGGTCCAGGCATTACCGGCTTCCACAAATCCGAGTGCATAAATACTGGTTGAGTTTTCCAGCATCAGCGGGTAACGGAGTTCAGCGCCCAGACGGATGTATGCATAACCTTCCGAACCATACGGGGTCAAAGCTCCATTTTCATACCCGCGGAGGGCAATCGTTTCGGAAGCATAGTTATAACTGTATCCGGTCATACCATCACCACCCACGTAGAAGGTTTCAAACGGTGAACGTTTATACTTGTTGAAGTGTCCCAGGATACCGAACTCCGTACGGGTCATGATCACCGGACATTTCTTGATATCCATCAAAGGCGTATAAGTCTTTGCTCTGAACTTCCATTTGTGGTATTCAATCCACTTGTACATGCTGGCAGCCTCATTGTAATCGTTCTTACCGTAAGTGGAATAATCCTTGTTGCTGAACAAAGAATACGGCGGAGTGATCTGCAAGGAAGCCGTAAACTCAGAACCGTAACGCGGGAAGATCGGGTTATCCGTTGAATTACGCGACAAGGTCAGGTTCAAGCTGATGTTGTTACAGTTACCCGTAGTCATATACTGGCCGTTGTTCAGTCTGATATACAGATAACTCCAGTCTCTCAGGATAAAGCGCTGATAAGACAGTTCAGCAGACAGTTGGAAATAATCATCCGGCCAGCGCAGACGTTTACCCCATCCCACTGACACACCGAACATCTGGAAGGACTTCGACGGGTCATAATAGGATTCGTAATTGTCGTAGTAGTTATTGTAATAACCATTATAAAAGTTTCCGTACAGAAGCGTATTGTAATAGTTATTCATGTACGCAGAGTTATAATACTGATCGCTTACGTCTGTCTGCTTGGAGTAGAAGGCCGAAACCGAGAACTGAGTCGGTCGTTTACCGCCAAACCACGGATCCAGGAAAGAGATACTGTAAGACTGATAGTAGCGTCCGTTGGTCTGTCCGCTGAGGGTCAGTGTCTGTCCGTCTCCCTGCGGCAGGATTCCGCGATAGTTGTCATTCTTATGGAACAGGTTGGCAAACGAGAAGTTCGTGAACTTCAGACTCAGCTTACCGATCACACCTGTCTGACCCCAACCGGCAGAGAACTCAACCTGGTCGTTAGCCTTTGACTCCAGTCCCCAGTTGATATCCACGGTTCCGTCTGTCTGGTTCGGCTGTACGTCCATCTGAATGTTTTCCGGATTGAAATGTCCCATCTGGGCAATTTCACGGTAAGAACGTTCCAGAGCTTCCCGGCTGAAGAGGTCTCCCGGACGGGTACGCAACTCACGGCGTACAATATTTTCATACAGACGGTCATTACCGTTGATACGCACATGACTGATGGTAGCCGGTTCACCTTCCACAATACGCATTTCCAGGTCAATGGAGTCACCGTCAATATTGACTTCCACCGGATCCAGGTGATAGAATACATAACCACTGTTGTAATAGTTGTTACCGATAGCATCTTCATCACTGTTCAGACGCTCATTCATCAGCTTCTGGTTATATACATCTCCTTTTTTCATACGCAACTGCTGGCTCAGCAGGTCAGAAGGATAAACGGTGTTACCCACCCACGTGATGTTACGGATATAATACTTTTCACCTTCATGAATCTTCATGTAGACATCTACCGTCTTTTCATCATAAGCCGACACACTGTCCACCACGATCTGTGCGTCACGATAACCCAGCTCATTATATTTGTCGATAATCAGCTGCTTATCTTCCTCATATTTTTCCTGAATGAATTTCTTGGTACGGAACAGGTTGATCAGTTTTCCTTTCTCATTGGTCTTCTTCATTACCCGTTTCAGCTTCTTATCACTCAGGATGCTATTTCCCTCAAACGAGATCTGATGAACCTTTACCTTTGTCTTTTTATCGATATTTACATCCACATATACCTGCTCATCGTTTTCCGGATCTTCCCGTTCCACGATATCCACTTCGGCATTTTTAAAACCTTTTTCATCAAAATGTTTCTTGATCAAAGTCTTCGCACGGTCAATGGCATTCGGAGTAATCTGAAGTCCTTTTACCATACCGATCTTTGCCTGCAAGTCTTCTCTTTCACTCTTCTTGACCCCGTGGAATACGATATCAGCAATACGCGGACGCTGGGTCAGCTTGATATGCAGGTAAATCTTATTACCGACGATCTTTTCCGCATCAATACTTACAGAAGAGAACAGTCCGTGACGCCAGTAGCGCTTCACCGCACCGGTAATGTCATCTCCAGGAACCGTTATGGTCTGTCCGACAGCCAGCCCTGAAATTCCAATCAAGACATAATCTTCGTAGTTCTTTACACCTTCCACCTTGATTCCTGCAATCTCATATTTCTTGGGCGTACCATTATACAGGATGGTCGGGTTATAAATAGTGTCATTAAGTTCCTGGGCATGCACCGTAACTGGATAGCAGAACGAAACCGCCAGAATAAATAGGATGAGTGAAAAAATGTGTCGCATCTTTCGTCTTAAATTTGTTCGCTGGTTTTGCCGAATCGGCGTTCTCTTCGTTGATAATCACAAATAGCTTTGCATAATTCCTCTGCCTTGAAATCCGGCCAGAAAGTATCGCAAAAATAAAGTTCGGAATAAGCACATTGCCACAACAGGAAATTGCTGAGCCGCACTTCTCCTCCCGTCCGGATCAACAAATCCGGATCAGGCATATAATGAGTCGCCAGAAAACCGTCGACCGTCTGATCTGTTATTTCATCAGCTTTCAGATCACCCGCAGACACCCGGGAAGCAATTTGTCTGACCGCTTCCGTAATCTCCCACTTGGAAGAATAGCTCAGTGCCAGTGTCAGACACATGCCGGTATTCACCGAAGTCCGTTCAATACAGCGGTTCAGACGTTCCAGCACATTCTCCGGAAGTTTGGCAGTATCTCCGATAATACGAAAACTGATATTGTTTTTCATAAAAGTTTCCTCCTCAATGGAATCCATCAGCAAGCTCATCAAGGCCGCCACTTCATCCACCGGACGATTCCAGTTTTCAGTAGAGAACGTATACAATGTAAGATATTTCACACCCAGGCGAGCCGCCTCTTCCGCAATGACATGAACCGTTTCTGCTCCGGCCTGATGACCGAAAGTACGAATCTGCCCGCGCTGTTTTGCCCAACGTCCGTTGCCATCCATGATAATGGCTATATGCGACGGGATACGGGTCTTATCTATTTGGTCTTGGTATAACATAGCTTCAAATTCAAGTATTCCAGATTACCACTTCGGAGCAAATCCCAACCGGTTGATACGTCCTCTGCTCAGCGCTCCATTCTCCCAGATGATCCAGATAAAATGTTCCGAATCAACGGTGCAAGAGTAATTTCCGTGACTGCTTTCATAGAATGCCCGGAAAGAACCGTCTTCCGGGAAAGTAACGGAACGGGAAACAGGATCCCAGGTCAGTCCATTGTCAATGGAGCAATAGAATCTCTCAAACGGAGCGACTTCTCCCTCTCCGGTAGTGGCTTTTCCGCCAAAGGCATACAATTTATCATCATAGTGAATCATGGAAATATTCTCCAGATTCGGACATGTCAGCGGGTTATTCTGTGCATATCTGGCCCATGACTGTTCATTGGAAACTCGGCTGAACAGCAAAGACGTGGTATCACTCGGGGCAGTACCTTCATTGTTTCCCATCAGGATGGTACGGACCAGAGTCTTATTATATGACAGCGGCATGCTGGCAGCAGACAGACGCTGGCCGGCAGCAAATGCGCCCAGTGTTTCTTCTTCATCTTCTGTCCAGGTCTCATTTTCCAGACGGACAAAACGGTTGTCCGCATTGCGTGCATACAGGATTGTCTTTTGTCCGCCGTTGGATTCATCCGTTGCAGCCACCAGCTGGGTCAATGACGGAGCATTTGCAACCGATGAATAAGTGTTATCTCCCGGATTCAGCTGATACAACTGGTTCGAAGCCAGGAACCATACGGCATCCTTCCATACCACAGCCGAATAGCTGTCTGTACCGGCAGGAAGTGCTACGGTCTGCCATGCAGAAGGATTTCCCGTGCTGACGGTAGTATATTGTGCAACAGTCTCTCCGTTCCGGACGCCAAATACATACACCTTTCCGTCAATGGCTACGGCCTTCTGGCGCTGTAAGGAAACCCCATCAGCAAAAGTCTGCTGATAATTCAGCCACTGCAAGGAATCAGGAACCTGCTTATGCACATTGACACGAACGGTATAAGGAGTTCCCTGAACTCCGCTGTACGCATAAACCTTGAAGGTTACCGGATAGGTAAAATCGATGGAATCCTGACTGGACCACACCGTATCATTTTCGATACCCGCATCCGAACGTTTGGTATACCAGACGGATCCGTCAGAAGTCAGAGAAGTCAAAACCCTGGATACATCAGCTCCAACGGGCAAAGAGTCCTTGTTTTCAATTCTTCTGTTCAGCTGATCGATTGTAAAAGGATAACCCGAGCAGTCAATGGAATCCAGGTAAACACTGTCATTTCCATTCTGATCTACCCCTGTCACCGGGACCCATACAGTTCCTATAGAAAAAGCGGTTATACTGGATTCCGAACCGAGTTTAATATCATCCAGATCGTTACCCAGGCAGGATGTCATGATCGTTGCAGTCGTAAAAATTCCTGCAATAAGCGGCAAAAACTTTATTTTCATTTACAAATGAGTTCTGTTGTTACAAGTTGCAAAAGTAGAAAGTTTTTTTGCGAATACCCACTTTTGTACTAAGTTTTATATAAAATTATGGATAAACGCCGCTTTTTTATCTGCAAGCGAACCCTTTTAAAGGGTGTTTTGATAATAGCTTACGCAATTATGGTCCCAAACCTCAAAGGTGGCAGCATAACCCGCCGGAACAGCCGGAGCCTTCACTCCATCCTGCAAGACAACTCCGGAATGCTCTACACGGATGTCATCCCAAAGTCCGGAATCGATAAACGACTGAAGCAGACAGCTTCCCCCCTCTACCAGCAAAGACTGGATCTTCCGTTCATAGAGAACCTGCATGATCTGCGTCAGGATATCCTGACTGAAATCCAGCACCTGATAATCTACATTTGTCTGCCGGAGACATGCTGCCGGAACCTCTTCCGTAAAGACCAGCGTCGGTGCCGTACCGTCAAACAGTTTCAGCTCCCGGGGCAGGGTCAGTTTCCTGTCAATCACCAGCCGGAGCGGATTCGGTCCGTACCAGTTCCGGGTGGTCAATGAGGGATTGTCCAGCAAGGCCGTACGTCTTCCCACCAGTATCGCTTTATATTCAGCCCGCATCTTATGTACATACATGGAAGTAAGCGGAGTGGACAATACGGCCGGACTCCCTTCCTGCCGCAAGCGGTCGATAAAGCCATCTGCCGACTGGGCCCACTTTAAGGTAATATACGGACGTTTGCGTATATTTAAAGTAACAAAACGCCGGATCAGCTCCCGGCATTCCTCTTCCAGTACTCCGACAGTCACGTCAATTCCAGCCTCTTCCAGTTTTCGGATGCCCCGTCCGGCTACCAGAGGAAACGGATCCATGCAGCCCACCACTACTCTGGGGATTCCTTTGCTGACTATCAAATCAGCACAAGGCGGTGTTTTCCCATAATGCGAACAGGGTTCCAGACTGACATACAGGGTAGCCTCCTTCAACAAGGATTCATCCCGGACAGAACGAAGCGCATTCACTTCCGCATGACCTTCCCCGCAACGGGCATGATAACCTTCACCGATAATGCGATCCCGATAAACAACCACAGCTCCCACCATCGGATTCGGAGCCGCATTACACAAGCCGTTACGAGCCAATTGTATGCATCGCCGGATATATTTTTCGTCTTTTGTCATAGTCTTCTGTTTTTTATAATTATTTTTGCAGACCTATGCATCCTGTTTACACTGAAATCAAACAAGCGCTTTCCGGCTTCTATCCGGAAACAGAAGCCGCCGCAATGGCCAGATGGATCCTGACCGACCTGTTCCATTTCGGCACACTGGACCTTTATGCCGGCAAAGATACTGATTTTCCGACAGACGAAAAGGCCCGGTTAAATAATATTCTCACCCGGCTGAAAAGTTATGAACCCCTACAATATATAATAGGTGAAACCAGTTTCTCCGGACTCCCCTTTGAGGTGACTCCTTCGGTTCTGATTCCCCGCCCGGAAACAGAAGAACTGGTCAGCTGGATCGTGGAAGATCATCCGGACGCCCCCGTTCGCATTCTGGACATCGGAACAGGCAGCGGCTGCATACCGGTCAGCCTGGCCCACCGGCTTCCCCTGTCCACAGTTCATGCCTGGGATGTTTCTCCCGAAGCACTGGAAGTGGCCCGGCGCAATGCCATCCGGAATGGTGTTACTGTCCATTTTCAGCAGGCAGATGCCTTACAGGAGTCCTGGCCATCCCTGAATATAGACGTTCTGGTCAGCAACCCTCCCTATATTACCGAGAAGGAACGGACAGACATGGAACGCAACGTACTCGACTGGGAACCTGAGCTGGCACTTTTTGTTCCCGACAACGATCCGTTGCTTTTTTACCGGCATATTGCCCGGATCGGGCTCGATCTTCTGTCACCCTCCGGAACCCTTTATTATGAAATCAACCGTGCCTACGGTGCAGAGACGGTTTCCCTGTTGCAGCAACTGGGATATCATTCCGTGGAATTGCGCAAGGACCTCTCCGGCAACGACCGCATGGTGAAAGCTGTCAAGCCATGAAAGAATATACCGAAAACGAACTCAGAAACAAAGCAGAAGTCTATTGTCTGGCAGCAGAGCGCTGTCCGTCCGAAGTTGAAGCCAAACTGCAACAGTGGGGAGCTTCCCCGGAAACTTCCGCCCACATACTGGAACATCTGCAGAAAGAACGCTTTGTCGATACAGCACGCTTCTGCCGTGCCTTTGTCCGCGACAAATACCGCTTCAACCAATGGGGACGCATGAAAATCATTCAGGCACTCCGGATGAAACAGCTTTCCTCTGAAGCAATCACAGGCGGAATAGCAGAGATTGATGAAGAAGAATACCGGGCCATCCTGCAAAAGCTCCTGCAACAGAAAGCCAGGAGCATCTCCGCACGCAATGATTACGAGCGCAATGCCAAACTGATCCGCTTTGCCTGCGGCAAGGGATTCCTCATGGAAGAAATCCTTTCACTTCTCCCGCAGACAGACGGCAACGAATATCCCTGCGACCATGAAGCTATGGACTGACCTCCGGGAATTCTTCTTTCCCCGCATCTGCCCGATCTGCGGGAAAAAACTTCTCCTCACAGAAGAGATTCTGTGTACCGGCTGCCTGACCGGACTGCCCTATACCCACATTCTGAACAGCCCCGGCAACGAAATGGAACGCAGCTTCTGGGGACGGTTTCCAATCCGGCGTGCCTCTTCACTCTGCTATTATGCCCGGGGAAGCAAAATCTCTTCCCTCCTGCATGACATGAAATACCACGGTGCACGGACAGCCTGCATCCGGATGGGGGAACTGCTGGCATCCGAACTCCATCCTTCCGGATTCTTCGAAGGGATAGACTGCCTGATCCCCGTTCCCCTCCACCCCAGGCGTCAGCGCACACGCGGCTACAACCAGAGCGAACTGCTGGCCCGAGGAATCTCTGCCTTCACCGGCATCCCCGTCTGCACGGATGCCCTGCACCGCATTCACCATAATCCGACCCAGACCCACAAGCACGGCTACGAACGGTGGCTCAACGCAGAAGACCTGTTTGCCCTGTCCGATAAAGCTTTGCCCGCCCTGCAGCACAAGCATATCATGCTGGTCGATGACGTACTGACCACCGGAGCAACCCTGACCGCCTGTGCCGACGTGCTGGTCTCCATCCCCGGCATACAGATCAGCCTGGTCACTCTGGCCTGGGCCAAAGGGCTCTGAAGGAGCTGTCAGGACCTTCATACCGCTTACCGCAAGATGATTCCGAAAAAATCCGCAGATAAATTTCATATTCCCGTTGGATTTCCATATTTTTGCAGAAATGTTTATCAACTATTAATTAAGTTATGAAAGCTTTGGAAAGATTATTCGCAGAAAAGTTGTTGAAGGTAAAGGCTGTAAAGATTCAGCCGGCAAACCCGTTCACCTGGGCATCTGGCTGGAAGTCTCCGATTTATTGTGATAATCGCAAGACCCTGTCTTATCCTGCACTCCGTAATTTTGTGAAGTTGGAAATTTGTCGCGTAATCCTCGAAAAATTCGGAGATGTAGATGCAATTGCAGGAGTAGCAACTGGCGCCATTGCTCAAGGTGCGTTGGTAGCTGAAGAATTGAACTTACCGTTTGTTTATGTTCGTTCAAGCCCGAAAGACCATGGTCTGGAAAACCTGATTGAAGGAGAATTGCGTCCGGGTATGAAAGTCGTTGTTATCGAAGACCTGATCTCTACCGGTGGAAGCAGCTTGAAAGCAGTAGAAGCCATCCGCAACAACGGATGCGAAGTAATCGGAATGATTGCATCCTTCACTTACGGTTTCGATGTATCTGTTGAAGCCTTCAAGAATGCAAAGGTTGAACTGGTAACTCTGACCAACTACAATGCAGTGCTTGATGCAGCATTGAAGACCGACTACATTGCAGAAGAAGACATTCCTGTTCTGCAGGCCTGGAGAAAAGACCCTGCTCACTGGACTGGTAAATAAGTAAGTTAATAATAATTGTACCCGCACGGATTATGCGAACTTCACGGTTCTGGGCTGAAAGAACGTGACGGTTCCCGTAATCCGTGTTTTTTTAATCTAAGTATATGGCTTTAAAATTCGAAAGCAGCGTAAAGCACATTCCTGCCAGCCAGGAACGCGTTTACAACAAGCTGTCCAACCTGGACAATCTGCAACCGATCCGTGAACGTCTGGCAGAAGTAAAAAATCAGCTGGACGGCAAAATAGAAGATCTTACATTCGACAACGACTCACTGACCATCAAGGTTCAGGGTATCAACCTGACCTTGCGCATTGTGGAACGTGAACCGATGAAATGCATCAAGTTCGAAGGAGACAAAACCCCGATCCCCCTGAACCTCTGGATACAGATTCTCCCCGTAACCGAAGAGGAAGCCAAAATAAAAGTAACCATCGGTGCTGATGTAAACATGTTCATGAAAGCCATGGTATCCAAACCCCTGCAGGAAGGTGCTGAGAAACTGGCAGACATGCTTACCAAGATACCTTATTAATCGTCAAACGTATAAACCAACAACAATGGCTCAGAAACTTTGGGAAAAGAATGTTCAGGTAAACGAAGAGATCGACCGTTTCACCGTAGGACGTGACCGCGAAATGGACCTTTACCTGGCCAAACACGATATTTTGGGCTCCATGGCCCACATCACCATGCTGGAAAGCATCGGCCTGCTGACCTCCGACGAACTGAAGGTACTGCTCGACGAGCTGAAAAACATTTATGCATCCGCTGAAAAAGGAGAGTTCGTCATCGAAGACGGAATCGAGGACGTACATTCACAGGTGGAACTGATGCTGACCCGCCGGCTGGGCGATGTCGGCAAGAAAATCCACAGCGGACGCTCACGCAACGACCAGGTTCTGGTGGACCTGAAACTGTTCACGCGTGCACAGCTGAAGAATCTTGCAGAATCAGTAGAAGAACTGTTCCGGGTGCTGATTGCACAAAGCAACCGCTACAAGGATGTCCTGATGCCGGGCTATACCCACCTGCAGATCGCCATGCCGTCTTCCTTCGGCCTGTGGTTCGGTGCATACGCCGAAAGCCTGGTGGACGATATGCTTTTCCTTCAGGCCGCTTACCGGATGTGCAACCGCAACCCTCTGGGATCGGCTGCCGGCTACGGCTCTTCATTCCCTCTGAACCGGGAAATGACAACCCGCCTGCTGGGATTCGATTCCATGAACTACAATGTTGTCTATGCCCAGATGGGACGCGGAAAAATGGAGCGCAACGTGGCATTTGCCATGGCTTCCATCGCAGGTACCCTCTCGAAGATGGCTTTCGACGCCTGCATGTTCAGCTGTCAGAACTTCGGATTTGTCAAACTCCCGGACGAATGTACCACCGGCTCCAGCATCATGCCGCATAAGAAAAACCCGGACGTATTCGAGCTGACCCGCGCCAAATGCAACAAGATCCAGGCTCTTCCGCAGCAGATCATGATGATTATGAACAACCTGCCGTCCGGTTATTTCCGCGACCTGCAGATCATCAAGGAAGTGTTCCTTCCGGCATTCCAGGAACTGGAAGACTGCCTGCACATGGCAACCTACATCATGGACAAGATCAAGATCAACGAACACATTCTGGACGATGACAAATATCTCTACATGTTCAGCGTGGAAGAAGTCAACCGTCTGGCAGCTGAAGGCATGCCTTTCCGTGATGCCTACAAGAAAGTGGGACTGGATATCGAAGCCGGAAAGTTCACACACAACAAAGAAGTGCACCACACCCACGAAGGAAGCATCGGCAACCTGTGTAACGACCGCATCACTGCCCTGATGGATGATGTGATCTCCGGATTCCATTTTGAAGTGGCCGAACGTGCGGAAAATGCACTTTTGGGACGTTAAAAACAAAATTTCTTAAAAGAAAACGGGGGAAATGTTTGGAACATATTACAAAACTCCCTACATTTGCACCCGTTAACGCGGAAATAGCTCAGTTGGTAGAGCATAACCTTGCCAAGGTTAGGGTCGCGAGTTCGAGTCTCGTTTTCCGCTCCATTTTAGGTTGCTCGAATGGTGGAATCGGTAGACACGAGGGACTTAAAATCCCTTGGCCAGTAATGGCTGTGCGGGTTCAAGTCCCGCTTCGAGTACAAGATATTATATTAAAGCCCCTGTAAATAACTATTTTACAAGGGCTTTTCTCTTTTTTCATGACCTAGCAAATCTGAATCTGCGTTAATCATGTCCAGATTATAATAAGGTATGGTTCTTCTGACTGTTCTTCCGGACCATTTATAAAACAGCTGCTACAATCTATAAAATCCGTTCTTTTTCTTGCTGCTTTATACTATTTTTTATAACTTGCCTTTGTTTTCAGTCAGGTTGACCAGGCTCTTGCTCATGGCTTCTGCCTCTTTCAATCAACTGCAGATTATCAAACAAATAACCATAAAACAAATCTTAACTATTATGCGCAAAACACTATTTTTATGTTTGATTGCCTTTTTGGCCTTTTCAACAATTGCTGCCGAAAATTTTAAGACTATAAAAGGAGATGGGAATATCGTTACCAAAGAAATCCCAATATCCGAATATACCCAACTGAAAATAGGAGGCAACATTGAAAAATCTGTTTTCAATTATTCACAAAAAGAAAGCCACCCCTCTGTACAACTGACAATTGACAGCAACTTACTTCCTTATTTAAAAATACAAGTAGAAAATGGCTGTCTCATTATAAATACTCGAAATAATGAGCGTTTACTGCCAACTCGTCTGATTATAAACAGCCAATCCATCGAATTGAATAAAGCACAAATTGATGGTACTTATCGCTTTATCTTCCAAACAGGACTGAATGCAAAAAGTCTTGAACTGACAGCAGGAGGAGCAACAGATGTACGCAGTAAACAAGCCATAGAAGTTGAAGAGAATTGTAAAATACAGGTTTCTGGTGTAGGAAAACTGAATGTGGATGATTTACACTGTTCCGATCTGAGCGCTGAGGTCAAGGATTGCGGAGAATTATTCTTGAAGGGGGAAGCAAAATCAGGGGAATATAAGGTTGTGGATGCAGGAAAAATCAACGCATACGAATTTGTTATGGAAGAACTTGATTGCCATATTGATGACTCCGGAGAAGCAAAAGCCCATGTAACCGAAAGGCTGAAAGGAGAGATATCAGCAGCAGGAGTACTCCAATATAAAGGCTTCCCAAGATCTGATGTCCAATGCAAAGAAATAGGAAAAGCAAAGAGAATTAAATGATGCAAATGAAAAAGCTATGGAAAGTTTTATACTACGCCTTAGATATTTATTTATATATTTATTCCTTCTTTGCAGATTATCTGTTTTTGCAGACAACTATTTATTGAATGGGAAGATAGTAGATTCCAATGGGAATGCCGTTGAAGCTGCTTACATAGAAGTACAAAAAGACAGCATTCATGTAATTGGATATGGGTTAAGCGATACATTGGGCTATTTTACCATTGAAGTCCCATTAAGTCAGTCTTACCAGATTAATATTAGTCATGTTGCTTTTCATCCTATCCGTGAAAATATTGTTCCGACTAATAAAGAACATCTCTTTATAATGAAAGAACGTATGGAAAGCATTGATGAAGTAGTTATTACTGCTTATAAAAAGGGGATGAAAATAAATACCGAGGGGAATATCGTGTTTTCTCCGAGAACTTTAGGGAATACCATAACTTATAATCTCACACGACTTTTGCAAACGTTACCAAGCATACAGGTTTCATCAGGAGGTATTTCCTTAAACGGACGGCCAACAGCATTACTTATAAATGGACATAAGAGAAATCTTAACGGGAAAAGTATTGAGGCTTTCTTACAATCAATTCCAACTGATAAGATAAAAGAAATTATTGTTACTCCTGTTTCATCTGCCAGTGATCTGGCTTCAGAGAATGGAAGTATAAATATTATTTTGGAGAAAGGAGAAGATTTAATTGCTACTCAGATCAGTAGCGAACTTAATATGCGTAAAGGTGGTGTATATGGGAATGGAAATGCTTTTTTAATGTACAACAAAAACAATTTCTATATGGATCTATCTTTGGGTTATTATAATGTATATGATCGCAAAACTACCAGAGAAGAATCTGTATACGCCAATTCTTCAGCATCGTCTTTGTTTGATTATAATACAGATTCTAGAGAAAATGACTACTTAGGCAGCCTTAATCTGGAATGGAAAACCAAGCAAGGCCATAAGTTTTTTGGAGCTGCAACCGGTTTCTATGATAATGGCAGAAGTAATGCTAAAAATGCCATGATATTCCATATAGATGAACAACAAAGAGAGCATACACAAGGCATAGCTACTCAAAATTATGATGATGATTTATATACAGTAGAAATGGAATTTACATCTAATGATACACTTCGCCACCAACATACAATAGGCTATGGAGTTATATGGGGTAAAGCACATAACAACGGTATCAATAGCGAAGTAACAGACGACTACGGAGATATTTCAGAATTGCAGCACAATACAATTAATCGGCATTACGGCAGTCAACATCAAATGAAATATAATTATAAACTTTTGATCAATACCTCATCAACTTTAAAAGCCGGTTCGCATTTTTCTATCGGTAACATAAATCCCAAAAGTCAATTTATAGAAAAAGAAATAATGAATGAAGATTTCTTATATTCAGATCAATACAAAATGCATGAAAATGTGTATGGAGGATTTGTGGAATATGATTATAAGAATAAAAATATCTTTATGTCAGTAGGATTACGATTAGAATATACTGACTTCTCTACAATATCGAGAATGAACAGTCAAGAGTATATTTATAATCGTATGGATTATTTCCCGTTCTTCTCTATTAAACATAAATTCAGCTCAGTAGCAGATATTTCCCTACGGTTAGCTTCAGGCATTGAACGGCCACATTTTTTGGACTATGTTCCCAATTATAGGTATATTTCTAAATATGCTTATTCTATTGGAAATCCGAATCTTAAGCCATCCAGATTTTATTCCGCTACAGTAGGAGGGTTGCTGTTTGACTTCTTATATCTCGAATTGACCTATTTACATACGAAAGATATTATTAGTCCTATAAGCAAAAATGAACCAAATTCATTCGAGGAAGTAACCACCCCCCTAAACTCGTCAGATGAAAATAGGTTTGTTTTTCAAATGAGTTGTCCATATGTTTTATTTAACAACAAGTTATCCGGATATTTGAGCACATGGCTTGGATATGCCAAATATACAAATCTTAAAATAGATTTAGGCGAATTCTATAATATGGATTTAAAAGGCTTTTATTTGACAAACCAGACACAATATGAAGTATTGGATAATCTGAACATAGGTTATGATCTATATTACCAGCCTAAACTATATTTACAACAAGCTATTGGAGATCCTTATTTTAAATTGGGTTTTGATGTCTCATATAGAATTAAAAGATTTGACATTGGCTTTAACGTTTCTAACATTTTGAACAGAATGAATAAAGGTGTGGATCTAAACGACCAGGCATATACAAGATATACAATCAATAAGAATCAGCCGATTTATTCATTGACAATAAAATATAATTTGGGCAATACGAACAAGAGGAAATATCATGAAATCATCGATTCGTCGAGATTTAAATAAACTATTGTAGAATCAGAGATATTCAGTAACCTCAATTATCAATATAGATTAGATTATCACATTTGTCCTGCCGGCAGAAAACTGCAGGCAGGACAAAAAGTTTCTCACCACTTGTTAATAATAGAAACCCGATATGTAATCGTATCAGCCCCGATAGTCAGCTCAATACGATAATTCTGTCCGACAGACAAATACGAAATCAAATCATAAAAATCAATCGTTTCCGTCAGATTCTCTCCGTTACGGGTGTAGTTAACAGCCAATTTAATTTTCATACAATCCTGAGGAATCAGCAGCATCTTATCAAAAAGGCTTAATTGACTGACAGGCTTCAGCACTCGTTCTATCTTCTTTTGGAAAGGAGTATCGGCCTTACCGACAACAGCAGCAGGTTTCCACGAGGATTCGCCTGAATCCTGTTCCAGAGTGCCTTTAACCGCTATGTCATAAAAAGACGCATCATGAATCGTAGCAGTAACTCCCTGATCAGTTTTAACGATTATCTGCAACTGGGCAAGCTCATGCCTAAACTCCAGCCCGACTTTCTCCGGCTTTTCTTCTGCTTCATATCTTGCCCACCCAACCAGAGCGGTCATCAGATCCACGGCTTCATCACCAGTTCTGGAGCAGTCAAAGTCAGCAACAGAAATAACTCCATCAGCCGTTACACTGACTCTCGTTCCGCTCCCTTCCAATGGATACACCGGAGACACAGCATAGAACCTGTGAATTTTCTCCATTGTCCAGTAGCGTCGTCCTCCTTCATAAGCCCAGGTACCATCTGTCACCTTATCGCCCTCGAATATGGGAACAGGAGAATCCTCAGTAAGATACCATCCCCATAACCGGAAATCACCCATTCCTTGTGCATCGCTCACTGTACCATATATATCCGTCAGCGAAGCCTGAAAAGCAATGGGGTATTCAATCACCTCAAGATCTGCTTCCACATTGGAAGTACAAGCAACCAAACAAGCCGACAGCCAAGCTATCGCCATCAGCCTAACCTTAAGATAAACAGCCTTCATAATCTCTATAATTTATAACAATCAGACTAAAGTTCTGGCTAATATACCCCATGCGGATAAACACATATGGAGTTGCTAAATATACAAATAAAATCCGAATAAACCATGACAAAACGACAATCTTCCGGCATTGAGCGGACGATCAATCCCAATCGAGCAGACGATCGGCCGGAATCGACCGGAGAATCTTACGGTATCGAGCAGACAATTCTACCGTATCGTGCTGGTGGAACTTTTGTTTTCTCCTAGTGGAACTTTTATTTTCTGCTGGTGAAACTCTTGTTTCGTCTTGATGAAACTCTTGTTTCGGACTGACGAAACACCCGCATCTTGCAGAGAATACAGAGCCTTATTACTGAGAATATCTCACCAAAAAGCGAAACAATTTATCGGCAAGACGAGCATACAGAAACAAGGCTGTCTCACGATTCTAAATCCTGAAACAGCCTTACTTTCACAAATCCAATATTACTTAGGAATAATTTCTATTTCTTCAGCTTACCCAAAAACATGATGTTGTTGTCCTCCTCATCAATGGTATCCAGCAGGGATTGGAGCTTTTCCCGGTCTTCTTCGGTACAGTCACTGTCATTCATACGATCCTGGATATATTCAATGAGATAACTGGGCTCAAAAATACGCCACGCCCAACCGTCCTTGAAATTAAGCATGACTTTCATGCCGCCACAGTAATCATTGATCAGTCTTACAAAGCGGGCCTGTTGCTTTTCCTTATCCACAAAGATGTTTCCTTTTCCGAAAACTATCGCAATATAATATCCGGGTATTTCATTATAAATGTGGATGGGCTTGTCTTCCATTGTTCCAAAATCTAAGGTAAATTTGGGAACAATTCTGTTTTCCGATTTTATATAATGGTACAAGGTATCAACGGATGTTAAATGGAAACTTAAATCAGGAACATTATGATAAGCAAAAACTTCCTGATTGTAATCTTCCACCTTAAAATAAGGTGCTTCTTCCAGTTGAGCTATTAATTTCCCTTCTTTACTATATTGGGAGACTAACGGACTTCCTTCAGATGTCTGAATAGGCAGATGAATAATAGATAGTGACTTATCTTCCCCAAGTTCAAATTTAGGCTTATTTAATTCGTAGTCTATCTGCCTGTCCTCAAGAAAGTTTCCTTTCAGATCATACACCATAATTTTATTAAGAAAGCCAAATGATCCCAGGTAAATTCTTTGTTCCTGCTCATCAATGGCTGCATCATAAATACTCATAGGATATTCACCGGGACCCTGTCCGATCTTTCCGGCCGTACATAAAAATTTGCCATCACTGTTAAATAGCATATAAGGTTGACTTGCAGTTATCCCAATACCAATATAATGATCGGTGATGGTAGGAAGGGTCCGGTAAGTAAATATTGCCTCCGGACTGTTATCAAACCTGACAATTCGGAAATCCTCTACCAGATCACTCAGTTTTATATTGACTGTATCCTTGATATTCGAATAATGGCAGACCGTCAGGCCGGTTTCTTTATTATATGAAACGGTATTGTCTTTTGGACCGCATCCGTATAGAGCGGAGAAAAGGCAAAGGCTGATGAATAATGTTTTTTTCATAAGAACTTATTTTTTATTTAAAGACAACTGTTATAGGGGCTCTTAATTTTGAGTACACATTTTTTCCTTTCACTTGTGCTGGCCTGAAAGGTGGAAGTTGTTTCAATACTCTGATGAATTCCTTATCAATCTCAGGTTGAATTCCTTTTACGATAACCACATCAATTACATTTCCTTTGTCATCAATTATCAGATCTACTTGCCCTTTTCCGTTTACAGGAATTTGTTCACCTTTAGAGTCTATAAGCGGATATTTGAATAATTTAGTATAGAATTCTACCAGCTTTGTACCAGTCAAAGAAGTGAATGCACTTACATCAACTTCAGATTGTTCATAGATTCTGGGGGTATCCTTTTTTGATACATCCTGAAGAGTTTTGGGAGCATTGGTTTCCACCTCTGACTCATCTGCTTTGGTCATTTCTGTTTTATCAGCCTTCGAAACTTCTGCTTTGCTTGTTTCCGCGGTCTCTTTTGCAGAATGTCCGCTACAGGAACAGCAACAAGACAATACAAATAAAAATAATATGTAACGCATAGTGATTAATTTAAAATAAGTATTCTGTATTTATTTGCACCGAAAGTTAAACATTTGTTGCTAAAAATCCATAAAAATAATCATGTTATTAGATTATGCCAGAAAACATCCGTTCCGCACTTCTTCCGCAACAGAAAACACACTCCGCAAATAAAGGCACAGACTTGGATAACGCCATTAAAGATATATGAATCAAGCATTTACCCAGAGAAAGAGCACCTTTTTCTCATCATCTCTGCCAGCTTTGCCAGCCCCTTTTAAACTTATATAGTTAATGCGGAAATTTTTTGAAAATTGCAATTTTGTATTTTTTTCCGCATTTCCCCTATAAGTTTATATATAGGGTGGCAAAGCTGGCAGAAGACAGATATTTCCCCAGGGGAACTCACTATCAATCAATCAGATAATTCTTTTCCGCATTTTAAATCATCTTTGCGGAACTTATGAAAGCGGAAACAGTTTCAGTAAAATCCGGAAATATTTGTACATTAAAAAAATCACTTTCTTTGTGTAATTTTAAAATAATCTGAATTATGAAACGCATATTACTTCTTGGGTTGTTTATCTGTAACCTTTTGGGAATGGAAACAATCGCACAGAACATTACAGGGAGCATAATCAACAAACAAAATAAACGATAGCTGCGTTTCTGTCATTCAGTAATACATCTTCAATACCTACAATGAGGAATTCAACGGAATAATAATGAAATCAAGCGGCGTTTACAATAGTTTTTCCTATCTTTGCACACATAACTATTTTGATTTTCCAGTCCATATGAAAAACCTTTTTCTTACCCTCGTATTGAGTTTGTTCTGTATGACAATGATCGGACAGGACAATACGTCTGCATTAATCCCAATGCCAAACAAAATCATTAACGGCAATGGAGCTGTATTCACTGTCAATGCCAGACATTCAGCCATCACTTTCGACAACAAAGAGCTAAAGTTTGCGGCTGAGAAACTTCAGGATATATTCAAAAGAAGAATGAGCGAAAATCTCAATATATCCCCGACAGGCAATGGCACCATCAGACTTATCATTGACAACAGTCTTGAGCACAAGGAACAATATTCACTGGAGATCAACAATAAAGGAATAACCATAAAAGGGGCTTCAAAAGGAGCAGTTCTTTATGGTGTTATCACTCTTGAACAGATTCTGATGGGAGATATATGCATGACTTCACAAAAGAAAATCCGTGAAATCTATATCTACGACAAACCCCGTTTCGAATACAGGGCTATGATGCTTGATCCTGCCCGCAATTATCTGCCAGTAGAAAGCATCAAATTCTTTATTGACAAAATGACACTATTCAAATACAATGTATTACAACTTCACCTTACAGACGATCAGGGATGGAGAATATATATTGAGAAGTATCCACAATTAGCCAGTAAAGACCACTATACCAAAGAAGAACTCAAAGAAATCATTAAATATGCAGAAATGCGCAATGTTACGGTTATTCCGGAAATTGATATTCCAGGACATACCTGTGCCATGCTTTCTGCCTTTCCTGAGTTCAAGTGCGAACACAAGTCAGCCACTCCCATTGAATTAGGGAAAAGCGTAGATATGATGCTATGTGCTTCAGTCGGGAAAGTATATACAGTTATTGATGATATTATAAAGGAAACTTCGAAAATATTCCCTGCACCATATATACATCTCGGTGGAGACGAAGCAGCCATAAAATATAACTGGGCTGAATGTCCACGCTGCCAAAAACTGATGGCAGAACTAAAATACGAAGATCCTTCCCAACTTATGATACCATTCTTTAGTAAAGTTCTCAAAAGTGTAAAAGAGGCTGGGAAGAAAGCCATATTATGGTGTGAGCTTGACAATATATATATGCCGGCTAATGATTACCTCTTCCCCTATGATCCGGAAGTCACACTTGTAAGCTGGCGTGGGGGACTTACACCCAAGTGCCTGGAACTTACCCGAAGACATGGGAATCCGGTCATCATGGCTCCCGGTGAATATGCTTATCTTGACTATCCTCAATACACCGGAGATTTCCCGGAATTCAATAATTGGGGAATGCCGATAACCACACTGGAAACATGTTACCAGTTTGATCCCGGCTATGGAGAACCTCTTTCCGGTCAGAAGCACATAAAGGGGATTATGGCAACACTCTGGGGAGAAGCCATCAAAGACATCAACAGAGCAACTTATATGGCATATCCCAGAGGTCTGGCCCTCTCCGAAGCCGGCTGGACTGAAATGAAAAACCGTAACTGGGAGTCTTTCAAAAACAGAATGTATCCTAACCTGATGAACCTCATGAAGGAAGGAGTATCAATACGGGTACCCTTTGAGATCGAACAGAAGCTGGAAAATTACCGATAGTCAGATTTCCCGGACCGGCATTCCGATGCCGGACGGGTATCAAAGCAAACGGCGGCTGAAGTAACGGACCGGATAACGTACCGAAAGAAAACCCACAACCAGAACGGTAGCCAATACCAGCAACACATCGCTGGCCAGAACACGTACCGGATAGGCATCGACCACAAAACTGCCGGATGAGCCCAGAGAAAGCAGTCCGTAGGTCTGCTGGAGATAGCAGAGGCCGACTCCCAGTACCACGCCTGCAATGGCGCCCAGAAAAACGATCAGACAGCCTTCATACAGGAAGATGCGTTCTATCTGACGGTTGTCTGCTCCCAGATGGCGCAGCGTCTCTACATTCTCACGCTTGTCGATGATCAGCATGATCAGCGAACCGATGACATTGAAACAGGCAATGATCAGAATAAAAGTCAGGAAAAGATAGGAGATCAGCTTTTCTACCCGCATGATGCGATAGGTATCTGCCTGCTGTTCATAACGGTCTTCCACCCGGAAACAGTCGCCCAGATGTTCTTTCAGCTTACGCTTGACCACGCCCGGATCGGCATCCGGCTTCAGTTTCAGACCGACAGAACTGACTTCCGTGGTGTACTGGAACAGGCGACGGGCAAACGACAGGGAGGTCAGAATGTAGGAAGCATCGTATTTTTCCTGATTGACGGCAAAGGTCAGCCCCGTGGAGAAAAGACGTTCGCCGGTAAAGGCCGTAGCCGGATTGGCCAGATTGACTTTGGCACCCCGCTTGGGGGCATAGATCTCAAGAGGATCCAGAAAACGGATTCCCGAACCCAGAACGGAAAGCAACTGGATACCGGGAATGGCATAATCGGCCACTTCATCGTGCAGCAGCAGATCGCCGCGGCCAAACAGAATGCTGTCAATCGGGGTCAGACGGTCGAAATTGTCTTCCACACCCTTGATGACAGCCATAGCCTGACGTCCCTTGTACTGTACCATCGCATTATCTTCGAGGGATTCCGATACGACCTCAATCTCGGGCATGCTGCGCAATGCCTGAATCTTCGGATCCTGTCCATCGAAAACCTTGCCGGTGACGGGAGTGATCTTCAGTTCGGGATCGAATGCCGTAAAGTAATCTGAAACCAGGCTCTGGAAGCCGTTGAAGACGGAAAGGGTACAAACCAGTGCCAGCGTAGCCAAAGCCACGCCACACACGGATATGCCTGAAATCACATTAATGGCATTATGTGATTTCTTCGAAAAGAGATATCTCCGGGCTATGTAAAATGAAAAATTCATTTCTTGAGCAGCTCGTCGATATGCGCTGCATAATCGAGCGAATCATCTACAAAGAATTTCAGTTCGGGAATGATACGCAGCTGATGGCGTACACGGTTTCCCAGTTCAAAGCGGATAGCCTTCATGTTCGCATTGATGTTTTTCACGATTTCTTCGCTGCGTTCCGACGGGAACACGCTCAGGTAAACTCGTGCATAACTCATATCCGGACTGATACGTACGATACTCACCGATACGAGAACTCCCGGCATCGCCTTGGTCTGCAACAGGAATATATCGCCCAGTTCCTTCTGGATCAGGCGTGCAATCTTATTTTGTCTGGTAGTTTCCATTCTTACTCTCTGTTCTTAAATTATCTATTTCTTACGGATGATCGTCAGCCCGTCACGCATCGGAAGAATGACTTTCTCTACCCGCGTATCGGCTGCCACCAGATCGTTGAAATGCTTGATGCCGATGGTCTGTGTATCCGTATGATGTGGTTCCTCCAGCACATGACCGTCCCACAGGGTATTGTCGGCAAGGATATATCCTCCGGGGTTCAGCTTCTGGAGAATCATCTCGTAGTACTCCACATAGAAACGCTTGTTTCCGTCCATGAAAGCCAGATCGAACATCACGTCCATCTTCGGCACCATCTCAAGGGCGTCTCCGATGTAGAACCGGATCCGGTCGGCATAAGGAGAATTTTCCAGCCACGGACGTGTGAAGTCTTCCTGCTCATCGTTGATCTCGAAGGTGTGGAGCATCGCTCCGTCTTCCAGCCCTTCTGCCAGACACAAAGCGGAATATCCGCTGTATGTTCCGATCTCAAGGACCTGCTTCGGGCGGATCATCCGCACAAACATTTTCAGCATCCGCCCCTGCAAATGTCCCGAAGCCATGCGGGGACGCAGCAGTTTGACGTGCGTCGCCCGGTACAAGGCTTTCAGATAGTCTCCTTCTTCATCGATATGCTGGAGAATATACTCGTCCAGAGCATCCGTTTCCTTCATGAATTACAGGTAACGGTTACGGTTGGGAAGTACATAATCCATGGCATACTTCAGTACGTCTCCCACCTCGTTGATTTCCAGGAAGGAAGTCTGCGTACCTCTCTTTCCGCCGCTCAGGTAGGCCACCATGTCGGTTTCGCTCAGCACGCCGTCGTCCAGCAGTTTGCGCAGGGCAGCGAAGTAATAAGCCTGTCCGTTGGCTTTTTCCGGCATGAAGATAGCTTCTACACCGTATGACAAAGCCAGATGGCGCATGGTCTTTTCCTTGTAGCATACTGCCAGCACCGGATATTTTCCACGGAAAGCAGCCAGGTTGCGTGCAGTCAGTCCACTGAAGCTGTCGGTAATGATGGCACGGATCGGCATCAGGTTGGTAGCACGTACAGCCTGCTTGGCAAGGAAGCTGGTTACATCGGTATTCTCCGGAGTCAGAGGAATAGGAATATCGTTTTCTTCCATCTTGTCCTTTTCAGCCTGTGCTGCAATCTTGGCCATTGTCTTCACGGCTTCCACCGGATACTTGCCATAAGCTGTTTCACCGCTCAGCATCAGGGCATCCGTACGGTAATAGATTGCATTGGCAATATCCGTTACTTCAGCACGGGTAGGACGCGGATTGTTGATCATTGTGTGCAGCATCTGGGTAGCAACGATCACCGGCTTTCTGGCCAGGATACATTTCTTGATCAGCTGACGCTGGATACCCGGAATACGTTCCTGAGGCACTTCGATACCCAGGTCACCGCGGGCAACCATCACACCGTCTGCCACTTCCAGGATTTCATTGATGTTGTCCACACCTTCCTGGTTTTCAATCTTGGCAATGATCTTGATGTCGCTGCCATACTGATCCAGGATCTGACGGATGTCAAGCACGTCCTGACGGTTGCGGACGAAAGAGTGTGCAATGAAGTCAATATCCTTTTCAATGGCATAAAGAATGTTGTTGCGGTCTTTTTCAGTCAATGAAGGCAAGTTGATGCGTACACCCGGAACATTCACACTCTTGCGGCTTCCCAGGGTAGCGTCGTTCATCACTTCACAGAACAGGGTATCATCGGTCTTTTCTGTTACAGTCAGCGCCAGTTCTCCGTCGTCAATCAGGACAGAAGCGCCCACAGAAAGGTCACGTACAAAGTCAGGATAAGTTACGGCAATGCATTCACGGGTGGTTTCCTGATCGGGTTTACCCACAATGCGTACCTTGTCACCAGTCTTAAAGTCAATCGGTCCTTCCGCACTGGCCGTAGTACGGACTTCCGGTCCTTTGGTATCCATCAGGATGGCAATACGGTTGGAAACTTCGCGTACATTGGCAATCAGCTTTTCAAATCCTTCACGGTTGGCGTGTGCCGTATTCATACGGACTACATTCATACCGGCTTCGAAAAGTTCTCTGATAAAATCCACCTCACAACGCAAATCCGAGATGGACGCAACGATCTTTGTCTTTTTCAACATCATATTATATATAACTAATATTATTCTAAATCTTTCAGCGTCTCTCCTTATATATAAAGGGAATCAGATATATAAAGAGTCGGCCTTATTTCACTCCTTTGGCCTGCAACAGAGCTTCTACTGCCAGACGATAGGAATCCAGCCCGAAGCCACAGATAACTCCCAGACACGCACAGGAAATCATCGACTTATGACGGAACTCCTCACGCGCATGCACATTGGATATATGCACTTCAATGACCGGAGCCGGAACAGCCCGGATGGCATCCTGCAAAGCAATGGAAGTATGAGTGTAAGCACCTGCATTCAAGACAATCCCATCCAATGAAAAACCTGCTTCCTGAATCCGGTCAATCAGCAGTCCTTCCACATTCGACTGGAAATAATCAAGTTCCACGTCCGGATACAAGGCTTTCAGCGTGCCTAAATAGTCCTCAAACGAAACCGAACCATAGATGGAAGGCTCCCTTTTACCCAACAGATTGATATTGGGACCATTGATAATCAGTATTCGCATAACCGTAAGTTCTGAACTTTTTGTACCTTTGTTGGAGATTTGGGCACAAATATACAAAAAGAAATGGAAAATCACGCGAAAAATGGAAAGATAATAACAAAGTATAAGCAATACCTCAAGCTGGAAAAGTCATTCTCAAGCAATACGATAGATGCTTATCTGACCGACCTGGACAAGCTGATGGCTTATCTTACGCTGGAGGGGAAGGATTGTCTGGAAGTGACGCTCGACGACCTGGAAACATTCTCTGCCGGTCTGCATGACATCGGGATCAATGCCCGGTCGCAGGCCCGCATCCTGTCCGGCGTACGTGCTTTCTACCGTTTTCTTTTACTGGAGGACTACATACAGCAGGATCCGTGTGAGCTGCTGGAATCTCCGCAGACAGGCCGTCATCTGCCCGACGTTCTGACGGTGGAAGAAATTGACCGGCTGATCGGAAGCATTGACCGCAGCAGCCGGGAAGGACAACGCAACCGGGCCATTCTGGAAACACTGTACAGCTGCGGACTGCGTGTTTCCGAGCTCTGCAACCTCAAGCTGTCGGATCTCTATCTGAACGAAGGCTTTATCAAGGTGGAGGGGAAAGGGAGCAAACAGCGTCTGGTCCCTATTTCTCCCAAAGCAATCAGCGAACTCAACAACTACTTTCCGGACCGGAACGCCGGACTGATCAAGCCCGGATACGAAGATTTTGTATTCATTAGCCGGTTCGGCAAGAACATTTCCCGCATCATGGTATTCCATATCATCAAGGAACTGGCCGGAATGGCCGGCATCAAAAAGACAATCAGTCCGCATACCTTCCGGCATTCCTTTGCCACACACCTGCTGGAAGGCGGGGCCAACCTGCGGGCAATCCAGTGTATGCTGGGTCATGAAAGCATCGGGACAACGGAAATCTACACCCACATAGACCGCAACCGCCTGCGTCAGGAGATCATCGGACATCATCCCCGTAACTTATTGGAACAAACCCGGAAAACGAAGGATATGACCGGAAAATGAGAAGAAAAAGACTTTTTTTAATCTTTTTTTTAAAAGACGGCTAAAAAAACGATAGAAAAAACTAGTACCTAATAGAGTTTTTCATATCTTTGCCACAAAATATACAAAAATACGAAGTAGAAACAATTAATTTATAAACCTAATAATTAAAATCATGATTAAGAAGTTGTATTTGCCCTTAGTGGCATTGTTGGTCCTTGCTTTCTCTTCATGTAGCAAGATGGGCGAATTGTCTGCTGACTACTTCACAACGAACCCTGAAGTGTTAGAAGCTGTCGGTGGTAAAGTTCCTGTAACCATTACAGGTAAATTCCCGGAAAAATACTTCAAGAAAAACGCAACTGTTGAAGTAACTCCGGTTTTGAGATGGGAAGGCGGCGAAGCTAAAGGTCAGCCGGCTATGTTCCAGGGAGAAAAAGTAGAAGGTAACGACCAGACTATCTCTTACAAGACTGGTGGTACTTATACTATGAAGGCTTCTTTCGACTATGTTCCCGAAATGGCCAAATCTGAACTGTACCTGGATTTCAAAATCCGTAAAGGTAAAAAAGAATACACCATTCCTTCTGTAAAGATCGCTGACGGTGTAATCGCTACTTCTGAACTGCCGACTGTAGGTTCTGCTAACGCAGCTTACGCTCCGGACGCATTCCAGCGTATCATCAAACAGGCTCAGGAAGCTCAGATCATGTTCTTGATCCAGCAGGCTAACCTCCGCGCAAGCGAACTGAAGTCTGAAAACCTGAAAGACTTCCACAAGAAAGTGGTTACTGTTGCAGGTGACACCAAGAACTACAAACTGGACAACATCGAAATCTCTGCTTACGCTTCTCCTGATGGTGGTGTGAAACTGAACACTACTCTGGCTGAAAACCGTCAGAACAACACTGAAAAGTACATGAACCAGCAGTTGAAGAAAGGTAAGATCGAAACTACTGTAGACACTAAGTACACTGCTCAGGACTGGGAAGGATTCCAGGAACTGGTTTCTAAATCTAACATCCAGGACAAAGACCTGATCTTGCGTGTATTGTCTATGTATCAGGATCCGGAACAGCGCGAATCTGAAATCAAGAACATTTCTTCAGTTTACAAAACTCTGGCTGACGAAATCCTGCCGCAGTTGCGTCGTGCTCGCCTGACTGCAAACTATGAAGTAATCGGCCGTAGCGACGAAGAAATCAACGCTGCATTCGATGCTAAAGAAGATTCTATCAGCGTAGACGAATTGCTGTATGCTGCAACTCTGACTAACGACAATGCTCGTAAGGAAGCTATCTACAAACGTACAATCGAAAAATACCCGAACGACTACCGTGCTTACAACAACCTGGGTATGATGGCTTACATGGCTGGTGACAAGGCTGCTGCTGAAAACTACTTCAAACAGGCTGCAAGCAAGAGCTCAAGCGCTGCTGAAGTTAACACCAACCTCGGTCTGTGCGAATTGGTTAAAGGTAACGTAGCTGAAGCTGAAAACTACCTGAGCAAGTCTACCGGTGCTAACACTGCTAACGAAGCTCTGGGTAACCTGTACATCAAACAGGGTCAGTATGACAAGGCTGTTGCTGCATTCGGCGACACTAAGACTAACTCAGCTGCATTGGCTCAGATCCTGGCTAAGGATTACAACAAGGCAAAGAACACTTTGACTGCTGTTAAGAATCCGGATGCTTACACTGACTACCTGATGGCTATCGTTGGTGCTAGAACTAACAACGCTGATCTGGTTAAATCTAGCCTGGCTAAAGTAGCTCAGAAAGATGCAAATCTGGCTGCTCACGCTAAGATTGACCGTGAATTTGCTAAATATGACATCCAGTAATCATTGAGATACTGGTTCTCATTTTGAACAAAGAAATTCAAAAGGGCATGTCGGCTGACATGCCCTTTTTTTATTCATGAAAAAAGATTCATAAAATCAGCCGGTTCACCAAAAAATTGTGTACTTTCGCAAAAAACAAATCGGAACAATGAAAGGACGCCATTCGCTATTGTTGATACTAGCTCTTACTCTGCTTCTTCCCGCCTGCCGGAAAGAAGTCAAATTTGAACTGACAGGAGAACTCACCGGTCTGCAGACAGACAGACTGTTAGTCATCTATGACGATCCGGTAGCCAGACTGGACACAATCTTTCCGAAGAACGGAACATTTACCTATACATTTATTCCTGATACATTCACCAATTTCCGACTGGTGAACGACTCTGGTATGTACATCCCGATATTTGCAGGAAAAGGCTGGGAAGTCAGGCTGAAAGGAAGCTTCCGCCACCCTGAGACAGAAGGTGACGGGCCCAACTCCGACTACCGTGATTTCCTGAGCAGCATCAGCGGCCATGAGAATGATACAGCCTTCCTCCGCAAGCAAGCTGAAACCTTTATCCAGAGCCATCCGGAATCCTTCGCCTCGGCCTATGTGCTGGAACAATACTTCATCCGTACAGCCAACCCCGACCGCGACCGGATCAGCCGACTGATGGAGCCTCTGACAGGCAGGGTGAAAGACTGCCGGGTACTTGCCCCCGCCACTGCCCTGCTGGGTGAAAAGAAGAACGACAGCCGGTTTGTCAACTATTTCTCCTGCAAGGACCGCAACGGGAAATACCTTTCCTGGAACAGCGGCAAGGAAGCATATACACTGATCAGTTTCTGGGCCAGCTGGGATGCAGCCAGCATCAGCGAACGCGATTCGCTCTTCAGCCTGCTCAGCGATTTTCCTGAAGAAAAATTCAGGGTGCTGAATTTCTCGCTCGACACCAGCCGCGAAGACTGGCTCAAGGCCTGCCGGGAAGACAGCAAACAATGGATGGAGACCTGCGACTTCAAGGGATGGGACAACCAGCTTGTCAGGCAGAACTCCGTCGCCCGCCTGCCGGCCAACCTGCTGATTGACCACAGCCGCAGAATCCTCGGCACCGGCCTTCACGGAGAAGCCCTCAAGGCGAAACTGAAGGAATTCATCAAATAACCGGAAAAACATACAATAAAGAAAAACACACCATGCTGGTCAAAACATTCGGTGCCGCCGTACAAGGTATCGACGCCACCCCCGTCACCATCGAAGTCAACAGCTCCCGCGGCATCCGCTTCTTTCTGGTCGGCCTGCCCGACTCGGCCGTCAGGGAAAGTCATGAACGCATCGTATCAGCCCTCCAGGTAAACGGCTACCCGTTTCCCGCCTGCCAGCTGGTGGTCAATATGGCACCGGCTGATATCCGCAAGGAAGGATCGGCCTACGATCTTCCGCTGGCCGCCGGCATTCTGGCTGCAACCGGCGGAATCCGCAGCGACCGGCTTCCGCACCTGATGCTGACGGGAGAGCTCGGGCTCGACGGAAGTCTGCAGCCCGTCCGCGGTGCCCTGCCCATTGCGCTGGCCGCACGCCGCCAGGGGCTGGAAGGACTGATCCTTCCCCGCCGGAACGCCTGCGAAGCCGCCGTGGTGGAAGGCATTGACATTTATGGAGCTGACAACATCGGGCAGGTGATCCGCTTCCTCAACGGAGAAGAAGACCTGCCGGTCACGCATACGGACATCCGGGAGATATTTGCCCGCGGACAGGAAACAGCCGGCCCGGACTTTGCCGACGTGAAAGGACAGGAAAGCGTAAAGCGTGCCCTGGAAGTGGCAGCGGCAGGCGGCCACAACATCCTGATGATCGGGCCTCCCGGAAGCGGGAAGTCCATGATGGCCCGCCGCCTGCCCGGCATTCTGCCGCCGCTGACCCTTGAGGAAAGTCTGGAAACAACCAAGATCCATTCCGTAGCCGGAACACTGGGGAAAGATACCCCGCTCATCACCGTGCGTCCCTTCCGGAGCCCGCATCACACCATCTCACAGGTGGCCATGACAGGAGGAGGTGCCAGCCCGCAGCCCGGCGAGGTGAGCCTGGCCACGGGCGGTGTGCTCTTTCTGGACGAGCTGCCCGAATTCAGCCGCAGCGTGCTTGAAGTGCTCCGCCAGCCGCTCGAAGACCGCCACATCACCGTGTCGCGCGCCCGCTACACCGTTGACTATCCGGCCGGCTTCATGCTGGTGGCCTCCATGAATCCCTGCCCGTGCGGATATCACAATCATCCGACACGCCCCTGCGTGTGTACACCGGGACAGGTGCAGCGCTATCTCAGCCGCATCTCCGGGCCGCTTCTCGACCGCATTGACATGCAGGTGGAAATCACCCCTCTCCCCTTCGAAAAGATGTCCGACGCCCGTCCTTCCGAACCGAGCGCCGTCATCCGGGAGCGCGTGGTCCGTGCCCGCCGGCTGCAGGAAGAGCGGTTTGCCGCCCATCCGGGAATCCATTGCAACGCCCGGATGACCTCCCGCCTGCTGGCCCGCTATGCCCGTCCGGACGAAGCCGGCCTGCGCCTGCTGCAGACTGCCATGGAGCGGCTCAGCCTCTCGGCGCGCGCCTACGACCGCATCCTGAAGGTGGCGCGCACCATTGCCGATCTGGAAGGAAGTCCTTCCATCCTGCCCTCCCATCTGGCCGAAGCCATCGGCTACCGGGGCCTCGACCGTGCCGGCTGGGCAGGATGATCCGTCATTCCACCTGCCGTCCGTCGAAGAAACGGATCGTGCGCGAAGTCTGGCGTGCCTGTTCCTCGTTGTGCGTCACCATGACGATGGTCCGTCCGTCTTCCCGGTTCAGCCGGTGGAGGATATCCATCACTTCCGCCCCCATCCGGGAGTCCAGGTTACCCGTCGGCTCGTCGGCCAGCAGAATCTCCGGATTGCCGATGATGGCACGGGCGATGGCCACACGCTGGCACTGCCCGCCCGAAAGCTGGCCGGGGAAATGGCGCATGCGGTGGCTCAGTCCCACCCGTTCGAGCACTTCCTGCGCCAGACGGAGGCGTTCCGACGATCCCGTTCCGCGGTAGAGCAGAGGAAGCTGCACATTGTCGATCACATTCAGCGAGCCGATCAGATGGAACGACTGGAAGACAAACCCCAGCGTCCGGTTGCGGAACTCTGCCAGCCGGCGGTCGCCCATGGCAGGGGTGATCACATTCCCGTTCAGCTCCAGCGTTCCGCTCGTCGGAGCATCCAGCAGGCCGATGATGTTCAGCAGCGTCGACTTGCCGCAGCCCGAAGGCCCCATCACGCTGAGAAATTCTCCCTTTTCCACTTCCAGGTTCACATTCTCCAGAGCCTGGGTTTCAATCTCATTCACCCGGTAGATCTTATTGATCCCGGTCAGTCTGATTATTGCCATATTGCATTCGTTTTTTAACTTGTTCATACCATACTTATTCATCACGCAGTGCGTCGGCCGGTTCCTCGCGGGCGATACGGCTCACGGGGATCAGCGTGCTGACGAGGGAAACCGCTGCCAGCAGGACATATACGACACCGCTCACCACCAGGAAATGGGCCAGCGGACGGTTCTGCCAATAGAAAGTATCAAGCCCGTCCGAACGGAAAGATTCTTCGGGCAGGTCTGCCATGCCGGAAGTCACGACATACTGTGCCACTGCCACAAGCCCGATCAGGAAGGCCACCGTAACCAGCAGCCAGGCTTCAACCAGAAAGCGCTTCCGTACGTCACGTTTCGTCGCACCCAGACTGCGCATCAGGCCGATCTCCCCACGGCGGGCATCGCAGCGCACCCAGAAAGTGCCGGTCATGCCCAGGAAGATGCAGAGCAGGGCGAATCCGGCCAGAGCATACTGCACACGCAGTTTGTTCACTGTACCGCTATTTTCCAGTGCGTCCCGGATCTGCCGGTTGAACGAAATCAGTTCCGGATAGCAGAAATTGCCGATCTGAAGCTGCGGAGCCACTTCCTCGCGGAACCGCTTCTCGAAAGCCCGGGCATCCACGCCGTCCTTCAACCGGAAAACGACAGTCCATTGCCAATTGATATAGGAACTCGGCTTAATCTCTGACATCGGAAAAACGACCAGCGGAAAGGGCAGCCTGTAATCGCGGTGCTTGAACTCACCGAACACGCCGGCCACTTCATACGGCTTGCCGCTCATAAAGAATTTCTTTCCCCGGACATCCGTTGTTCCGTAAAAGCGGCGGGCCAGTGTGGCCGAAACAAATGCCTTATCGCCGTTCAAACAGTCTTCCGGAATCTCGATGTCCCGTCCGGTAATTGCCTCGCGCACGCCGTAGGTGCGGAACAGGTTGCCGCCTTCGCGGGCATAAAACTCATAATACTGAGCCGACAGCTTCCGTGTCTGTGCGTTGTCAAGCGTGTCCGTGGTCAAGGTATTGCCGCTCCAGGACATGCAATTGGGGAATGAATAAGGTCTCACGATGGTCAGATCCGCCACTTCCGGACACCGGCGGATCAGACCGGCAATGCGCAGGAGATTGTCCCGCTGGGCGGTGTCGGTCACCTCTTTCCGGTAACGCACATCGTTGGGCTCATAAGCCTCAAGGGTGAGCACATACCGTCCCTCGGATTCAAACCCGGGAGCAATCAGCCGGTTGCCCGTCAGCACACAGACGGGATCAATCACCGTCCACAAAAAGAAAGTCACTGCGATCAGCTCCAGCAGAATCCATCCGTTCTGTCTCCGCTGATTCCATAATTGGTGTAGAATATTCTGAAACATAGTCATTGGTTTTTATCGCTGTGCATGAAGTGAATTGACAATGGAGTGACGCAACGCCCACAGGGCAGGTATCAGCGCCGAAAGCACATTCAGGAAAAGACAGACCAGAAAGGCCGTTGCGAAAACATAGGGATTGAAAAGCACCTCCGGTCCCAGGAAGAGAGACGCATCGGAGTATGCTCCCCTCATCCAGTTGGCTGCTCCCAGACTCAGGATCCATCCCCGGGCGGACAGAAGGATGGCCCACGACACCAGCATTCCGGCAACTCCGCCGAGGAAGGTCAGCAACAGGTTCTCCCACAGTACCTGGTTCACCAGCATCCGGCTGGTGGCTCCATACGCCCGCCGGACTCCCAGTTCGCCCAGGCGCCGGTCCATCCGTGAAGAAATCAGTCCGCCCAGATTCAGAGCCGGAATGAAAAGCAAGGCCAGCAGAATGTAAGCCAGCTGCCGGACGGTCTGCTTCACATCAGGCGCCCCCATGCAGTCCGTGCGCAACGAACTTTTCCAATAGTCGTCCGGCTGTTCCATCAGATCGCTGACATAGGGATGATCCTGCGCGTTATAACGCCGGAAAGCATCCTGCACTTCCGCCCGCAACTGCTTCTTTTCCGCCCGGGTCGGTGCCGTCAGATAGATCCAGAAAGCGCCGAGCAGCCTCCCGTCGGGGTCTTTGTCATCGAACCCCGGATAACGCGTCATGGGCATCCACAGGTCGGCGACCGTTGTGGGGGTTGCGTACGACACATCCTTCACCACTCCGCAGACCCGTATCCTCTCCGCATTCACGCTCAGATACTTCCCTGTCGCATCGGTCGTGGCAAACAGTTTCCGGGCCAGACTCTCGGAGATGACAGCCACGGGAAGACGGGAATCCACATCAGCCTGTACAAAAGGCTTTCCCGAGAGAAAGCGGAAGGAAAACATGCTCCAGAACCCACAGTCCACGTAGCCAGGCAGGATTTCCTGGCTTCCCTGGTTGCCGGGCAGGTCTACCCGCATCTTGCTCCATCCGCCGCCTTGAAACACGGCAATCTGATCCAGATGGGGAAGATCCTTCAGCAGCGTCTTCGCCACGAAATAAGAGACTCCGGTATTGCAGGATGTTCCATTCGAACCCTTATCCTGCGATTTCATCGTTTTGATCACCAGCATGCGGTCCCGGTTGTATTCCGGATAAACCGGTCCGGCCTTCACATAATAAATGACAAACAGAACCATCACCAGAGCAATGGAAAGTCCCGTTCCCACAATGTAAACCGACGAGAACAGCCGGTTCTGTTTCAGCATGATCCATGCTTGTCTGAAATAAACCCGTATCATATCTTTTGTCTTTTTTGTTGATTTCCTGTTTTATTTTCTCAAATTCTCCTCAGATTCTGCCCAGAATTCTCTCAGACTCTGCTCAGGCTTCTGATTCAGCTTCAAACTGCTCTCAGATTCTGCTCAGAATTCGTTCAGATTTCTTTTCTCATTCCTTTTCTTTCAGTTTGATCTGTGTCCGGCTCTGATACATACTCATATCGCTCACCACCACGCAGTCACCTTCCTTCAGGCCGTCCAGCACTTCCACCTGGTCGTAGCTGCATGCTCCCAGACGGACCTTGCGCTTCACCAGCCGGCCACTGCCTTCTTTCACGAAAAGCTCGTACTCGCCGGCACCCACATAAAACGACCCGTTGCTGATGCGAAGAGCCTCTTCCCTCACCGCATTGATGACATAAATATCAACTTTCAGTCCGGAACGCAGACGGCGGTTGCTGCTGTCATCCAGCTGCACCGTAAAGGACATGATTCCGTCACGGCTCAGCGGTGTCACGCTGCTCACCATCCCTTCCAGCCTTTCATGCCCGACGAGAACCATCGCCCTGGCACCGGCAGCAATCCGGTCACTGTATGATTCGGCTGCCTCTCCATCTACCCGGAAATGACTCAGATCGGATACTACCGCCACCTGGCTCCCGGGCGCCACCTGCGATCCTACCTGCGTATTGATAGAAGTCAGGATGGCCTTACGCGGCGAACGCAGCTGAGCATCTTCCAGCGTACGCCGGGTTTCCGACAGACTCTTGCGGAAAATATCCAGTTCAAGCTGCTTCACTTTCAGATCAGCCTCCTTCACTTTCTGCTCGTTGGCATATTGCTGACGCAGTTGTTCCAGTTCCAGACATCCGGTATTATAAGCAAGTTCCGCCTGACGTACCCTGTCCGTAGTCCCCGATCCGAGGCTGTCCAGATAGCGTTCGTTGCGCAAATCAGCTTCCATGCGTCCCACCTTCATGGCCTGTACCTTCACCTTCATGGCCAGATCGCCCAGATAAGTTTCATTATTCATCCGCAACTGATCCAGCTGAAGCTGTTTCATCCGTTCCTCATCCAGCTGCTTGTGGTACTCGGTTTCCGTACTCTGCAGATCAAGCTTCAGCAACGGAGTCCCTGCCTCCACGCTGTCTCCGCTCCGGCGGTACACTTCCACAATACGTGCGCTGACCGGCGAGGTAATGATCTCCTCAACTGCCGGAACTATTTTTCCGGAAGCACTGACACTCACTTCCAGCGTCCCGCGGTCCACGACACTGAAAAGCAGATCCTTCTCATTCACGCGGCTCTGCATCAGTGAAGGAATCCAGGTGATGCCGCCAATCAGTAACAGTCCGGCCATTCCATAACCCAGCCACCGCTTCCGGCGTTCACGCTGCAATGTTTTCTTTGGTATTTCTCTATCCATGATTATTTGAATTTTCCTTGTCCGTTTTCATACATATTCAAATCCGTTTTCAACGGTACCCTTCCTGAAACAATTTGCGTGCCAGAATCCTAACTGCCTGATTATCTGCAATACTTTATCTCCCCGAGTGTCCGAAAACGGACAGTCTTCCGCTACAGAATCAGAAAGTGTCCATTTCCGGACACTCACCGGAAGAGCTATATCTGATAATCAACGACTTGCGATTCTGGCACTGGATTTGTGTATTTCCTTCCGAACGGACAAAACAGAACAGCCACCTTGCAAATACAGAACAAAAAAACGGAAAAATCCGCGATATAAAACAGAAAAAAGCCCGAAAAGCCCGAGAAAAGGCTGAAAAGACCGAGAAAAGACCGAAAAGCCCGAGAAAACGGGCAAGCCGGAAAACCAGAACCATAAAAATAAAACAACAAGCCATATGAACCGAAAAACAATGAAACAGATCCTTCTTGCATGGGGGATGAGCCTTCTGCCCCTGCTTCCCCAGGCAGGCACGGCACAAACCGCCAGACGCAGCATCACACTCGATGAAGCCATCCTTCTGGCCCGGGTGCAAAGCGTAGATGCAGCAGTGGCCCTCAACGAACTGAAAACAGCTTACTGGGAGTACCGCACCTTCCAGGCCAACCTGCTGCCGGAAATCAGCTTCACGGCCACGCTTCCGAGCTATAACAAGAAATACAACTCCTACCAGCAGGACAACGGAGCCTATACCTACGTGCGCAATGACTATATGAATCTGTCCGGATCGATCTCCATCGACCAGAGCATCTGGCTGACCGGAGGTACGCTGTCGCTCACGACCTCACTGGACTACCTGAGCCAGCTCAGCGGAAACAAATCCCGCCAGTTCATGTCCGTTCCGGTGGCGCTGACCCTCAACCAGCCCATCTTCAGCGTCAACAACGTGAAGTGGAACCGCCGCATCGAGCCGGTACGCTATGAGGAAGCCAAAGCGGCCTTCCTGAGTGCCACGGAAAACGTCACGCTGAACACCATCAACCATTTCTTCAATCTGCTGCTGGCACGCGAACGGGTAAACATCTCCAGCCAGAACCTGGAAAATGCCCGCAAGCTGTACGAAGTGGCCAAGGTCAAACGCCGCATGGGAAAGATCAGCGAAAACGACCTGCTCCAGCTGCAGCTGAACATGCTGAATGCCGAATCGGCCCTGACCGACAACGAAAGTTCCCTGAAGAATGCCATGTTCACCCTCCGCTCGTTCCTGGCCCTGGAAGGACAGGAGGAACTGGATCCCGTCCTGCCTGACTCCATTCCCGGCGGACTGCTCAACTATCAGGACGTGCTGGAAAAAGCCCTGGCCAACAACTCCTTCGCCCGCAACATCCGCCGGCGCCAGCTGGAAGCCGACTACGAAGTGGCCAAAGCCAGGGGAAATCTCCGGGAAATCACCCTGTTCGCCCAGGTGGGATATACGGGCACCGACCACAGCTTCCGTTCCTCCTACCAGCACCTGAAAGACAATCAGGTGGTGGAAGTCGGAATCAGAATCCCCCTGCTCGACTGGGGAAAACGGCGCGGACAGGTCCGTGTGGCCGAAAGCAACCGTCAGGTGACTGAAAGCAAGCTGCGCCAGGAGACCATGGACTTCAACCAGAACCTCTTCATCCTGACCGAACAGTTCAACAACCAGAAACGCCAGCTGAAGATTGCCGGAGAAGCCGACCGGATTGCCCGCAAACGCTATCACACCAATGTCGAAACCTTCATGGTGGGACAGATCAGCACCCTCGACCTGAACGACGCCCAGGTCAGCAAGGACGAAGCCCGCCAGAAACACATCAACGAGCTGTTCTATTACTGGTACTACTACTATCAGCTGCGCAGCCTCACGCTCTGGGATTTCGACCGGAACACCGGGATCGATGCAGACTTCGAGGAGATCATCCGCAGAGAATAGGCAGAACCGGTGCAACCCTACAGACGGGCCTTTTCGCTCTGGCCGGCTCCGGTACCCTTATATTTGCTCTTAGTGGCATTGAACTTATACGAAAGCTGGATCCCCACACGCTGCCAGTCGCGGTAGATACGGTTCCCGTTGTAGGAATCGATCCCATAGACATTGAAATGATAATACCCGGTACGGAGTATATCATCCGCAGTCAGCGACAACGTCAGCGCATCATCCTTCAGGAACGACTTGCTGACACGGGCATTCAGCCGGCCCTCCAGACGGTTCACCTTGAATCCCATCCGTGCGGCGGTCTGCAGACTGCCCTGTACGTTCAGAAACCAGCCCTGCGGCAACGTAAAGCTGTTGTCCCATCCGAAATTAAACAGCGGCTGCCGGCGCCAGACCTCAATCCCCAGGTTACGGCCGTCGGGAGCCGCATATACCCCGGTAATGCTGAACTGCAGCTGCCAGACACCGATCCGCGGAGCAGCGCTCAGATTGATGATGCAGCCCGAACCCGGTGCCAGATTGGCCGAAGTGAACAGCAGGACCCCCGGATGAGTTTCCTCATTGTAAGGCATGGTAATGTTCGAAAGGGAGTTCCTGGAGTAACTGTACTGCACATAGGCAAACAGCCATTTGTAAGCCAGGTTCAGCGACAGGATGCTGGCCTGCGACGGCTCCAGTCCCGGATTCCCCGTCGTATACGAATACTGGGTCCGGTAGCTGACGGCATTGGTCAGCAGGGCATATGAAGGATTGGTCCGCATCGTCTTCCAGGCAAGTGCCAGACTAAGATCCCGGTCCGACCAGCTGACAGACACCGTGGGGATCAGCTCATCATACACCGGACTCTGTTCCTCCACCCGGACCCCCTGATCCCAGTAATCCGTGGCACGGTGCTCATAGCGCAGCCCCGCATTCGCCCGCCATTTTCCCCAGGAAGCCGAATACCCGGCAAAGACCGCAAAGGCACGCTGGCGGATGAAATTGTCCGCATCGGCCGAGAAGCCGCTTTGCGTGAAAAGATCCTTCCGTTCCGTCAGCGTTCCTTCCGACCCGAACGACAGCTGCCCTTTTCCCAGCTTCATGCCTGCCTGAAGCCGGGCCGCATAAAGCCGGCTTTCCGAGTCGGACACACTGCTGATGTCCGCCCCGCTTCCGTCCTCCGCATACTGGCTGCTCTTCATGCGGTTGTCCAGATAATCCGCATTCAGATCCAGCGTCCACCGGCCGGCCTCGCCCACATAATACGCATTGACCGCATGATTGATCCCGTCGCGGGGACAGGAACGCATCACGAAGTCCGCCCGTTCCGCCTCAGTCCCGTTGCAGGAAGTGACCGTTTCCCCCCACGACCGCTGGAGGGCAGTGCCCAGTGTTCCCCCCGGCGTATACTTCACCCCGAACGAATGATGCTCGTTTACCTCACAGTTGAAGCCCGCCTCGGCCGAAAACCTCTGCGACCGCGACGTCTGCACATCGCCGGCCACCGTCTCCCACACGTCCTTTCCCTCCGTGCGGATCACGGCCTCCGTCTCTCCGTATGAATTCTTTTCGCTGACATAGCCCTTCACAAAAAAGTCCAGCCCTCCAGTGCGGAAATTCAGGGCCACCTGCTGGTCGCCGTTCGCCCACCGTCCCTGGTTGTAGCCCAGGTTCACGCTTCCGCTCCAGCCCTCACCCCGCTGGCGGAGCGTACGGATGCGGATGACCGCAGGCACGTCGGCAGCATACTCCGGGCCGGGCGCCGTGATCACCTCCGCCGACAGGATCTCCGAAGCCCGGAGCCGGTCGAGCTCCCCCAGGTCGCGCACCTTCCGGCTGTTGATGTAGATTTCCGGCGTACCGCTTCCCAGCACCGAAAGACTTCCGTTGCGGCTGGTGACAAAAGGCAGGTGAGCCAGCATCTCCCCCGCCGTACCCATCCGTGCCAGCGACGTACCGGCCACGTTCGCCTTCACCCCGCCGGCCGAAGGCTCTATCAGTCTGCGGCGGCCCGTCACGGTCACCTCCTCCAGCATCTGTGCGTCGGGAGCCAGCCGGATCCGGTTGCCGGCAGCCGCAGCCTGCACCACGGTCGCATACCCCACCGACGACACCTTCAGCAGATACGCCTTCCCCTCTTCCGCCGTCATCAGGAACGAGCCGTCCTCACGGCTGACACATCCGTTCACAAACACCGAATCAGGCGTAAGCAGCAGCACGTTGCTGTACGGGAGCGGACGGTCCGCCTCGTCGGTCACCCTGCCCCGCACGGCAACCGGCAGCCTGTGCACACTGTCCGGCAGGACGATGAGATACTCCTCCCCCCTGCGCACCGAGGTGAGCGGTTTTCCCTCAAGCAGCTTCTTCACCGCCTGTTCCACCGCCATATCGCGGATGGAAGCCGTCACCCGGTAAGGCTGTACATCGCTGTAAGTAAACAGAATGCTGCATCCCGAAGCCTGTTCCAGCTTCTTCAGGGCAGCCGACAGAGGCACCTCCTTCAGCTCTGCGCTGACCGGGCGTCCCGTCTGAGCCGGCAGGGTCAGGACCGCCCCCGTCCATGCCAGCAGCAAAAAGATCATTTTCGTTTTCATGGTTCAAAATTCTGACTGATTCTGCTTCTGTTACGGAGAGCATGCCCGACCGGGTACCGGAAAAGCACATTTTTTTCAGAAAAAAAAATTCGATACACAAATAGGAATCTGTTAGAAACAAGCTATTTATAAGCTTTTCTCAAAGAGTGAGGTAATGACTTGGCAACAACTATTCTTCCTAAATGCGAATCATTATCTATCAGTTAATTGTGAGATGCTATTTTAAAAATAGGTAATGGATTTGTAACGTGCTAACTTCTGTATTCTTCATCGCTTTGAAGTGGGGTGATTAGCATAATGCAAAGCTAATCATTTTTTTGTAATCTACAAAATCTTATAAAGTTAATCTGTTAATTTGTTGTTATACTGCATACTGCTTTCCTTTTTAGACAAACAAGGAATTTATATAGTTGTGGAATTCGCATAACAAATTATGTCGCCAAACATTATCCATGTGATGTCAGACCTTCTCTGTATTCAGAGGGCGTGACTCCCAACAGGTTCTGCACATATCTGCAAAAATAAGGCAAGGAAGAAAAGTTGAAATTATCCGAAATGGTTTTCAATGTTAAATCTTTCTCGGCAAGCAGACGGGTAATTCCAGTAATGGTGAATCGGCTTATCCAGAAGTTCGCACTGAATCCGCTGGTTTTCTTGCATATTTCAGACAGGTATTTTGGGGTGATGAAGAGCTGTGATGCGTAGTAGGACACTTCACGATGCCGTACATATTCACCGGATTTCAACATGTCGATAAATCGTGTCAGAATGGCTGCCCCCTGTTTGCTAATCTGTGGATTTTCGTAGATTCGGGCATGGAAATCATAAATATCCAGACAGAAAGCCATCGTGAGACAACCTACCAATTCATCGTGGAAATGATGGTCTGTTCCCGTGTATCTACGCTTTATCAGATTGACATCTTCCATGAATACCTCCCGTTCATGCTCAGTGAGCGGAAGCACGGGATTGCGGAGCAGGGTCAGTTTTCCTATCACATCATAATCATTCTTAGGCATGTTCTTTAAGGCATATTCGCCTAAAAGGTAAAGCACCGTCACGCGGAAATCATCAGAAACAGACATATCTGTAACCAATTCTCCATGAGTAATCACGATACAATCGCCCTTTCTCATCCTAAACGGTTGTCCTGCCAAGTGGAAGGAGGCTTCTCCCTCATGACAAAGCGCATGGGTGACATAACGGTCTATCTCTTTGGAGGCCATAAAGCTGAAATCATCCGCAAAAAGAATCTCCTGTGCTATCATACATTCTCATATTTTTGGGTACAAAAATAATGAATAATCAGAAGAGTGATTAAGGAGTATGTCCTAAAAAACAGAAAAAAGTATAATACAAGCCGACATCTGTTTATAAGAGTTTTAGGTAATGTCCAGTAACTTTGCATCGTAAATTAAAAATAGCGTAATATGATGAAGAAAAGAAAAATCGGAAGTTTGGAAGTGTCTGAAATAGGCATGGGGTGTATGGGATTCTCACACGGGTATGGGAAAGTGCCCGAAGAAGCGTATAGTATTGAAGCCATCCGCAAGGCGTATGATTTTGGCTGTACGTTCTTTGATACAGCGGAAGTATATGGTGATGTGGTGTTCTATCCAGGACATAATGAGCAACTGGTGGGCAAGGCGGTCAAAGATTTCCGCAAAGACATTGTATTGGCAACCAAATTCTTCCTTCATCCCGATGAACTGGCGGACGGCACAAGTATCTACGAAGCAACGCGTCGTCACTTGGAAGCATCCTTGAAAAACTTAGACACGGATTACGTGGATTTGTATTACCTCCATCGTGTCAATCAGGATGTACCTTTCGAGGAAGTGGCCGCAGTCATGGAGAAGCTCATTCAGGAAGGCTTGATACGTGAATGGGGAATGTCGCAAGTGGGAGCGGACACTTTAGCCAGGGCACACGCCATTACTCCTGTCGCCGCCGTGCAGAACCTTTATTCGATGGTAGAACGTGATTGCGAGAAAGACATTTTCCCCTATTGTCTGGAGCATGACATAGCGGTTGTCCCGTTCTCGCCGATAGCCAGCGGATTCCTTTCAGGCAAAATCAAGGCGGACACCGAGTTCGAGAAAGTGGACGATGTGCGCAAATTCGTACCGCAACTGAGCAAGGAAAACATCATAGCCAACCAACCCATACTGGACATCTTGGCTGAGTTCTCGGAAAAGAAACATGCCACCAATGCGCAAATCTCTTTAGCATGGATGCTCCACAAATATCCCAACGTGGTGCCCATCCCCGGGTCGAAGAACCAAGAACGTATCTTGGAAAACCTCGGAGCGGCCAATGTGGAACTGACCGATGACGAATTCCGTAAGTTGGAAACCGCCTTGAATGCCTGCACGGTATATGGACATCGTGGTCATGTGGAAACGGAACAGGTGGACTTCGGGAAAAATTGGGAAGACGAAAAGAAAGGACAGAATAAAGAAAACAAACAATGAAAAGACTTATCAGGCTGTCAATGGCAGCATCCGCATTGACTGTCATCCTTTTGTTGGTCAGTTCCATGCAGAGCCAATCATTGAAAGCCAGTTCAAATGAAAACATTAAAATTGAAAAAAGCATGAGACAAGAAAGGAAAAAGGCATCGGATGATGCCAATATGCAGAAAAGCGACAAAGACCTTGCCACACGGGTTATAGAAACAGGAACCAAAGTAACTCTCCATTTTGGAGAAACCGCCATCCCTGCCACGATAGGAAATACGAGTGCAGCAAAAGCATTGTTAAGCAAATTACCTCTGCACGTGAATGTAAGCCGATATGAGTTCGACCTCTGTGGCACCATGCATCCGGCACTTCCTTACAAAGAGGACGAAAAACGGTATGGCTGGCTGAACGGAGACATCAACTTTGTGCCGGACGGGAATTGGTTTACCATCCTCATCGGGCATGAAGAGGAGTCTGAGGCATACGGAGAACAAGTTAATTTAGGGAAAGTGGATTGTCGGCTGTCTGAAATTGAAAAACTGCATGGCAGCTTCAGCGTCCGGATAGAGCTTGCCAACCAATAAGACAGAATGTTGTTTTATGTTTGAATGTATCAAGGAAAACAGGAAATGCAATGAACGGACAGTGAAAAGCATTGCCCTGTTTCTTGTCTTATCCAGTTACTTTATCACAGCAATAGATGGCTCTATTGTCATCACCGGGTTGAAGAGAATTGCGGAGGACTTGCAGTTGTGAAGTGTATCCTTGTCATGGGTGCAAAACGCCTATGTGCTAGTATTTGGCGGATTCATGCTGCTGGGAGGACGGTTGGGTGATACGCTCGGACGGAAACGGATGTTCAATCTTTCATTGATGCTGTTTGGCTTCGGGTCACTGGGTGCAGGGGTGGCTCCTTCGGCAGGAATCATGATTGCCGCACGGTTTGTACAAGGTGTCGGGGCGGCAGTCATGGCACCTGCGGCATTGGCATTGATAATGGACTACTTTGAAGGGGAAAAACGGACGAAAGCCGTAGCTTGGTACGGTTCTATATCGGGAATAGGTCTGTGTTTCGGGCTTATTATTGGAGGTGCGGTTACAACGTATCTTACGTGGAGGGACGGATTCCTGATAAATGTGCCGATAGTCGGCGTCATGCTTTTCCTTTCCGTGAAATATCTGCTCAATGCCGACTTGACAAAGCATCGTTTCGACATAATCGGCACACTACTGTCGGTGGCTGGCGTGTTTTGCGTAATCTATGCCATAGACGGAGCATCAGCTGTAGCTTTATGGCTCGTGTCGGGCATTGTACTTCTTACCCTGTTGGTACATGCCGAACAAAAAGCCCCTATGCCCATCATGCCTTTGTCCTTGTTCCACAGCCGTACAAGAAGGAACGCATACGTGGCAAGGGCGTTGCTCATCGCCGCCTTGATGGGGTATAATTTCTTCATATCCGAATTCATGCAGGATGCATTCCACTTTACCCCCTTATTGACCGGACTGGCGTTCCTACCAATGACTATCACCACATTTTTAGGTGCGGTGGAAGTCCCCAAATTAGTGCATAAATATGGCAATAAGAAAATCTTGTATGTCGGTTTGTCTCTTGTTCTTTTAGGCTTCTTTTTGCTCTTGTCCTTGACTGTTGGAAAATCATATCTATACGGGATAGCTTTTCCTATACTGTTTATTGGTATCGGGCAAGGGTTGGCTATGAGTCCGCTGACCAATTTGGGGATAGAAGATGTTGACAAGCGTGATTCCGGTGCGGCATCCGGATTGGTCAATGCCTCTCATCAGATAGGAGGCGCATTGGGACTTTCGTTGATGACAGCGGCAAGCAATGGTGTCGTAGATGCAGGAATGCGTTGTCATATAGGCATGGCCGTGGCTCTCGTTTGTATCATACTGGCCTTGGGAATTTCGGCTTTCCCGTCTATGCGCTATCTGTATACACTAAAAGCAGGCGGCTCAAAACATCGCTAAAGGTAAATAACCGAAAAAAGGTATAAATAACCCGTCTTTTTGTATAACTGCATTGTCAATTGATTATCTTAATTTTGTATCGTCATTAAAAACAGGAAAAAGAATATTAAAATACGAATAGAAATGAAAGAAGTAAAATTGAACAACGGAGTGACGATGCCGGCCATCGGCTTCGGCGTATTCCAGATTCCGGTAAACGAGACTGAAAAAGTGGTTAGCGATGCGTTGGAAGTCGGCTACCGGATGATAGACACGGCTGCCTCTTATTTCAACGAGGAGCAAGTGGGCAATGCCATCCGCCGCAGTGGATTGAAACGCGAGGACTTGTTCATCACCACCAAACTGTGGGTGCAGGACTATGAGTACGATGACACCCTGCGTGCTTTCGACAAGTCGATGAAACTTTTGGGGCTGGATTACTTGGACCTCTACCTGCTGCACAAGCCTTACGGCAATTACTATGCGGCTTGGCGGGCTTGCGAAAGATTGTACAAGGAGGGGCGCATCCGTGCCATCGGCATCACCAGTTTTTGGAGCGAGCGGGTACAAGACCTCTTCCTGCACAACGAGGTGAAACCTGCCGTCAACCAATTAGAGACCCATCCGTTCTTTCAGCAGAAAGAAGCCAATGCTTTCCTGCGCCAGGAAGGTATCGTACACGAGGCATGGGCACCGTTTGCCGAAGGGAAAAACGACATCTTCCACAACCCCGTGCTGCAAACCATTGCGAAGCATCACGACAAGACAGTGGGCAATGTCATCCTGCGTTGGCTGAACCAGCGCGGCATCATCATCATCCCGAAAAGTGTTCGCAAGGAACGGATGATAGAAAACTTGAATATCTTTGATTTCACGCTTACGGATGAGGATATGAAAGCCATCTCCGGACTGGACACGGGCAAAAGCCCCATTTATGACGACATGGACTTACCTACCGTAAGAGGATTCGGAACTTATAAAATACATGACTGATATGAAAACGATTAAACTGAACAACGGTGTTGAGATGCCGATGTTGGGCTACGGTGTATTCCTCGTCAGCCCGGAAGAGTGCGAACGTTGTGTGTTGGATGCCATCAGCGTAGGTTATCGCCTGATAGACACGGCACAGGCTTATTACAACGAGGAAGGTGTGGGCGCAGCTATCAGCAAATGTGGCGTACCCCGGAACGAGCTGTTCCTTACAACCAAGGTATGGATTTCCAATGCAGGCGAAGCAAACGCAGCCCGAAGCATAGACGAATCGCTCCACAAATTGAAGACAGATTACGTTGACCTCTTGCTTATCCACCAACCTTTCGGAGACTATTACGGGACTTACCGTGCACTGGAAAAGGCCTACAAAGAGGGCAAAGCTCGTGCCATCGGTTTGAGTAATTTCTACGATGCCCGTTTTGTGGATTTGGTGGAAAACATGGAGGTGAAACCAGCCGTGCTGCAACTGGAAACTCACGTTTTCTCCCAACAGCGAAAAATGCGTGAACTCATTAAGGATTACGGTACGCAGTTAATGGCATGGGGACCGCTTGCACAAGGAACTAACGGCATTTTTACCAACGAGACCTTGAAAGCCATCGGAGACAAATATGGTAAGACCAATGCGCAAGCAGCCTTGAAGTTTTTGCTCAACGAAGGCATTGTAGCCATACCGAAATCTACTCATAAGGAACGTATGGCAAGCAATCTCGCCATTGATGATTTCAAGTTATCAGAAGAAGATATGGAAACCATACGCAAGATGGACACAGGCAAATTGAAAGTGGACTTCAATGACCCGGCAATGGCCAAATATCTTATTAACTACGATAAGAATTTTAACCCGAATAAATGATAAAAGGTGACGGTCTTTGTATATTTACGGCAAAGGGATACATTTAATATGGCCTGAACAGAGTTTGTCCATGATGAACCGCCGGAAAGCCATGCACTCCTTAGTCCTCAGTCTGAAGGCTATAGCTATTAGCATTTCAAGGCTGTACACATCGTAGCTTATCCCGTTGTCCTGCCTGATGTAGCGCATGGTGTCGCTTTCCAACAACTCATTGTTCTTATAGATAGCGTGTACAGTCTTACGGACGTAGCATCCGAACACATTGAACGCATCGCATATTTCCTGCTGCGTCATCCATACGGGAGCGGTCGGCATAGCGACCGCCCCGTTCTCACTGATTGTAATGATTCCCCTGTCCATAATGTATGTTTTTGATGTTTTCCTTATCCTTGTTCCATTCGGGCATACGGAATTTGGTTCCGATGCGTCTGGTCAGCTTCTTCATGTCCTCATCCACTTTCTGATGCGTCAGGCGGGCATAGATTTGTGTGGTGCTCATATTCTTGTGTCCCATCATCTGACATACGGTTTCCAACGGAACTCCCTGAGAGATAGTAATCAGGGTTCCGAAATTATGCCTTGCCATATGGTAGGTAAGCCGACGTTCTATGCCGCAGAGTTGGGCGATTTTCCGCATATTGTATGTCAATGCGGTACTGCTTGGCATATTGAAAATTTTATCACTCTTACGCTCCTGTCTGTATTTCTCTATTATCATTTTCGGTATGTCAAGGACTTGTATCACACACTCGCTTTTGGTCTTTTGACGTTTGAATTTAATCCAAAGATTTCCGTTACTGTCTGTATTCAGATTTTTCTCGGCTAAATTGCACATATCCGCATATGCGATGCCAGTGAAGCTGCTGAACGCAAAAAGGTCGCGGACAAAGCATGTGAATTTTTCTTTTATTGGTACGGCCATCAGCTTTTCCAATTCGTCCATCGTAAGATGACGATGTTGCCGCTGTGCCTTTTCCGGAATAAACCGTGCAAACGGGTTGCATTGGATTGTACCTTGCGACATTGCCACTCTCGTCATCGTTTTCAGCATAACGATGAGGTTTTCTATGGTTATAGTAGCAAATTTTTTGTCTATCCGAAGGTAGTTGTCATACTTTTCAATGAACGAATAGTCCAATTACTTTAAGGAAATATCATCCATGCCATAGTGTTCGTTGACAAACTGTTGCAGGTGTTTGTATGACTTCCGGTGATTTTTCAAAGTACCGGGCGCACGGTTCACTCCCACGCGCTTGGCATAGTCTTCCATGTATTCACGGTAGAGTTCCAATAGTTTCCGCTTATGTTGACCGATACCGTTTATTGCGTTTTTGACAAGTTCGGCGGTAATATAACCTTGTTCTTCAAGTATTTCCCTGTAATATCGGCGTATGTCCGCTTCCAACTTGTCTATTTTGATATTGGTTTCCTTTGCGATGCGGCTTTTACCTGTCAGACGGTATGCCTTGGCATCCCACAGTTCGGGTTGTATCTCCATTTTTGTGGAAAATTGTGCGACTTCCGTATTGATGGAAATCCTGCCCATAAGAGAACACATGCCGTTCTTTTTTATCTTTTGGCGGTTGATATAGAACAGTACGGCAAAAGTGTTATAGGTGGTGCTTCTTCCTTTCATCATGGCATCATTGTTTTTGTCTGTTTTTATTTACTGGATTATCGGGCAGGGCAAACTTGCCTTCAATACGTTTTTGCAGCTTTTCCATGTCCTCGCTGACTTTTTCGTGGGTGAGATGCGCATATATTCGCGTTGCCCGCCAATCACGGTGTCCCATCAGCTCACGTACCGTATCAAGCGGAACTCCTTGTGAAAGAGTGATTAACGAGGCGTATGTATGGCGGGCCTGATGGAAAGTGACCCGCCGATTAATGCCACATATCGCCGCAATCTTTTTCAGGTTGATGTTGGTCTTGCTGCAACTTAACATGGGGAATAGCTTTCCTTCCGGAGCTATTCCTTTATATTTGTTGATAAGTTCAAGTGGCAATTCCAGCAAGGGAACATGGAAAGGAGTGCCTGTTTTCTTCCGTGCACTGTGTATCCACCATGTACCGTCCTCCGCCTGTACAAGATTCTTCTCAGTCAAAGAACGCAGGTCGCCGAATGCGATGCCGGTGAACACAGAAAAGAGGAACACGTCACGCACAAGGTTTAGGTTGGGCTGGGGTAAATGGGTGTTCATCATTAACTCCAGTTCATCCTCGGAAAGAAATTTGGGTATGATAGGGGCATAGTCGTAAGTATAGCCGATAAACGGGTCTTGTTTAAGATAGCCACGGTCAATGGCGGATTTCACAATTTTGTGCAGTCGCCCCATGATGTTCACGACCGTTGACTTGCACATATTTAGGTCGGCACGAAGATATAGGTCATACGAGGACACGAATGAGGGATTGAGGGCTTGAAACGGAATATCCCTGACGCTATATTTCTCTCTAAGAAAATTTTTCAGATGCTTTAGTGCCACCCTGTAACGTTTGTAAGTTCCAATGGCGCGGTTTATGCCAACTTTACGCAAAAAATCCTCGTTGCACTTTTCACAATATGTAACGAGCGTTTCCTGCTCCGATGCGATGCCTTGAAAGGTATTTTTCACTTCTTCCGCAGTGATATTCTCCTTTTTAGCGAGCAAGGACTTGTAGGCGGAACGTATGTCCACCGACATTCTGTCAAGCTCCTTGTTGACGGCAACGGATGCCTTGCTTTTCCCTACGGCCCTGCCGGACTTGACATCCCAAGTGGAGGGTATCGCGTACACTTTGGCACTGAACTGTACCATTGATTTGCCGATACGTATTCTGCCCAATACAGACATTGTACCGTCGGCTCTTTCCTCATTTCTTTTGAGGTAGAATGTTACTTTTAATTCTTCCATAAACAGCTCTATTTTTTGTCCACAAAATTACAGTCAATAGAGCTAATCATCCGTTTGCAGAATGGTGCGGATGAGTGCAAGAAAATCCGTTGGACGACTATTTAGCTCATTATGAAAATACGACCTTCAAAATCCGGCTAAACCGTTGTTCTACAGCCTTGCTGAAAGGATTTTGAATGGGTATCTTGCATCATAAACAGGTAATGCATTCGTAACGGAAAGTCTGCATATATCCGCTGCATTTTGCTTTTTTGCCACTTGGCAACGATAAGAAGAAAATGGAAGTTTACACGTGTGATTCAGAGAGTTACGTTGTTTGTCACAATCTTGCTTTTGGGGTACTCGATTTGGCAACGGTTGCTAATTCTGTGATATGCGGTGTATTTCCACCTAAAAACTCTCGCCGACTGCAAAAATACAAAAAAAGAGGATAGGAGTGCAAGTCTTATAAAGTTTTTTCTTGCTTTTCATTCGTATATTCCATTTTGGTAGTCCGTGATATATTGCGTAAACGTCTTTCCCGTCTGTTGCTTGAAGAAACGCATCAGATGGCTGGGGTCGGAAAAGTGGAACTCGTCCGCCAACTGGCTCACGTTGCGGTCGGAGAACAACAACTCGTTTTTCAATTCCTCCAACAGGCGTTGTTTGAGCAAATGGGTGGCGGACACGCCGAACTGCGCCACGACGGAGTTGTTCAGCGTGATGCGACTCACACGGAGCATATCGGCATATTCCTGAACACGCTGCATGTCGCGGATATGTTTCTCCAACAGGTCTTTGAATTGGAAGGCATAATTGTTCTTCGGCACTTCGACCGGCAGACGGTAAGTTTTGGCGTATGCCCGGTTGATAACCACCAACAGATAGTAAAGCACAGATACGATAAGGTTGTAAGTGTCTGCCACAGGATGCAGCAGCTCCTGTTTTATCTTCCCCAAGAGGCGCATATATTCCGCCAGTTCTTCCGGCGCGGCAAACAGGTACGGTGGCGTGTCGGTCTGATAATAATACAGCAGGCGATAGACGAAGAACTTGTCGGCGATGAACGTGCGCATAAAGTCTTCGCGAAAGATAAGAAAGGTGTAGTCCAGTTCCGCTTCGTCCACGTGCCATTCCTGTTGCTGGTGCGGCGACAGGAGGAGCACCATATCGTCCCGTAACTCTATTTTGCGGAAGTTTAACAGCACATAGCCATTGGCGCGGCGAAAGAAATAGAAACTGAAAAAATCCGTCTTGAACGTCCGGTGCTCGGTCAAGACACCACAGATGTCCTTGCTCTCGCCTGTGTTGATGTAGAAGTCCACGCCGCAACGTGTCTTGCTGAACGGGACGCTGACCAGTCTTTCGGGGTTGGTTATCGTTTTCATCGCTCTTGTTCTTTGCTTTCTGCAAATATACATCATTCTTTTATCAAAATGGCATATATTCCTCTTTTTAAGGCATAGAGGCATCAGGGGAATCTTCCGAACTTTGCACCCGACAAATCATAAAAGCGTAACATTATGAACGAGAAAGCTATTATCCGGTTGGTGCGCAGCGCCACCTTGAAAATCAATTATGCAGGACACACCATCCTTGTTGACCCCGTATTTGCCGACAAAGGAACCCTGCAATCCGCTCTCGGCGTGTATAAAAGTCCGAGGGTGCATCTGGTAATGCCCATCAGCGAAATCACCGAGGGCGTGGATATGGTACTGCTCACACACAACCACATTGACCATTATGAACCGAGCGTGAAACAACATTTGCCGAAAGACATCCCTTTCTACACCCAGCCGCAAGACAAGGAAACCCTCGTGCAAGATGGTTTTACAAATGTAGAAGCAATTGAAAAGAGCAAGACAATAGGCAACCTGACCATCCACCGCACCACGGGTCATCACGGTTTCGGTCAGATAGGCCAGATGATGGGACCCGTGTCGGGCTATGTGCTGATGGCGGAGGGACTTCCGACCATTTATATAATGGGCGACTGCAAATGGGAACCGTGCATCCTTGAAACCGTGGAAAAATACCGCCCTGATTATATCGTTGTAAACAGCGGCGGTGCGGTGTTCCCCGAATTTTCCAAGACAGACGGCTGCATCATCCCCGACGAACAGGAAGTGATGGCGATGCTCGACACGCTCCCCGCACAAATCAAACTGATAGCCGTACACATGGATGCTATTGACCATTGCCAGACAACACGCGAAATCCTGCGAAACGAAGCCCGCCACCACGGAGTGGATATGAACCGACTGATTATGCCGGGAGATGGGGAGAGCATTACGTTATGAGTGTTTGCATCAAATCGCTGATAAAGAATATGAACATAGTGATAGGCTGCTCAATAGGGTGCAGCTACTGCTATGCCCGTAATAACTGTCGCCGCTTCCATATCACGGACGATTTTTCTGTACCCGAATATATGGGGCGCAAGCTACACATCATCGACACTCCAAAACCTCACGTATGGCTGATGACCGGAATGAGCGACTTCTCCGATTGGAAGCCTGAATGGAACGCGGAGATTTTCGGAAGAATGAAAAGCAATCCGCAACACGCTTATATCTTTCTTACGAAACGTCCGGATAAGGTCTGTTTTTCTACGGATGACGAAAATGTCTGGATGGGCGTGACCGTCACGCGCAGTTCCGAGAAAAAAAGGTTAGAAGATTTGAAAAGAAATATCAAGGCCAAACATTACCACGTCACCTTTGAACCTATCTTTGACGAAATCGGAGAGATAGACTTCGCGGGTATCGATTGGGTTGTCATAGGCACGGAAACGGGACATCGGAAAGGCAAAGTGGATTCCCGTCTCGAATGGGTGCTTCACATTGCCGACCAAGCCAAAGCGCAAGGAATCCCCGTATTTATGAAAGAGGATTTGCTGCTTATAATGGGTGAAGAAAGGATGATTCAGGAACTGCCGGAACAATTTATCAAACGCATACAATGAATACTGAAACAATCAAGGAAATAGACGTACAGAGCGTTATGACCAAATCCGCACTGCCAGTCGGAGGATATTCGGTCAATCCTTACGTGGGATGCCCTCACGCCTGCAAGTATTGCTACGCATCGTTTATGAAACGCTTCACCGGGCATACAGAACCGTGGGGCGCGTTTCTGGACGTGAAGAACTGGAAACCGATAGCCAATCCGCACAAATATGACGGTGAGCGCATCGTGATAGGTTCCGTGACGGACGGTTACAACCCCTATGAGGAACAATTCCGCCGTACCCGCAGGCTGCTCGAAGAACTGCGCGGAAGCAACGCCGAGATTATGGTATGTACGAAGTCCGACCTCGTCCTTCGCGACCTCGACCTGTTGAAACGTTTTCCCAAAGTAACAGTGTCTTGGTCAATCAATACGCTTAACGAACAGTTTCGTGCGGATATGGACAACGCCGTGAGCATAGAACGCCGCCTGAAAGCAATGCGCCAAGTCTATGAGGCAGGCATCCGTACCGTGTGTTTCGTTTCGCCCATATTTCCGGGAATAACCGATGTAAAGACGATTATCAAGGAAGTGAAAGGATATGCCGATTTGATATGGCTTGAAAATCTGAACCTGCGCGGACAATTCAAAGGAGAGATAATGGCATATATCCGTGAGAAGCATCCCGAACTCTTCCCATTATACGATGAGATTTACAACAAGAAAAGGCTTGATTACTGGCAGGCATTGGAGCAGGACATATCCCAATATGCACAGACGCAAGGATTTCCCTATCGGGTGAACGATTTGCCTTACGGACGCTCGGAAAAAGGAAAGCCTGTCATCGTAAATTATTTCTATCACGAAAAAATCAGGCTCAAAAAATAAGATGTATATAAATTCCCGCTATGGGATGATAGCAAACAGCTTCGGTATGCCCGAAACACAAACTTGCTACCATAAAAACAGAGTTCAGACTTTAAAACAACTCATAAACTTTGGGCAACTCAAAGGACTGCTCGCAGCTTCTTTCGGAAGCAAACGGGGGCGTTCAGGGGGCAACCCCACTGGCTCATTGGGGAGTTTTTAGCATGAGCGTCAGCGGTGCGTGAAGAAAACGCCATAATGAGCTATGGCTTTTGTTCCCAAAAGCCTGCGGCGGTGTCGGTTTTCCCTTGTCGGTCGGCAGAACGGAAGTCCGTCTGGCCAGCCTGCGGATGGCGATACTCACCTCCGTTGCTTCCACAGCAGGCTTGATGATGAATGAAAATCCGATGAATTGATGAATGGGCGACTTAACATACTAAAAGTCATAGCGATACATGCTCAACATTCTTTCATCAAACCGCTTGTCAAAAGAAAAGCGATGAGTAAGGCTGTGTCCGTTTTCTCTTTTCATCAGCCATATCCTTTTGTTGAGAGTTTGATGAGGATGTAAACCGCTGTTATTCTTTATGTTTATATATACTTTCATCAATTCATCAAAATAATAAATAGCACTCATGCAAATTACCATGCCGTATTCCGGCAGACTTGCAGGCAAGTCTGAAAGTTTTGAATTATTGAGAAGTGAAGATAACGCATTGATGTTCTGTAATATACGACCTAAACAACCGTTCAACAAACCCGTTCACAAAACATTTGGCGACGAAAAGAAAAATAGCACTTGTCTGTCTTTTCGCAAGCACAGCCTTTCCAACAGGGCGTTGCGTACCCTTGCGGCATTGGGTGTGTTGATACGGAAAGCGATTGCCACGACCATTGGCAGGGCATACGCCTCCGCACAATAACCGTTGGGAAGCCTGATGCGCCTTTCCACATCGCAAGGCTTCAGCACTCCGCTTTTGTACACGGCTCGGATGGCGGCACGGAGTGTCGGGGCGATTACATCGAACAGCCTTACCAACTCCATTTCGTTCATCCACACGTTGGCGGCATCGGACGGCACGGCAATCCTGCCGCACCCGTCCATCGTGATTGTTGTCCGTTCCATAGACTGTACGTTATAGGCCGAAACGTCCGCTTATCTTGCTCTCAAAGGCGGATATGTCGTTTTCAAGTTTAGCGTTGGTCACCTTCGCGTAAATTTGCGTGGTGGTGATATTTGTATGGCCCAAAATCTTGCTCACGCTCTCTATCGGCATACCGTAATTCAATGCCAAAACTGCGAATGAATGGCGGCTTAAATGGAATGAAATCGGTTTCTCTATCCCGCATTTCTTCGCCACAGCCTTGATGCGTTTGTTCACCATGTCAAGCGAGCCGATGTTGAAAAGTCGCTTGTCTCTTCTGAACGGCTCGTAACGCCTGATTATCTGCATGGGGATGTCCATCAGCTTGATTTGGAACGGTACGCCCGTCTTTTGGCGTTTCGACACAATCCATGATGCGCCATTCATCTCAACGATGTTGTCGGTGGTCAGCTTCTTGATGTCCGTGAACGAGATGCCAGTCCAGCAACCGAACAGGAACAAATCCCTCGCCAATGCGAAGTTGGGATTGTCCAGACTGATTGTACTCAACGCCTGAATTTCATCTTCCGTGAGAAAGCCTCGTTCCTTGTGGTCGGGGTCAACGTGGTACATCGCAAACGGGTTTCTCGGTATCTTGCCATTGTAGTGCGCCGTGGTGACGATGTGTTTCAACGGTATGGAATATATCCACACGGACGATTGCGCCAGCCCGACCTCGTTTCGCAGGTACAGGCAGTAGTCACGGATGAAATCCTCCGTCAATTCGTTCATCGCCATGTCCGTCCGCTTGTACTGCCTCTTTATAAACTCCGCTACGTATTTGCGGACGGTCAGGTACTTCTGGTACGTACGCTTGGAGCGGTCTTTGCCCACCTGCTTGGCAAACGCCTCATTCTCCTTGTCAAAGGCTCGTAACAATGTTTCATACTCCGTGCCGATGCCTTGATAGGCGTTGCGTACTATTTCAGCCGTGACAAATGCCTCACGGTCGGAAAGCCGCTGGTAGTGCTTCGTTATCTGCGCCTTGATGTTGTCAAGCGCATAGTTCACCGTCACCGCCTCGCGGCTCTTGCCTTTCGCCCTGTTGCCTTTAGCATCCCACAAATCCTTGGAGATACGCTGCTTGCAACTGAACTGTGCGATAGTCCCGTTGATTGTAACCCGTCCCATGATGGGGACAATTCCATTCTTTTCCTTGCTTCCGTTTACATAGAAGACGGTCTTGAAAGTACTCCTCATAATCCTTGCTTTTTGTTTGGTGCAAAATTAGTTTATGGGAGTTGTAAAGGCAGAATGTAAACCTACGCAGAACGCAGAAATAGAGACCGTTAGTGTTAAATGTGCATCAGGTGTTGGGTAATGATTTGGAAGTGCATCTATTGCTGTAATCCGCCCAAATCCGTTTTTCCGCCCTTATGTCATTCCGTGCCACCCGAAGCCAAACCCTCTGACCGTCAGTGAGAATGCTCAAATTCGCTTTATTCTGCGTTTTATCCTATTATTTTCAGAAAAAATTTCAGACGCCCACCACCACCCGGCCGTCCTCGATCCGGGCCCTGACCTTGCGCAGGCAGTTCAGCAGCTCCAGCACCTGCTCCAGCGAATCCCTCCGGTCCGCCCGGAAATGCAGGCGTTCCTGCATCACCTCCCTGTCGGTGAACACGATATCCACGTTATACCACCGCCCCAGCTCGCGCATGATCTCCACCAGCGGAGCATCATCAAAGGCAAACCGGCCGTCGGTCCACGCACGGCAGTCCTCCGCATCCTCCACGGTCTTCCTGTCCAGGCTGCTGTCCGTTCCTTCCCCCGGTCTGAGCAGCAGTTCCCCCCGGTGCCTGTCGCTCACCTTCACGCTTCCCCGGAGCAGGGTCACCCGCGTATCCTCCGGCGAATAGGCCCTCACGTTGAACGAAGTGCCCAGCACCTGCGTCTGCAGGGCCGCCGTCTCCACCACAAAGGGATGCAGGCTGTCGGGCGCCACCTCAAAGTAGGCCTCCCCCTGCAGCGTCACCTCGCGCCGATCCCTTCCGCCGAAGCTCCCGGGATAGCTGAGCGAGCTTTCCGCATTGAGCCACACCCGCGACCCGTCCGGCAGCACCAGCCGGCGGCTCATGCCCCGGGGAATGCGGACCGTACGGATACCGCCACGCACTTCCTCCTTCACCTCCCCTCCGGCAGGTCCGGCCCTGAACACCGTATACTCCCTGCGGCCCGTCAGGGGCAGCATCATCAGCAGGGCCAGCGAAGCCGCCACTGCCAGCGCCGTCCACCAGGCCGCCCTGCGCATCCGCTTCCTGCCGCGGGCAGCACCGGCAGCATCCGGATGGCGGCGGCAGAAAGCCTCCCACTGTCCGTCCACATCGGGAGCTGCGGCATGACGGCGTGCCAGCGCCTCGCGGCAGTCAAGCAGGTCGCGGCAGGCTGCCACACACTCCCTGTCGGCCAGCAGTTCCTCCAGTTCTTCCTTTGTGAAGCGCCCGGGATGCTCCAGGGCATCCAGCGTACGCCCCATTCTGTCTTCGTTCTCTTTCATATCCATCGGTCGATCGTTTTCTGTATTCCAATTACGTTTCATCCGTCTTTCCGGGTACCTTCCCCCGCCGTTTTTCTCCGCATCCCAGTTCCTCCCGCAGCATCCGCAGGGCCTTCACGATGTGTTTCTTCACCCCGTCGGGCGTGATGCCCCTCTCCTCGGCCACCTCGCGGTATTTCTTCCCGTCGTAGTAACACTGCTTCACAATGCTCCGGGTGGGATCGGTCATCCGCTCCAGACAGCGCTCCATGCGCCTCACCCGCTCCTCGCGCTCCCCGGGAGGGATGGACGGATCCTCCGAAGTGAGGGTACGGAGGAAGGTGGCGTACTGCTGTTCCACCTGTCTGTGGCGCAGATAGTCTATGCAACGGTTACGGGTACGAGTGTAAAGGCAAGCTACGGCCGTTGCTTCCTGCAATTGTTCCCGATCCTTCCAGGCCTGTTCGAAAACATCGTTGACAATGTCACGGCAAGCCTCTTCGTCAGCAACAAAGCGGAAAGCATAATAGTACAGACGGGCATAATTCCCCCGATAAAGCTGTTCAAAATGGTCTGTTTTCACACTCTTATTTTCTCTGGAACTTATTTACTTTCTGTCATCCACTCTCCAAATACAAACATGCGTCAAAAGGAGAATAAAGAAATTCGGGCGGCAAATGTAATGGATTCCGGAAAGAATTGCAAACATTTTATTCCTAACCGTTGCTCTGGCAACATCAGCCAGTCCCTCAGAAATCATTCCCTGAAGTAAACAATTTGCCAGTGTGAAAAAAATTTGCCAAAAAGAAGTATCTTTGCAGTAACTCAACAATACAAACAGACCTTTATGATTCTTATCATTGACGACGACAGTGCCATCCGGTCCTCCCTCAGCTTTATGCTGAAACGGGCCAAATACGAGGTAGAAACAGCTTCCGGCCCCAAAGAGGCTATCGAAATTATCCGCAGGACTGCTCCGCAGCTGATCCTGATGGACATGAACTTCACGCTTTCCACCAGTGGAGAAGAAGGACTGACCCTGCTCCGGCAGACCCGTATTTTCCGGCCGGATGTTCCGGTTATCCTGATGACTGCATGGGGAAGTATCCGTCTGGCCGTACAAGGCATGCAGGCAGGAGCTTTTGATTTCATTACCAAACCCTGGAACAATGCCGCACTCATGCAACGCATTGAAACAGCTCTGGAACTGACTGCCCCGCAAAAGGAAACGCCCGGATCTGCAGACCAGAAGCACGCCGGATTCGACCGCCACCGGATCATCGGCAAGAGCAGAGCCCTGAACGAAGTGCTCGATACACTCTGCCGGATTGCTCCAACCAACGCACCGGTCCTGATCACAGGAGAAAGCGGTACGGGTAAGGAACTGATTGCCGAAGCCCTGCACGTCAACAGCCGGAGGGCCTCGGGACCCTTCGTCAAGGTCAATCTGGGAGGAATCTCACAAAGCCTGTTTGAAAGTGAAATGTTCGGTCACCGGAAAGGAGCCTTTACGGATGCTGTTACAGACCGCATCGGCCGGTTTGAAATGGCCGACCGGGGAACGATCTTCCTGGATGAGATCGGAGAGCTGGATCTCAGTTGCCAGGTAAAACTGTTGCGCGTTCTGCAGGACCAGACCTTCGAAGTGCTGGGGGACAGCCGTCCGAGAAAAGTGGATATCCGCGTCGTATGTGCCACCAATGCAGATCTTCCGCAAATGGTCCGTGAACATACTTTCCGCGAAGACCTGTTCTACCGCATCAACCTGATCACCGTTCATCTGTCTGCCCTGCGCGAACGGCGGGAGGATATTCCGTTGCTGGCACGCCATTTTGCCGACCGTCAGTGTGAACAAAACCAGTTACCACCCGTAGAATTTACAAGTGATGCACTTGATTTCCTGTCGTCACTTCCCTATCCCGGCAATATCCGTGAGCTCAAGAATCTGGTGGAGCGTACCCTGCTGGTCAGCGGAAAGACCAGACTGACAGAAGCAGACTTCCGGCTATGTTATCAACAGCCTGTTCATAACTCTGCCGCAAAGCTACAAGTGCCTCAAGGCATGACACTGGAAGAGATCGAAAAACAAACCATTCTGCAGGCCATGAAAGAATGTGGCAACAACCTATCACAGGTAGCCACTTTGCTGGGTATCAGCCGGGGAGCTCTGTACCGCCGGCTGGAAAAATACAACCTGCCTGTCGGCAATTCCTGATCCTTAAACTTCACCGGTATGAAAATAAGAACTCAGTTCCTCATTCTCGCCTTCCTGCTGCTGACAGCAGGCTGCCTGATTTCTGCTCTTATCCTGAAGGATCGGGGTTTGTTGTTTTATCTGACAGAAGGAGTAATCCTGGTCACACTCCTCTTCCTTATTTATTTTTATCAGAAGGTAGTGAAACCGATCCGAAGTATCGGAAACGGAATGGAACTGCTGCGCGAACAGGACTTCAGCAGCCGGCTTTCGCCCGTAGGACAAAAGGATGCCGACCGCATCGTACAAGTGTTCAACCGCATGATGGAACAGCTGAAAGACGAACGTCTCCGCCTGCGTGAACAGAATCATTTCCTGGATCTGCTGATCAGCGCTTCTCCCATGGGAGTGATCATCCTGGATTTCGATGATCACATTTCCATGCTCAATCAGGCCGCTGTCCGGTTTATGGGTTATACCGCTCCGGAAGAACTGACCGGAAAAAAGATTGAAAAACTGAATTCTCCTCTGGCTGAGGAACTGAACCGCATTGCCCGTAACAAGACAGAAACCATACGTCTGAGCGACTCCATGATCTACCGCTGCTCCCGACTCTCTTTTGTCGACCGGGGATTTGCCCACCCGTTCATCCTCATCGAAAGCCTGACCTCCGAAGTTGTAAAAGCTGAAAAGAAAGCCTACGAGAAAGTAATCCGCATGATTGCACACGAAGTAAACAATACCGTAGCAGGCATTACATCTACCCTGGAATCCGTAAGCGATGCCCTGCAGGATACGGAAGACTCTGATGACTTGCGCGAAGTGATGCAGGTATGCGTGGAACGGTGTTACAGCATGAGCCGGTTTATCACCAACTTTGCAGATGTGGTCAAGATCCCTGATGCCCAGCTCCAGACTGTCTATCTGAACGAACGGGTAACAGCCTGCAAACGCTTCATGGAGAACATTTGCCGGAACAAGGATATCCAGCTTCATATCAGCCTGTGTGAAGAAAATCCACAAGTGCAGATGGACACGACTCTCTTTGAACAGGTAATCGTAAATATTCTCAAGAATGCAGCCGAAAGCATCGAGGTTCACGGAAATATCTATATACAGACAACCTCCAGTCCGGTGACACTGGAAATAGCCGATACGGGAGCAGGTATCAGCCGCGAAGTAGAAGCCCGGTTATTCAGCCCGTTCTTCTCCACCAAGCCCAACGGACAAGGGATCGGCCTCATCTTTATCCGTGACGTACTGATCAAACACGGATGTACTTTCTCTCTGCGTACATGGCCTGACGGTCTGACACGTTTCCTCATCCGCTTTCCTCACAACGACCGCACGATTCAGCCTCAACGACCGCACGATCCGGCTCCAACGACCGCACGATTCAGCCTCAACGACCGCACGAATGAACCGGCATATGCAGAGCCATTCTTTCAGTAACAATTTCTTCACAACTGCGTAACCTGCATGTTACGCAGCAGGGGTATTTTTGCAGCGTCAAAAAATACTTCAAGACATGAAAAAAAGTTTAATCCTGGCTTGTGCATTTTTATGCATGAACGCTATGAATGCCTCTGCAGCAACCCGTTATGCCGCAGACGATGAAAAGAAAGAGAACGTTACTTCTGTAAGTGAAACCGCAGGTACAGACATGACCTGGGAATTCTATTCTGCTTACGGAGATCCTACTGCCGAAGACCTGGCTGCTGTATCCGGTTCATCCAGGTTCGGGAAAAAAGCTGCCTATTTTTACGGTCTGTTCAAGGACACTTATGTAACCAAAGAAGAGGTTGTACCGGGAGATCCTACCAGACGTACCGTCATCCGGAAACCGGAAATCTACAACGCGGTAAAGAATATTGAAAAAGCACTTGGCAAGGCACTCAAAAAACATGAAATCACTCCGGAAGAATCCGAAAAGCAGTTCTGCCATGTACTGAAAGTATCACTGGCTGCCATCGATTCGGATACAAGTACCTTTGAGAAATCATTGGACGAAAACCGCAAGGACAGCCAGGCATTGCTCGCCATCTTCCAGAGAGTGGATCTGAAGAATCTTTACTGATTCTGCTTCTTACATCCGACTCACATATTCAGATTTATAACCAAAGTATGAAAGCAACATTAGGTATTGTTTTTCTGTGCCTGCTGTCGTCTCTGAACGCATGGGCACAGAATATTAAGGTAACAGGTGTCGTAACCGACAAGGAAGGAACCCTGATCGGAGCTACGGTAACCGTAAAAGGTAATTCAGGAACAGGAACCGTAACCGATCTGGACGGACGCTATGAAATTAATGTCCCGGCAGACGGAACCCTGGTATATTCGTATATCGGATATAATACGGTGGAAAAGCCCGTTAAAGGGCAGAAAGTCATCAATGTACAGATGACAGACGAAATTCAGGCTATCGACGAAGTTGTGGTCACAGCCATCGGTATCAAACAACAGAAAAAGAAAATCGGTTATACCACCCAGCAAGTCAATACCGAAGCACTCGACCAGCCGGGTACAGTAAACGTAGGTAACGCTTTGTCCGGACAAGTGGCCGGTCTGACCGTGAACAACCCGACCGGTATTTTCCAGGCACCGACCTTTACCCTGCGCGGAAAAACTCCGCTGATGGTGATCGACGGTGTTCCCGTAGAATCAGATTTGTTTGATGTTTCTCCGGAAAACATCCAGAGCATCAACGTGCTGAAAGGTACGGCTGCTGCCGCCCTGTACGGTTCCAGAGGTAAGGACGGAGCCATTCTGATCACCACCAAACTGGCAGACAAGGAAGGACTGACCGTAAAGGCAGGACTTTCCAGCATGGTAACAGCCGGATTTACCGTATTCCCGGAAACACAAACAGAATTCGGTTCCGGTTCTAACGGACAGTACGCATTCTGGGATGGTGCCGACGGCGGTATCTCCGACGGTGACATGACCTGGGGCCCCCGTTTCGAAGGACAAAAGATCGCACAGTGGAACAGTCCCATCCGCAACAAGGAAACCGGAGAGGTGATTCCCTGGTGGGGAGATGTCAGCGGCACAATTTATGATGACCAGTCCAAATATGAGCGTGTTCCTATCACCTGGGAAGCGCATGACAACCTGAAAGACTTCCTTCAGACCGGAATCATCACCAAGGCTACTTTCTCGGTTGCCAGCAAGAGCAAAAAGGCCAACTACAACTTCAACGGTGACTTTTCTCATCAGAAAGGTCAGGTACCCAATACAGCAGTATACACCGGAGGCCTGAACTTCAACAGCATGTACAACCTGAGTGATGCCGTCACTCTGTCAGCCAACCTTTCTTATAATAAAGTCTATTCACCCAACTATCCGCGCTACGGATATGGACCAAAAAACCACATGTACACCATTCTGCTGTGGATGGGTAACGATGTCAACGGAAAAGAACTGGCCGCCCATCACTGGCGTCCGGACGCAGAAGGCGAACGACAGGCCAACTACAACTATGCCTGGTATAACAACCCATATTTCGCTACTTACGAACTGACTCAGGTACACGACCGTAATGTTACCAACGGTCAGGTAAAACTGAACTGGGACATCATGCCGGGACTGAGCATACAGGGCCGTGCAGCAGGACGTCTGGAAGATACCTTCGAAGACATGAAATCACCGAAATCCTACATGAACTACGGTGACTCCCGCAACGGTGACTACAAGACCTGGAACACAGACCAGCTGGATATCAATACCGACGTACTGGTAACCTATACCCGTGCCTTCAACAAAAACTTCGCGCTGACCGTCAATGCCGGTTCTTCACTCTACTACCGTCAGATTCGCAGCGAATATCAGGCAACCGACGGACTGATCGTACCGGGTGTATACAACATGGGTAACAGTCTGAATCCTGTTTCAGCAACCAACTCCATGAACGAAAAAGCGATCGAGAGTGTATACGGTTCTGTCAATCTGGATCTGTTCGATGGTGTCTATCTGACTCTGACCGGACGTAACGACTGGTCGTCAACCATCATCAAAGGAAACAATTCCTACTTCTATCCTTCTGTTTCACTGAGTGCGATGCTTGACCAGTATATCAGTCTTCCATCCTGGATGGACTATCTGAAAATAAACGGTGCTTGGGCACAGGTATCCAGCGACCTTGATCCGTATTCTTTGTATGCAACCTACTCCAAGGGCATTCTTTACGGAAGTACTCCTTCGGTTACTTACCAGTCAGACCTGCTGAATGCCAATATCCTGCCACAAAAAACGACCTCGTACGAAATCGGTCTTTCAACCTCTTTCCTGCGTAACCGTCTCGGCCTGGATGTTACTTACTATCACATGATCGACAAGAACAGTATCATTCAGCTTCCGATCTCCGTCGCATCAGGTTTCAACAACCGCTATGTCAACGGAAATACCTATACAACCAACGGAGCAGAATTAATTATCACAGCAACTCCGATCCAAAGCAAGAAATTTACCTGGAACCTGTCCACCAACTGGAGTACCAACATCCGCAAGCTGACTGAAATCTACGGAGGTCAGGAGAAATACGGCGATCTGAAGCTCGGTGACCGGGCAGATGCCATGTACGCTACCGAATGGGAAAAGACTCCCGACGGCCAGCTGATCCTCGACAGCAACGGTATGCCTACCCAGAGTGCTTTCAAAAGCTACATCGGCAATCAGGATCCGGATGTCCGCTTCGGTTTGCAGAACACTTTCAAGTTCGATCATTTTACAGTCAACGTGGACATGGACGGAGCTATCGGAGGTACATTGATCTCAACTACAACCCAGAAAATGTGGTGGGGCGGAAAACATCCGAAATCAACCATGTACCGTCAGGAAGAATATGAAAATGGAGGAAAGCCCATCTATGTTCCGGAAGGTGTCAATATCGTAAGCGGTGAAGTAACCTACGATGTCAACGGAAATATCATCAGCGATACCCGTGTATACAAGAAAAACGAAACAGCAGTCAACATTCAGACCTGGGCACAAAACTACCCGTACCGTGCTGTCGTACGTACCAGCGAAAGCGAGCTGTTCGCCAATACATTCAGCCGCTCTTTCCTGAAACTGAGACGTGTGGCCGTATCTTATGATTTCAGCCATCTGATCCACTCCAACTCCATCAAAGGACTGGAAGTGACTCTCTACGGAAACAACCTGGCCGTACTGAAGAAAACTCCTTATCTGGATCCTGACTTCGGTGCTTCCGACAGCGATCTTCAGGACCCGTCTGCACGATACATCGGTGTAAGTGCCAACATTACTTTCTAACAACCAACTGCTAAATTCACGAACATGAAAAGAAAATCTATCACTTATATTGCCTCCTTATTGCTGGCATCCAGCCTCTGCGCTTCATGCATCGACCTGGAGGAGCTGAACGTAGATCCCAACAATCCGACGACGACCCAGCCGTCACTGCTGCTGACAGGTATTGCCTATACAGCCTTTAATCAGACCAGTTCTGATGCCTGCCACGCTACCAAGCAGCTGATCCTGACTTCCGGAGAAAGTGCCTATCAGGTGTACAAGTGGACACGAGGAGACTTCGACTATTACAATAATCTGCGCGATGTCACCAAAATGATGGAAGTATCCGAAAACGGAAGTGCCTATCAGGCTCTGGCACATTTCTTCCGTGCCAACTACTTCTACCAGCTGACCATGGACTTCGGGGCTATTCCTTACAGTGATGCACTGAAAGGAGAAACCGATGCTGTCTACCAGCCTCAATATGACAGTCAGGAGAAAGTACTGGAAGGGATTCTCAACGAACTGGCAGAAGCGGACAACCTGCTGAAAGACAACAATGAAATCATCAGTGGCGACATTATCTACAACGGTAACCTCCTGCAATGGAGAAAACTGATCAATGCCTATCGCCTGCGCATCCTGATGTCCTTGTCAAACAAAACTCAGGTAGGCAGCATCAATATTCCTGCAACTTTTGCTGAGATCGTCAGCAACTGTCCGCTGATGGAAAGTGCAGCCGACAACGGACAGCTGGTATATCTGGATCAGGCCAGCAACCGCTATCCCTATTTCAACGATAGTGACTTCGGTTCCGGACGTTTCATGGACTCTACTTACGTGGCAGCCTTCGTTACACGCAAAGACCCCCGTCTGTTCGCCATTGCAACCCAGACTCCCAAAGCAGAACAGGAAGGCAAGGCAATCGATGACTTTACAGCATACGATGGAGGTGATCCCGCCGTGCCTTACAGTCTGGTCAACGACAAAGCCACAGCCGGTCTCTGCTCCAAGCCGACCGAACGTTACTATAAAAATGCAACCAACGAACCGATGATCCTGATGGGGTATACCGAACAACAGCTGATCCTGGCCGAAGGAGTTGTCAGAGGATGGATCAACGGCGATGACAAGACATATTACGAATCGGCAGTCAAGGCATCTTTCGAATTCTACCGCACATACGCTACCGATGTAGCTGCTTATCTGAGCGAAGACGCTGCCGAAACTTATCTGCAAGGAAGTGAAGTGGTTTATGATTCCACACTTTCCACTGAACAGAAGATCGAACGGATCGCCATGCAGAAATACCTGCCGACCTTCCTGCAGGGAGGTGTCTGGTTGCCCTATTATGAAGCACTCCGGACCGGATATCCTGATTTCCGCAGAGCTTCCGGTGTACAACTGCCTTACCGGTGGATGTATCCGCAAAGTGAATACAACAACAATGCTGCAAACGTACAGGCAGCTTTGGACAGCCAATTCGGAGGAGGAGACAAAACTACAGACAAACCCTGGTGGTTACAGTAATAATCCTTAAACGAGAAATAATGAAAAAGACTCTGATTTTATTAGCGGCACTGTTATTCTCTACCATGTACACTTCTGCCCGGCGTGTGGTATTCGTCACTGTTGACGGATACCGCTGGCAAGAGTTATTCAGTGGTGCAGATTCTCTGCTGATCGGGAATAATGAACAACTCAAGGCAAATTATTGGAAAACAACAGCCGAAGAACGCAGAAGCCTGCTGATGCCTTTTACCTGGTCAGAAATCGCCCGTAACGGACTGATGATCGGTAACCGCTGGAAAGGTTGCCGCATGCAGGTGAAAAACAAAATGCAGTTTTCTTATCCGGGATACAACGAACTCCTTTGCGGACATCCAGACGATGAACAGATCAATACCAACAATCCGGTATGGAATCCAAATGTTTCCATCCTGGAAATTGCCAACAACACAGACCGTTATAAAGGGAAAGTTCTTATATTTGCAAGTTGGGACCGGTTCATTCACATTTTGAATGAACAACGAAGCCACCTGGAAATAAACACAGGATACCGGCACTCTCTTTCTCCCAATCCGACAGAAAGAGAACGTCTGGTTGAAAAGATGCAGGATGCAGCTCCCAGATTCTGGGAACATGAACGTGCAGATGTGTTTACTCATGAATATGCCATCGAAGCCATGAAAAGCCGGAAACCGGAATTGATTTACATCGGTTACGGAGATATTGACGAACTGGCTCACATGGGTGATTACCGCCTGTATCTGGAAGGTGCACGCACCTTTGATAACTTCCTGAAAGAGATATGGGAGTATATCCAGTCTGATCCCTTTTACAAAGACCAGACCACTCTCATTATTACTTGTGACCACGGACGCGGATGCGGAAAAGTAAAAGCTGATGACTGGCGTGATCATGGAACGAATACAACCGGATCAGGTGAAACCTGGTTCATGGCTATAGGAAAAGACATACCCGCCCTGGGAGAGATATCCGGTGACAGACAGTATTACAACAATCAGGTTGCAGCAACTATTGCCGATTTCCTGCAAATCCCTTTTGCACCCAAACACCCACAGGCTGGAAAGAAAATGGAATTCTAATACAAAAACAAGAACCGATGAAAAAGATAATCATGGCTGCCGCACTTCTCTGCATGGGAATATTTGGCATGCAAGCACAGACGCTGAAATTCAACAGCAATAAAAAATTTAAGATCGTCCAGTTTACAGATATACACTGGGTACCTGGGAATCCGGCTTCGGAAGAAGCTGCCAAACGCATGAACGAAGTGCTGGACGCAGAAAAACCGGACCTGGTCATTTATACCGGCGACCTGATCTTTGCCAAACCCGCAGCAGAAGGACTGGACAAAGCACTTGAACCTGCGATATCCCGCCACATCCCGTTTGCTGTCACCTGGGGTAACCATGATGACGAACAGGACATGAACCGCAAGGAATTGTCGGACTACATAGAGAAAAAAGCCGGCTGTCTGAACACACGGACTGAAGGCATCTCCGGAGTCACCAATTTCATCCTGCCCGTCAATGCATCTGCCGGAAACAACGAAGCTGCCGTTCTGTATATATTCGACAGCAACGCCTATTCACCGCTGAAACAAATCAAAGGCTATGACTGGATCAAGGCAGACCAGGTAGAATGGTACCGCAAGGAAAGTGCGGCATTCACTGCCCGCAACAATGGCAAACCGTTGCCGGCACTGGCCTTCTTCCACATTCCTTTCCCGGAATACAATCAGGCAGCCCAAAATGAGAATGCACTGCTGATCGGAACCCGCAAGGAAAAAGCCTGTGCTCCGGCCATCAATACCGGTCTGTATGCTGCCATGCTGAATGCCGGAGACGTGATGGGTACTTTCGTCGGACACGATCATGTCAATGACTATGTAGTCAACTGGAACAACATCCTGCTATGCTACGGACGGTTCACCGGAGGCAAGACAGTTTATCACGACATTCCGGGAGGCAACGGCGCCCGTGTCATTGAACTGACCGAAGGAGAAAGAAGTTTCAAGACCTGGATCCGTCTGAAAGACGGTCAGGTAACCAACCTTGTTACTTATCCGGAAGATTTTGTAAAAGCAGAATAAACACACACTTCTTTTTATCCGGAACAGGGACACGGAACGTTTTCCGTGTCCCTGTTGTTTTTATGAATTGAATGAACAAAAAAATCACTATCTTTGCAGAGGTGAAAGATAGTGACTCAAAACAATAACGATACATATATGGAAAAAAAATTCAAACGAACAACCGTCACATCGGCTCTGCCGTATGCCAACGGACCGGTACACATCGGCCATCTGGCAGGAGTCTATGTCCCGGCTGACATCTACGTACGCTACCTGCGTCTGAAAAAAGAAGATGTGATCTTTATCGGAGGTTCTGATGAACACGGAGTGCCCATCACCATCCGTGCCAAAAAAGAAGGCATTACTCCACAAGACGTAGTAGACCGTTACCATACCCTGATCAGAGACTCATTCAAAGAATTCGGCATCTCTTTTGACGTATACGGACGAACCAGTTCAAAAATCCATCATGACACAGCTTCCGATTTCTTCCGTAAACTGTACGACAAAGGCGAATTCATTGAAAAGACCTCAGAACAATATTACGACGAAGAAGCTCATACCTTCCTGGCTGACCGTTATATCACCGGAGAATGCCCCCGCTGCCACGCAGAAGGTGCATACGGTGACCAGTGCGAAAAATGCGGAAGCACTCTGTCTCCTACCGAACTGATCAATCCCAAAAGTGCCATCAGCGGAAGCAAACCGGTTATGAAGGAAACCAAGCACTGGTATCTGCCGCTTGACAAGCACGAAGGCTGGCTCCGCCAGTGGATTCTGGAAGAACACAAGGAATGGCGTCCGAATGTATACGGACAGTGCAAGAGCTGGCTGGATATGGGTCTGCAGCCCCGCGCCGTGAGCCGTGACCTTGACTGGGGTATTCCTGTCCCGGTAGAAGGTGCTGACGGAAAAGTTCTGTATGTATGGTTCGATGCTCCGATCGGCTATATCTCAAATACCAAGGAACTCCTGCCCGACTCCTGGGAAAAATGGTGGAAAGATCCCGAAACACGCCTGATCCACTTCATCGGAAAAGACAACATCGTATTCCATTGCATCGTCTTCCCGGCCATGCTGAAAGCGGAAGGAAGCTATATCCTGCCGGACAATGTTCCGAGCAACGAATTCCTGAACCTGGAAGGTGACAAGATTTCCACTTCACGCAACTGGGCAGTGTGGTTGCACGAATACCTTCAGGACTTCCCCGGCAAACAGGACGTACTGCGTTACGTACTGACTGCCAACGCTCCGGAAACCAAAGACAACGACTTTACATGGAAAGATTTCCAGGCACGCAACAACAATGAACTGGTAGCCGTTTACGGTAACTTTGTGAACCGTGCTCTGGTACTGACCCACAAATATTTTGACGGCAAAGTGCCTGCCTGCGGTGAACTGACAGACTACGACAAGGAAACACTGAAAGAATTTGCAGATGTAAAGGCTGAGGTGGAAAAACTTCTGGACGTATTCAAGTTCCGCGATGCACAGAAAGAAGCCATGAACCTGGCACGTATCGGAAACAAATACCTTGCTGACACCGAACCGTGGAAACTGGCCAAGACAGACATGGGACGCGTAGCAACCATCCTGAACATCGCACTTCAGCTGGTAGCCAACCTGGCCATCGCCTTCGAACCCTTCCTGCCGTTCAGCAGCGAAAAACTCCGCAAAATGCTGAACATGCAATCTTTCGAATGGGAACAGCTGGGACGTACAGACCTGCTGGAAGCCGGACATGAGCTGAACAAGGCAGAACTGCTGTTCGAAAAGATCGAGGACGATACCATCCAGGCTCAGGTGGACAAGCTGCTGGCTACCAAGAAAGCCAATGAGGAAGCCAATTACAAGGCTAATCCCATCAAGCCGGTCATTCCTTTTGAAGACTTTGAGAAACTGGATATCCGTGTAGGAACCGTACTGGAATGTGAAGTCGTTCCCAAGATGAAGAAACTGCTGAAGTTCAAGATTGCCGACGGCCTGGAAAACCGTACCATTGTAAGCGGTATTGCCCAGCATTATCGTCCGGAAGAACTGATCGGCAAGCAGGTGCTGTTCATCGCCAACCTGGCACCCCGCCAGTTCAAGAACGGCCTGGTCAGCGAAGGCATGATCCTGAGCGCCGAAAACTTCGACGGATCACTGGCTGTAACTTCCGTTCTGAAAGAAGTCAAACCGGGAAGCGAAGTCAAATAAACTCCTTCTCCGGAATTTAACCATACTTTACTCCTTACAGATGGACGCAAGTATTTCCGTATCCGGGACTTGCTCCATCTGTAAGCTGTTTTTAGATCCAAACGAATGCCCGAACACTCACTCAAAGAAAAAACGGCCAAAGGACTGCTCTGGGGAGGTATCAACAACGGAGCCATGCAGGTGCTGAATCTGATTTTCGGCATCATCACCGCACGCATCCTGAACGACAGCGACTACGGAATGGTAGGCATGCTGAGTATTTTCTCACTCATTGCGGGCTCTCTGCAGGAAAGCGGTTTCACAGCCGCCCTCGCCAACAAGCAGGAAGCACGCCATGAAGACTACAACGCCGTCTTCTGGTTCTGCAGCGGACTAAGCCTGTGCCTCTATCTGATTCTGGCAGGCTGCGCTCCCCTGATTGCCGACTTCTATCACAACGAAGCACTGATACCACTGGCCCGCTATTCTTTTCTGGGATTCTTCATTGCCAGTCTCGGCATTCCCCACAGTGCATACCTGTTCCGCAACCTGATGGTCAAACAGAAAGCCCTCTCGTGCATCATCGCTCTGATTGTTTCAGGCTGCGTGGGAGTTACCATGGCCTTGCTGGGCTATTCATACTGGGGTATCGCTACCCAAAGTATCGTCTACGTCAGTGTGATCAATCTCTGCTATCTGCATTTTTCCCCCTGGAGACCGACTCTCCCCGTCAGCTTCAAGCCCCTCCGGAGCATGGTGGGTTTCAGCAGCAAGCTACTTCTGACCAACATTTTCAACCATATCAACAACAATCTGTTTTCCATCATCCTGGGACGGTATTATTCCGAACGGGAAGTAGGACAGTTCAATCAAGCCAACAAATGGAATCTCATGGGACACTCTCTCATCACGGGTATGGTCAGCAGCGTAGCCCTGCCCGTCCTGCGTGAAGTTTCCGACGACAGCGAACGGCAGTGCCACGTATTCCGCAAGATGCTCCGTTTCACAGCATTCATTTCTTTCCCGACCATGCTGGGCCTCTCGCTGGTTGCCCCGGAAATGATTACCCTGACTATCGGCAGCAAATGGTTACCCAGTGCCCGCATCCTGCAGATGCTGGCTGTCGGCGGTGCATTTATTCCCGTCACAAACCTTTATACCAACCTGCTCATCAGCAAAGGAAAATCGAACATTTATCTGTGGAATACAGTCGTGCAGGGAACAACCCAGCTCATCGTCATGTATCTGCTTTATCCCTACGGCATCCAGCAGATGATCCTCGTATATGTCTGCATCAATACAGCCTGGCTGCTGATATGGCACTGGCTGGTATGGCGTGAGATCCGTCTCAGCTTCCTGGCCGCAGCCAGGGATGTTCTGTCATTCGGTCTTATAGCAGGTTTTGTTATGGCAGTGACCGGGCTCGCAACTTCTTTTATCACCAGCCTCTGGTTGCTGTTCCCGGTCAAAATCATACTGGCGGCTTCCCTTTACGGACTGATCATGTGGGTGAGCGGTTCCGTAACTTTCAAGGAAAGCCTGAATTATCTCCTCAAACGCAAAAAAACATCCGCTTCATGAAAACCGTATCCATCGTCATGTGTACCTATAACGGAGAACAGTTTCTCCGTGAGCAGCTGGACTCTATTCTGGTACAAACCTACCCCATCCATGAACTGATCATTCAGGACGACTGCTCCACTGACCATACAGCCGACATCGTCCGCGAATATGCCCGGCAATATCCCTTCATCCGCTTTCATGCCAATATTTCCAACCTGGGATTCAACCGCAATTTTCAGGATGCCTTATCCAAGGCGGAAGGAGATTATATCGCCATTGCCGACCAGGATGATATCTGGTATGAAGAAAAAATCGCCACACAGATGGAAGCCATCGGCGACAACGACCTGTGCGTTTCCGCCTACCACACCGGTACAGTTTACCGCTCCGACCGGAACATGAAGGTTACACATCCTTCCTTTCAGCTGGAATATCTGCTGTTTTATGACAGTACACCGGGACACAGCATGCTGATCCGCAAAGATTTTATCCGGAAAATCTTTCAGGAATGGGACGGACACATCCTGTATGACTGGTGGATTGCCGTCAATGCACATCTGAACCACGGACTGACCTGCGTAGACCAGCCGCTCAACTGGCACCGTCCGCACGAAGGATCGGCCATTCATCAGCTCAACCGGAAATACGGAGCACACATCCGGCAGAATCCTACCTGGGAACCCTACATCTATGGCTTCAGGGATTACCGCCGGCAACAACGGCTAGAAACCTGGCAGTTCTTTTACGGATATATCTGCCGGAAGACAGCCGGACAGCCCCACCTGGCCCTGAGTCACCGCCTGAGCCGACTTCTGACCCGAAAAGATCCGGTCAGCCTGTTCCGGCTCTGCCTGACCTGCATGCTGCATAAACAGACCATTTACTACAATCCCCGGCAGAAAGGCCTGATCAGCTGGGTACGTGCCTTCTTCTATCCCATGATCCGTGCCTACGGCAACACCTACTTCCGGCTATAATCCCGGGCTTTCCGGCGGAAGCCCGGCGGTTTCCACATTCCTGCTCCCAAAGTGCATGTCCTTTCGTTTCTTTGTATTATCTTTGTAAACTAGAAAACTACATGTACGGAAAGATGAAAAAAAACATAGCAGTCATATTAGCCGGAGGAGTAGGAAGCCGTCTGGGACTCTCCACACCGAAACAATTCTTCAAAGTAGCCGGCAAGATGGTGGTCGAACATACCGTGGAAGCCTTTGAGCGCAACAGCCACATTGACGAAATCGCCATCGTTTCCAACCCTTTCTACATTGCTGAATTTGAGAACATGACCATCCGCAACGGCTGGAAAAAAGTCAAGAAGATTCTGCAGGGAGGAAAGGAACGCTATCATTCCAGTCTGTCAGCCATCGAATCGTATGCCGGAACGGAATGCAATCTGATCTTCCACGACGCCGTACGCCCTCTGGTCAGCCAGCGTATCATCAACGATGTGGTGACAGCACTGGATACCTATCAGGCCATCGACGTAGCTCTTCCGTCGGCCGATACCATTATTGAAGTGGAAGGCGACTTCATCTGCCAGATCCCGGACCGTTCCCGGCTGAGACGCGGCCAGACCCCGCAGGCATTCGATCTGGAAACAATCCGGAAAGCTTACGAAATCGCATTGAAAGACCCGAATTTCAAGGTGACGGACGACTGCGGTGTTGTCCGGAAATACTTGCCTGAAGTTCCCATTTATGTGGTACTGGGTGAAGAAAGCAATATGAAACTGACCTACAAGGAAGACACTTACCTGCTCGACAAATTCTTCCAGCTGCGCAAAAGTGAAGTGAATAACGAAGACGGCAGCAGAGAAAACTTCCAGGGAAAAGTAGCTGTCCTTTTCGGAGGGAGCTACGGAATCGGAGCAGAAACCGCCGATCTGCTGGAACAGAAAGGAGCCAAGGTTTACCGCTTCTCACGCAGCCTCAACCGGGTGGATGTAGGAAACCGTCAGGAAGTGGCCGAAGCCCTGCGCAGCGTCTTTGAACAGGAAAAACGGATTGACTTCGTGGTCAATACAGCAGGTATTCTCAACAAAGAACCGCTGATCACGACTGACTACGAAACCATTACCCGGGCCGTACAGACCAATTACATGGGAACCGTGAATGTGGCTTTGGAAGCCTTCCCTTACCTGAAAGAAAGCAAGGGCAAGCTGATCTTCTTCACCTCCAGTTCCTATACACGGGGAAGAGCTTTCTACAGCATTTATTCTTCTACCAAAGCTGCCATTGTCAACTTCGTACAGGCCATCGCACAGGAATGGGACAGTTTCGGCATCCGCATCAACTGTATCAACCCTGAACGTACCAAAACACCGATGCGCGTACATAATTTCGGAATTGAACCGGAAAATACCTTGCTTTCAGCCCGGCAAGTGGCCGAAGCAACCCTGCTGACCCTGGCATCCGATTATACCGGACAAGTCATTGACGTCAAACGAGACCACACGTTATGAGAAATTCTTATTTCGACCGCTACCTGAAGCAGAACCTGAGAACCTGCCAGCTGAAGCAACTCTCCATTCTGGAAGAGACAGACCGCATCTGCCGCAAGCACAACATTCCTTACTGGCTTGACGGAGGCAGCCTGCTGGGAGCCATGCGCCACGGAGGATTCATCCCCTGGGACGATGACATTGACATTGCCATGCGCAAGGAAGATCTGGAACGCTTCATCGCCGTAGCCCCTTCGGAACTGCGGCCGGGACTCTTCATGCAGACTCCGGAAAGCGATCCCGAACATACAGATCCCATCTATAAGATCCGAGATCTGAATTCACTGTATCTGGAAAGCGGAGACAACCTTCAGGCAAATTATCAGAAAGGGCTGTATATCGATATCTTTCCGTTCATCGATTATCCCAGTCTACCGAAAAAATGGGTAAAGAAACTGAGCAAAGGTATCTCTACCAGCTACTCCATTCTGCATAAAGCGCATTATTATTCCCTGCGCTCTTTCGTCGAGTTCTTCTGGTTCGGTGCGAAATATCATCTGTCCCGCGCAATATGGAGCATACTTTCGGCCATTTATCCCAAAGACACCTACCTGTCGAATGTCCTGATCAACAACGGATACGGCATCATGCACCGCAAAGACTCCGTGTTCCCGCTCGGAGAAATCGAATTTGAAGGCAAGCGCTTCAGTGCTCCCTGCAATCCGGATGCCTATCTGAAGGATCTGTACAGAAACTACATGGATATCCCGCCGGAAAACAAGCGGAAGATTCATGCCATTTACCTCCATCCGGAACTGATCCGGGAACAACAACCCTAAACATACAGCCGTTATGAAACCAGCACTTGTAGATGTAGCCGTTCTTATCCTGTTCTTCAACCGCCCCAGACAGCTGGCGCAGGTGTTCGAACAAGTCAAAAAGGCACGCCCGTCGCGTCTTTTCCTCTATCAGGACGGCCCGCGCGGAGAAAAAGACCTGCCGGGCATTGAAGCCTGCCGCCAGGTAGTAGCCGACATTGACTGGGAATGCGAAGTTCACCAGCTCTACCAGGAAAAGAACTACGGCTGCGATCCTTCGGAATATATTTCCCAGAAATGGGCTTTCTCGCACGCAGACAAATGCATTGTGCTGGAAGACGACGATGTCCCGTCAGTCAGTTTCTTCCGCTTCTGCAAAGAAATGCTGGACCGTTACGAGAACGATACCCGCATCAGCATGATTGCCGGATTCAACAACGAAGAAATTACCCCCGATGTTCCCTATGACTACTTTTTCGCCACAACCTTCTCCATCTGGGGATGGGCCAGCTGGAAACGGGTTGTCGATCAGTGGGACGAACATTACACCTTCCTCGACGACACGTTCAACATGCAGCAACTGAAGAACCTCATCCGGGAACGGAAATACCGGAACGATTTCATCTACATGTGCCAGCGTCACCGGGAACACGGAAAAGCCTACTACGAAACCATTTTCCATGCTTCCATCCTGTTCAACTCCGGACTGAGCATCGTTCCGACACGCAACCTGATCAATAACCTGGGAGCAACCGCAGACTCCGTACATTTCGGAGGCTCGCTCCGCACCCTGCCCCGCGGCTACCGGCGCATCTTCACCATGAAACGCTATGAGCTGGAATTCCCGCTCAAGCATCCGCGCTATGTCATTGAACATACGGCCTATAAGGAAAGCGTGTACCGCATCATGGGATGGAGACACCCGTGGATCAAGATCGGCCGCTCGTTTGAAGAACTCTTCCTCAACCTGCGCTACGGCAACTTCCGCATCATCGGACAAGCCATCGTAAACCGGGTCAACAAATGGCTCGGGAGAAACAAATGTCATTAATCCCTGCTTATGAAACTGCTATTCGAAAAAATAAAACTCAGCTTCCAGAAACGTTCAGGCGTAACCCAGAACAAGAAAAGCTATGCTCAATGGGCCACCAAAGGCTATCACGCAGAAACCGAAGTGAGTGTCATCATCCAATCACATAACAAGAGTTTACAGATTTGCCACATACTTCCCAAACTACGGCAATATCCCGGTCTGGAAATCATTGTCATTGACGACGGTTCCGACCTGGAACACACCCAAAGACTCGCCGCTGCCCTGACAGGAGCCAATGAGTTTCTGATCCGAAGCAACGATCTTTACGAGAACATCACGTACGACAAATCCATCCGTTTCGCCAACGGACGCTACATTGCCCTGCTGCAGGATGATGACGATTTCGACGGAACAGCCTGGATTGAACGCGCAGTCGATCTTTTCCGCCAACACCCCCGAATGGTCATTCTAGGAGGCAAAAACGGACTTGACATCGCATTCGAAGATGCCGACCGCTATGCACACGGAGGCCCTTCGATGCAGCAAGGGGACTTCAGTTTCGTAACCTCTGTCAACCGGGCTCCGATGTGGATTCACAAGAAACTGTTTCGCCAGTACCTTCACCACATCGATTTCAGTTTTGCCCCCTTCCAGTTTGACGACTACGAACTCTGTGCCCGAGCCTGGCTCAACGGTCTGCAAGTGGGATGGTACGATGCCGGTTTCCGTTCACTGAGCGTGGGAGGCATGCGCTTATGGAATAACAGTTTCACAACAGAACAGAGCCAGAAGAACGGCCGGAAACTCTACGAACTCTACCGTAACAAGATTGAGGAAATCCACCGGCGAATTGCAGAATGTTGAAAAAAAGACCTAACTTTGCAGACATCAAACAGAGATTCCGAACATGAGAGTACTTATCATCAATACAGCAGAACGAATCGGCGGGGCGGCCATTGCGGCCAGCCGACTGATGGACGCATTGAGAAACAACGGTATCAAGGCTAAAATGCTGGTCCGCAACAAGCAAACCGAACGCGTCACTGTCGTTTCGCTCAAGAAATCATGGTGGAGAATCTGGCAGTTCCTCTGGGAACGCCTCGTGATCCTGACAGCCAACCGCTTCAGCAAACACAATCTCTTTGCCGTTGACATTGCCAACACCGGGACGGATATCACTTCCCTTCCCGAATTCCGGCAGGCTGACGTGATTCATCTGCACTGGATCAACCAGGGTATGCTCTCACTGACAGATATACGCAAGATTCTGGAATCAGGCAAACCTGTCGTATGGACGCTGCATGACATGTGGCCCTTTACCGGCATCTGTCACTATGCAGGCAACTGCGACAAATACAAAACCCAGTGCCAGCAATGCGAGCAATTGCTTCACCCGCACCGGAAAGACCTGTCCGCACGCGTATTCCATAAGAAACAGAAACTCTTCGCACACTCACATATTACGTTTGTGGCCTGCAGCCGGTGGCTGGAAGCGATGGCACGCGAAAGTTCCCTGCTCACGGGACACACCATTACCAATATTCCCAATGCCATCAACACCAATCTGTTCCGTCCGCGCCCCAAGACAACTGCCCGTGAACGCCTTCATCTGCCTGCCGACAAGAAACTGCTGCTGTTCGGCTCCATGAAGATCACTGACGAACGGAAAGGAATCGCCTACCTCATCGAAGCCTGTCAGCTGCTGGCACAGAAAGAACCCGAATTCAGCCGCCAGCTGGGAGTCGTCGTGCTGGGAAGCCGTTCCGAACAATGTGCATCCCTGTTCCCCTTCCCTATCTACAACATGAATTATGTGAGCAACGAAAAGGAACTGGTGGACATTTACAACGCAGTCGACCTTTACGTGACTCCTTCCCTGCAGGACAACCTGCCGAACACCATCGTGGAAGCCATGGCCTGCGGTATTCCCTGCGTAGGATTCAATGTGGGCGGTATTCCGCAGATGATCGACCACCTACACAACGGCTATGTCGCCCGATACAAATCGGCTGAAGATCTGGCCAACGGCATCCGCTGGGCCCTCACAGAAGGAGACTACGAAACCCTCAGTGCCGAAGCCAACCGGAAGGCCCTGAATACCTATTCCGAAACAACCGTAGCCCAACAATACATCAAGATTTATAATCAGATAACCGGAAGCAATGCATAACCACGTTCATCCCAAGTTCTCCATCATCACCGTGACGTACAACGCCGGTGCCGTGCTGGAAGACACCATCCAGAGTGTCATTACCCAGACCTACCGGAATGTGGAATACATCATTGTAGACGGAGGTTCCAAAGACCACACTCTGGACATCATCAACCGTTATCGCGAACACATCCATACCCTGGTCAGCGAACCGGACAAAGGCCTGTATGATGCTATGAACAAGGGAATCCGCCTGGCTACGGGCGACTATCTCTGTTTCCTCAATGCCGGCGATGAACTTCACGAAGACGATACCCTGCAACTGATGGTACACTCCATCACCGGAACCGAGCTTCCCGATGTACTCTACGGCGAAACGGCCATTGTAGACGAAGAAGGACATTTTCTCCGCATGCGGCGCCTATCCGCTCCCGAAAACCTGAACTGGAAAAGCTTCAAGGACGGAATGCTCGTGTGCCACCAGGCCTTTTTCCCCCGCCGGGAACTGGCCGAACCCTACGATCTGCGCTACCGGTTCTCTGCCGATTTCGACTGGTGCATCCGCATCATGAAAAAAAGCCATACGCTTCACAATACCCATCTCACCCTGATCGACTACCTGAGCGAAGGCATGACCACCCGCAACCACCGCGCTTCCCTTCACGAACGGTTCCGCATCATGTGCCGTCACTACGGCTATCTGTCCACCCTTGCGCGCCATGCGTGGTTTGCCCTGCGCCTGTTGCTCAAGAAGTGACCCATCACACGGTTTCGTCTTCCTGACAGCTCCGCAGGTAATTCTTGGGCGACTGTCCCGTCACCTGCCGGAACACACGGTTGAAATGATTCGGATTATTAAAGCCCACGGCATAGGCAATCTCCTGCATCGTCCTTCCCCCATCCGTCATCAGTTCAATGGCCCGCATAATCCGCAGGCGGTTCACATAGCTGCTGAAATGGATGTTCGACTCCTGAAACAGACGGCTGAGATTACGCGTTGACAGGTTATACCGCAGTGCAACCTCATCCATCCGCAGTTCCTTCTGCACATGATCCGTAAGATATCTCAGAATAGGATAAAGCCTGGAATCGTCCGGAATCACCAGCGACTTGAGCAGCAACTCCTTTCCCGGAGACATCTGCGGAAGCAGATTGAAAAAGCCCAGTGCAAAATGATATAAGTCCGGCTGTTCCTGCTTCTCAATCATCTTCCCCTTCGAAGCAATAAACTTCAGGTTCTCCCCGATCAGCCGGTTGGCCGTATAGATGGCAAACTCCCCCTTCGGGTCATCCTTTCCTTCCGGTTTCAGACTGACATAAAAAATTACCATCGAAACCTGACGACTGTTGCTCGACAGCTTATGCTCCGCCCCCTGAGGAATCCACGCAATATGCTTTTCCGGAACAAAATAACTCTCCGAACCGATCTCCACATGCAACGTTCCTGCCAGCGTATAAATAATCTGACATTTTCCGTGTACATGTCCCGGCAAGTTCACTTCCTCCCAGCCGGTCTTCTTGATGAGAATCACCTCCTCAGCCGACTGATTGATTATTCCGATATACTCTCGCTGTTCCGCATTCATCCTCGTTCAGACTCTTTTCCAATCCTATCTAATGTTCTTAAATCCCTACAAATTTATAACCTTATTCTGAGAAATCAAAGTCCCCTCTTTCATCTCCGCCCAAAGGCTTCCGGCCATTGAAAAAACGTGCCTGGCTTTTCAAAAAAGACTTCGGGCTTTGCAGTCAGACGCCGAAACGTTTTGATGAAAAGCCCGAAACATTTTTTGCAAGAAAAGAACCACACTGCAGAAAGCAGTGTGGTTCTCAACCAAAAAATGTTTATTGTAAAAAAATAAGCCCCCCTCCGCTACGCTAAGCGAAGGGCAGGAATTCGCTTCACATTTCTTTTTGATTCTTGCTTTGCAGACGGGCAATGAGTCGCTGGGCTTCGGGTTCGATGTGAACATTCATCCAGGTACCTGTCTTGCGACGGCGGTACGTCAGCTTGGATTCCTTCAGGTCGCAACGGCGCATATAGGCGATATCAACGAAAGGAATCCCCCGCAACATAAAGAGCAGCAGAAACAGGCAACGGGTGTAGTCCAGATCCGGCGAAGAGGATATGGGGGTCTGCAGACTGCGCAGAGTACGCTCACTCAGAGCCCGTTTCACATTGACACGCGTGCCGGTATAGACCCCGCGAAACAGCCGCGGCTGGAAAGGAGCTTCTCCTTCATCTACGGCACGGTAATACACGGCCCGGATGACGCGCATGTAGGTGGAAATGGTATTCCAGTTCAGTCCGCGCCCCAGAAGATAGGCCTGGAAAGCCTGAAGCCACAAAGGATTGATTTCCTCAAAGGAAAGAGAACGGTCACCCATGAAATCGGCTATCCGGTTCTGGGTGCTTTGGTAGACATGCAGGGTGCCCATCCGCTCCATGTTACGCAGACGGATGATCACCGAGGACATGAAAACCATGAAGTCTTTTTGTCCTGACTTGTGCATATAAAAAACATTCTTTAGGTTGATAATAAATATTTCCTTACTCACCTTCTTCCGTGTCGGTTTGGCAGAATATGGTAAGCTTATTGCGTAATCTGCAAAATCCGTACCAGACAGAAAGCGTAACTTTGCAAAGTCAAAACAAGGATAACACCCTTTTTGTTCCGTCCACATTCACAGACAGGCTTTATGCAGTCTGCGGACCGGAAATTCCCGAAAGCGGGAAAACAGGTTTTCGATTCAATAGAGATTAGTATGCAGAGACAAACAGGTATGAGATTATCAGTTGTAAATTGTATTGTTCTTTTATTTTCAAATTTGCCGGCCCAGCCCCTTACGCTAAGCCTGGACGAAATGTTCCGACTGGCTGACCAACACAGCAAGAGCATTCGCCTGCATGACCTGGCGATCAGGGAGGCTGAGCAGGGAGTCAGAATCGCAAAGAATGACCGGCTTCCTTCCATCCAGGCACAGCTGGATCTGAATTACATCGGCGACGGGGTCATGACCGACCGCAACTTCTCAAACGGCATACATGCGGATATGCCGCACTTCGGAAATACATTCGTGCTGAAAGCCTCGCAAGTGATTTATGCCGGAGGGGCCATCAACCGGAATATCAACCGCAGCAAACTGCAACAAAAGGAAGCGGAACTGGAGTATGTCCGGAACCGGCAGGATATCCGTTTCATGCTGACCGGATATTATCTGGATCTTTTCCAGCTGAACAACCAGAAACGGGTGTATGAGAATAACATCGCACAGACTCAGCTGCTCGTCAAGGATATGCGGGCATCCTACCGTCAGGGTACAGCTCTGAAGAGTGACATTACCCGCTACGAGCTCCAGTTGCAGAGTCTGGAGCTGCAACTGACTTCTGTCAAAGACAAGATCGACGTGCTGAGTCACCGACTGGCTACTACAATCGGACTGGAACCGGATGTAGCCATCCAGCCTGATACAACGGAGCTTTTCCGGCTGACAGTAGAGAAACGGGATGAAGCGGAATGGATCCGGGAGATACCGCTGACGCCATCAGTCCGACTGGCCGACGTAAAGATTGAGCAGGAAAAGAACCGGATTGAACTTCTCCGTGCCGAGAAACGGCCACGCATCAGCCTGCACGCCGCCAATGATCTCAACGGACCGATCCTGATCGAAGTGCCTCCCTTGAACAACAACTTCAGCTACTGGTATGCAGGAGTAGGCATTTCCTATAATCTGGATGCGCTGTTCAAGAACGGAAAGAAACTGAAACAGGCACGACTGTCTGCCCTGAAAATGGAAGAGGCACGCAAACTGGCCGTGGAAGAAACCGGCAACTCCATCCATGAAGCTTACGTCAATCTGAATGAAGCGTATATCCGTCTGCGCACACAGAAAAAAAGTGTACAGCTGGCTCACGAAAACTTTAACATTGTCCGGCAGCGATATGTAAACGGACTCGCACTGATTACGGATATGCTGGATGCCAGCAATACGCAGCTGGACATGGAACTGCAACTGGCCAATTACCAGATCGGAATCCTGTATCAGTATTACCTGCTCAAGAAGCTGACCGGAAACCTCTGATTTTTCAAACAAGAACTAAACAAACGATAAGTCTATGATAAAAAACAAGAAAAGAGCCATCCCGAACTTTTTCATCGCACTGATTCTGGTTGGAGGAATCAGCTGGGTATGTGGAAAATTCATTCATCTGGGAAATGTGGAATACACAGACAATGCGCAAGTGAAACAACACCTGAGTCCCATCAATACCCGCGTACAGGGATTTATCAAGAAGATCTATTTCGAAGAATACCAGTCTGTCAAGAAAGGAGATACTCTGGTAGTCATTGAGAATACGGAATATCTGCTGAAAGTTGCCCAGGCAGAAGCGGACTATCAGAATGCACTGGCCGGCAAGAGTGCCATGCACACCACCATCAATACCACCCAGAACAATATCTTCGTGACAGAAGCTGCCATCGAAGAGCAGCGGATCCGTCTGGAAAATGCAGAAACCGACTACAAACGTTACGAGGGACTAATGAAAGAAGAAGCGGTGACACCCCAGCAATTCGATCGGGTGCAGACGGAATATGCAGCAGCCAAGGCCCGCTATGAACAGTTGCTCCGGCAGAAACAGTCGTCGGAACTGGTCAAACAGGAGCAGACCCAGCGTCTGGAACAGAATGAATCGGACATCAAACTGGCAGAGGCTGCACTGAATCTGGCCAAGCTGAACCTTTCATACACTGTCATCTGTGCCACAGCCGACGGAGTAACCGGCCGGAAGAATATCCACGAAGGAGAACTGGTGCAGTCGGGACAGACACTGGTCACTCTGGTAGACGGTACGGAAAAATGGGTGATTGCCAATTATAAGGAAACACAGACCACCGACATGAAACAGGGACAGCTGGTAGAAATGAAAGTGGACGCTATTCCCAATGTCGTTTATGAAGGACGGATTGTTTCCATCTCCGATGCCACAGGATCTTTCTATTCACTGATTCCTCAGGACAATTCAGCCGGAAACTTCGTCAAGGTAGAACAGCGTATCCCTGTCCGCATCGAATTTACCAGCAACAACGAACAGAAAAATCTGAACCGTCTGCGGGCCGGTATGAATGTAGAGTGTTACGTCAAGCTATAATATATAAATAAGGTATGTCTGAACAACGTCCGAGAATTTTATATTTCAAGGAATTCATCCCGACTCCGGTCTGTATCCTCCTGTCCCTGTTCTTCGCCATGGTGTTCCAGTTCAACGGAGGAGTATTCCTGCCCACTTCCACCCAGATGTCAAGTGGTTTGGGATGTCTGAGAGAAGACGTCATGATGGCGGGATATGCTTCATTCATCGGCATGACGGTCATCTTCCCTATCCTGTTCCGGCTCAAGTTCCGCTTCACGACACGGCGCATCTTTCTGACGGTCTGCCCGGTTCTGATTGTCTGCAACCTGATCACCATGCAGTCACAGAACATTGCCGTCCTGATAGCCACCTGTTTTGTCTCGGGATTTTTCCGCATGTGGGGCACATTTGAATGTTTTTCAAACATCCGTCTGAGCGTAACTCCTTCGGGAAACTTCTCCGTATTCTATCCGGTGATCTACATCATCGTACTCGAAAGCATCCAGCTCTCGGGACTGGTAGCCACTCATCTGAGTGACTGGGCCAACTGGCAGTACATGCACTGGCTGGTCATCGGTCTGCTGATTGTGGTCTGGTTCTGCGTGTTCTTCCTGACACGCCCCTTCCGCGTGGCCAAGAAAATGCCCCTGTACGGAATAGACTGGACCGGTGCCCTGCTGTGGACACTCGTTCTGTTCGCCATTGTCTTTGTCTGCATTTACGGAGAATACTACGACTGGCTGGACAGCCCGCTGATCCGCGGATGCCTGGTAACTGCCGTCGTGGCCACACTGATCAACATCAACCGGATGTGTACATTGCGCCACCCGTATATTGATCCGCAGGTACTGACCTACCGTCATTTCCCGACTATCCTGTTCCTGTTTCTGATGCTGTGTCTGTTTCTCACCACCTCATCCGTCCTGCAGGAAACTTTCATGCGCTCCATTCTGAGATACGACATGCTGAATGCCGTTTCACTGAACTGGTGTGTCTTTGCAGGAATTCTGGCGGGTGCAGGTATTGTCTTCTATCGCCAGGCCGTTCTGCACAAAGGATATAAACTGCTGATCACGGTAGGATTTATTCTGATCGTGGTTTATCAGTATTACATGTATTTCCTGATTCATCCCAACCTGAACATCGAAAGTCTGTATTTCCCTAATTTTCTGAAGGGTATCGGACACGGAGTGCTGTACATTTCACTGACTATCTATATAGCCAAGACAGTTCCGTTCAAGCATTTCTTTCAGGGACTTTGCGTGTTGAGCTTCATCCGTACCAGCATTGCAACGCCGTTGGGTACTGCCATCCTGAACCGGTGGCTGAAATACATGGAACAGGAAAACATCGGTCTGTTAAGCCAGAACATGGACCAGGTAAAAGAATGGGCTCCTGGTGTTTCCCTCCGGCAGCTCTACGATGCAGTAAGCCAGCAGACTTTGCTGACCAGTTTGAAAGAACTTTTCGGTGCGGTCTGTATCGTTGGAACCATCTTCCTGATCTTTCTGCTCAGTCAGAAATTCTGGCGGAAACTGCACTCACATGTCCGTCGGACTCCAAGGGCACTCAAGCGACTGAAACCTCTGCAACATGCCAAACTGCGAATGTCTCATCATCGGACTTCCCTCTTCTGACAGGGAAGTTCCTGCAACTCTCTCCCCTTTATCCAGTCAATGAATCTGTTTCATGCGGAATAAACAAAAGTTCCACCAGCAGAAAACAAAAGTTTCTTCCAGTCGAAACAAAAGTTCCACCAGCACGAAACAAAAGTTTCTTCTAGTCGAAACAAAAGTTCCACCAGCATGAAACAGAAGTTTCTTCCAGTCGAAACTGTTGTTTCTTCCAGACAATACTGCAAAATAGTCTGGAGAACGCTAATAAATACATATAAAAGAAGTCACCTTTAACTACATTACAGGATCGTTTTTACCTTATCAAAATCCAGGTATCTCCCTCTGAACTTTTCATAAACCTGAGCGTAATACTCCGGCAATGACTGAATCATCACTTCCACAAAGTCCTCTAATGTTACTGCACCCAACTTATAGGCATACTCCGGTTTCAAATATTCAGTCACGGATTTAATCTCTGCTTCCGTTGACGGATGTTCTTTTGGTGAAAGCACAATAGAATAAGAATTCTCAAAACCTTCAACGATTCTATATCGTTCTGTAAGTAAAAGGTTTCTATAAATCTGTGTCAGTTTGACTTTGCCACTCATTAACAGCTCTTCAAACTCATCTCCAAACAAGCCTGTTTCAAGAAGCAGTTGCTTCTGCTCCTCACAATTTCGAGCTTCGTTCACTCCGAGCACATCCGTATATTTCGTCTCAATAGCGATGATATGCTTACCGCCCTTATCATCCACGAATTTGATATACGCATCCATGGCTGACTTATCTTTCGTGTATTTATCTGCCGGTATCGGTATAAACTCCAAGCCGATTTCTGTCACCTCAGCTATCGGAAGATCCTTGAAAACTGATTTGACAGCAAATGTCACCTGTTCTGGATTCTTTTTTAGAAGTAATATCAGAGGATAGAACAGGTTGAATGCCATCGGCATACTTGAAAGCAAATTATTGAACAGGCGGAAAGCGTCAATAGTTTCTTCTTTTCCCTTGTTTTTTACTCGTTCCTTCGCATACTCAAAAGTTTCCTTCATCAGGAAATTCTTTCCAGAGACCTCACCTCCACAAATCATATTTCCGTACTTCTGTCCAGAATTTTTTGTCGGTCCGATTCCCTCTTCTTCGCCTAATTCCACCCGATACATGGATTGGAGCAGTCTTGCTTTTTTAGTGAAAGCGTTGTCGCTTTCGCACTGGTTACCATATATATCAATCATAAGACTTTTAACCTGTTGGAAAAATTAAATTAGCTCATATTCACTCAGCCTTTGGCCTTATTATTTTCGTACTCTTAAGGCTATTCGTGCATTGTGATATGCTCTATATCTCATATCACAATGCACCTCTGAAAACTTAAATAGTTAAAAATAAGTTATTTCTCCAGTTTCAATATTTATTTTAAATATCTCTTGTGCATTGCTACCATTGTAGTTTAAAATATCACAACAATATGTCCATAAATTATTAGATTTATTGGTAATTGTGAATGTAAGTTTAGGTTCGTTAGTACCATTAAAATATTTACTCAAGGATGCAATATGAGAACTCCATATATTTTTTTTATAGTTGGATTTATATATCCAATTTGAGCTGTTAATTCCGATCCAATCTGTGTATGATATTACGCTTATATTTGTGTCTTCTTTATTAGGAAAAACTCCTTCATATAAAATCTCACCTTTGGGTGATAACACATACTTTGAATTGATAAGAATACTTTCATCATACCAACATTGGATTGTTGAATTATGATGATTATTATCCCTATCCAAAGGAACAGTTATTAACTCAAGCCCATTGATTATAAACACATTGGCATAATATGATTCTATACTACTTCCACTTGTCGTATAATAGACAGGTAAAAAGACATATCCCCATTCTGTTTTTTTAAGATCAACATAATCAATGTAATTTACATGAATAGTTTGATAATTCCCGTAACCTAGATGAATTTTCATGTCTCTTTCAAAAGTATCTTTACTTGTGTATTCATGTAAATTACCATTTTCATCAATATATCCTATCCAAAGTTTTTCATTTTTAAAGCCAATTATTCCGTTTTTTTCATTATTCCACTGGTTTACATCTTGGATGATTACATTCCCTTCGAAATCCAATAAATTATATTTAGAATCTTCGTTTCCATCAAGATTTTGGGTATAAAACAAATTTTCATTCAGACAATTCATAACAATTTTATTATCAGCAGAAAATCCATATTTTACATTCTTATTATTTTGTAAATGTACTATTTTAGATTCTTGATAATCTATATCAGGAAAATAAAAATGGTATTGAAAGAAATAGCCTGTCCCATCTTTTAATTTTTCAAAATAAGTATGAGCTGTTGTAATAGAAATCCTATTACTTTTATAATTTCTATTTTGCCCATACCATTCATCAATTAACATACCAGATGTGGCATCAAACAGAGCAAACCAGTCTTTTCCTTTCCGATATCCATAATAGATATACATTGTATTATTTTCGACTAGCTCTTGTTGGAATAACTTAACAACATCTGTAATATTGTTTTGGATTAAAAAATCATTGGATTCGTAAATTATATTATCCTCTTCCTTTTCACATCCAATGATTAACCAACTTACACAAAACATCATCAATACGCTTAAAAATTTTCTCATCATAAATCTTAATTCTGCAACACTTTTGAAATTATATAAAATTAAAATATTGATTAATAAAGTATTACTTAGAATTTTGTCATATCTGAAGATTCACTTAACCCAGTGTTACAAAATAAAATCAAACAAATTTTCATCAGACATAACTAAAATACAAATAGAATCTGACCCCATTACACCTTTTGGCGGAATATTTTGAGGATGTAAATTAAACGTAAGCCTCCGGTAAAATACGGATTACAAAATCCAGATATAAGAACAAACTTACAGCTGAATCCTGTTTCCATTTACACAAATTACCTCAATTCTATTAGGCCTGTATTCCCGCTTTATTTCCGCTTCCGCAATTTCCACACAATAGCCAGAACCGCACCCAGAACCAGTACGGCCAGAGCTGTAAAGGCAATGGCTTCCGTCACATGCAGTGACTTCGGATCAAAGCGGAACTCAACAGTATGTTTCCCTGCCGGGACATTCATGGCACGCAGAACGTAATCAGCACGTCCGTGTGAAACTTCTTTTCCGTCCAGATAGGAACGCCAGCCCGGATAATAGATTTCAGAGAAGACAACCAGACCGCCCTGCTCTGAACTGACTTCATAGGTCAGAGCATTAGGTTCATAGGTCTTCAGAGTGATCTGTCTCAAGCTATCAGTTGCAGCAACCGGCTTCAGCACTTCAGCAAACTTCCGGTCTACCACAGCCGTATTTCGCGGATTGATACGGTGCAGTGCATCTATTTCTCCGTTGGCATTGTCCACATATTCCACTTCATCCACAAACCAGGCATTGCCCAATGCGTAAGGATTGAAGACCGGAACCGTTTCTCCTCCCTGCAAAGGGAAAATGAAATAACGGGTATTCAGCATGTTCAGCACCGGAGTCAGATTGGCATCCAGCTTCGTCATGTCTGCTCCTGCTTCGGGGAACTTCTTGAACAGTGAAGTGATTTCACCCTGGATATGTTCCTCAATGATTTCCTGATAACGGCGCAACTTGGCGGCATGATATCCTCCGATGCTCTTATGCCAGTAAGCCGTATTGTTTTCATTGAAGGTATTGACTGACAGGTTCAGTACCCGATAATCCAGTGTCGTATCCTTCAAGATTTCCTTATCGGTTGCGGTCGGCTGGCTGAACGGCTGCATTTCCGTTCCTTTGGCCACGAACTGTTCATCATAGAGATAGCGCTTGTTGACACTCCACATATCTGCCAGACAGAGCACTGTCAGGGCTCCCACCAGCAGACCAGCTTTCAGCTTACCGGCACAATAGGCCCACAACAATGCTACGCCAATCAGCACAATGAAGAAACTTCTCCAAGCATCGGCCGTGAAAATAGCCTGACGCACTTCCTCCAGATTGACAAGAATCGGGGCAAGCTGTTCGGCCGGAATGGCATTCTGAAGGGCACTCATCTCCATGCTGGAAACAAAGGAAGAGAAGAAGAAGCCCGGAGCCAGAGCAAACAGCAGGGAAATACCTGCGGTCAGCGCCAGACTGATATAAAAGGCACGTGCCTGTTCACGCAACAGCTGAGGACGGTTGATAACCTCACGCAAGGCCATGACAGCCAGTAAAGGGATGGTGAATTCAGCAATTACCAGAATGGAGGAAACTGCACGGAACTTGCTGTACATCGGTACGTAATCGATAAAGAAATCGGTCAGCCCCATAAAGTTCTTTCCCCATGACAACAGAATGGAGAACACCGTACCTGCCACCAGAGCCCACTTCATAGGACCGCGGACAATAAAAATTCCCAGCAGGAAAAGGAACATGACAAATGCTCCCACATATACCGGTCCGGAAGTGCCCGGCTGTTCTCCCCAGTATTGTCCCAGCTGGCCGTAGAGTCCCATATATTGAGGATCAGCCTTTTTCATTCCAGTCTCATTTTCCGAAAGAGGAACCGACGCACCTCCCTTGACATTCGGAACGAGCAATGAGAAGGTTTCACCGATGCCATAGCTCCACTGGGTGATGTAGCTGCGTTCCAGTCCGCTGTCGGTCTGGTCGGCAGAATTTTCTTTCACCAGTTCGCTTTTGCCTCGCATGGACTCCTTGCTGTATTCGTAAGTATGATAAAGATTCGACAGATTGACGCACACTCCTGTCAGTCCGGCTACGATCAATACAGCCGTAGCCTTCAGGAATTGCGGTATCCGTCCTTCACGTTTCGCCTGCACTCCATATGCTATTGCCATAAACAACATGACAAACAGGAAGTAATAGCTCATCTGCGGATGGTTGGCTACAATCTGGAAAGAAGTGAACAAAGCCGTCACAACCGCTCCGGCCAGCAGACGTCCCCGATAAACCAGCACCATACCGGCAATGGTAGGCGGGATATAAGCCAGCGCCATCAGCTTCCAGATATGACCGGCAGCAATGATAATGAAGAAATAGGATGAGAAAGCCCAGAGCACAGCACCCAGAGCAGCCATCCACACCCGGAAGTCAAATGCCCGGAGCAGAATATAAAATCCCAGCAACATGACAAATACATACCATACATAAGTAGGCAGGAACAAATGATATGCCTTGATGATGCCCCCCAGCAGATCTGTTGAGTCATAACTGGGAGCAAGCTGATAGGTAGGCATACCGCCGAAAATGGAGTTCGTCCAGCGGGTACGTTCGCCCGTCCGTTCCTGATACTCCTGCATTTCGTGTCCGGCACCGATTCCCGCAACGGCATCATGCTGAGCCAGAATACGCCCTTCGGTTACAGCCGGGAAAAAGTAAGCAAACGAGATGACGGCAAACAAAAGAATTGCCACCACGTCGGGAAGTAATTTCCTGAACTGATTCATAATGAACAGATAGTTTATTAGTTAATTCATGTTTTCAGCCGACAAAGATAACACAATACTCCCTGAAAAGTCGTAAATTTGCGGAGTAAATTGATTAATAAGCATGAAAATAGGAATCATTACGGCCATGTCTTCCGAACAGAAACAACTGGCCAACCAACTCGAGAACCCGACGGAACGTAAGGAAGGTCCTTTCACCTATACGGAAGGAACCATCAAAAACAATACCATCATCCTGATGCAGTGCGGCATCGGAAAAGTGAATGCAGCAGCCGGAGCAGTGGAAATGATCCGCAACTTTGCTCCCGACTGTATCATCAGCACCGGTGTGGCTGGAGGCATTGACAGCTGCCTCAACGTGATGGATGTAGTAGTAAGCAGCCGGATCGTGTACCACGACGTGTGGTGCGGCGAAGGCAATGCCTACGGACAAATCCAGGGACTTCCGCTCTACTTTACCGGCAACGAGACTCTCTACCAGTGTGCAATCAGCCTGGATACGGAAACAGCTATCCACGGAGGACTGATCTGTAGCGGTGACAAGTTCATCACTGACCGCCAGGAACTGGAAACCATCAAGGCGAATTTCCCGGAAGGACTGGCTGTTGATATGGAGTCTGCTTCCATCGCCCAGGTATGCCATCTGTACGAAGTTCCCTTCATCAGCTTCCGCATCATCAGTGATACACCGGGAGCAGAAAAGCATCTGGAACAATACAAGAACTTCTGGGGAGAGATGGCTGACCGCTCGTTCCATGTTACGGAGGCTTTCCTCAAGGCTCTGCCAAACAAACTTTAATTCAAGAATCTTCCATTTTATTTCATTCCTGACCATATGAAAAAGATACCAAGCTTTACCATTGACCATATCCACCTGCTGCGGGGCATTTACGTGTCACGCCAGGATCAGGTAGGAACAGAGACAGTCACTACATTCGATATCCGCATGAAAGAGCCCAACCGCGAACCGGCCCTGAGCCCGTCGGCCATTCATACCATGGAGCATCTGGCTGCCACTTTCCTGCGCAATCATCCCGTATGGGCCGACAAGATCATCTACTGGGGACCGATGGGATGCCTTACCGGAAATTATCTGGTGGTAAAAGGAGATCTGACTTCACGCGACATTCTGCCGCTGATGAAGGAAACTTTCAGCTTCATTGCCGGATACGAAGGCGAAGTTCCCGGAGCCACTCCACGCGACTGCGGAAATTATCTGCTGATGAATCTGCCTATGGCACGCTGGGAAGCCGCCAAATATCTGCATGAAGTTCTGGAGCAGGCCAGCGAAGAAAACCTGACCTATCCTGCTGCGGAAGCTTAAGTTCAGTCGAGGGAGTGTCATAACATTCAAATGGGAATTATGACACTCCCTCGAATCATTATGCACAAAGAAAAAAATTTTTTTGCACATTCAAAAACTATTTATACCTTTGACTAAAGATTATTTAAATCAAGTTTATAACTATTAGAAAAACATGAAAACACATCCGGGAAGCAGCTCTTACTCAGAAAAAAGGGGGGGGAGAAATTTTTCTTTTATTTACCCATGAGAAGAATCTTCTTTTTTATCTTCCTTAGTCTTTACACAGCAACAATCTTTGCAGAAAAATCAGACAGCATCAAAATATGGGGGCATGTATGTGATGCCTTCACCATGCATGGTCTCATAGATGGCGTCCAGGTGGAATTGCTGGACAAAGACAGTGTACTTCTGCAAAGGCAGCAATGGAGCCTGGAAGACCGCACGGAATCATCCTTCACAATGGACGCATTAAGAGGGGGGACATATATCATCCGGGTCAGTCATCCTGAGTATTCTTCACTGACTAAAAAGTTTACCATCCGCAGCAGCAAACGGGAAAAACGGTATTCCATAGGGCCTCTGAAACTACGCCGGCTTCCGATGAATTCACAAGCGCTGGACGAGGTGGTTATCAAAGCTACAAAAATCAAGTTCTTTACGCGGGGAGATACCGTTATTTATAACGCCAATGCATTCAATCTGGCAGAAGGCTCCATGCTGGATGCCATGATATCACAGCTGCCCGGAGCCAGACTGGAACGCAACGGGCAACTTTTCGTCAATGGGAAGAAGGTGGAAAGCCTGTTGCTCAACGGAAAGGATTTCTTCAAGGGAGACCATTCCGTCCTGCTGGATAATCTGCCCGCTTATACCATAGAAGACATAAAAGTGTACAACCGGCTAAGTGAACTGAGCCAGAGACTGGGACAAAAAGTGGACGACGGAGATCTGGTAATGGATATCAACCTGAAGAAACAATATCAGGTAGGATGGCTGGGTAATGTAGAAGCAGGAGGTGGAACACACGACCGCTGGCTGGGACGCGTATTTCTCACACGTTTCACCCCGCAGTCGCGCGTTTCACTTTATGCTACAGCCAACAACACCCACGAAAACCGTAAACCCGGACAGGACGGGGAATGGCTGCCCAGTGATATCGGAAACGGCACAAGCACTACCGAAAAAGGAGGAATAGACTATACAATAAGTGATAAATACGGACTTTTCGACCTGGAAGGACAACTGAACGCCCAGCATACGGACAACGACAATATAAGCAATCAGGCTACAGAGCATTTCCAGCAAGGGAAAACTACCTTCGGGAGAAACTGGAGTAAAGGGAACTCTCAGACCACAGAACTCTATACCAGACACAGAATGTATTTCAGACTGGGTCCCGAACGAAGCCGGAACAGCATAAACCTTACCGTAACCCCGGAACTGAATTTCTACCGGGCTAACGGAAACAACCGTTACCTGCAAGCTGAATTCAGGCAGGATCCGACAGTCATTGGAAGTGCCGGCTTCCTGCAGGAACAATTACAAAGTCCTGCCATCCAGCATACACTGCTTGACAGCCTGCTGATCAACCGGGTACGCTCAGAACAGCTCAGCCATGCAACTAAAATCAACGGAGGAGCCGTTGCCAACCTCAGCCTGTCCGTTCCGTTTACCGGCGGCATACTGGGAATCTCCGCCGGTTTCGATGCAGAACACCTCACGGACGAACGGCATGATCTTTACCGACTGGATTACTCTTCCAGCGAATCAGCCGCAGCAGACAACCGACGCCGTTATTTCAACTTGCCCTCGGATAAAAAACATGCAATGGCATCCATCGAATACTCCCATGGTTTCGATGAGAAATGGGAATGGATGATTATGCCACACCTGGATTATAATTTCACACAAACCGAACAGGAGAATTCACTCTACCGGCTGGATCTGCTGGAAGACATGGCATCAGCACCGTTAGGTTCGCTCCCATCCACCCGGGAAGCCCTGCTTTCCACACTGGACATCTCCAACAGCTATCTCACGGACAACCGGCTGCACGATGTTACATTGTCGCTGAGAGGGCGGTATGATCATGTGGAAGTCCGCAAGGGAAGACGGTATTCACGCCTGCGGTTTATATGGGACCCACGCATTACCATGCAGTCGGAAGAATGGATTTTTACAGGCGAGGAACAGAGTCAGAGTAGCCGGACAGTATGGTTGCCGGGAATGCGTCTGGAATTGCTCAGGAATACGCCGGGCATGAAACATCAGCTGGAACTGATTGCTGATTATAGCCAGAAAATGCCTTCCATGTTCCAGCTGATGGGTCTCCGGTTTGATTCGGATCCGTTGAACGTAGAACAGGGGAATCCGAATTTACGCCGAACCGGTATCTACACACTCCTCTTCAAGCATTCTTCACGGCCGAAAAATATCGGAATGATAAGTACCCATGTTACTGTCAATATATATCAGAATGCACTTGCCACCGGACAATTCTATAATCCGGAAAACGGAGTACGCACATACTGTCCTCAAAATGTAAACGGGAACTGGAACACCAACGGATCTGTCTGGTATGTCACTCCCCTTGGAAAGCAAAAACGTTTCAACCTGGAAATGCAGCTGGAAAATCAATATGTGCACAGCGTGGATCTCACGTCAAACAATGAAGATGCTTTGATACGCAGTTACGTAAAGACCAATTATCTCAAACTTCCGCTAAGCCTGGAGTACAGCCACGACAAATTGCGCGTGGGGGTCAAGGCATCTGCGGCATGGAACCATGCGGCCAGTGAACGGGAGGGATTCCAGAATGTAGATGCTGCAGACATCACATACGGACTGTTCGGACACTGGAATATGCCCTGGGGATTCACCCTCGCCACTGATCTGAACTATTATACCCGATACGGATATTCCAACGAACAGATGAACAGCCGGGACTGGGTATGGAATGCACAGCTTTCAAAGAGTTTCCTGAAAGGTAAGCTGATCCTGACTGCCGTAGGATTTGACCTGTTGGGGCAGCTTTCCAACATTACCTACAGCCTCAACGCTCAGGGAAGCATGGAAACATGGAAGAATGTTATTCCCCGGTACGGAATGCTCCGCATTGCATACCGGTTCAGTAAGAAACCGGAAAAGAAATAAATTATTCAGGGACATTCAACCAATCTGTCCGTCAGATATTCACTGAATGTCCCTGTCTGATCAAATTACTTGTTGCCTTTATAAAACTTCGTCATTTCCTCAATATTCATGGCATTCTGCCTGAAGCGGGGATCTCCCTGTGCACTCTCGAGGGTATATGGCAAGGTCGTAGCTGAGTCGGGCCAGGCAAAACCATACCAGCCTCGCTTGATTCCATCATTCTGATCCAGAAGTGACTTGGCATCATGGCTGGCCCATCCGGAAATACACTGAATTAACTGTGTATGTGGTCCAATGGCATCCTGTATGATTTTAAGATATTTCGCATCCGAATTTTCACTCATCAGCCAGTCTGCCTGCTTGAAGATTCTGCTGCCGGGACGAATCTGAGGATGAGTCAGATCATGACAGGTAAGCCATACGATACAATCCGGATTCGCTCTCTTGGCTGACTGGTAAATTGTATCCCAGCATCGTTCTGTCGACCTGCGCTTATACTCCAGCACCTGTTCTTCCGTGATATGTTCCTTTCCCGGGAACGGTTCACCAAACAGTTCTTCATAGATCTGGCGCTCGCAAGGCATCCATTTCATTGCTTCAGCAGAATCCCGCGGTGCTGTGAATAAAGCATCAATCATAAAACCATCTATCCCTGTTTTGCTGACAGCTTCATAAATGACATTGCCCAAGTATGTCAGATACTCAGATGTATATACAATATGAAACATTGTCTGATTATCATAAACCTCATCAGGATGCTCCTTCATCCAACGGACATTGGTGCCCGGTGAAAAATACCCCATCACTTTCATTCCTTCACGATGTCCCATATCCACCAGATCCTTCAAAAAGTTCGACCGCAGCCCCGGAACCTTAGGAACAATGTCACTGTCATACCATGCATAACCATTATGACTGACACAAAAATTCTGAATCGTATTCACACCATGAGCCTTGTACCATTCAAAATGTTCCTTAGGATCTGCCTGAGAATAGTCCTCAGGTAATGAAAGCCCTGCATAGCCTTTACCGCTCCAGTTAAAATCGACACAAAAAGCCTGTATCGGTTCATCGGCTGTCTTTTGAGCATTCTGATGACTACAAGCCATGAGGAAGCATGCCGCCCCAATAAATCCGAATCGTCTGATAATGTCCATATTCTTTTATTTACTGATTACCGAGAATTCACCAATATTAAACCGTCTCACATCATCTACAATCTGAATGGCCTTGAGAGTTATGAAACGGGCCTTGACGGGAGCAAAACGGACTTCCCGCAATGTAGGAGAATTCTTGATGTTTGAGAATTCACCTTCGGCTACCTTCTTTTGGGATGCCTCTGTTTCTCCTGCCCACACTTCATAACGGTGAATATATCCGGAGGTCCAACGGTTCTGTTCGGGCAGATAAGTGATTCCCGTCAGGGTGTGTTTCTCTCCCATGTCAATCGTAGCAGAGCCCGTAGTAAACCAGTCTGCCGTATGAGGATCGCCATCAAAAAGATTACGGCTGTCAGTACCCAGCAGACGGAAACGACGCATAGGAAGATCAAATTTCTGAGTAGCAACCTCACTCTGTTTCTTAAAGTTCTTGTCATAGGCTATTGCCTTGATCTCACCCCGCTTGTTGAATACAAAAGGCTTCGCATATCTGTTCTTGCCCACTTGCGGAACCGAACCATTGGTAGTATAATAGATCTCACTCTCGCGGTCATTGGCTGTAAGCACGATACGGTCGTCTGCATCGCGGCGGATAGCCGGTTCTACCATCAGATTGGGTGCAAGAAATGCTTCTACATTGGCAATACACAAAGGTCCCTTGGCCCGCTCAAAGTTTACACGGAGAGCACGGGTTTCGACCGTATTGAAACGAAGAATCCGCTTGTAACCGATGGTTGTTGTCTTCTCTGTAAGTGGCAGAGGAACAAATGTCCCGTCAAATGTCTGATATTCTACTTTGAAGGAAGCAACACGCTGTCCGAGTTCGATATACTCCTGCAGCAACAGACGATTTACTTTCTGAGGTGTATCAAACGCAAACGTAAGTACTCCGGCAGACACACCATCAGGCGTTGCCCAATAGGTATCGGAACGTCCGTCACTGACACGGGAAGCTTCAAACCCCTGCCCACGCACCTGATCGGCCGTAACCTTGGCATGAACCAGTATATTGTCCTTCAACTCACGCTGAATCGTCTTCCACTATCCACTATTTATATTTAGTGCAGCCTTATTTCATTAGTTATTCTTGTATATCAATTATTTGCAGATGTTTTCATTTAATTGAAATACACACGGAATTTCACGGTTTTAGAAATTATTGGTACTATTTGGTACTATATTTCAGAATATATTTTGTACCTTTGTACCTGTAATCTAAAGACATTTCGCATATGGATTTCATCTTCATAAAATCGTCAAAGGCAGGCAAGGAGGATTTCGGTTCGGTCTATGCCCGTGTGCGCACAGGCAAAACCAATGTGAAAACCGTGACAGGCTTCACCATCAGGCAACTTGAATGGGAGAAATACCGCTCCCTGCAATATACCTCGTCCGCCCTCATGTCGAGCATCGGGATAAAGTACGGACAGTTCGCCCAAGTCCTTGCAAGGATAAAGGCTGCATTTGAGGCGGACGATTTCGACCCGAAAAAGGCGAAGTCCGTCATCGAGAGCGTAAAGCACGATGTGCTGAACGGCATGATGCAGGTTGTGGAGGTCAAGCCCAAGGGCAAGATGCTGTTCGAGGATTTCCTTACCTCTTATATAGAAGATTTGGAAACAGGACGGCGTACAAAGAAAGGCCGCACTGTAAAAGTAACCCCTGCCTACATCAAGGGGCTTCGCATCATCCAGACCCAAATCCGCAACTTTCAAAAGGAGATGCACCGCAAAATCGGGCTGGACGACATGACGATGGAAACACGCAACAGCCTTGTCTGTTATTGGAAAGGGCGCGGGCTGATGCCCAACGCCATCAACTCTTATATGACGGATGTCCGTACCGTGGCAAAGGCGGCATACGAGGACAAGCTGACCAAGTGCGACGATTTCCGCCATTCCGACTTTGTTCCGAAAAAGGAGGAAGTGGACAACATCTATCTTACGCCGGAACAGATACAGGAAATGCTTGAACTCGACCTTTCCACCAAAGAGTCCGTTAAGGAACGGCTGGAGGCACTCGACATCAGCGAGGACGAGAAACTTGCACAGCTTTCCAAATGCCGCATCACCCACATACGCACCTTGGAACACGTGAGGGATATTTTCATTGTCGGCTGCCTGACCGGGCAGCGCGTGTCCGACTATTCGAGGATATGCGATGACATGATAACCGAGATAAACGGGGTGGAGTTCATTTTACTTACCCAACAGAAAACGGACAAGAAAGTCTATATCCCGGTGGACAGGCGAGTAAGGCAGATACTCGACAAATACGACGGCAAGCTGCCCCATGTGTGCCCCAACGAAATGAACAAGCTGATAAAAACCGTCGGACTGATGCTGGGCTGGACGCATGACTGCGGATTTGACGGGAAACGGCTCAACCCGAAACGAGGACGGAGGTTCTGCGACATGCTCCTCTCGCACACGGCACGAAGAAGTTTTGCCACCAACGCATACAAGGCCGGAGTGCCGTTGTCATCCATCCAAGCCATAACGGGACACAGCAGCGAGGCGCAACTGCGCCGCTACCTTAAACTGGATGCGGAGGAAAAGGCCGTGATTGCGTTGAAGGACTTTGAGGGTATCATTGAAATGTAAAACGGCTGCCTATGGAAAAGACGAGATTTGCAATCATCAGTGCCCTGTTCAGACTGTCGAAGATTATCGGCAGCAGTCTGAAACTGGCGGAAAGCCTTGCCGACGACAAAGTTGAAGATGAAGCCGGGAACAAGGACATCTGCAAGAACATCCGGCGTGAAATGAAAACCGTTCCTGCCCTGTTGAACGAGGTGCGGGAATACATCGCCGAACACGATGACAAGGAACTGGCACACCAGTTTGTCCGGTTGCACGGGGATGCGAAACGGCTGCATGGTCTTTGTTCGGCACATCTGCAGGACTTGGGCAAGGAAGCCCTTTATGCAGGCATCGCCTATACTTCCATAGAAGTAATCGGCCAATACTTCTTTCCTGACGGAAGCGAACAGAGAAAAGTCCGTTCCATGACACGCATCGAAGCCACGGACTGCATCGACACTATCCGAACCGCCATCAGAAGATGCACGGCGGCAACCGATGTGAACAAAGGGAAAGAATACATAGGCGAAGAAGCGTATGCCCTGCTTGCCGACATGGACAAGGACAAAATCGAAGCCGCCAAGGAATACATCACAAACGCCAACGACAAGGATTTGGCACGGCTGTTTGCGGAGGACTCCGCAAAAGCCGTCCACCTTTCTATGGTGTTCCAAGACGGCAATACAAAGACACAGTTGGTCGGGATTAAGATGTTCCATATCGCCTTGTCAATGGGCTATGTCAAAAGGAACATACTCCATGAGGATGCAACTAAACCCGAAGCGAAAACAATACACACCCCAATGGCGGACTTTACTGCCACCGATACCGTGCAGGGCGGAGCGTTCAGCACGACGGCGCAGGTGCCTGTTTTAAGACTGTACCAGTTCCTCACCACCTTTACCGTACAGAGCGGCCCCGACAAGGGCAAGCCCGTACTGGACGGCAATGCCGTTTCCGACAAGGACTTCATACGTGCCGTCATGCGTGCCGACTATTCAACAGCCTATCAAAATTGCGTGAAAGGCAAGATGCGGTGCGTCATCACCCTGTTGTCAAAAGCCTATTTCAAGGACTGGAGAGAGTACCGCATGGCCGCAGCCCGTTCCATAGGACTTACAGCGGAAAGCCTTGCCAAGTACAATGTGGAAAAGGCCTTCATAAGCAGGCTCAAAGAACTGCTCCCGATGATAAAATAATGCGGCAGTCCACACGTGGTTACAACTCACCACAGCCCACTGCTTTACACAAGCCGTTAGACATCAGATGTTTGGCGGCTTTTCTTATGCCTGTTCATTTCACAAATCCCCACAAGTTCACCCGTTTCATTCACCATCTAACTTTGCCGCCGTAATTTCAAAATCAATGACTTATGGCAGAAAAAACGGAAATGGTACTGGTATCGCGCGACGAGCTTCAGCAACTCATCGGCGCAAGCGTGAGGTGTGCGCTGGAGGAATACGGACAGGCGCAGCCACCGCAGGAAACATCGGAGTATTACACCATCCGGCAACTGGCCGAGAAATGGGGCGTGAGCATAGCGACCATCTGGCGGCACGAGAAGCTGGGGCATATCAAGGGGCAGCGGATTGGACGGCGCGTCCTGTTCCCGAAAGAGCAGATTGACCGCATCAAGAACCTGAAAGCCACCAACAGGGAGGCCGACAAGAACGCCGGGAAAGGAAACGGAAAAGGAACACAAACTAATGAATGAGCTTATGAAACAACAGAAACAACTGAAACTGATGTGCTACAAAATGGAAATAGCAATGAGCGTGGAAGCATGGTACTTCCTGTACGGCACCACCTGTGGGACGTGCAACCTCTTTTATTTCTTTTCCCTCTTGTCGAGAATGGCGACAGAGGACACCACTTGTAACAAGCGCGGTATGGCTTATATCATCCATCCCGGACAGGCGGACGGCTCCATGCTTTCATTAGCAAGGGAGTGGAGCATCGGGCGTAAGGCCGTGAGCCGCCTGTTGGAGGATTTCTGCAAACGCGGCCTAATTCGTGTTGCTTCCAATCCTGTGACATCCGTCATTGATATAGTGAGCGTGAAGTCTTGGATGAAAGACGGACGGGTGACGGAAAATCCAACATACGTCCTGACCGTCAAGGCATACGAGGGTGTCCGCATCTACCTGTCTAACGGCCAACGGCTGGAACTCCTGCGGAAAAGCTCAGCGATAAGGAAGAAGCAGCAAAAGGATAAAGCAGAAATAGCACTAAGCCATGCGGAACTGCCAAACAGGACAGAGCCGACGGAACAGCCTGTTTTGGAGGACAAGGGACTTATGGCAGAACATGGTAATCCAACGGAAAGCCCGGCTGTTCAACCACAAACAAATACCAATGGCGACATGGTGCGACCGGAGGACAGCCCATCGACAATGCCGAGTGAACGCACCTTATTTGATGGAAATCCCTCTTATATATGAGCGGCAAATATGGCCGGGAATGGAGTTTTTATAGGGGCGTTTTTTAGGGCTGGCAAGTTAATGTTTTCGTCCACGAAAACAACGCCACCAACGGCGACCCGACCATGCGGATAACGGCAAGAACGGATTGCAGCCCTAAAAACGCCGACCCATTTATAACAGACAATAGAAAGCGGATGACAGAACAAGATACCAATCATAAAGGAGGCCGCCCCAAGGCCGTAAAGGGCAAGGCGCGGACTAAGACCATATCCACACGGCTCACGCTGGCAGAGTGGAAAACGGTTATGAAACGGATTGCCGATGCTGGCAAGAAACCGTCGCATTTCTTGCGTGAACTATTGCTTCATGGCAAGGTCGTGGCAGCACGGACACAGGAGGACAGGCAACAGGTTAGGATGCTGGAGGGAGGTTGCAACAACCTGAACCAGTTAGCAAAGTTGGCACATCAACAGGGCTTTCCGAGAACCAAAGAAAAAATCACTGCCCTGCTGGACGAGTTCAACAAAATCATCGCGGGAATATGATGGGCGACTTGAAAAAACGGGTGAGCTTCGCCAAGCTGGTGAACTACGTGAACAACCCGAAGAAAGCGCGGCTCATAGACAGCAAGGACGTGAGGCTTGACAATAATGCAACCATAGCAGCGAGTATGCAGGGGCAGGCTGACGACAAGCCGGGGCGCAAGCTGAAAAATCCGGTGTACCACATCTCGCTGGACTTCGCCCACGAGGACACGCCTAAACTGACGGACGCTCTGATGGCCGAAATCGCCCGAGAGTACATGAAGCGCATGGGCATTGTGAACACCCAATATATTGTATGCCGCCACACCGACAAGGAACACCAGCACTTGCACATCGTGGCCAACAGGGTGGACAATGACGGGAACACTATCAGCGACCGGAACGATGCCATACGCAATGTGGCGGTGTGTAAGGCTCTCACGAGGGAATACTGCCTGCATTTCTCCAAAGGCAAGGTGAACGTGAAGCGTGACCGTCTGCGCGGCAAGGACAAGGTGAAGTACCAAATCCATGATGCCGTCAAAGCGGCTTTGCCCCATTGTAACAGTTGGTCGGAATTATGCGACAGGCTGGCCAAGCAGGGCATCGGAGTGAGTTTCAAGCTCGACAGGCGTAACGGCAATATCATTGGCGTGTCTTTCACGAAAAATGAAATCTCGTTCAGCGGTTCACGGATAGACCGCAGCATGGGCTTTTATAGGCTGGACAAACTATTTGGAGGCCGTATCGCCGAGGGCTTGGAATGGAGAAACAATCTGTACCATACCCGGCCAACGTCTGAAAGAGGAATAAGCCTGACAGAAACCGTATATAAACCAAAGCATCCATTTGAACAGACGGATAAAGCCTATTCTACCGATGGCAATGCGGAAGCATCCGGCAGCGGAACTTTATCCGATGCCGATGCGAATACAGGCATAGTCCAAGTGGGCATCAACGCACTCATCGAGTTGTGCGTCCAACCTCACCAAGCCAAGGTTTCATCCGGCGGTGGCGGTGGAGGAAACGAAAGCGGCTGGGGCGAAAACGACAAGGAAAAGAACAAGTACAAACCAAGAAAGATGAGAAGATGAAAGACAACTTGCAGAACATATCCGACCTTATCGGGGCATTGGCAGAGGACATCGAGGAAATCAAGAAGATACTGGCCGCAAAGGACGCTTCGGACAAGGACGAGGCAGTGAAAAGGCTTGCGGTGAAGCTGGAGCCGGTCATACGTTTCTTCGGCGGCAGCACGCCGGAGAATATCAACGGCATTTTCAGAAGCAAGGAAACCATCGAGGCATACAAAAAATCATTGGGCGGTGAAATGATTGTTAGCTTGCAGGAATACACCGATGCCAACGACAAGAATATGCGCGAGCGTGGCATCCCCACTACCAAAGATTTGCTCTACAAGATATTGGAATTGCTTACTGACCATGTGGAGAAAGACAAACAGATTTCACAAAAGGCACGGCAAAAGCAAGGCTTCACACGGAAACTTTGTCAAGCCATTCACTTTTACAAAGTAACAAGCGGAATCAGGCGGCTATGGGACAAAATACCCGATGGCTGGTACAAGAACCCTTACGCATGGGCTGGCATCGTTAGTACACTCGTGTTCTTTGCCCTGTTTGCCATTAGTTGGGTGCGATGGCATGAATACCGGGAGGAAAACAGGCGGTTGAGAACGGTTGCCGACAAGCACCAAGTGACCACATTCATGCTCAACGAGCTATACCCAGAACTGGCAGTGACCGTCGGTGCATACGAGAAACTGGTGGAAACGGTCGGTGTGGATTCCACGTTGACCGTATTCAACAGGCAGCTTGAAAAAGTGAGAAATGAAAACGAATCCAAACAATAAAAATAAAGTGAATGGCATCCATCAAGGTAAAATATCGTCCTTCCGTCACAAACGGCAAGGAGGGCAGCATCTACTATCAGGTAATCCACAAGCGAACAGTCCGCCAAATCGGAACGGACTTCCGCGTGTTTGATACGGAATGGGACAAGGAAACATCGTCCGTCCGAATCATGCCTGAAACCAGCGAGAACAGAAAACGGTATCTCCACAGCGTTGCGGAACACATCGGTTGGGACATCCGGCGATTGCAGGCCATCATCGCACAATGCGACAGGCAAGGCGGAAAATACTCCGCAGATAATATCATAGAAAAGTTTAACGGACAGATGGATGGACTATCGCTATTCAGTTTCATGCAGGGAGTTATCGGGCAGTTGAAGCAGCTTGGCAAAGTGCGCACGTCGGAAACCTACACCGCAGCCTTGACCAGTTTTATGAAGTTCCGCGAGGGGCAGGACATTCTTCTGTGCGAGATAGACAGCGACACCATGATGCTCTATGAGGCATGGCTCAAAAGCAAAGAAATCTGCCCCAACAGCACTTCCTTTTATATGCGCATACTCCGTGCCGTCTATAACCGTGCCGTGGAAAAGGAACTGACGGAACAGAAATATCCGTTCAAGCATGTTTATACGGGTATCAGCAAGACAGTGAAACGTGCCCTCCCGTTGAAGGCGATAAAGCGCATCAAGGAACTCGACCTGACCTTGAAACCGCATCTGGACTATGCACGGGATATGTTCCTCTTTTCATTCTATACACGCGGAATGTCGTTCATCGACATGGCTTATTTGAAGAAATCGGACTTGAAGAACGGCGTCATCATATACCGCAGGAGAAAGACGGGGCAGCAACTGACCATCAAATGGGAGAAGTGCATGGAGGACATCATCGCCAAATACGACGGCTGCTCCACCGCCCAATACCTGCTGCCGATAATCATCAACTCATGCGCAGACGAGCGGACGCAGTACCGCAATGCCATCAGCCGTATTAACGTGGCGTTGAAAGAGGTCGCCCGTTTAGCCGGGTTGAATATGCCGCTGACCATGCACTGCGCGAGGCATTGCTGGGCAAGCATCGCCAAGAGCAAGAACATACCGCTTTCGGTCATCAGCGAGGGAATGGGGCACGATTCGGAAGAAACCACGCGCATCTACCTTGCATCGCTTGATACAAACGTGGTGGACAAAGCGAACAGCCTTATCCTGAAAGACTTGTGAATGGATATTCCGGATAATATTTGTTTAGCGAAAATCAGAATCTCTTGATAAGAGTTACAGTTGATATTGCAAAGGTACTCATAATATTGCAAAATCCGTGTCCGAATCTAATTTATAATGGGATATGAAGGACAATTTATGCGGAATTGTTTAGTAAATCCACCTGTATTTTTCAATAATACATTGATTTCCAGTATTTGTTTTCTTGAAATGTATCTCTTATCAAGAGATGAATTTCAAGGACATACTGCATAAATTCCGTACCGAATCATTCACCGAAAGGGAAAAGGGTACAAAGTTCGAGCGTCTGATGCGCTCATGGTTATTGACAGACCCACGCTACAACGAACTTGAAAAGGTGTGGCTGTGGGAGGATTTTCCGGGGCGCAAGGACTTCGGAGGCACGGACACGGGCATCGACCTCGTGGCCAAGACCGAGATGGGCGACTATTGGGCTATCCAGTGCAAATGCTATGCGGAGGATGCCGTGATAGACAAGCCCGCCGTGGATTCGTTCCTTGCTACCTCCAGCCGCACATTCACTAACGAAGTCACTTTCCAGACCACCCGGTTTGCCAAACGAATATGGATTTCCACCACCAACCATTGGGGAAGCAACGCCGAGGAAGCCATCCGCCACCAAGACCCGCCTTTTTCACGGGTTGGGCTGATTGACCTGAATTCTTCCTGCGTGGACTGGCAAAAACTGATGGACGGACTTACGGGAAACTCCGCGCTTGTAGAGGGCAAGAAACCGCGCAAACATCAGTTGGATGCCATATCAAAGGCTTACACGCACTATATCACAGACGGCAATGACCGTGGTAAACTCATCATGGCCTGCGGAACAGGCAAGACCTACACTTCGTTGCTCATTACCGAACAGTTGTTGGGTGGCAAAGGACTGGTTTTGTTCATGGTTCCGTCCATCGCCTTGTTGGGGCAGTCGCTCAACGCATGGTCGGCGGACGCGAAGAAGCCTATCAAGGCCGTCTGCATCTGTTCCGACTCCAAGGCTTCACGAAAGATTCAGAACAAATACGATGATATGGACGACAGCGTGGTTGACCTTGCCGTGCCAGCATCCACCAGTCCGCAGTCCATCGCCTCACAGTTGAAGAAATACCGCAACCATGACGGGTTGGTAGTCGTATTCTCTACTTACCAGTCCATTGATGCCGTTTCAGCGGCACAACAGGAGATACTTTCCGAAACAGACGGCGAGTATGGCGTGTTCGACTTCATCATCTGTGACGAAGCACACCGCACCACGGGCGTTAAGCTGTCGGACAAGGACGAGAGCAACTTCACCAAGATACACTCCGATGACAATGTACAAGGTCGGAAACGGCTGTACATGACCGCTACGCCACGGCTGTACGGGGAATCAGCCAAAATAAAGGCATCGGAAAAGGACTGCATCCTCTGTTCGATGGACGACAAGGTTCTGTATGGGGAGGAGTTCTACCGCGTGAATTTCTCCTACGCCGTACAGAACGGACTGCTGACCGACTACAAGGTGCTTGTACTTACCGTAGGTGAGGATGATGTACCGGAAAACATCCGACGCGATGTCACCGATACGACCACGGAACTGAACTTTGACGACACGTCCAAGCTCATCGGCGTAATCAACGGACTGTCCAAGATGATACGGGGCGACGACCACCGTACATGGGATGCCGACCCGCACATGATGCGCCGTGCCGTGGCGTTCTGTTCGTCCATTGACAGGAGCGCAAGCCGAGTGGGTATCGCATCCAAATATGTGGCTTCCGTGCTGCCGAAAATATCGGAAAAGTACGACGAGAATCTGGATGCGGAAAGCCTTTCGCATACCGTTTCGATAGCCACAAAGCATATAGACGGCTCGATGAACTCACAGGAGCGCAACGGAATCCTGCAATGGCTGGCGGATGAACCGGAAAATGACCGGGAGTGCCGGGTGGTAACCAATGTGCGGTGTCTGTCCGAGGGCGTGGATGTGCCGTCGCTCGATGCCGTGCTGTTCCTTTCCGCCCGTAACTCGCAGGTGGATGTGGTGCAGTCGGTAGGCCGTGTAATGCGCACTTTCCACAAAGGACTGCCCGACGAGAAGAAGTACGGGTACATCATCATCCCTATTGTCGTGCCGTCCGATGTTTCAGCAGAAGAAGCACTCGACAACAGCAAGACCTTTGATGTGGTTTGGGAAATCCTGAACGCGCTGCGCTCTCACGACGACCGTTTCAATGCGATGGTGAACAAGATTGCGCTCAACAAGCAGAAACCCAACAAGCAGTCCTATACACCGTCCGTCACCATCGGCAGGCCGGGACTGGGCTTTCAGGAGGGAGAGGAAGAAGCGCGGCAGATGGAGAACACGGAAATCGCCCGGCAGTTGGAACTTCGTTTCGGCGAATTGCAGGACGGCATGTATGCCAAGCTCGTGGAGAAGTGCGGCGACCGCCTCTATTGGGAGAACTGGGCAAAGGAAATCGGACTTATCGCGCACAAGTTCATCGAGCGCATATCCAAGCTCATTCAGTCCGGCGTACACAAAAAAGCATTCAACGAATACCTCAAGGGGTTGCAGCGAGACCTTAACCCGTCCGTGGATGCGGCACAGGCCATCGAGATGCTGGCGCAGCACATCATCACCCGTCCGGTGTTCGATGCGTTGTTTGCCGATTACCAGTTCGTGAACAACAACGCCGTGAGCCGTTCCATGCAACGCATGATAGACCTTTTGCAAGAGCAGGCTTTCGAGAAAGATACCGAAGTGCTGGAGAAGTTCTATCAGTCGGTGAGGACGAATGTGGGCGGCATAGACAATCTGGAGGGCAAGCAGACTATCATCAAGAACCTTTATGAAAAGTTCTTCAAAGGCGCGTTTCCGCTCACCGTGGAGAAGCTGGGCATCGTCTATACGCCCGTAGAGTGTGTGGACTTCATCATCCATTCTGTAAACAACATACTAAAGGCGGAGTTCAACACATCGCTGACTGAGCAGAATGTGCATATCCTTGACCCGTTTGTGGGTACAGGCACGTTCATCACGCGGCTGTTGCAGTCCGGCCTTATCCGTCCGGAGGACATGGAGCGCAAGTACCTGAAAGAAATCCATTGCAATGAAATCGTACTGCTGGCCTATTATATTGCCGATGTGAACATTGAATCGGTTTTCCACGACATCACCTGTCGGAAAACCTATCTGCCGTACAGCGGCATCTGCCTGACGGACACTTTCCAGCTGGCGGAGAAGAAGCACAACGAGCTTTTTACTGAGTTCTTTCAAGACAATTCCAAGCGGGTGAAGAAGCAGATGGCTACACCTGTAAGGGTGATTGTGGGGAATCCGCCGTATTCAGTGGGACAAAAGAGTGCGAATGACAAAGCACAAAACTTGTCCTACCCCTATTTGGAGAAGCGTATTGCCGACACCTATGCTGATGCGACAACTGATAAAGGCCGCACGATACAAGCTCTTTATGACAGTTATATCAAGGCTTTCCGCTGGGCTTCCGACCGAATACCACAGAATGACGGCGGTGTTGTTGCTTTTATAAGCAATGGGGCATGGCTTGATAGCAACTCCGGTGAGGGTTTTCGTCGCTGTTTGGAAAAAGAATTTTCATCCATTTATGTATTGAATCTGCGTGGAAACCAGCGCACCTCAGGTGAGTTGTCGCGCAAGGAGGGTGGCAAAATCTTTGGCAGCGGTTCGCGAACCCCCATTGCAATCACTTTCCTCGTCAAGAATCCGGCCAAGAAAGGACAAAAGGCGGCCATCAATTACCACGACATAGGCGACTACCTTACCCGTGAGCAGAAACTCAAGATGGTAAAGGACTTCCGTTCCATTTCCTCAAAGAAATTGGATTGGCAAGTCATTACGCCTAACGAAAAGGCGGATTGGATAAATCAACGTGATGGCGTATTTGATAATCTCATATTATTGGGTAGCAAGAAAGATAGCAAACAGACTGTCTTTTCTATATTTTCAGCAGGGGATATTACGCATCGTGATGTATGGTGCTATGGTGCTTCGTCTAAATCATTATCGCAAAGAATGTTCTGTGCAATAGAAGTATATAACACAGAAACCGAAAAATGTATTACCTGCAAGACAATAGAAGATGTATCTGCAATAGTTGATGCAACCCCCACGAAGATAAAATGGGACCAAAAGCTATTTGAACAAGCTCTAAAAGGAATAAAGCATTCATTCGATGACGGCAAAATACGCACTGCAATGTATCGTCCGTATTTTAAGCAATGGTTATACTATGATAAAGTATTTAATTGGAGCCAATATCAGTTACCTAAGTTGTTTCCGAATACAAATAGTGAAAATTTGTTGATATGCGTAAGTGGCATAGGAGTGAGTAAAGATTTTACTTGTATTATATCAGACACACTTCCTGATTTGGAATTGATAGGGAAAAGTCAATGCTTCCCCCTCTATTGGTACGAAGAAAACAAAAATCCACAAGCATCACTTTTTGACGACGCAGAAACCAACCGTTACATCCGTCGTGACGGCATTACAGACTGGATTTTGAAAGAGGTTCGCAACCGTTTTGGAGGCTCACGCGCTATCACCAAGGAGCACATCTTTTACTATGTGTATGGACTGCTCCATTCCACGCAATATCGTGAGCGCTTTGCCGATGACTTGAAAAAATCATTGCCACGCATCCCCATTGTAGATAATGTGCAGGACTTCATGGCTTTTTATAAAGCCGGAAAGGAACTTGCTGACATACACTTGAACTATGAGCAAGGCATCAACGTGCAAACAGCAGGACATGACGGCGATTATACATTTTTCGCAGAAATGCCCATGTTGGCACATCGTTTCTTTGGCGTAAAAGTTATTGGCGATACCGACATTTGGCAAAGCGAATGGACGGATGAAACCTATCAATACTTTGCCGTGGATAAGATGAAGTTCGCCAAAGTCCGTGATGAGAATGGGAAACTCGTTGCTGATAAGACCCGCATCATTTACAACGGCCATATCACCATTGAGAATATTCCACTCAAAGCCTACGAGTATATCGTCAATGGCAAGTCCGCCATCGAGTGGATAATGGAACGCTATGCCCTCACTATCGACAAAGCCTCCCAAATCAAGAACGACCCCAACGACTGGTCAAAAGAACACGAGCAACCGCGTTATATCCTCGACCTCCTGTTGTCGGTCATTATCATTTCTTGCCAGACCGTAGATATTATAAATGCTTTGCCATCATTTAAAATTTAGCTTGTAATGCAAAGCAGCGCGGTTAAAGTTCAATTGAATTTTTAATTTGAAATTTGAGCTTTCCAAAGTAAAATAGAGGGTCGTATCATTCTAAAGACAGACTTGATACGACCCTTCAATATGTTTTTTATTGAGTTTTAATCTATAATTTTTCGGAGTAGTATTCTAATTTCAATGCTCTCATAACTATAGGGCGTTCAATTTTGTGCATTCAATGAGTTTGTATGTCGTTTTAGGCTTTGCTGTAAGGGGATTTGTATCTTGATATTCCATACATTTTATTCTATATTGATGACGTTCTCCTAATGTTATACCATTAAACATATTAGATTCATCAGTTGTTCCTGTTATTCTTTTTTTATCACAAATAAAAATCCATTTTCCTTTGTTTAAGACAGTACCAGAAGCAAAATAACCCACAAACTCGGTTGTTACTTCTTCCAATTCCGTATGAGTATTTAAATAATCATAAACTCTTGAAATCGCATTTAGAGATATTGTAGACCCTGATGTACTTTTTTCCAATGTTGATTTTACCCATTTATGTTTAAATGATAACTTATTTTTTTCCATAATTTGTAGAAAAGAACGCATACTGCTTAGTGTATGCCCCTGTAATTCTTCAATCTTTCCTTTCAATTCATCTAACGAGCTTGTTGAAAAAATTTCATCTATCTTCTGTAGGGTAGATGAAATCCTTGACGCCTCTCCAAACATATCAAATGTCTCATTTAGAATAAAATGCACATCAAAAGATGCTGCCTGTAATGCACAAGCTTTCATGTTTGCTTCTGAAGCATATTGTTTACCAAACCTTTTAATATGACAGTTGCGTACCATGGCTTGATATCTATCTAAAGCATTTGTTAAAACATTAACATCTATATTATGAGAGTTTTCAATATCACTAAATGCAATACAAGACATTATTTTACCACTTTGTAAAGAGCGTGATATGAGTTCTTCATTATCAATTGCATCATAATTACAATAGAATCCATCATCCGGTAGCATAAAAGGTTGAATCTGATTTGTCGACAGAGGTGTGGCGATAATATCATTTGCCTCTTTTACTACTACATCAAAATAACAACCATCCTCTGGAGTTTGATATATGGATAATAAATCAATGACTTGACCCTTGAATAAGTTTAAACGTTTCTCGCTAATCTTAACAGCAAGATACCTATAACATAATTCATCATCATGCGGATATAACAGACACAAGTATTTTGTGTCAAAAATATCTGTCGCTATGAAGATTTGCGGTACTTCATAGAAAACAATAACCTCTATAAAATTTAATCGAATCATATTGCTTTCGGTTGAAGGGTTATTTCTCTATATTGGATTTCAGCATTGTTCAAATCAAATGATGTAGTATGCCACCAAGTATAATGATTTGCACAATTATTACTCGGAGTCTTGAGCATTACACCATATTCAGGATTCATTGTTATTTCTGCTATGCCATGTAAATGTTTCAAATATGGCAATTTAGCCATTGAACGAGCATCTTCTAATGTGCAAAGCGAAGACAACCCAGTAGCTTTCCACAAATTATTTCCAAATTTTCTATTAGGATATAATTCAGAATGAGTTTTTAGGTCGTTTTCTGTCATTATCTCCTCATTTTGTATAAGACGAAACAATGGTTCTTTGTTATATGCCACTACAATATCTTCAGGAGGTGTGCCTGCGGGAAGTGTTTTTGCCCAAGATACACCATACTTATTAAGATACTCTGTCAATTTCGTTGGAGTGTACATATGTCATATATTATAGTTTCAATTATACATTTGCATATCTAATTTAGCACCAAACATCATTCATTATGATTTTAATGTGATGTTTTACTGAATATATCTTAGGCTAATCATTCTAAGCCTACAACACTCAAATGCTTTTGCAAAATTAGCGAATTATTTTCATTGTACAGCTAAAAAAATATTTTTAACGTAGATGATGAAAAGAAATCATACTATATGATATTTAAAAGATAACAGAAATTAAGTATGAGATGAGGTTTAAGAACATTATTACAAAGGCGATATTGTGGTACTAAAATGGCACTAAATCATAAGATAACTTTTTGCTTACTATTATAAGATACATATATTCAATATTTTATATAATTAAATAAATTGTCGTCCACCATTCAATGGTCTGAACTGAATCAATCGGATGAATACGCCCGTGACGGTCAGGGCAGAAACTCAGAAGGAGATTGGCATTACGTCCCACACTCTGGTAATAGATATCCACTAGCTGGGCTACCGACTTCACCTTATTGTCTTCAGCAGCATGATAATACCATCCGGGACGAACGGATACATCAACCTCACCCGGCATCCACATTGAACCTGTTTCACAGCCTGTGGTCGGAGATACACTTGCAGCGTTCGGATCATCAAGTCCCGGCATCATAGCCCAGTTGGTCTCATCAGCCCAACCTTCCTCATTACCGATCCAGCGGATATCACCGCATGTTCCGCCGAATATCATTGCTTTCGGAGCAATACCTTTGATGGTTCTCACGGCATTGGGATAATTGTAGTATTCTTCAAGATTGGGAATCGTCCGGTTCTCACGGGCTCCTCCATAATATCCGTCTCCTCCATTAGCACCGTCAAACCAATATTCAAACGTATCAGGATAGCGCTCCATCAGTTCACGGATCTGTTTATGAAAATATTCCACATACTCTTTCTTTCCATACTGAGCGTGATGACGGTCCCAGGGAGAAAGATAAAGTGCAAACTTCATACCATGCTTCTGACAGGCTTTATGAATATCATCCAGCAAATCACCTTTGCCCTGGCGCCATGAGGTATTTTTTACACTGTAATCTGTGTATTTAGAAGGCCACAGACAGAATCCGTCATGATGTTTGGCGACAATAAGCAATCCCTTCATTCCGGATTTTTTACATACTTCCACCCACTGCTCTGCATCAATCTCTCCTCCAATGGGAGCAAAACGCTCAAGAGGTGTATCCCCATATCCCCACTCCAGATCATTAAAAGTACTCATTCCAAAGCAGATCATGGCATATTGTTCCAGGCGCTGCCATTCCATATGTTCAGGACTGGGCAACGGATAAACCGGAGCCGGAGCTGCTACCTGGGCACCAGCACGGCCAGCCATCAGTAAAAGTGCTGCAAGAAATAATTTTCTGGTTCTCATTTTTATTATCTTTTGTTGTTTCTTATCCGACCTTCTTACGCCTGTTTCCGTATCCCAGCCTGTAAGAGTCCGGTGTATTCACTCATAGTATCTGCAAAAATAACCGCTTACAACATTTTGCCTTTGTAAAAAAATGAACTATTATTGTAAAATCTTATCCTTTATCACAAAAAAGCATATGATATACTTAAATCAGACATACGAACTGCTCGCCGGCGGATTTCATGCCGGAAACAGATCATGGAACAAGCGGCATACAGAAATAGACAACTGTTTCAAGTTATACCAGCTCACAGAGGGGAATGTACACGTATGCAGCGATCAGGATGATTTTACACTGGAAAAAGGGAAAATGTATTTTATCAACGGAAGCAAACTGAGTAAACAGTATTGTAAAGAATCATTCTCCACTCACTGGATTCACTTTCTTCCCAAGGACCTGATGATTTATCAAGGACTGCTGGATCTGCCAGCCGTTGTAGAAATCGAGACTAACGGTATCTCATTCATCGGCCTGGAACAGCATATCGATATGCTGCTGAACAGTACCAAAATCTCATCCTGGGAATATGTCTTGTCAATCATGCATGTACAGGCTCTGATACAGACCGTGATAACAAGGCTGACGAAGGACTGCGATATCACTGCCACATCTACCAAGATCTACAGACTGGAACCGGCCATGCGCTACATGCACGCAAACTACAAAGACACTATCCATTTAAAGGAACTGGCATGCATGTGCAATGTATCCCCCAATTATTTTCATAAAATATTCAAGCAGACATTTAAAGTCACCCCCACCAACTACATCATCCTGCTCAGGATGAATTCCGCACTGCAATTACTGAAAGACAACGGAGTAACCATAAAGGAGATTGCCTTTGAGCTGGGCTTTACCGACAACGCACACTTTTGCAAGACCTTCAAGAAATACTATGGCATTACTCCCGGAGAATATCAGAGAAATCAGAACAATATCTTATTATAATGATAACTGCATAAAAAATCCGGGCCGTCTCCAGTATAATGGAAACGGCCCGGAATTTTGTTCGTTGCAGCAAGTAAAGAATTACTTACGCAGACCCAGTTCCTTAACGATAGAACGATATCTTTCGATATCACGTTCTTTCAGGTAGTTCAGCAACGCACGACGCTTACCTACCAGTGTAGTCAGGGCTCTTTCAGTGCTATAATCTTTTCTGTTGAGCTTCATGTGCTCAGTCAGGTGAGAAATACGGTATGAAAACAATGCAATCTGAGCTTCAGGTGAGCCAGTATCAGTGTTAGACTTTCCGTACTTTCCAAAGATTTCTTGTTTTTTAGCTGCGTCTAAATACATAATTTTGACTTTTTAAAATAGATAAATTTGATTTGCGGTTGCAAAGATAGGTATAATCTTTTAAATGACAAGCCTTTTCAGACTTTTTTTGTAAGTTCCCCGAATAAAAGATCAACGGTCAACTTCATCGGCATGTTCCACAAATGTTGCCAGTGTAATCGGTTCAGCCTGCTCAAAGGCTGCCTTACGTGTCTTGCAGTCTTTACAGATACAGCTACGGCACTTGGACTGTTCGAAAACCGTACAGGGGTCCAGATGAATTGTCAACTGAATCCGGTCAGCATACTTCTTTTCCAGAATCTGCCGGAGATGAGCTCCTTCGTCATGCCCTTTTTCAATGGTATAAAACCAGGGAAGCGTCAGATCACAATCCATATACAGATAGTTACCATACTTGATTACCTTTGCATTATGAATATCAATCCAGTCAGGTGACCGTTTGGCATTCAGCTCAGAAGCCATGTCTTCCAACAAGGCCTCATCAGCCTTATCCAATAAATTGGCAATGGTCTTCCGCAGAATAGATACTCCCGTCACGATTATGATTCCACCGAAAAGGAAAGCAAGGACACTGTCAATCCAGGCAATTCCTGTAAAATACAGAACCAGCAAACCGGCCACCAGACCAATTGTGGAGTAAGTATCCGACTGCAGATGCTTTCCTCCTGCTATCAGTGCCATGGAATTATAACGCTTGCCGATATGTACACTGTACCATCCCATCAGATAATTGAGAAGTCCAGAAAAAGCCACAATGTAAATACCGATATCCAACTTCTGGATACCTGCCGGAAAAAACAGATGAAGTACACCTTCATAAACAATCAGAACACCGGCAAACGTAATCAGAATACCTTCCACTGAAGCCGAAATCTGCTCCATCTTTCCATGACCGAACGGATGACTTTTGTCCTTGGGCTGTGCAGACCAACGGAGACTGTACAGACTGACGGCCCCGGCAAGTACATTCACAATGCTCTCCATGGCGTCGGTCAGAATGCCGACTGAATTGGTCAGCCAATAGGCAGCAAACTTACCTATCAGAATCAGGGATGAAATAAACACGATCCATCCCTGCACTTTTTGCTTGAGTTGTTCTTCGTTCATTCTTCCTTTGTTTTAAAAACGGGCAACAAATTTAATCAATTACTTCGCTGAATGTTCATCCGAAAGGAAGGATTTAAAAGGCTTCTGTGAGATTTGGAACGAATCGAAATAGTTCCTAACTTCGCAGCCGAATTTTAAACTAATACCCAACAGATACACAGAAGCATTACTATGGATCAACCAACAACAAGGAAAAACGCACGCATTGACGTAGCTGACGTATTAAGAGGACTGGCCGTAATGGGTATCATTGTCCTGCATTCCATCGAACATTTCAATTTCGGATCTTATCCGGACACCTCTGCACAAAGTGCCTGGCTGAACTTCACGGACAAAGCAATCTGGGACGGACTGTTCTTCATGTTCGGAGGAAAAGCCTATGCTGTATTCGCTCTGTTATTCGGATTCAGCTTTTTCATCCAAGACAACAATCAACAAATGAAAGGCAAAGATTTCCGTCTACGCTTCTGCTGGCGCCTGGTTCTGCTGTTCCTGTTCGGCAACCTGAATGCTTCATTCTTTACGGCAGAGGTACTGGTTCTCTATTCTTTGGTAGGCTTCATTCTGGTTCCGACCTGCCGCTTATCCGACAAAACCGTCCTGATACTGGCCTGTCTGTTGCTGATCCAGCCTCTCCCCCTCTATTATACCTTACGGGCAACTTTCGATCCCACCTATACACCGCTGACGATTCCAACCCGTGAACTCTGGATGACGACCTACCAGTCACAGATGAACGGAACTTTCCTGGAAACTTTGCGTACCAACCTTTGGGAAGGACAATTAGCCAGCCTGGCATGGGCCTGGGATCACGGACGCGTCTTCCAGACTGCAGCTCTCTTCCTGCTGGGCATGCTTGCCGGACGTCGCCGTCTGTTCCTCCAGGAAGCACTACCCGTATGGAATAAGATCTGTGCTGGTGCCATCATAGCCTTTTTCCCGCTTTATGGAATCAATAATCTGCTTCCCCAGTTCATTGAAAACCGATCCATTCTGGTTCCCCTCTCACTGATTATCAGTTCACTTGCCAATTTTGCTTTCATGCTGATGCTTGTATCCGGTGTCCTGTTCATGTATTACCGTACCCGTATGCAGTCTCTGCTGCGAAAAATCATTCCATACGGCAAAATGAGTCTGACCAACTACATCACCCAGAGTATCATCGGATCTTTCCTCTTTTACCACTGGGGACTGGGACTGCACAGCCATCTCACCATCACGGCCAGCTGCCTGACAGGAATCGTTCTTTTCTTCCTGCAATGGAAATGCTGTGACTGGTGGATGAAGCATCACGACCACGGTCCGCTGGAATATCTGTGGAAACGGGCTACCTGGCTCAGGTAGCCTGAAAAGGCAAAACCCCGGAACAAGCTTATAATAAATTGAAAAAACCATTTGTTCCGCATGAAAAATCAGAGGAAAAATCGTACCTTTGCGTCCAAATATATAGGTATAGTATGCAAGATATTAGAAACATTGCCATCATTGCCCACGTTGACCACGGTAAAACAACCCTCGTGGACAAGATGATGCTGGCGGGACACCTGTTCCGCAACGATCAGACCAATGGCGAATTGGTTCTGGATAACAACGATCTGGAGCGTGAAAGAGGTATAACCATTCTTTCAAAAAATGTCTCCATCAATTACAATGGTACTAAAATCAATATCATCGATACTCCGGGGCATGCTGACTTCGGTGGAGAAGTAGAGCGCGTCCTCAACATGGCTGACGGATGTATCCTGTTGGTTGATGCTTTTGAAGGTCCGATGCCACAGACCCGTTTCGTACTCCAGAAAGCACTGCAAATCGGATTGAAACCGATTGTAGTAGTCAACAAGGTTGATAAACCGAACTGCCGTCCGGAAGAAGTCTATGAAATGGTATTCGACCTGATGTTCAGCCTCAATGCGACGGAAGATCAGTTGGATTTCCCGGTACTGTATGGCTCTGCCAAGAATAACTGGATGGGTGAAGACTGGAAAACTCCGACCGGTACCATCACTCCGCTGCTGGATGCCATCGTGAAATACATCCCGGCTCCGAAGCAACTGGAAGGTACTCCGCAGATGCTGATCACCTCACTTGACTATTCATCTTATACCGGACGTATTGCCGTAGGCCGTGTACATCGCGGAACTATCAGTGAAGGCATGAACATCACTCTGGCAAAACGTGACGGAACGCTGGTTAAATCAAAGATCAAGGAAGTACATACATTTGAAGGATTGGGACGCAAGAAAGTAGAATCGGTTTCTTCCGGTGATATCTGTGCCATTATAGGTATCGATGGTTTCGAAATCGGCGATACCATCTGCGACTTTGAAAATCCGGAGCCGCTGCCACCGATCGCTATTGATGAACCGACCATGAGCATGCTGTTCACCATCAACGACTCTCCGTTCTTCGGAAAAGAAGGAAAGTATGTGACTTCACGTCACATTCACGACCGCTTGATGAAAGAGTTGGACAAGAACCTGGCTCTGCGCGTTCGCAAGACTGAAAATGAAGATGGAAAATGGATTGTTTCCGGACGTGGTGTGCTTCATTTGTCTGTATTGATTGAAACCATGCGTCGTGAAGGCTATGAACTTCAGGTAGGCCAGCCTCAGGTTATCTTTAAGGAAATTGACGGTGTCAAATGTGAACCGATCGAAGAACTGACCATCAGTGTTCCGGAAGAGTTTGCCAGCAAGATGATCGATATGGTAACCCGCCGTAAAGGTGAAATGGTATCCATGGAAACTCAGGGTGACCGTGTAAACATTGAATTCGACATGCCGTCACGCGGTATCATCGGTCTGCGTACAAATGTTCTGACTGCGTCTCAGGGAGAAGCTATCATGGCTCACCGCTTCAAGGAATATCAACCGTATAAGGGAGAAATTCCTCGCCGTACCAACGGTTCCATGATTGCAATGGAAAGCGGAACAGCTTTTGCCTATGCCATCGACAAACTGCAGGATCGCGGTAAATTCTTTATCTATCCGCAGGACGAAGTGTATGCCGGACAGGTAGTTGGTGAGCATGTTCACGAAAATGACCTGGTGATCAACGTAACCAAATCAAAGAAACTGACCAACATGCGTGCTTCCGGTTCTGATGATAAAGCCCGCATCATCCCGCCAGTTATCTTCTCACTGGAGGAAGCTCTGGAATACATCAAGGAAGATGAATACGTAGAAGTTACTCCGAAAAGCATGCGTATGCGTAAAGTGATTCTAGATGAAACAGAACGTAAGCGTGCCAACAAGAACGCATAACACACTGTATATCCTAAATAAAAAAGAAACAGCTTCACGATGTATTGTGAAGCTGTTTCTTTTTTATATTTGAGTCCATTACTGTCCCGTTAAAAATGGAAATTGGTCTTTGAAATAATTGAAATATAGTC